>Ga0154317_1053_pt4 | contig 19262 bp, 18 predicted proteins | sample RifGroA2_FD_105611 | JGI IMG/M metagenome (GOLD analysis project Ga0154317, IMG submission 105611) | Candidatus Rokubacteria bacterium GWA2_70_23 | reverse complement strand
GTGGAGCCCGCCGTGTACAGCAGGAGCAAGGGGTCCTCCGAGTCCCCCTCGATCTCCCCTCCGTCGCCCGGGTATCGGGCGACCCGCTCCTCCATGTCCTCGGCCCAGCCGTGGTCCGCCTCGCCGAAGCGCAGGACCGTCCTGGGTCGCCCGTCGCCGTGGACGAGATCTCGAGCCAGGTCGCCGAACATCGAGTCGAAGACGAAGACCTTCGGGTCGGCATCCGCGAGGATCTTCGCCGCGTCCGCCGGGGAGAGCCGGTAGTTGATGGGGCTCACCGATGCCCCCAGCCGGGCCGCCGCGAAGAACAGCTGGAGGTACTCGACCGTGTTGCCCGTGAGGCAGCAGAGGCGGTCGCCCCGGTGGAGCCCTGCGGCCTTCAGCGCATGGGCGAGCGCGCACACGCGGCGGCACAGGTCCTCGTAGGTGTATCGTCTGTCCCTGTGCGCCTCGACCACGGCGATGGCCTGCGGGGACACCTCCCGCCGCTTCTCCAGGAGGTAGGCGAGGTTCTGGTGCAGCATTCCTCGGTGTCCGGGTCCGGTCAGGCCACGTCGAAGAACGGCACGTGCTGCTCCGCGTCGACATGTGCGACGACCATCGGGGTGCCGACCTGGATACGCTCCGGGTCCCCACGGAACACCCCGAAGGCCTGGCATCCGGTGTCCAGCTTGACGAGCACGCTGACGTAGCGCCCCAGGCCCTTCAGGTTCTCCGGGGGAAACAGAACCGGCACGAAGTCCACCACGTGGCCTCCGGTCAGAGGCTCCGGGGACATTCCCCCGCCGCTCCCGCAGCGCGGGCACACGGCCTTGGCGACTGCGCTCGTGTAGTCGCAACTCCGACACCGAAAGCTGCAGGGGAACGGTTGTTCCGACGTCTGTGCCATGCCGGGCTCACTCCTTCCGCAGTATGGTCACCGTCACCGCGGTGCCGGTGCCGCCCACGTTGACGGTCAGCCCCACCTCGGGGTTCCGGGCCCGCTTCCCCTCGAAGTCCCCGCGTAGCTGCCTCGCGATCTCGCAGAGCTGATACGCGCCGGTGGCCCCGACGGGATGCCCCCGCGCCTTGAGGCCGCCCGACAGGTTGACGGGGACATCTCCATCGAAGTACGTGCGCCGCTCCTCCGCGGCGTGGATCCCCTCGCCCTCCTTGAAGAACCCCGCGCTTTCCAGGCACACGACCTCGTGGATGTTCACGCAATCGTGCACCTCGGTGACGCCGACATCCGCCGGGCCCAGGCCCGCCTGGCGGAACGCGTCGGCGGCGGCCTTGGCGATGGCTGGGTTGACCGACAGATCCGCCTGGTCGGCGATCGAGAAGCCGCCGGAGGCCTGGCCCGAGCCGGCGATCCAGACGGGCTTCGCGCAGTTCCTGGCGATGTCCTCGGAAGCGAGGACGAGCGCAGCCGCTCCGTCGGAGAACGGGCTGCAGTCCATGACCCGTATCGGCGGCGCCACCAGCGAGCTGCTCATGATGTCCTCCAGCGTCACCGCCCGCTGAAGGTGGGCCTTCCCGTTCACGGCGCCGTGACAGTGGTTCTTCACGGAGATGTGCGCGAGCAACTCCTGAAGTCTCCTCTCGGCGAGATGATGCTTTCGGGCATAGGCCCTGGCCACATACGCCCAGTAGGCGGCGAAGGTCAGCCCGGCGTTCCGCTCGGTCAGGTCCATGGAGGTGGCCATGGCCTGCTGGACGACACTGCCGGGCACCGCACGGAGGCGTTCCGTCCCACCCACGAGCACGACGTCGTACACGCCACTGAGGATGTTCAGGTACCCCTGTCGGAACGCGATGCTGCCGCTGGCGCAGGCGGCCTCGTACCGGGCGCAGGGGATGAGGCTCTCGACCCCCATCGCCGACAGCACCTTGGGAGCCATGTTCGTCTGGGCCTCGGTGAAGTCGCTGTAGACATTGCCCAGGTGCAGGGCCTCGATGCGCGAGAGCGGAAGGCCCGCCTCTCCGACTGCCTCCTTGGCCGCCGTCGCGAAGAGGTCCCAGGAGGGCATGGCGCTGGTGCCCGACGGCGTCATGCCCGTGCCGACTATGGCGACCCTCTTAGTCATGAACAGGCCTCCTCCTCACCCCCCCTTATCCGTCAGCGATCCGCCCGGCGGAACTTCGAAAAGTCAGCGGGCCGCTTCTCGAGAAACGCGCGCGCGCCCTCCTGCTGCTCCTCCTCCCAGAACTCGCGATTGGTCAGGTATCGCCTGAGCTGGTCTCCCTGCCCGGACAGGTAGCTGAACTCCTCCACGAACGACGCCTTGAGGATCCTCAGGCACGTCGGTGAAAGCGCCAGGAGCTCCTGGCACCACTTGTCCACCTCTTCGTCCAGCTTCTCCATCGGCACCACGGCGTTCACCAGCCCCATCTCCAGCGCCTGCCTGGCGCTGTAGCGGCGGGAGAGCATCCACATCTCCCGCGCTCGCTTGGCGCCGATCACTCGCGTGAGGTAGCTCACGATCGCGCCGCACGCCGGACTGCCGACCCTGGGCCCGTTCTGGCCGAAGATGGCGTGCTCGGCCGCGATCGTGAAATCGCAGAAGTAGGCCAGGTGGTTGGCCCCGCCGATGCAGTAGCCGTTGACCCGGGCGATGACGGGCTTCGGGCACTGAGATACCGTCTGGTGCATCAGGTACGGCTCGAGGATCTGCCGCTCGAGCCCCCCCTCCTTCTCCCAGTTCACGTCGCCCCCGGCGGAGAACGCCTTCTCGCCGGTCCCGGTGAGGACGACCACCCCCACCTCGCCGTCCCCGCCGGCGGCCTCGAAGGCCAGCGTCAGCTCCTTCAGCGTGTCGCCCGTGAACGCGTTGTACTGCTTGGGACGGTTGATCGTGATGCGCGCCACGTGGTCCTTCTTCTCGTAGAAGATGTCCTTGTACGTCGCCACCGCTGGTCCCTCCTGGGTCCTGCCGGCCTCGCCGCCCCGGGGGCGGGATGGGCGAGGGCTGTCGGGGAACATCGTGTCATGCAAACTGCCCGATGATTTCCTCTCCGAAGATCCTGAGCGCCGACATGATCTTCTCGTGGGGCGGCCCGTCCGCGTGGGCCTGCCGGAGCCGAAGCACGAGGCACTCTGCGCCGGTCTCCTCCTGCCAGCGCTTGATCTGCGCGACGCAATCCGCCGCTGACCCGAGAAGGACGCGGTCCTCGGCCATCCGGTCGAAGGTCACGTCTGACTCGGCGACGACGCCCTGCAAGGCCGGGTCCAGCTCATCCACGAAGGCCTTGTTCCTCCAGTAGTAGCGGAACATGTGAAGCATGTTGCCCGCTGCCTCCTCGTAGGCCTCCTGGCGAGTCCTGGCCACCCAGGCGTCCCGCATGAGGACAGTACACGGGCGCCTCTGCTGGCCTTCGGCAAGCCTCCGGTACGCCGCCTGCTGGGGCTTGAGGACGGCCAGGTGCTGCAGCGGATCCGTCACCCAGGCGTCTCCCCATCGAGCCGCGCGCTCGAGGGCCTTCTGGCTCGAGCCGCCAACCCAGATGGGTGGGTGGGGCTTCTGCACCGGCCGAGGGCGCTGGCTGACATCCTGGAGCGTGAAGTGTCGTCCCCGAAAGCTGAACGCCTCCTCGGTCCAGCAGGCGCGGATGATCTGCAAGCCCTCGTCCAGCAGCGACCCGCGCTGCGTCGGCGGGACGCCGAAGGGCGTGAAGTCCCGCGGCTGATATCCCGCCCCGACTCCCAGGATGCAGCGGCCGTTCGAGATGACGTCCAGCGTGGCGGCGTCCTCCGCCACCTTGAAGGGGTGCTGCAGAGGAAGCAGCAGCACGCCCGTCCCGAGCCGGAGCCTCTCGGTCCTTGCCGCGATGGCGGCCAGCAGCAAAAAGGGCGACGGCAGGAATCCGTCCGGATCCTGATGATGCTCGCCCACCAGGCAGAAATCGAAGCCGCACTGCTCCGCGAGCTCGGCCTCCCGGCGCGTCTCCTCCACTCGTCGAACCAGCGCCTTGCCGGCGGGAGGGTCCGCCACCGCCATGTAGATCCCGAATCGAAGCCGTTCAGGCATGTGCTCGTGCTCCTCCACAGGAGGCCTGGTGAGGGTCGCGCCCGGTCGCACCGGGACGGATGCGCCGCACCTGCCCCTGCCATTGCGATCTCAGAACAGATCCCACAGATCCTGGCGCGAGAGGAGCTCGGCCGAGGGCGCCTCCAGGACCACCTTCCCGAGCTTCATGACGAACACGCGCTCGGAGACCCGGAGGACCTGTCGCACGTTCTGCTCGACGATCAAGACCGAGGTATTGAAGGTGTCCCGGATCCTGACCACCGACTCCATCACCTGCTGAACGAGGAAGGGAGCCAGGCCGATGGACGGCTCATCGAGCAACAGGAGCCTCGGCTTCTGCATCAAGGCCATCCCGATCGCGAGCATCTGCTGCTGCCCTCCGCTGAGCGCCCCCGCCAGCTCCCGGCGCTTCTCGGCCAACGCAGGGAACAGCTCGAACACCGCTGCCATCCGCCGGCGGATCTCGTCAGCCGGCGCCTTGAGAACGAAGGCTGCGACCTCCAGGTTTTCGCCGACCGGCAGGTCCGAAAACACGAATCGTCCCTGCGGCACCAGGCTGATCCCCGTCTGGACGTTCTGGTTCACGCTGCGGTGCTCGATGGAGTGCCCGTCGAAAGAGATGTGCCCCCCACCGGTCGGCAGCAGGCCGTGGACGGCCTTGAGCGTCGTGGATTTTCCAGCCCCATTGTGCCCGATCAATGCCACGATCTCCCCGACGTTCACGCCGAGGTTGACCCCGGAGAGCACCTGTTTCTTGCCGTAGCTGGCCCGGACGTCCGTCAACTCCAGGAGCACCCGCGCTCCCTCAGGCGCCAAAGTAGATCTCCGCCAGCGATCGATCCGCCAGGACGGCCTCCGGCTCGCCGCTCGCCAGGGCCTTCCCCTGATCCATGAAGACCACCCAGTCCGACACCGCGCGCACCACGTCGAGGTTGTGCTCGATGACGCAGATCGTCTTCCCCTGGCCGACGAGCCCCTTGATCATCTGGATCATGTCGCTCAAGGACCCGCGATCCAGCCCGGAGGTCGGCTCGTCGAGGAGCAGCAGGTCCGCCTCGGTGGCGAGAAGCCGGGCGATGGCCAGGAGCTTCTGCTCCCCGTACGCGAGGTCCTCGGCCCTCCGGTCCGCCTGCTCCTGCAAACCCACGTACGCGAGATGCTCCATGGCGCGCTGGTGGCACTCGCGGTCCCGCCGACGCACCCATCCGGGCCTGAAGTACACGTTCCGGAGCTTTTCGCCCGCCTGCCCGGGCTGCGCGACCAGGCAATTCTCCAGGACGGTCATCTTGGTATAGAGGCGCAGGTCCTGAAACGAGCGCGCGATCCCCCGTCCCGCGATCCGGTACGGGGGCAGCCCCGTGATGTCGGCCTCGCGGTAGAAGATGCGTCCGGACGTGACGGCGTGAAACCCGGTGATGAGGTTGAAGAGGGTCGTCTTGCCGGCGCCGTTGGGCCCGATCAGCCCGGCGATCCGCCCCTTTTCCAGCGAGACGGACAGCCCACTGACCGCCTGGATCCCGGCGAAGTTCTTCGACACCTCCTCCACCCTCAGGAGGCGCTCCATCAGTCCTTCCCGGCAAGCGTCAGCGTCCGCTCCGCGAGAATCCCCTGAGGGCGGAAGAACATGAACCCCGCCAGGAGCGCGGCATAGATGATCTGGCGCAGATTGGCGGCCAGCGCCTCCGGAAGCTCCACCAGCCGGAGCGCCTGGGGCAGCAGCGTCAGGACCACCGCTCCCAGGACGGACCCCGTCAGGTTTCCCGCGCCCCCCACGATCACCACGGAGAGAATCAGGATCGACTCCTCCAGCGTGAAGAAGTACGGGTTGATGTAGGTGGTGTAATGCGCGAAGAGGCTGCCCGCCGTCGCGGCGACCCCACCGGACACCATGAACACCACGACCTTGACGCCCGTGACGTTCTTTCCGAGCGCCTGCGTCACCACCTCGTCCTCGCGGATCGCCCGCAGCACCCGGCCGAACGGTGAGCTCACGATCCTGCGGACGAACAGATACGCCCCCACCGCCATCACGCAGCTGAGCAGGCCGTACGCCAGCGGCGATTCCACCGTCCACCCCAGAAATCCGGGCCGCGGGATCCGCGAGACGCCGGCCGGCCCTCCGGTGATGGACTCCCAGTTCATGAACACGTTGAAGATGATGACCTGGAACCCAAGCGAGGCGATCACCAGGTAATCCCCGGAGACCCGCAGCGCCGGAAACGCCAGGAGGCCGCTCACGGCCGCGGCGACGACCACCGCCGCCCCGAGTCCGACGAGGTACGGCCACCCCAGGCTCAGCACGACCACCATGGACACGTATGCGCCGACCCCGAAGAACGCCGCGTGCGCGATGGAGAACAGCCCGGCGTACCCGATCAGCAGGTTGTACGACACTCCCAGGATCACGTAGGTGTTCGTGAGCACCAGCAAGTGAAGGAGGAACGAGATCATCAGTTACACTTCCATCTTTCGAACCCGCTGCCCGAAGAACCCTGTCGGCTTGAAGATGATGAACAGCAGCAGCACGCTGAACGCGACGGCCGTCTGCCATTCCGTCGCGATCCGCCACACCGCGAGGTTCTCGCTGATCCCGATGATCAGGGCCCCGGGGGCGGCCCCCATGATGCTCCCCATCCCCCCCACGATCACCGCGATCGCCGCCACCAGCACCGCCGACGTCCCCCCGAACGGCTTCAGCCCGGTGAGCATGCCGACCAGCACGGCGGCCGGGACCACCAGGATCCCGCCGATCACGAAGGTCACGAGAAACGTACGATCCGGATCCGCACCGATGATCCGCGCGGCCTCGTAGTTGTTGGCCAGCGCCCGGATGATCTTCCCGTAGCGGCTATAGCGGAGAAACAGCTTGAGCAGGCCGAACAGCGCTCCGCAGGTCGCGATGGTGACGAGCTGGATGGACGTGACCCAGATCGGACCGGCCTCGAATCCCGAGAACACCACGGCACCGGCCAGGCTCCGGATCTCGTTCCCGTAGAAGATCGCCAGCAGGTTCTGGGCGAGCATCAGGATGGACAGCGAGGCGATGAGCACGACCAGTGGAGACGCCCCCCTCGCCCTGAGGGGTCGGTAGATCGCCACCTCGATCGCTCCGCTGACCACCCCGCAGATGCCCATGGCGAGCGCGATACCCGCGGCCAGCGGCCACCCCAGCGTCGTCGTCAGCGAATACACGATGTACCCCGCGAGGGTGTAGACCGCGCCGTGGGCGAAATGAAAGATCCGGGTCGTCGTGAAGATCAGCCCGAAGCCGACGGCCAGCAGCCCGTACACCGCCCCCACGACGACCCCATTGAACAGCAGCTGTAGCAGCAACGCCACGAGGACTTCCCTCCAGTCTCGTCTTGCTGGCCGTGCTCCGGGCGCCGGCGCTCAGCGGTTCGCCCGTCGCGGCGGGCGCCTAGTCCAGCGTCGCCGCATACTCGAACTTCTTCTCCTTGACGTTGACCCGCTTCAGGTACACGACCTTGTTCACGGTGCCGTCATCCTCGAACACGGTCTTGCCGCTCGCCTTCGTGTCGTAGGTCTTCTGCGTCAGCATCGCGCGCCGGATGGCCTCGCCGCTGTACCCCCAGCCCTGCTTCTTGGCGTAGCGGATCGCCTCGGGGAGGACCGTGTTGTGGAGATCCCACACGTACATGAGATACGCGGTGGCCACCGGGTCCTTCTGGTAGGTCGCCTTGTACCGGTCGATGAGGGCCTTGGGCCCGGGCTGGTCGGCGGGCGGCGCCAGCGAGGTGTAGAGCAGGCCGTCGGCGGCCTCCCCCGCCACGCTCAGCATCTCCTTGCTCTCGGCCACCGAGTAGCTGGTGAACTGCGCCTTGATCCCCATCTCCCGGAACTGCTTGACGATCCGGGGCGCCTCCTGGACGAGCGAGGGGATATGAATGATGTCGGGCTGGGCCGCGCGCATCTTCGCGGCCTGCGCCCCGAACTCGATGGCGTCGGCCTCATGGCTCTCGACGGCGACGATCTTGCCGCCCGCGGCTTCGAAGTTCTCCTGGAAGACCTTCGCGTTGAGGCGGCCGGTGTCGTTGTTGACGTACATGACCGCGCCCCGCTTCTTGCCGAGCTTCGTGGCCGCGTACCGGGCAAGATGCTTGATGTCCAGGTCCGCCAGGGGGAAGAAGCTGATCAGCAGCTTGCCGGCGCCGCGGATCGACGGGGCGTTGGCGCCGTGGTTGATGAGGAGCACCTTCTCGCGATCCGCGACCGGCGCCGTGGCCATGATGACCGTGCTCCACGCGCTCGAGACGACGGGCACCCGGTCCACCGACACGAGCTTCTGGAACGCGGCGATCCCCTGCTTCGGGTCGGCGGCGGTGTCCTCCACGATGAGCCGGATCTTGACCCCGTCGACCCCGCCGCGCGCGTTGACGTCATCCGTGGCCATGCGGGCGGTCTCGGCGAAGGCCCTGCCGAAGGGCGCGTTCGTGCCGGTGAGCGGCGTGGTGAAGCCGATCTTGTACTCCTCGGGCGTGGCCGCCGACTGGGCCCCAGCCGGGGCCGCCCACCCCGCGGCGCACAGCGCCAGCAGCCCCGCTCCGACCACGTATCCCCACTTCCGTCGAGCTTCGCGAACGCTTCTCATACCGTCCTCCTTCTCTACGAGGCTGGAGTGTGCTCCCGCAGGCTGCGCCGGAGAATCTTCCCCGTGGCAGTCTTCGGAAGCTCCCGGACCAACTCGACAACCCGGGGAACCTTGAACGCCGCGATCTTGCTTCGACAGTCCGTGGTGATCTCCTCCACGGTCGCCTCTTGACCTGCCTTGAGAACCACGTACGCCTTCACGGCTTGGCCGCGCACGGGATCGGGCACGCCGACGACGGCCGCCTCGGACACCTTCGGATGCGTATAGAGAACCTCTTCAACCTCCCGCGGGTAGACGTTGTACCCGGACGTGATGATCAGGTCGTCCTTCCGATCGACGAGCACGAAGAAGCCCTCCGCATCCCGGCTGCCCAGATCGCCGGTATGAAACCAGCCGCCCCGGTAGTCGCGGCGGGTGATTTCCGGAAGCTTCCAGAATCCCTGGGCGATCTGTGGACCGCGAACCACGATCTCTCCGACCTGGCCGGCCGGAAGCTCCCGATCCTCGTCGTCCACGATCCGCATCTGGCTGTCCATGGACGGATAGATGTCGGCCAAGGACTTCCCCAGCGTGCCGTGCTTGACCGGCCCAAACATGGGATGCACGGAGCTGACCCACCCGGTGCACCCATATGCGTCCAGGCAGCGCACCCCAGACAGGCGCTCGAATTCCCTCTGGACCTCCACCGGGATGGCCGCGCCGCCGACGACGCACACCCTCAGCCCCTTGAGGCTGTGTTTCTCGATGTCCGGATGGCGCGTCATGTACACGTACATCGTCGGCACGCCGGCGAAGAACGTGATGTGGCCCTCGGACATCCTCCTGAGCACCGTCTCGGTATCCCACAGGGCGAAAAACGTTTGCGTGCCCCCGGCATAGATCGCGAGCAGGGAGGGGATGATCAGCGCATAGGTGTGAAAGAGGGGAAGTGTAAAGAGGGTATGGTCCTCGGCCGTGACCTGCCAGGCCTCAGCCTCGAATTCGATCCCTCTCGTGAGGTTGAGGTGGGTGATCATCACCCCCTTCGGGCGCCCGGTCGTGCCCGAGGTGTAATACAGATTGGCCAGATCCTCTGGCCGGCAATCCACGGCCCTGAGCTCCGGCGACGCCTCTCGCATGAGATCCCGCCAGGAATGGGTGCCGGGGATCGGGTCGCCGCCCACCACAATGACGTGCTCGAGCAGCGGGCACTCCGTCCAGACATCCTGCACGATCTGGAGATACTGCGAACCGGCGATGAGAGCCCGTGGGGTCGCGTTGTTCAGAACATACTTCACCTCTCCGGCCCGGTACAGGATATTGACCGGGGCGACCACCGCGCCGAGCTTGAGGATGCCGAAATAGGCGATCAGGAATTCCAGGGAATTGGCGAGCAATATCGAGACCCGGTCCCCTGACCGTATCCCGAAAGCCCTGAGCGCATTCCCCAGCCGGCTGGCCGCGGCGTCCAGCTCGCCATAGGTCATGGCGTGCGTGCCTTCGGAGATCGCCGCAACCTTGCCGGGGTTGCGCTCGGCTGCCCTCTCAAGCCAGTGGGCGACGTTCATGCGGATGCCCTCGCCATCCGTCCGAGGCTACCCTGAGCCCTGGTCCGCGTCAGGCAGGACGGACATGGGTCCGGATATACTTCGCGATGTCCTCCAGCCGAGTGCCGACGCCGAACACCTCCGCGACGCCGGCAGCCTTCATCACCGGCACATCCTCGTCCTGGATGAACCCGCCCAGGAGCACCATCACATCGTCGAGGCCCACCTTCTTCAACTCCTCCATGATGCGCGGGACCAGCGCCCGATGATTGTCCGACAGGCTGCTGAGTCCCACCACGTCAACCGACTCCTCTGCGGCCACCTTGGCGATCTGCCCGGGACGGAGGTGGAGACCGCCGTAGATGACCTCCATCCCGGCGTGGCTCAGGGCCTTGGCGACGACCAGCACTCCGCGATCGTGCCCATCCAGCCCCGTCTTGACCAGCAGCACTCGAATTCGCCGAGCCGCAACCTGAGTGCCCATGCTCCCTCCCTAGAAGACCTTCGGCTCTTTGAACTCTCCCCACACATCCCGGAACACGTCGCACATCTCGCCGATCGTCGCGTAGGCTTGCACCGCATCGATGATCGGGGGCATGAGGTTGTTGTCCGACGTCGCCGGTTCTGCCGCCGCCGCGCGGAGCGCCTTCAGCGTTCGGCTGACTTCCCGGTCGTGGCGGGTCCGGCGGAGCTCTTTGACCGCCTCGATTCTCCGCTGCTCCACCGATGGATCCGCCCGGTACACCCGCACCGGGCGGCTCTGGTCGTCGTCCTGCCGGAACATGTTGTGGCCGACCCGCGGGATCTCCCCCGCCTCCACCCCGAGCTGGTACCTGTACGCGTCGTCCAGCATGGTCCGCTTGATGTAGCCGCTTTCGATGGCCCGGAGCGTTCCGCCCATCTGGTCGACCTTCTCGATCTCCTCGACGAACCGCCCTTCCATCTCCTTCGTGAGCCACTCGACGTAGTACGAGCCGGCCAGGGGGTCGACCGTCTCACCGACGCCGCACTCGTACCCGACGATCTGCTGGCACCTGATGTTGGTGATCTCGGCGTCCTTCGTGGGAATGCCCCACTGCTCGTCGTACGTCCGCAAGTCGATCCGCTGCGCACCCGCCAGGGCTCCGGCCAGGGCCGCCAGGGCGCTGCGGGCGATATTGTTCAGGTACTGCTCCTTCATCAGGCTCGTGCCACCGACCGATGAGTACAGACGGCACATCATGGATTCGGGCTTCCGCGCCTTGAATCGATCCCGCATGATCCTGGCCCAGAGTCGCCGCATGGCGCGGAGCTTGGCGATCTCGTGGAAGAACGCGTGGTGGTCGTGGCTCGTCGTCCACATGATGCCGGGACCGATCACATCGACATCGATGCCGCGGTTGACAGCACTCTCCACGTAGGCAATGCCGTTGGCGAGGGCGAAGGCCACTTCGTGAACGTGATTCGCGCCAAACTCCGACTGGTGGACGGAGCACACCGTGATGGGGTAGAAGTTGGGCGCCACGGACGAGCAGTACGCCAGCGCATCCACCACCAGCCGCATCGAGGGCTCCGGCGGGAAGATGAAATTGCCGCGAGCCGTGTACTCCTTGAGGACGTCGTTTTGCGAGCTGCCCTGGAGGACCTTGAGATCCACCCCTTGCTTCTGGGCGGTGAGCAGGTTCATGGCGATGACCATGGCGCCCGGCGCGTTGCAGACCGTGCTCACCATCGTTTTGCCCAGGTCGATGCCGTCGAAGGCGATTTCCCAGTCGCGGAGCGATACGAGCGACACTCCGGTCCGCCCCACCTCGCCCTCCGCCATGGGATGATCGGGATCGTAGCCGAGCTGGGTGGGAAGGTCATAGGCGGCATACACGGTATTGAGCCCGGCAGCGGCCAGATCCCGCCAGAGTTGATTGCATTCCTCTGGGGTTGATTGACCGGAATATTGAGCGATCTTCCACAGCCCAGCCCGGTACCCGATGGGGGAGAGGCCCCGGGTAAACGGGAAGTCCCCCGGGAAACCGGTGTCCTCGAAGTAATCGACTCCCGCGTCGGCCAGGTCCAGTGGCGTGTAGACGCGCCTGGTCACGATTCCCGCTTCGGACACGAATTCCTTCTTGACTTCCTGTTCGAAAGATCCCTGGTGGGCCGCAGCCCAGGCTGCCTGCTGCTGCCGCAGCTGCTCGAGAAAGTCCTTGTCAAACATGGTCGCCTCCGTTTGCCTGAGTCCTCATGCGGACCCTCCGGCAGCGGTGATGTGCACCCCCGCCTCGCGGCTGGTCTCGAGGAGGACGTCCATGCCTCTCCTCTCCAGCCCACGGACCAAGTAGGCGGCGAACGTCTCCGCGATGTCCTTCGCCGCCACGTCGCCGTCCGGTGAGTACCACTTCTGAACCCAATTCACGGCCCCGAGCATCGCGAACACGATCACCTTGGGATTGCACGGCACGAACACCCCAGTGGCGACTCCCTCGGCGACGAGATCCCGGAGCCGGTGTTCGTATTCGTCACGCCGCCGGACCACCTGACGGTGGAGCCGCGGGCCCAGCATCCCCTCTTCCAGGAGAGCCACGCCCCCCTTCAGGTTCTCGGTCGTATGCTGGATGAAATACCGCAGCGCCGCGCGCAGTCTCTCGCCGGCCGCTCCACCCGACTCCTCCGCCTGGCGAAGCCCTTCCATTCCGAGATCCAGGGACGCCTGGTGGCACAGAAACAGGACCTCTTCCTTGCTCTTCACATAGTAGTAGAGCGCGGCCTTGCTGACCCGGAGCTCCTGGGCGATGTCCTCGATGGTCGTCCCGTGATAGCCCTTCCTGTTGAAGCAGCGGGCCGCCGCCTGCAGGATGGTTTCGCGCCGGATCTCGTGACGATGCTTCTTCTCGGTGGACTCGTCAGTCCATCTCATCATTGGGTTCTACCCGGTGTTCAAAGTGACTAAACGGTCAACCGCACCCCCGCAGGGTGAACTCAACGCTGTTGCCAGTCAAGAGGAAACTTGCACTCCCTGCGCAAGGGAAACACTCCAGAAACTACTGAGATTCTGGGGTCTTGCCCATCCCCTCCGGCTCGCCGGGGGACTGCCCGGATGGCCTCATCTCCCGGCGCAGTCGAGACGCTGAGGGAGCAGACGTCGCGGCCCGGGACACCCGGGCCCGATGCCCCTCGATCCTCGCCGGCCTGAGCCCCCGGGGGGGGGGCGCATGACCAACCGGGGTGGTGGCCGGGGGTTCGAGGTCGGGAGCCACCCATCCGGCGGCCGTGGAGGCATGGACGAGGATCCGCGCCCGGGGCCGATCTCGGAGCAACGGGGGCGCGGGGCTCCGTCGCGCCGGGGGCCTGGTCTTCGCTCGATTCGCCGGTGTCGGCGAGAACTCATACGTGAGGGACATCGGCCGATGTATTGAGACCGGGCACCGAGGCGCCCGGGCGAGCCCGGTCACCCGGCGCCGCTCGCCCCGGTTCCGATGAGGCGCCGGCGCCACGACTGCAGCCCCAGCACGAGCGCCAGGATCGACACACCCACGAAGTCGGTCACGAGCCCGGGCGTGATGAGCGCCACTGCCCCCACGAAGAGCAGGAGCCGTTCCAGCAGGGTGGCGCGTATGCGCAGCCACCCGATGATGGACGCGCTCAGCATGAGCACGCCCAGCACTGCCGAGAGCGTCACGCTGGCGACGCGGTACGCGCTGGTCCCGGGCCACGCCATGAGCGGGTCGAGCATGGCGGGCTCATAGGCGAACAGGAACGGGATAATGAACCCGGACAAGGCGACCAGGCAGGCGGCCCAGCACGTCCGGTTCGGGTCCGACCTGGCGATGGCGGCGAGCGCGTAGGGGGCGATGGCTGTGGGCGGCGTGATGTCCGCGAGGATCCCGTAGTAGAACACGAAGAAGTGCGCCGCCAGCGGCGGGAGCCCGAACTTCACCAGGGCCGGCGCCGTCAGCGCGGCCGTGATGATATAGGTCGGCGTCGTGGGCAGGCCTGTCCCCAGGAGCAGCGAGGCAAGCATGGCGAAGACCAGCGTGAGGAACATGTTGCCATGGGCGAGGGTCAGGATCGCGCTGGCCATCTTCACGCCCACGCCCGTCTGCGCGACGATTCCAAGGATGATGCCCACAACGGCGCAGGCGGCGACCACGGGCAGCGCCGTCAGGGCGCCCCACTCCAGCGCGTCAACGATCTTCCGTGGCGTGATCCGGGTCTCCCGGCGCAGGTAGCTGACGGGGATCGTCAGCACCGTGGCCCAGAACCCCGCGAAGATCACGCTCCGCCCGCTCATCATGAAGTAGATCAGCGCGACGACGGGGATGGCCAGATAGGCCCGCTCCCGGAGCACGCGGCCGAGGGGGGGCAGCTCGGCGCGGGGGATACGGGGGATTCCCTGCTTGAGTGCCTCGAAGTGGACCATCGCGCCCGCCCCGAAGAAATAGAGGGCGGCGGGAATGATGGCAGCGACCGCCACCTGCTGATAGGGCACGCCGAGGAAGTCCGCCATGATGAAGGCCGCGGCCCCCATGACGGGGGGCATGATGTTGCCGCCCATGGAGGCCGCCGACTCGACACCCGCCGCGAAGTGGGGCCGGTAGCCCGCGCGCACCATGAGGGGCACCGTGAAGCTCCCCGTCGTGATGGCGTTGGCGATGCCGCTGCCGCTGATGGTCCCGAAGAGAGCGCTGCAGACGATGGCGACCTTGGCGGGTCCGCCGGAGGTGGCGCCGGCCAGCGCCAGCGCCAGGTCGGCGAAGAAGGACATCAGCCCGAGGCGCATGAGGAAGCCGCCGAAGACGATGAACAGGAAGGCGTAGGTCGCCGAGACCCCGAGGGGAATGCCGAAGATCCCCTCGCTGGACAGGAAGACGACCTCGACGAGCTGATCGAACGGAAGCCCGGGATGCCCGAAGCGGCCCGGGACCAGCCACCCGACGAACCCGTAGACGATGAACCCCGCCGCCACCAGCGCCAGGCCCGCGCCCACCGTCCGGCGGCACGCCTCGAGCACGACCAAAGTGAGGGTCACCCCGACCGCCAGATCCAGGGTCTCGAGCGGCGTCACCATCGAGATCCGGGTCGTGAGCCGCTCGTACTGGAGTACCACGTACAGTGACGACAGGCCCCCGAGCAGCGCGAACACCCAGTCCGCCAGCGGCGGGGCCTCCGCCGTCCCAGCGCCCCGGCGTCGGAGCGGGTAGGTCAGCCCCAGCAGCGACAGGCCGAAGGCCAGGTGCACGGAGCGCTGGATGGACTGCTCGAATGTCCCGAACCCAGCGGTGTAGAGCTGGAACAGCGAGAAGGCCACCGCAAGAGCGCGAACGACCTGCCCCGCCCAGCCGCCCGGCCGGGAGAAGGCGGGCGTCTCGAGCCGCGCCGCCTCCCTGACGCCCCGCGCCTCGTCGAGCCGCGCGCCGCTCAGCGGCGGCTTATCGGACAGCTCCGACCTCTCGGTAGTACTTCAGGGCTCCCGGGTGGATCGGCGCGACAGGGTCCCGGGCCGCGTCCTGGGCGACGAATTGCTCCATGACCTTGTGCACGTTCACGAGCTGGGCGCGGTTCTCGAAGAGTGCCCGGGTCAGCTTGTAGACGAGGTCCTCGGCCATTTCCGCCCGCGTCACGAGCATGACGGGCGAGTTGAGCGTCAGCGCCTCCTGGTCCTGGCCCTTGTAGATCCCTGCCTTGATCGTCGTCCGCGTATACCCGGGGAACTTCACCAGGCGCTCGACGGCCGCCGGGTCCAGCGAGATCAGCCGGATCGGCTTGGACGACGCCAGGTCCATGAGATAGGCCGCGGGGTTCGTGATGAGGTGCGACATCACCTCGGCGTGCCCGTCCTTCATCATGTTCACGCCGTCCGCGTTGCTCCCGTAGTTGACCTTCTTGAGGTCCTCGTAGCTCAGCCCGTGAGCTTCCAGCACGCGCCGTGTCATCAGCTCCGTGGACGAGCCGCGGGGCGTCGTCACCAGGGCGCGGCCCTTGAGGTCCTGGACCTTCCTGATCGGGCTGTCGGCGAAGACGGCCAGGTTGTACTGCTGGCCGTACAGGACCCCGACGAGCCTCAGATTCGGCGCCGCCTTGCCCTTGAAGTCCCCCTCCCCAGCGATGGCGGCCCCGGCGGCGTCAGCGGTCGTGAAGCCCAGCTGCGCCTTGCCCGCGGCCACGTTGAACACGTTCGAGATGCCGCCGCCGGGCTGCTGGGTGACGGTGAACCCCGCCTTGTTCTGGAGAATCTCGGCCATCCCGCTGGCCACGGGATACCACACGCCCCCGATGGGACCGGATGCCACCACCAGTTGCGACTGGGCCGCCGCCGGCGCAGCGGCCGCCGCGGCCACCGCGAGCACAAGTGCTGCCCCGATCCATCCCCGTGTCCTGCTCATGGCGTCTCCCTTCCTTTGGCACAGCCCTGGTTCACGCCCCGGTGACTCCCCCGAACCGGTCCAGCCCGTAGAAGCGGAGCAGCTCCTCCACCCTTCCGCGCGGCGGCGCCGCGTTGAAATGCCCCTTCCGGCTCACCTCGAGCCCGGCGATGCGACGCAGGTCCACCAGCGCCTCCGCCATCTTCACCGTGGCGGCCAGCGCATCGACGACCGGCACGTCGTCCACCCGGCTCACCCCCTGGGAGGCGAGCAGGACGCACAGCACCGCCTCGCCGGGGATCAGCACGTCGGCGCCGTCGGCGATCATCCGCCGGGCCGCCTCCTGGAAGCGCTCCACGACGGGGCCCGGGTTCGCGAACGCCGCCGCGACGTCGCTGAACTGAAAGCCCGCGTGGCGCACGCCGGCCATCCGCCCGGCCAGCCCGTAGCGGCGGGCGTTCTCCTCGAGCAGCGGCACCAGCGCATCGATGAACACCAGGATCCCGAAGCGCTGTCCCAGGAAGCAGGCCAGGTGCATCGCCGCCTCGCCGTACCCGACCACCGGGATCTCCAGCAGGCTCCGCGTCTCCCGCAGCAGAGGGTCGGGGAGCGTACTGATGGCGTAGGCGTCGAACCCCTGGCGCTGGGCCGAGAGCCCGTTGACGGCGAACTGCTGGGCATGAAGCAGGTAGAGGTAGGTGAAACGGATGTCGGCGCCGGGATACTCGGTGGCGTACGTGTCCGGGTGCATGCCGTGGAGCACGACCTCCGTGCCGGGACGCGAGACCTTCGCCAGATGCGCCCGGAGGGCGCCAGCATAGTCGGGGAGGTTCTCGAGCACCGTGAAGCTCTGATGCCAGATCCGGATCTCACTGCCTGCCATGGGAAAGTCCTTTCACGAGCATGCCTATCGGGGTGGATCCGATTCCCTGGAGGTGCCGGGGGTGAGCGCTGACATGGGGAGACGGCTTGAAACCATGTGTTCTACCCGTTGTTCAAAGCGACTAAACGGTCAACCGCACGCCCGCAGGGTGAACTCAACGCTGTTACCAGTCAAGAGGAAACTTGCACTCCCTGCGCAAGGGAAACACTCCAGAAACTAACGAGATTCTGGGGCCTTGCCCATCCCCTCCGCCTCCCCGGGGAACTGCCCGGATGACCTCATCGCGGGGTGGTGGCCGGGCTGCTCGAGGTCGGGAGCCACCCGTCCGGCGGCCGTAGAGGCATTGACGAGGATCGGCGCCCGGGGCCGATCTCGGAACAACGGGGGCACGGGGCTCCGTCGCGCCGGAGGCCTGGCCTTCGCTCGGTTCGCCGGTGTCGGCGAGAACTCATATCTGGCTTTCCTTGTCATGGACGTGCGTGCCAAGATATTCGCCGGGGTGACCCTTTTCCCGCGGCGTTGGCCGCGCGCGGCCTCTTGTGGAGCCGCGGAGGCCATCACGTCGACGGAGTGGCCTTACCGGGACGCGAGGCAACGGAACGAGGTCATGCGAGGCGGGCAGCCGACCAGTGGAAAGGCGGGGATGACAGGAGACATGGCCAGCGTGACGTGGGACATGCGCGGGATGGTGGTGGCGGTGACGGGCGGAGCGCGCGGAATCGGCCTGGGCATCGCCGAGGCCTTCGCGCAGGCCGGGGCCACGGTGTGGATGGGGTCACGCAACGCGAAGGCAGGCGAGGCGGTGGCGCAACGCATCCGGGCGGGCGGCGGGGCGGTCCGGTTCCAGCCCCTGGATGTGGCCGATCAGACCTCGGTCCGCGCATTCCGGGATGCGTGCCTGCGCGAGGCGGGCCACATCGACGTCCTCGTGAACAATGCCGGAGTCCTGGCCAGGAAGGCGCTCCTCGAGATGACCGAGGAGGAGTGCGACGCCATGCTGGACATCAACGTCAAGGGGGTCGTCCTCTGCTGTCAGGCTGTCGGCGAAGCAATGGTCGCCGCCAAGAGCGGCCGGATCATCAACATCTCCTCGACCTCGGCGGCCGCGGGAGCCTGGAAAAGCACCGTGTATGGCGCGACGAAGGCGGCGATCTGGCAGTTCAGCCGGATGCTCGCGCTCGAGTGGGCCCCGCACGGGATTCTCGTCAACACGATCGCGCCGGGCGCCGTCCCTACCGACCTGAACGCGAACGTCATGGCCATCCCGGAGCAGCGGCAGATCATCCTGGCCCGGATCCCCCTGGGCCGGATGGGCACACCGGCCGATGTCGCGGGGGTCGCCCTGTTCCTGGCCTCTCCGGCGGCCGATTACCTGACGGGACAAGTCATCTTCGTCGACGGCGGCCGCATGGTCACGTGAGGCAGTCATGACCTGCGAACGTTCCGCCGGTCAGCACTCGCCGTTCGCCGCGCCGTGGCAGCGTCGCTGATGGGACCGTGAGTCCGGGGCGCGCAGGGGCGACGGAGCAGTGACGGGCGCTGGCCAGCGACAGCACCGGCGTGTCGCTGAACCGGGACGGCGGGCGGCTGAAGCACCTCTGGTGACGAGACGCCGCGGCCCCGCGCTCAGTGGACGCCCAGGTGGAGCGCGAGGAACCGCTCGTCGTCGCGAATCGCCGCCGGGTCGCCCGCGAAGACCACGCGGCCCCTGTCCAGGATGACCACGGCATCGGCCACCGAGAGCGCGAGCCGCGTGTTCTGCTCGACCAGCAGGTAGGTGTTGACGTGATCGAGGGCCAGCGCCTCAGCCACCGAGATAGATCTCCCGGACGCGGGGGTCGGCGACGATCTCGGCCCGCGCGCCTTCGACGATGACCTGACCGTAGTGCAGCACGGTGATGC
>Ga0154317_1236_pt2 | contig 19422 bp, 14 predicted proteins | sample RifGroA2_FD_105611 | JGI IMG/M metagenome (GOLD analysis project Ga0154317, IMG submission 105611) | Candidatus Rokubacteria bacterium GWA2_70_23 | reverse complement strand
TTCGAGGGCACACGCAAGCTGCGCCATTGGTTCCTCGCCACCTGGGAGGTGACCAGCCAGAAGTACGGGGCCAGCGCGCTCGGCATCCAGCGGACCCTGGGGCTCGGGATCTACGAAACGGCCTGGGCGTGGCTCCACACGCTCCGCAGGGCGATGGCCCGGCCCGATCGGGATCAACTCTTCGGAGATGTCGAGGCCAACGAGACGTACTTGGGCGAGGAAGCGCCCGACATCAAGGGCCGCAGGGTGATCAACCGGGCGATCGTCGTCATCGCTGTTGCGATGACCGAGGCCAAGATAGCCCGCATCCGCCTGCGGCACGTCCCAAACGTCAATGCCACGAGCCTCCAGGGCCTCGTCGTCGACACCGTCACGCCCGGCAGCCTCATCCACACCGACGGATGGCAGGGCTACGCGACCATCGCCGCCAAGGGCTTCCGACACCGCGTGACCGTGACGAGGACGTCCGACCAGCCGGCACACACCCCTTTCCCTGGTGTCCACCGCGTCGCCTCGCTGCTCAAGCGCTGGCGCCCGGGCACCCATCACGGTGCCATCAGCAAGGAGCCCCTGCCCGACTCCCTTGACGAGTTCACCTTCCGCTTCAACCGCCGCACGTCCCAGGCCCGCGGGCTCCTGTTCTACCGGCTGCTCTCGCAGGCCGTGCGAACCGCGCACAGCGACATCGACGCACTCATCCTCGACACCGGGCGCGGTCGCCCCGGGCGCCGACGCGCCCCCCGGGGCGACGCCGACCACAATCGGTAGGGCCTGGTTGAGCGAAGCGAATAGCCCTTTAGCCCCTTTCTCGGCACCGGGCCGGCGCCCGGCCTACCGCCCCGCCGGCCCGGACGCAACCCGGGCCAGGCTCCCGCGAGATCCGCCCGATCTTCGGGGGGCGGGGAGCTCAGAAGAGGTCCCACCACTCGCCCCGGGCCGCCATGGCCGCCCCGGTCTCCTCGACGATCAGCCGCCCCGTGCGCATGATGTAGACCCGCTGGGCGATGGCGAGCGCGTGCCGCACGTTCTGCTCCACGAGGAGCACCGTCAGGTTGTCGTGGCGCGCGATGTCCCGGATGGTCTCCATGATGCGCTCGACCAGCAGCGGGGCGAGGCCGAGGGACGGCTCGTCGAGCAGGAGAAACCGCGGGCGCCGCATCAGCGCCATGCCCAGGCCGAGCATGCGCTGCTCCCCGCCGCTCAGCGTGCCGGCCAGCTGCCGGCGGCGCTCGGCCAGGACCGGCAGCAGCGTCAGCACCTTCTCGCGCTGGCACGATCTTGCCGTCGAATTCGCTCACCGGAAGGACCGCCTTACTCGAGGACCACGCACCGCGCGCGGTCGACGTCCACGAATTTCGCCGCAAGGAGAAGTTATTCCTCTCGGACCTTGCTCTCGAGCCGCGCGCCGCAGCCGTTGAACGCCATCCACAGGCGTGCTTCGCCGCCCGGGAGGTAACGAGATCGCGGCTCAGATCCCACAGTAGCGATGCTCGCCCACGAACGCGCTGAGGGCGTCTTCGAGTCCGCCCTGGACCGGATCCATGATGTCCAGCATGCTACCCCACGACGCGCCCTGCCGGCTCACCGATCGACGAACGCCCGTGCCGCCGCGCACGTCACGCAGTGCGGCGTGGCGCCGAGCGTCGCGCCACACTGCTCGCACCCCGGCACCTCAGGCACCGGTTCGGCGCTCTGGAGCACAAGGCGAACCTGTCTTCGCGCCGCCCGCACGCGATCTTCAGCCCGGCGCAGCGCCCGCCGCGCCCATCGCGCTCGCGGCGACCACGTCCCCCATGTAGCCGTGCGGACCGGCCGGGCGCCCCTTGCGCACCCCGCTCCCGGTCAGCGCACGGTCATCGCGGCGGTCGACCTGGCCGCCGCCGGTAAGCGCGGGATAGAACAGGCCGAGGGCGCGGTCGTGGGTTCGGTGGGTGTCTGCCTCGCTCTCACACCCTGGCAAGGGCCCAGATGGAGTATATTTGGTGGTATGAAAGTCAAGACCTCGATCACCCTCTCGCGCGAGCTGCTGGATGCCGTCGACGCCCAGACGGGGCGCGGGCGGAGCCGATCCGAGTTCATCGAGGCTGCGCTGCAAGCCTTTCTCGACAAGTCGATGCGGGACGAGCGAGGCGCCAGGGACCTCGAGATCCTCAACCGCCGAGCGACCCGCCTGAACCGCGAGGCGGTCGATGTCCTTGCTTATCAGGTGATCCCCTGACGCGTGGCGACATCTTCCGCGTCGCGCACCCCTCGGCGCGCGACCCGCGGCGTTCGCGAGTGTTCGTCGTCGTCAGCCGTCAGACGCTGATCGAGTCGCGATTCTCGACGGTGATCTGCGCTCCGATCTATTCGGCGCATGAAGGGCTGTCAACCCAGGTTGCGGTAGGCGTCGCCGAGGGCCTGAAGCACGACAGCAGCATCCACTGCGACGAGCTGGTCAGCCTGCCCAAGACCGCACTGTCCAACTTCGTGGGAGCGCTGTCGCCGGGAAAGCGTGGGGAACTCAAGCGCGCGTTGCGGGTCGCCGTCGACGCCGAGGACTGAGCGGCTCGAAGGCTCGACGCAACCAACTTGGAAGCAAAAACGGGAATCGGGCACCTCCGATGCTCCGGAAGCGCCCGACTTGGTTGGTGGGCCGTGGAGGACTCGAACCTCCGACCCGCTGATTGAGAGCGAGCCCTGAGACCTGCGGGCCGCGATGCATGACGATGTGAGCGCGCGAGATTCCGAAGGTCTCCTTCTTCCTGATCCGCCCGATCTTCGGGGGCCGGGGAGCTCAGAAGAGGTCCCACCACTCGCCCCGGGCCGCCATGGCCGCCCCGGTCTCCTCCACGATCAGCCGCCCCGTGCGCATGATGTAGACCCGCTGCGCGATGGCCAGCGCGTGCCGCACGTTCTGCTCCACGAGGAGCACCGTCAGGTTGTCGTGGCGCGCGATGTCCCGGATCGTCTCCATGATGCGCTCGACCAGCAGCGGGGCGAGGCCGAGCGATGGCTCGTCGAGCAGGAGAAGCCGCGGGCGCCGCATCAGCGCCATGCCCAGGCCGAGCATGCGCTGCTCCCCGCCGCTCAGCGTGCCGGCCAGCTGCCGGCGGCGCTCGGCCAGGACCGGCAGCAGCGTCAGCACCTTCTCGCGCTGCGCCGCGGCGATCGTCGGGTCGGCGACGCTGAAGGCGCCGAGCTCCAGATTGTCGGCGACGGTGAGGTCCGCGAAGACGAAGCGCTCCTGAGGGACGAGGGACAGGCCGCGCCGGACGCGGGCGGCGCTCGTGGCCTGCCCGATGGGCTCGCCGTCGAAGATGATCCCGCCGGACCATAGCGGCAGGAGCCCGGCGATGGCCTTGAGGCTCGTCGTCTTGCCCGCGCCGTTGTGGCCCATGAGCGCCACGATCTCCCCGGCCTCGACCCGTAGGTCGACGCCGAAGACGATCTGCTTCTTCGCGTAGCCCGTCGCCAGCCCCTCGACCGCGAGGAGGCTCATCGGCGCGACGTCCCGAAGTAGATGTCGGCCAGGCGCGGGTCCGCCATGAGCTCCTCCGGGCGCCCCTCGGCGATGATGCGTCCGGCTTCCATGAAGTACGCGTGATCGGCGACGGCGGTGACGACCTCCAGGTTGTGCTCGACGATGCAGACGGTCTTGCCCGCGGCGGCGAGCTGCCGGATGAGGCCCAGGATCCGCCGCACCCACTGCAGGTCGACGCCGGAGGCGGGCTCGTCCAGGAGGAGGACGTCCGCCCCCGTGGCGATGAGCCGCGCGAGGGCCACGAGCTTCTGCTCGCCGAAGGCGAGCGACGAGGCGATCTCCCCCGCCCTGTCCGCGAGCCCCACGAAGGCCAGGGAGCCGAGGGCCTGGTCGCGGTTCCGGCGCTCGGCCTCGGCCGTGCGCCGCGGGGCGAAGAAGAGCGGGCCGAGGCGCTCGCCGGGCTGCTCGGGCAGGGCGACCAGCACGTTGTCGAGCACCGTCATGCGCTCGAAGAGCCGGACGTCCTGGAAGCTCCGGGCCAGGCCGAGCCGCACCGTCCGCCACGGCGCGAGTCGGGTGATGTCCTCGCCCTGGAGGGAGACGGTCCCGGCCTCGGCGGCGAGGAACCCTGTCAGCAGGTTGAAGACGGTGGTCTTGCCAGCGCCGTTGGGTCCGACCAGGGCCGTGACCTTGCCCCGTGGCAGCGCCAGGCTCAGGTCGTCGGCCGCTTTGATGCCGCCAAAGCTCTTCCTGAGCCCCTGCGCGACGAGCGCGGGGCCGGCGCCGTCATGCGCCGGCCCGGCTGAGGGAAGAATCCCGGTTACCGATACGGCCGGGGCCGGCTGGCCGACGCCTTGCCGGCGTCGCCCACGGGCGTGCTCGGGGACGAGCCCCTCCGGGCGGAACCGCATGAACAGCACGAGGAGAAGGCCGAACACCAGGTTCCGGATGGCATCGACGATGTCCTGCCTGGCCTGGAGGAAGCGCAAGACCTCCGGGAGCCCGACGAAGAGAATCGCCCCGGCGACGGTGCCAAGCAGGTTGCCGGTGCCGCCCAGGACGACGAGCGCGACGAGGAAGATGGAGCGGTCGAGGTTGAAGCTGAACGGGTTGATGAAGGCCTGGTAATGGGCGAAGAGCCCGGCGGCGACGCCGGCCAGCCCGCCGCTCACGCAGAACACGAGCACCTTGTAGCGCAGGACGCTCTTGCCGATGGCCAGCGTGGCCGTCTCGTCGTCGCGCATCGCCTTGAGCACGCGGCCGAGCGGCGACTCGCCGATCCGGTAGGCGATCGCGAAGGTCACGAGGGCGCCGGCGGCGATCAGGGGCAGGAACTCCGCCGGGGTCACCAGCGTCTTGCCGAAGAGGCGCGGGCGGGGGATGCCCGAGATCCCGGTGCGGCCGGCCGTCAGGTCCACCCAGGAGAGCATGAGCCCGTAGATCACCATCTGGAAGGCCAGCGTGAGGAGGATGAGGTACTCCCCGCGCACGCGCAGGGCCGGGAAGGTGACGACGCCGGCCAGGAGCGTGGTGACGACGATGGCAACCACGAGCGTCAGCGGAAAGGGGAGGCCGAGGTCGCGGGCGCTGAGGGCCGCCGCGTACGCCCCCACGCCGAAGAAGGCGGCCTGCGCCATGGACACGAGCCCGCCGTAGCCGAGCAGGAGATTGAGGGAGACCCCCAGCATGATGAAGAGGCCGATCATGTTGACGACGTGGAGCCAGAAGTCCACGGTCAGGCGCGCTCGGGGCTAGCGGGTCCGGACGCCGAGGAGGCCACTGGGGCGGAACACCAGGACGGAAAACAGGACGACGAAGGCGATCACCCCCTGCCAGTGCCCCGGGAGCAGCAGGCCGCCCATGTTCTCGGCCAGCCCGAGGACGAGCCCCCCGAGCACCGCGCCGGGGATGCTGCCGATGCCCCCGAGGAAGACGGCGATGAAGGCGGTGAGGACGGGCTGGACGCCGATGGTGGGCGAGACGGTGTCGCGCAGCGCGAGCAGCATCCCCCCGAGCCCGACCAGCGCCGAGCCGATACCGAAAACGAGCAGGGACATGCGCTCCGGGTCGATGCCGACGCACTGGGCCAGCTCGCGATTGCTCGCCACGGCCCGGATGGCCCGGCCGTAGCGCGTCCACCAGAGCCACGCGATCAGGAGCAGGAGGAGCGCCCAGCTGCCGGCGAGCCACAGTCCCTCGACGGTGGTGAAGGCCACGGGGCCGAGGGCGATCCCGCTGATCGGAAAGCCCGGGAGGTCGCGGGCCTGGGGGCCGAAGACGATCAGCACCGCGCTCTCCCCGGCGATGAGCAGTCCGAGCGAGGCGAGGAAGATGTTGAGCGAGGTGGCGTTGACGCGACGGAGCGGGCGGTACACCACCCGCTCCGTCGCGACCCCGAAGAGGCACCCCACCACGGCCGCGAGGAGGAATCCCGCGGGGAGCCCCCAGCCCCACTGGCCGACGGCCAGCACCGCGGCGTAGACGGCGACGGTGAGCGTCAGGGCGTGGGCGAAGTGGAAGATCTTCGTGGTCGCGAAGATCAGTCCCCAGCTCACGCCGAGGAGCGCGTACAGGCTCCCGCTGATCAGGCCATTGGTCGCCAGCTGAGCGGCGAGGGCCAGCACGGGGACGCCGCTAAGGCCTGGCCTGGATCTTGCCGTCGACGATGCGGCCGATCAGCGTCAGCGCGTCGCCCTTGACGTCGTACACGCCCAGCGGCTTGGACACCGTGCCGTCGGGATGGATCTGCATGTCGCCGCCGTAGACGCTCGCGAACTTGAGGCGAGCACTGAGGGCGCGCTCCATCTCCCCGAGCAGCTCGCCCTGCTTCGCCGGGTCGCCGCCGCGGTCGAGGATGCGCTTCATGAGCGGCCGCAGGATGAGCTCCACGTGCTCGTAGTAGTTGGCGGCGTAGAACTCCGGCGAGTCCTTGTGCGCGGCCTTGTACGCCTCCACGAACGCCTTCGTCTTGTCGTCACCGGCGGCCGGGTCGAAGCGGTCCACGGCGATCGCGTACCCTTCCATGGTCTTGCCGCCGATCTTCTGGGCATTGGGCGTCCAGTCCACGCCGAGGATCGGCACGGTGATGCCGTAGGCGCGCGCCTGCGTGAGGATGTAGCCCACGTCGTCGCCAAACGAGCCCAGGGCGAGCACGTCGGGCCGCGCGGCCTTGATCCGGGCGATCTGGGCGCTGTAGCTCTTGGCGCCGATGTCGTGGGGCTCCTCGGCCACCACCTGGCAACCGAGCTTGCCGCAGGCCTCCTTGATGGCGCCGTTCACCCCCTGGCCGGCGGCGTCGTTCCAGAAGAGCGTCGCGACACGCTTGGCGCTGTGCCGGCTCACCGCCCACTGCACGACGAAGGGCGCGGTCTGGCTCGACAGCATCCGCGTGTTATACAGGTTGCGCTTGCCGACCAGGACGGATCCGACGCCCCCGCCGTTGAGGAGCAGCACCTTCTTCTCCACGGCGAGCGGCTGGATCGCCAGCGTGGGGGCGGAGTACGAGGTGAGGATGACCGGCACCTTGTCCACGTCCAGGAGCTTGCGGGCGCCGGTGACGGCGGCGTCGGCATCCCCGCTCTTGTGATCCTCGATCAGGATCTGGAGCCGGCGGCCGCCGATGCCGCCCGCCTTGTTGATCTGGTCCACCGCGAGCTGGGCGCCCCGGCTCATCACCTGACCGTAGAACGCTCCCGGTCCCGTCATCGCCAGGATCATGCCGAGCTTCACGGGCTCCTGGGCCTCGGCGGGGGCGGGAGGTGCGAGGACCGCCCACCCCGCCATCATGACCAGCGACATCCCGACCCACAACCGGTTCCCTCTCATGGCTGCTCCTCCGTCTCTCGAGGATCTAGGTGGAATGGATCGGGCCTGCCGAAGACAGGCGCCCGATCACCTGTTGCGCGTCGAGCTCCTGGATGGCGGCCGGCGAGTAGCCCAGCTCGCGAAGGATCTCCTCGGTGTGCTCGCCGAGCCGCGGAGCGGGGCGGACGCCCGGGGCGTCGCCTCCGTGGAGGCGCACGGGCTGGCTCACCATCACCGTGCGCCCCGCGGCGGGATGCGCCGTCACGGCCAGCATGCCGTTGGCCACCACCTGTGGCTGGTCGAGGACCTCGTCGGGCTCGAGGATCGGGGCGCAGGGCACGTCGGCCTCGGCCAGCGCCGTCACCCACGCGTCGCGATCCCGGGTCGGGAAGATGTCGCTCAGGATGCGCGACAGATCCGCGCTCTGGCGGGCCCGGCCGTGCGGGGTGGCATAGCGGGGATCCTCGGCCAGGTCCGGGCGGCCGAGCGCCAGGCAGAGGCGACGCCACTGCTCGTCCTGGACCACCACGATGACGAGAAACCCGTCGTCCCCGCACCGGTAGGGCGCGTACATGGCCTGGGCCGAGTAATCGGCTCCCGTCTCGGCGCGCTCCATCTCGTGCTCGACCCGCACGAGGTCGCCGAGCTGCATCGCGAGCGCCGCGTGCAGGAGAGACGTCGTCACGAGCTGCCCCTGGCCCGTGCGCTCGCGCGCGAGGAGCCCCAGCGCGATCCCATAGGCCAGCTCCATCGGGGCCGACAGGTCCGCCACCCAGACGCCGGCGCTGACCGGCATGCCATCGGGCAGACGGCGCCGGGCGAGAATCCCGGCCAGCCCCTGGAGCAGCATGTCGTAGCCCGGCCGCGCGGCCAGCGGCCCCTCGGACCCGTAGGCGGTGAGCCACGCGTAGACGAGCCGCTCGTTGAGGGCCCGGAGCGTCGGGTAGTCGTAGCCGAGCCGCTCGGCCACGCCGGGCCGGAAGTTGTGGATGAGGACGTCGGCCCGCCGGACGAGGTCGCGGATGACCTCGCGGCCCCGGGGGTGCCGGATGTCGAGGGCGAGGCTCCGCTTGTTGCGGTTCAGCCCGAGGAAGGCGCGGCTCTCGCCGCCGGCGACGGGCGGCTGCGTGAGGGTGCGCCGCCCCTCGTCTCCGCCCAGGGGTTCGACCTTGATGACGTCGGCGCCGTGATCGGCCAGGTACATGGCGGTTGCGGGCGCCGCCCACATCTGGGAGATGTCGAGGACGCGGATTCCCGAGAGCGCTTGCATGTCCGGGAGGCTCGTTCCCGAGGCGAGGGTCGCATCGGGCGCGCCGAGTCTAGCACGTCTTTGCGGGGGGAGGATAGGCGCCATGACGCTCTTCTCGCCACCGGGCCGGCGCCCGGCCTACCGCCCCGCCGGCCCGAACGCAACCCGGGCCAGGCTCCCGCGACCCGATGGACGCCCGCCCGCCCCAGGCGACACCCCATAGCGGCAGATGAAGACGCTCCCCCCCGCGCCCCAGGACAGACCGCGCCCGCGCTCGGCGTATCACGGCCAGCTGACGGGCGGCGTTCCGAGCGGCGCCGGCGGTCGGGCGCCGGTGTCCGCGACGGGATCGGTGACGCACTCGGCAGGCGGCTGAGCGAGGGCGGGCGGCACGGGCTCGCTCGGGAGCCCCCGGGGGGTGAGGATGCGCCGGATCCCCCCTGGATCCTCGATCGTCGCCAGCCCCCGTATCTGACTCCCGCAGCGGGGACAGGCGAGCCCGTGGAAGTCGAAGGCCCGCCGCAGCAGGTCGGCCCACCGTGACCGATCGTATCCGCCTCGGCTCACGGCTGACCGGCGAGAAGGGGCCGACGCGTCCTCTCACCCGTGTCCGCGAGTGGCAGACCCGCCCCGGCCGTCGAGCGAATCCGCCTGGCGTAGATCCGCTCGTGGAAGCGATGGCTCGATCGCTGGGTCAGGTTCATCACGAAACCGACGAGCACTTTCATGGGGCTCCGCGTGTGACGGGCGATCCGCACCACGCGGCGGGCAATCTTCGGGTAAGAATAAAAGAGGTTGCCGAACCGGGTCATTTCCTCGACCAGCTCTGCCCACGTGAAGTTGTGATACTGCGCGACCGGATACCCGAGCGTGTAGTATTGCCAGTCTTCGGGATAGTTGTTCGCGATGATCCGTCCGTCGCGCTCCATGTCAGCGTAGAGCTGTGTTCCCGGCAGAGGCGTGAGGATCAGCACGCTGGCCATGTCGATGCCGTACCGGTCGGCCGCTTGTGCGATGAGCTCTCCGATCCCCCGCCGGTCGGTGTCGAGGCCCATGATGAACGAGCCCACCACCTGAATGCCGTGGCGCTGGATGCGCCTGACCGAGGCGGCAAGGTCACGGTTGTCTTTGATGTTGAACATCTTGTGGACGGCGGCCAGCCCCTCCGGCGTCGGCGATTCGAAGCCGATATAGACCCCCTCGCAGCCGGCCTTCGCGGCCAGGGCAAGGAGCTCGTCGTCATCGGCGAAATTGACGGTGGCCTGGCAGATCCAGGGCCGGGTCCGCCCCGCGCTGATCATCGCTCGAAACAGCTCCTTCGAGCGCGCGAGGTGATCGCGCCGGGTGCCGATGAGATTATCGTCCACGAAGAGGATCTTCTTTTCGCGGATCTCTCCGAGCTCGGCCACGACGTCGTCGACGCAGCGGTGACGAAACTTTCCCCCGTTGAAGGCGGTGACACTGCAAAACACGCAGCTCAACGGGCAGCCGCGGGTGGTCTGGATGGAACCCAGGTAATAGCGGCCGGCCAGCATGTCGTGGCGCGCGGGCGCAATGCGCGAGGGCGGCCCCATGCCGCCCCGGTAGACTCGGTGGAGAGCTCCCCGCTGGAAGTCCTCCAACAGCTGCTGCCACACGGCCTCGGCCTCACCGGTGACGACTGCGTCGGCGTACTGCAGGGCTTCCTCGAGCCGCATGGTGGCGTGGATGCCCCCCATGACCACCGGCACGTTCAGCTCTCTGAACGTGGACGCGATCTCGTAGGCTCGCGGGGCCTGCGACGTGAACGCGGTAATCCCCACCAGATCCGGGCGCGGATAGCGCTGATGGTCGACGGGACCGAGATTCTCATCGATCACCTCGATCGACCATTCCGCCGGCGTCAGGCGTGCAAGGACCATGAGGCTGAGCGGTTTCCAGGTCCGGTACTTGTTCAAGCGGCTGGACCTGACCTTGGTGATGCTGACGACCGGGTTGTCCGGGTTGATGAGGTAGAGCAGCATAGACCGGCTCCTTCGTCGGTGAGGAGACAACGTTGGGTCAGACGTTGGTCGATCCAGCCGGTCGACCGCCAAGGAAATCGCCACACTCCAGGCAGAACTTCGCCCGGGGCGGGTTCTCGTGCTGGCACCCGGGACACTGCATCCGCGGTCCTCCAGCGGGCCGGGCCGGTGAATCTCGGGGAGCGTGGGGCGAGAGTAGTCGCAAGAAGGCTTGGGGTCAAGGACTCCAACCGCTGGGTCAGACCTGTGGCACAACCATCGAGCGTGCACCGGGACGAGAGCATAGAGTCTTCCGCCGTTGGTTCCCGGTCTTTTGTCATTTCCCGAAAGCTTTCCCCCAGGCGTTCTCAAAACGATTCCACCACCCGGAGGGCCGGCGGCTGTTCTCTGTCTACGGCAGTCGGAGCACTCCGTGCAAGATCGTTTCTCGTTGGCGGCGGTTTTCGAAGGCCTGGAGTGGTGCGGCCAGGGCCGGAGAGGTTCCAGGATCGACGCGGAGGAGGCGAGCCATATCCGGGGCTATCCCCCTTCCGGGCTGTTCTTGGGGGGACGCCGCCCGCCCTTGGCGGCATGGACGACCGCCCGCCCCAGGCGACACCCCACAGCGGCAGATGAAGACGCTCCCCCCCGCGCACCAGGACAGAGCGCGCCCGCGTTCGGCGTGTCACGGCCAGCTGACGGGCTGCGTTCCGAGCGACGCCGCCGGTCAGGCGCCGGTGTCAGCGACGGGATCGGTGACGCACTCGGGAGGCGGCTGAGCGAGGGCGGGCGGCACGGGCTCGCTCGGGAACCCACGGGGGGTGAGGATGCGCCGGATCACCCCGGGGTCCTCGATCGTCGCCAGCCCCCGCATCCGACTCCCGCAGCGGGGACAGGCGAGCCCGTCGAGGGCGAAGGCCCGCCGCAGCAGGTCGGCCCACCGTGACCGCGGCGGCCGCGGCGCGGAAGGCGCGGCGGCCCCAGGGGCGCCGCGAGCGGCCGTGGGGGGGACCGGCGCCACCTCTCGCGTGTCCACGACGGGCGCGGGGTCGATGCGGGGCCGCCACGGGGCATGCGGGGCAGCACGGCGTGGGAGAGGATCAGGTGGATGCGGGGGCGCGAGGTCAGCGCGGGCCAGTGGTGCCCTTCAGCGATCGGAGGACGGGAGCTACCGCAGCTCCAGGTCGCTCCGGATCGCGCGCAGGATCTCGTTGATCTTGGCCAGCAGCTCGGTGGACGGGCGGGCGGCGCCGCCCAGCTCCACGCGAAGCGCGAATTTCAGCTCGAGGCCGATGGCGAGCTTGACCAGCTCCCCCACTTGATCTGCCAGGTCCTGGATCTCGTTGGGCCGAACCTCGGACTCGGCCACCAGCACTCCCTTTGGAGACAGTGGGGTAGGCCGGGGTGCGTCCTTCGACTGACGCAGCTTGATCGCCTGCGCGCCGGCGAAGCTTGAGGGCCATGGAGCCGAGTCCAGCGTCAACTCGAGAATCCTGACGCGTAACGCTCCATCCACCGCGTCGCGTATCGTCACCCATGGCAGGTTCCTGCCAGCCCGCGTCGATAGCGCGACGGCCAACGAGAGGCCGGTAGTCGCATCATCTGCCCACGCGTCGGGCAGCGCAGTGGGCACGAGATCGGTCGGAGAGATGGGACCAGGCGGCGCATGGAGCTCGGCATCGTCGCTCAGGAGCCCGGGCGGAATCTCCTCGGCCAGGATGCTAGCCGGGCCGGAGGTGAGCCAGAGCTTGCCCGTCTGGACAGCGACACGGATCGCCGCATCGACCACCGAGGGCTCTGCCCCGGGGATGACCCGAGGCTCCTCGTAACCGCCTTTCTTGACCTGGACGACGTGGCCACCGGAGAAGTAGGTCCGCAGCGCGCCAACGGATAGCTCGGCGCGCTGCCACAATCCGGGGAGCGCGCCCGGGATCAGCAGCGCGGGCTCGATCGAGGCTAGGCGTGCAACTTCGGGCAGCACCGCTTCGAGGCCCGCATCCCGGAGCGCGGGATCATCCGGGGTCTCGCGCCAGAACGTGCGCACCGACCGGTCCGGACGGGCGAGACGCAGCACGAGTGACCCGTCGAGGCACCCGCCGACGAGGGTGTCCAGAATCGCTCGCGCATTGAGCATCTTGGGCAGATGGGGGAACTGAGCGAAGGCGCCCACGAGGTCTCGGACGCGCCGGGACGTCTCCCCGCCCCGCCAGAGGTCGTAGGGACCGCCCGGCAGCAGGGCTTCGGCGCTGATGGCGGTATCCTGGATGCGTGCCCGCTTGTCGGCCTTGATGGCGACGAAGAGCGCCTCGCTCCCCACCGCCACCTTGAACGCCTGAACCTCGTTCTTCTCCGACACGGTGACCGCGAGGCAGTAGGCTTGCTGGACGGCCTCCGGGATCTTCTTCCGGGCCCCTTCAAGGGTGGCCGTCAGCATGGCTTCGCGGATCGGATCCAGCTCCTTGTCCCGTAGCTGGTGGCGCACTTCCTCCCAGCCGAGATGTTCCTTGATCCGCGACCTTGCAGCATCGAGGCCATCCCGTGAGGGGACGGCAAGCACGACGGCGTTGCGATACACGCGGGGCCGGTCAGCCCCTGTGGTCTCGTCGAGGAAGCGGCGCGCTTCGGAACTGGGTTTGCCGGGGTCCGAGGCGGCCTTCGGGCCAAGCACCGCGTAGTGAAACTCCCCGCTATCCTCGATGTCACTGGGCCTGGGGGGGAGATTGTGGACCCGCGCCCCGGCGGCTGCGGCCGCGGCGGTAAGGCTCTTCGTCCGCTGGATATCGTCCAGCAACCGGCTGTCTACCACCTCGGGCGCAACGCGGAGGCAGGCCTCGTGGTGCATCTGGGTGAGATTGGGCGTGGGCCCAAGGCGCCATATCTTCGGGAGCTGGCGCCGGCCGTCCGAACCCGGGGCTGCCTCGCTCACGGCCGCCTCGTCCAGGTACCACGACGCGTCGATCCAGCGCAGCAGGCCCTTCTCCAGCTCGATCCGGTCGGGCCGGCAATGGCCGAGGAGCACCAGCAACTCCCGCGTCATGGCCTTCTGCCCGATGGGCTGGGAATGCAAGAACGTCGCGACCACCGCCTGCTCCACCTCACGGAAGCGGAGCCCTGGCGCCTGGCTCTGGACCTCCTGCGCCTTGGTCAGCTCTCCGTCCAGGATGGCCGACCAGTCGTACTTCTTGCCGTCGTATTCCTCCATCGAGGCGGTGGTGGTCAGCTCGCGAGCGGCCTCGGACAGCGTGGCCTTGCCCGACTCGCCGAGGAACACGTTGGCCGTCACCAGGGGGCACTCGTCCCACCGCTCGGAGTCGCGAAGCGCGAGCGCGAATGTCCGAAGCACCCCGCGTGTCCGCTGGAACCCTTCGAGGCTGGTCCACTTGCCGTAGAGGACCTCGGTCAGGTCCGGGTGGAAGGGATAGCTACGGAGGTAGCGATTTTCGGCCACCGCGCCGTCCTTCCGCGTCTGGTCGTCCAGCTCCCCGATGCCCTTGAGGGCGGCCACCACGTGGGGCCGGAACGCCTCTCGGTCTCGGATGGACTCGGGCTTGAAGAACCGGCGTCTCAGCACCTCGGCCACGTCCTCCTTTACCACGGGCTGGACGCCTTCCTCGCGCTCGCGGCGGAAGATGGCGTAGAGCTCCTGAGCGATCTCCTTGCCGAGGGCGTCGCTCTTACGAGGATCGGTCGCCAGCAGCGAGGCCACCACGGCACATGTACTCACGCCAGTGGCGGCCTGAGTGAGGCACTGGAAGAAATCCTGCACGCGGTGGCGCCAGATCGGGTCCGACCCGATCTTGGTCCGCGCCCACATGAGGACCTCGTCGATCAGCACCAGGGTGGCCAGTCCGTCTCGCGCGGGTAGCCGGAGGAGATCGCCCATCACGTTGACGAAAGGTGGCTCTTCACGCTCGGTATCCCCCTTGGCACCAAGCGTCGCCAGACCCTCGTGGCCGCCAAGAGCCCACGCCAGCACTGACCACGGGTAGCGGAAGCGGCCCCGGCTTCCGTCCGGGGCCTGGACGTCCATCCCCGTGACCGGGTCGAGCTGATCGAAGGACAGCACCGCCACCCGCGTCTTGGGCGGCGTCATCCCGATATGCTGGACGAACTCCTGGACAGCCGGCAGGTCGGGGAGCGAGGCGGGGTCGCGGACCAAGTGAAACAGCGTGATGAGCGCGTGGGTCTTTCCGCCCCCATAGGTCAGCTCGAGCTGGCGGACGGCCTTGTCGTTCCGGCCGGCCAGGCGGAGCACCACGTCCTTGGCCAGCTCGCGCAGGTTGAAGGTGGGATAGGTGAGCGCGAAGAACTCCCGCGGGTCCTGGTAGACGGGGCGGGCTGTGCCCACGGCCACGGCATGAAGGTCAGCGGCGAAAGCTGCAAGCGACAGCTCACCCGACCGCAGATCGTCGCGCAGGGCGACTACCTTGTGCCATGGCTTCCACGCCAGCTTCGCCATTCTCCCCTCCCCGCCTCTATCCGTCCACCGTGATGGAGACCTGCTTGTCCTCGATCGCGGCACCGCGTGCGGCCACGTGGTTGCTCAGGCTCTCGAGGAGCCCCCGCTCGTCCGACCTCGGCTCGGCCAGCTCGATCAAGGCTTGAAGAAGCTGGTGGAAGAGCGCGTTCCGCCTGAGTCCCCGAGCGTCCAGATACTCGTCAACTTTGGCCGCGTCTCCCGCCTTCCAGAGATGCATGAGCCGGTGCACCTGGTCGATCATGGGCGCGGGGCGGCCGTCGGCATCCTGGCCCAGGCTCTTGCGCGTCCGCTGAGCCCAGGGCCTGAGCTTGAAGGCGCTGCCCGCCCCGCCGCTGTCCTCCCCCGCCATCTCCGCGTCTTCAGACTTCGCCTTTTCGTCCTCCTCCTCCTCCTCCTCCTCGGCGGCGGCCCCGCCGGTCCGCATCAGGACGTCGTAGTCCTCCGCCAGTTCCCGGTCCGACAGGCCGCACGACATGGCGTAGAGGATGCACGCCCCGGCCGGCGCTTCGCCCATCCCGAAATCATGGCGATGCAGCAAGTAGTACGTCGTCACGTCGTCGAGCCCGCTCACCACGGCCCCGTCCCCGTTTCCGCTCAGCACCCGCCCCACGACGAACTCCACCACCATGCGGCGCACCGCTCGCAGGAACTCCGACACGTCCATCACCTGCCCCGGCTCATTGGCCTTCTTCACCGCCGGGTGCTTGCTGTAGGCCTCCAGGGCCGGGCCCGTCGCCGCCCACACGAAGTCCGGCCCGCGGATCCCCGCGTCCCAAAAGTCACGCAGACACCGGTAGATGTTTTCCCTCATCTCCTCCAGGACACGGTTATCCCACCCCGGCCTAGCCGCGGCTGCACGTGGCTTCGCCACGAGCCAAACAGACGACGCGAGCGCAGCCGAGGATTGCCCCCGTGATCGGCTCGGTTGCTCAGTCTGAATCGGCCAACTACCCTCGACAACAAAGCCCGCTCGAACCACCGACGACACGAGACTCTCCCAAGCCTCGGGCTGTTTGTTCGCGAACACCACGACTAACCTCCCACCATCGCCCAGAGCCTCCCTACACCGGATGAACGCTTCGGCCATGCCTTCTTCATATGCGTGCCGGGAAGCACTAGCGTCACCCCCATGGCGGCTCGCATCATCAATGAGCTCACCATCGTGCTCACCAGCGTGCCACTTCGGCCCGAGCGGATCACTCATCACTCTTGAGTGCTCCTCAGACAAGTCCCACACGGTGCGTCGCAACCACACATAGAACCAATCCATCAGGTCAGAGTAGGGAATCGCGTCATAATACGGCGGATCGGTCAAGACGAGATCTGCTTTGTACGAAAGGGTTGTCGCTGACCGACACCCCACCGTCGGGCTGAGCACGTCACGTGGAAGCGCCAACACGGTCGCCAGTCCGACCGACACACGCTCAAGGCACATCGAATACGAACCGGCGAGCTCGCCAACCGGGTTGCCTTCAGCAAAATCCCAGACGATAGGAAGCGCGAACCTGACAAGCGCGTGATTGATCGTAGGCACGTCAATCTTCCATTGAGTGTTGACGTTGCAGAAATCAACCAGCCGATCCAAAACACACGCAAGGTAGGTTGTGATCGCCTCGACCCACACTCCCGGATAACCGATGCGTCGCATCTCGTCACGCGCAGTCCGCGTATGCTTCACGAACGTCCCCAGCGCGAGGAGCTGGCGCGGGGTGAAGAGCTTGTACCACTGGTCGATGCCGTACAGCGGCACGCGGAATCCGAGCGCCTCCTTGCTGGGAAGCGGCTCAGTCGGCAGGCCGAAGGGAATCTCGGCGAAAACGCGTTCGATCTCCTTCTCCGCGTCCGCGGCGGTTTCGATCTCCGCCGGGGTGGGAAGGCGGTACTCCTTGCCTCGCTCGCCATCGACCGCGACGGTGGTCATCACGGCGCTGAGGCGGCCGGCCAGGCCCTCCTGGCGGATGTCCGCCAGCTTCATGGCCACGGTGCCGGGCTTGCCACAGCACCGGCACCAGGCGCCGTTGCGGCTCATTGTGCCCTGGCCCAGGCGCCGGTCGTGCTCGCGCCGCTGGGCGGGATTGCCGCTCGCCACAGGCACGGCGGACTGTACGCCGAAGACGACACCGGTCCGGTCGGCGTTGGGCTCCATGGTGAGGAGCGCGCGCTTGCTGTCCTTCTTGCAGAGCCAGCGGGTCTTGAGGAGCGGGATGGGCGCGCGGCAGTTCTTGCAGGCGACAGTGCGGGCCCAGAGATAGGCCACAGCGGGCTTGCCGTCCACGGTGGGGTAGAAGCGCTCGAGATCCGCCTTCGCGCGCTCCAGCACCCACCAGCCCCAGGCCCGCACGTGCCAGGCCAGGTCCACGTCAGGCGGCGGGAGTAGGTTTCGCTGGACAGCCTGGAGGTTGCGATCCATCTGCTTCTTCGTGAGCTTGCCCGTGCCCTTGAAGAAGCCCTCCATGAACTCCACGGACTCGAGCGCGAAGCCCGGCAATGGCCGGTGCTGGCCGGCCAGCCGCTGGGGGTACTCGAGCGTGCACTTCAAGATGAACCAGGCCACCGGGTTGATGTCGATGGCGGTCACCTCGCAGCCGAGCCGCATGGCCTCCAGCGGGATCGCGCCGCCTCCGGCGAAGGGATCGAGCACCCGGGGAGCGCGCCCGCCCCAGGCTTTGCGGATCTCCTGGCGGAACCACCCGAGGTCTGGGCTCGCCTCCCGGCCCCAATGGAGCACACCGCCCACCGTCTCCTCGCGCTCGACCTCCACCGTGCGATCACCGATCTTCTTCTTCTCGATCTTCTTGACGACCACCCCCCCGATCTTCTCGACCAGGCGCTTGCGCGCTTCGGGCGTGCCCGGATCGGGGAGAAGGGCCGCGATGAGCGCCGCCCGGGCTGCGGCCAGCGGCCGCCGCGCCGGCCAGATATGGAGCGTCGAGATGTGCCCGTGCCGCACGTTCTTCTCGTGCACGGAGTCGAGCGAGGCCTGCTTCAGCGGGAAGGCACGCTCGATCAGTCGGGGTCCGTCAGTCATGTTCACCTCAGCCACAGGAGCGAGGAGAGGGAGATGGGAATGATCCTCGGATCGGGCACCACCACGTCGTCCGCGAGGGTAACCAGCAGGCCGAGCGGCGCGTTGTACACGGTCTTCTCCAGGAACGCGCGCAACCCCCGCGTGTCCTCGTGGGGATCGATACGCTGGCGGTACTTCACCTCGACGGGGATGCGCCGCGTGCCGACGGTGAGGACGAAATCGACCGCGGGCTCCACGCCCCGGGCCGGGAAGTGTGCCACATCCAGATTCGGAATGCCGACCAGGAAGTAGCCGAGCACGCTCTCGGCCAGCCGGCCGGCCAGGTCAGCCAGGTGCGGGTTCGCGGCCAGCCCGTCGGGGTCGAACGGGACCACCTCCTGGAGCCAGCTCGCGCGCAGGGCATGATCGCACAAGCTGACCTTCGACGGCGACTTGCGCCGCTTGAGCCGAAGCTCGAGAGGCGGGATGAGACGTACCAGCAGCGTGCCGTCGAGGAATCGCAAGTAGTTGAGGATTCTGTTCCAGCCGACATTGCCACCGAGCGCCTGCTGGATCTCGGGCACGAAGACCGACGCGCCGGGCGTCTGGCCGGCGTAGCGGCAACAGAGGCGGAACACTTCCTCCAGGAGCTTCTCGTCGCGCTTGACGCCGCGCGCGCCCATCCTCAGGTCGTGCTGGATCGCGCGCTTGATGACCGTCTCGTTCAGATAATCCGCGACCTCGGGCCAGGGGCGGTCCGGGCGCTCCTGGGCCACGGGGTACGCCCCGCGTTCGGAGAACGCGGCATACGCCCGGCCCCTGATCTCCCGATCTTCGCGGCTCCGCTCCACCGCCGAGCGCCAGAACTCCGCGTGTGTAACCGCGTCGAGCCCGTTGTCCGCCCAGAAGGGGGCGACGGAGTGCCCGAACCTCAGCTCGGCGATCTCGCGGAGGAGCAGGGGGCCCAGGTCGAGCGTGCTGATGCGTCCCGCCAGGCTATCGCGACCGGCCTCGATTCGAAGCGATGAGCTGCCCGTGACCAGCACCCGAACCGCATGATTGTCCACCAGGCTCTTGATCTGGGGAGCCCATGCCTCCAGGTTCTGCACCTCGTCAAAAAAGAGGAAAGCTGGCCGCCCCTCGTGCGCCGCCGTGTTGAAGGTCGTGGCCAGCACTTCCCTCTCGTACCAGCGCGCGATGGCCAGCACGGGCTCGTCGAGGTCGCGCAGCGTCGGCAGCTCGTCGAAGGCGATGTACAGGATGCGCTGGGGATTCACGGCCTCGGCAATGAGACTCTCGATGAGCTGCCGCAACAGCACCGTCTTGCCGACCCGTCGTGGGCCGCGAAGCACGGAAGCCGGCGTCATCCCATGGCCCAGCAGGTGCTGGAGGCGAGCGAAGGGCCAGCGCCGGAAGGTCGGGAGCGGGGGCCCCGGC
>Ga0154317_1178_pt1 | contig 19651 bp, 21 predicted proteins | sample RifGroA2_FD_105611 | JGI IMG/M metagenome (GOLD analysis project Ga0154317, IMG submission 105611) | Candidatus Rokubacteria bacterium GWA2_70_23 | reverse complement strand
GGCCGGCGTGCCGAGCCGGCGGAGGTCGTCGCCCTTCCCCGGCTGCTCCACCTTGATGACGCCGGCGCCGAACTCGCCGAGCAGGGTACAGCAGAACGGGGCGGCCACGAAGGTGGCGAGATCCAGGACCATGAGCCCGTCGAGGGCGCCCCGTGACTCACTCATCGTCTGGTCCTCCCGGCATCTCCGCCCCGGTGTCCTTCCCGCCCTCGCCGCGGTAGACGCGCTTGACCCGCTCGCTTGCCAGGAGATCTGCCGCCGGGCCCACGAAGGCCACGCGGCCCGTGTTGAGCACGTAGCCCACGTCGGAGATTTGAAGCGCCCGCGAGGCCTTCTGCTCGACCATTTTCTTGCGCTATGCCGTCCACTCCTGGCGGGTGAGGAGTCGCCAGGCGTTCTGGAAGGCGATCCGCGCGGCGGTGTCCCGGGACAACGAGGCCAGCAGCGTCCGCGACTGCACGATCTTCGTGGGGAAGTCCTCGTACCGGTCGGGAGCGATATCGCTCCCGATGGTGAAGCGATCAGGGTGGGTCTCGAGGAGTCTCCGCCACTCGTGGCGCAGGCGCCCGTCGCCGAACTGGGCGGTGTTGTGGATTGCGCCGCTGCCGGGGTACCGGCTGCCCGGCTCCGACAGGGCCAGGTCGCAGAACAGGTTGGGATGCCGGGACAGCGTCTGGCGCAGATAGTCGGGTCCGTACGCCGATTGCCTGTCGGGGTAGCGAACCTGTCCCGCATGGCACCAGATAACCTTGGCACCTGGATAGGCCTCGAGCATCTTCTCCAAAGGGGCCAGCAAGGCATCCTCGGGCTCGTAGTGAATCTGGAAGGCCAGCCCCGTCTCGCTGCTGAGCTGGAAGACGGCATGCCCCCAGGCCCCGTCGATCGGGATGATGATGTCCCGCCCGAACTTCCTCGCCCGGTACTGGGCGGGGGAGGGGTAGTGGCGGAACTCCAGCTCACCCAGGAGGAAGAAATCGCCGCTGCGCGCTTCCCGCTGCATCACCTCGAGAAAGGGGCCCTGCTGGCGGAACCAGTAACCCGTCGTCCCGTCGCAGGTCGTGGGGACGAAGCGGTCGGGGTGCTGCTTGGCGAGCGCCAGGGAGGATCGGCTCCCGCGCGCGGGATCGTTGAAATTCGGTGCGAAGCAGACGAGTGCCACGCCGTGCCGATCCATCTGCTCCACCATGGAGTCGGTGGGGATCTGCCCGCCGTAGGTCGCCTCGGTGTCGATGATGGGGAGGATGCCGCGTTGCAGGAGGGATCGCGCCCGCTCCGCCCAGCCCGCGATGCGCTGGGCGGCGGAGAGGGCCCCACCGCCCCCGGACTGGGCTTCCGCCTGCCCGCCGCTTGACAGGCCGCGCCATCCGCAGAGAGCGGCCAGCGACATCAACAAGGCTCGTCGGTGCACCTCAGCCTCCCGTGCCAGCCCCCGGGGATGGCATCGATGACCCCATGTTAACCGGTGCCCCTCTTCGCCCTCGCCATGCTGAGCGCGCTCTTCCATCGGGCCCGCACCATAAGCTTGGGGACAACCCCGCGGACTTCCTCCCTCGCTGGCGATGCGGCTGCGGGCGTGGCCATGTCTTGCCTCCTCGGTTGGCGTTCAGGCGATCTTGATGATGCCGGGCTCGACCTGCTGAAAGCGGTCGGCGACCAGCGGGTCGTGGCCCGCGACGATCAGCTTCTCCTTACCGGCCAGCGCGTGGATGGTCTCGAAGGCCTCCAGCATCTCGGGCAGGTTGGTGATGATCTGCACGGGCTGGCGCGTCTCCACGTTGTGGTAGAAATGCGAGGCATCCGAGGTGAGGACAACCGTGCCGCGCTTGGTCTCGACGCTGACCAGCTGCAGCCCCGCGGTGTGGCCGCCGACCCTGTGCACACGCAGCCCGGGGAACACCTCGCGGTCGCCGTCGAGGAACCGGACGCGGTTGGCGTAGTTCAGCGTCACGAGCCCGGCCAGCGCATTCACGTTGGCCGACCCCCGAAAGGCCGGCGTCCCGCCGTATTTTCCCGTCCAGAACGCGGCTTCTTCCTGCTGGATCCAGAACTCCGCGTTGGGGAAGAGGCTGTGGCCCGCCCAGTGGTCGTAGTGGAGGTGCGTGATGAGCGAGATCGGCACGTCGGCGGCCTTCACCCCCGCGCGCTCGACCATCGACGCCGGGGTGACGTAGTTGCGCATGCCGCGTGATGTGGCTTCGTCGTCCAGGAAGCCGGTGTCCACGAGGACCGGCTGCGGGCCGCCCAGGATCAGCCAGACGAAGTAGTGGAGCGTGAGCTTCTCGTGCGACGCCTCGCGGTAGAAGAACTGGCACTTCGTCGTGTCCCGTTCCGAGTACTTGAGCGCATAGACCTCGTACATGGTGTCCTCAGAGTCCCCTCAGGAGCGCGGGGTGATGACGAAGCGGAAGCGGGCGTCAGGCCGGTTATGGCGGCCGACGGCGTCCTGGACCTCCTCCGCGGTGAAGCGCTGGTACTGGGCCGGAGCGTCGAGGAGATCGTCGAGGCCGAGCCCGCGGTAGTCGAGCGTCGAGAGCCGGCGCAGCCAGAAATTCGGCGTCTTGAGCGTCTCGTCGAGGAAGGTCGCCGTCTGCTTCTTGGCCACGGCCAGCTCGTCGGGCGTCGGCCCGTCCTTGGCGAACTCGGCATACATCTCTTCCACCGCCGCCGCCAGCGCCGGCGCCTTGCCGGGGTCGGTCGGGGCGATCGCCGCGAAGAGCCCGAACCCCGGATAGACCACGCCCGGCTCGGAGGACGCGCCGATGCTGTAGACGAGCTGCTTGTCCTCGCGGAGGGTCTTCGTCATGCGCGTGGTCAGCACGCGCGCGGCCAGGCTGAGAAGCCGCGTGTCGCGCACGTCGCGGAGGTCGGCCCCAAAAAAGCCGGCGAGGACGGCGGCCTGGGGCGAGAGAACCTGGACAGACTCGCCGACGCTGATCGGCCCTTGCGGGCGGCCCATGGCGCGGAGATCCGCCAGAGTCTTGTCGTCGATGCGCGGCCGCGGGGCCAGCGCGCCCAGGTACCGCGCCACGAGGCGCGTGGCCGTCTCACGGTCGACGTCGCCGACCACGGCCGCCTCGATGGGGGCCTCCGTGATGAGGCGCCGGAGCCACGCCTGCGCGGCCGGGCGGGTGACCGCGCGCACCTGCTCGACGGTCAACGACCTGGGGCGGACCTCGCCCCGCGGATAGATGGCCGCCGCGCTCGCATCCATCAGCACCTGCATCGGCTGGCTCTTGCGCTGGGTGATCCGCTGCGCCTCCGCGTCCTTCCACTGCTCGAGGGCCGGCTGCTCGATGAGCGGATCGGTGAGCAGCAGATAGGCCAGCTGGAGCCCGCGCTCGAGCTCGGCGGCATCGCCGGAGACCGTCAGCGTCACGGTGTCGCCGGTCGCCGCGCCCCGCACGCGCACCTTCGCCCCCGTCATCAGGTCCCGGATCTGGGTGCTCGACAGCCTGCTCGTCGCCGGGCGCTCCCAGGCGCGCAGCGCGGCCTCGGTGATCCCACGGTTCGCCGCCGTCTCCTGGATCGGCCCCCCGGCCAGCGTGATCGCGATGCTCGCCTCGTTCTTGCGCTGATCCATGTGGCGATGGTGCACGCGCACGCCGTTGTCGAGCCACAGTGACGTCACGCCGCTCGCCGCGTGCGGCACGCTCTCCACCACGGCGCCGTCGCGAGGCAGGACCGCCAGGAGCGTCGTCGCCCGCGCCACGTCGACCGGCTTGCCGGGTGTGACGGCGACGGCGGCCCTGCCGAGCGCCAGGAACTGGGCCTCGCTCGCCACACCGTCGCTCGCGGGAAGCTCGGCGACGAAGAGGGCGCGGCTCGGGTCGAAGGCGGTGGCGAAGGCGTTCGAGACCTCGCGGGCCGTGATCCCGGGCAGCAGGCGCTGGAGGAGCGCGAGCGTCTGGGCGGCCGACATCGGCCGGCTCCCGCGGGTGACATCCCCGTGGAGCTGGCGCAGCACCTCCCGCGCCGGACGCGTCGCCTCCCGCCGCACGCCCTCCTCCGCCTCGGCCAGGAGCGCCACGCGCGCGTCCTGCACCTCGCGCTCGGCGAAGCCGTGGAGCCGGGCGCGCTGGAGAGCGATCCCGAGGTCCTTCAGCATGGCCCGCCACGTCCCCGGCAGGCCCGAGGCTTCGAGGGTGATCATCCGCATCGTACCGGGCCACTCCCGCATCGATGCGTTCGCCTCGAGGAACGAGACGCGGCCCGCTGCGATCTCCGCGCTCGTCCGGCGATCGAGCGCCCACATGCCGATGCGCTCGACCAGCTCGCGCCGCTCCCGGCCAACCGTCGTCGCCGGGCCCCGCGGCGGCGCGATCCTTGCGATCGAAACCTCGGCCCGCGTCAGCTCGGGATCGGTCACGACGATAACCCGCTGCCCCGCCGTCGGCTTGACTCCGACATCGCGGGGCACCGGCTTCGGGACGGCGCGGCCGCCGACGAACTGCTGCGCGATGACCTCGGCGACCATGGCGGGGTCCGTGTCGCCCACCACGATGACCGTCATGTTGCTCGGCACGTACCAGCGCGAGTAGTAGTCCTGGAAATCCGGGCGCGTCAGCGACTTGATCGTCTGCTCGATGCCGATGGGCAGCCGCCGTCCGAGCGTGGACTCGGGAGCCAGCCGCTCGAAGAACTGGTCCTGCACCCGCTGGCGCGCGCTCGAGCGCGCGCGCTTCTCCTCGAGGATGATCTGGCGCTCGCGGTCGATCTCGGCGGGCTCCAGGCTCATGCGCGTGGCGATGTCCGCCATGTACAACATCCCCTTCTCGACGAGGTCCCGTCCCCCGCCCGGCAGCGTCAGCGTGTAGGTGGTCCGGTCGAAGCCCGTGAAGGCGTTCTGGTCGCGTCCAAAGGCCATACCCAGCGACTGGAAGAAGGGGACGACCGAGCCGGGCGGGAAGTTGGCGGTACCGTTGAACGCCATGTGCTCGAGATAGTGGGCGAGGCCCCGCTGCGCCTCTGTTTCGTTGAGCGAGCCCGAGGCGACGTGGAGCCAGATGCCCACGCGCCCCTCGGGGTTCTTGTGCTGGCGGATGATGTAGGCGAGCCTGTTGGGCAGGGTGCCCGTGACGAGGGCGGGGTCGGTCGGAAGTTTCTCGTCTGCGGGCGAGGCGGCCCGGGCCGGGCCCGGGGACGTCACCAGCAGCACCGCCATCATCAGCGAGATCAGGAATGTCGGCATAGCGCCTGCTGTCACGGAGGCTACCCGGTACACGTCAGAGGCCCGTGAGAGCAGCCCGAGGAGATTCTACGCAGGCCTATCTCCCCTGATCTCGGCGATCTTGCGGTCGCGATCGCCCGCGAGCCGCTCCTGGTCGCGCCGCAGCTCCTCGTTCAGCTTGTCGACCTCTTCGTGGGTCCGGGCGGCGGCCAGGGCTGCCTGGTGGAGGATCTCGCGCTCGGCGGCCTTCGCCTGGTGGAACTGGCGGGCCTCGGCGATGGCGGCCTTCTGCTTGGCGGTGAGCGGGTGTTCCTCGACGCTGGCCTCCTTGTCCTTCCGCCGGAGCCGCTCCATAGCCAGCTCGTACGCGCTCTTCGGGGCGTCGTCGCTCATGATTCCACAGCCTGCTAGGGCAGATGCGGTTTGACTTCGGCCTCGGTCAGGGGCGACCGGGCGTCCTTCCACCAGTGGTCGGGGTCGCGGCGGATCTCATACACCACCTTGCCCCGGTCCGGGCAGCGATAGGCCATGACATTGGCCGAGGACATGCCATTGACGAGCCCATAGAGCCGGGCGCTCTGCTGGGACAGGACGGGCAGGCAGATCTTCCCTTGTACACAGCCGTTCGTGATCACGATCTTGTCCCCGACCTCGTGGACGGGGCACGAGGGCGGCAACTCTGCGACGATCTCCTTGACTTCCATGGTAACCGGATAGCGTGGCATATCTCACCTCCCGAGAAATGATACGAGTCTAGCAGGGTGGTCCCCGTCTCCTCAACTGCTCGTCCGGCCTGCTTCTCAGTCGGCGAGGTACCGGCGCTCGCGGTCGCTCCACCAGGTGGCGTTGACGACCCGCTCCCGGTCCTTGAAGCTGGCCAGGCGGTCTTCGATTCGGGTCGTGTCGCCGTCCTCTTTGAGGACCTGCAGCACCTCCTGCACGGCCCGGATGGCGGCGCGGTGCGACTGCGACGGAGCGTCGTCACCGCCCGGCACGCGCGAGCTGTGCCGCGTGCCGGGCGGCCAGCCGTCCGAACACCAGGCCGCGCAGGACCGAGGTCGAGCCGGCGTACGATCCGTAGTAGATACCCATGGTTTCCCCGGCGGCGTAGAGACCCCGGATCACCTCGCCGTCGTTGTTCACCACCTCGGCGTTGGGGGTGACCTTCAGTCCGCCGAAGGTGAAGACGTTGGACGAGATCATCGGATAGGCGAGGAAGGGCGGCCGATCGATCGGCCGCGCCCAGTTGGACTTCGGCGGCGCGATTCCCTCGGTTGCCAGGCCGTCGACTTCCAGCGGCTTGAACGTCCCCGGGCGGCATGCCGCATTGAACGCCTCGAGCGTCTGCGTGAACGCCGCCGCCGGAACCGCGAGCGTGGCGGCGAGCTCTCGAAGGCTGCCGGCCTCGATCGCCGGCTGATCGGTGCGGAGCGCCCGCTGATAGTTCGGAACGTCGGCGAGCTTCGCATCCGCGATCATGTAGGCGATTCCGCCCACCTGCGCGTAAATGTGGCGCGTGACCGCCTCGTAGGTGGCGTCCACCGTGGCGGACGCCTCGTCCACGAACCGCTGCCCCTGCTGGTTCACGAGCACGCCGTACGGATACGCGAAGATGGCCGGCTCGGAGATCCCCGACCGGGGGTCGATGGGCTCGGCGTGCCAGCTGCCAAAATCGCCGCACGGCGCCGCCCCGACGGCGAGCCCCATCCGGATGCCTTCGCCCTTGTTGTAGTGGCCCCCGCGGGCGACGGGGCGCAGATAGAGCGCCCGCGGCCCGACATACTGGGCCATCATTTCGGCGTTGCCCTGGAAGCCGCCGCACGCGAGAACCACCGCGCCGCGGAATTCGATGAGCCGGTTGCGCGCGCCCACCGCTCGCACCCCGGTGATCGCGCCGTCAGGAGCCTGGATCAAATCGCGCGCCGTCGTTCCGTAGAAGAACGGCACGCCGACCCCCTCGAGGTGGCTTGACAGCGTCTCGACGAGCGCGAGGCCCCCGCCGATCGGCATGAGCCGCTGCGTGCTCGTGGTGAGAAAGACCGTGGGGAGCCGCTCGAAGCGGACGCCGAGCTTCTCGAGCCAGCGCAGGGTCGGCCCGGCGTTCTCGGCGAAGGTCGTGATGACGTCGGGATCGGTGAACGCCATCGCCTTGACGAGCGGGGGCCAGCTCTCCCGGTCGTGGGTCGTGAGAGCGACCAGCGACGGGTCGAGGTGCCCGCCTGCGTTCGCCGCAAAATGGCTCTCGAAGTCGTCCGAGGGCTCGTCGAGGCTCTTCATCCGGAGGTAGGCCTCGGTGTACCGGCTGTTGCCGCCGCGCTCCTCCCGGGGCGCGCGCTCGAGGATGGCAACGCGCAACCCGGACTCGGACGCCGTCGCGGCTGCCGACAGCCCTGCCACACCACAGCCGACGACGACGACGTCGAAGTCGTGACTCTCAGGTGTCATGCGACGATCTCCTTTTCGGACCCGCGAGTATCGACCCTCTGCCGCTCGTGTCCGCTTGCAGCCCGCCTCACGCCCCGCCCGTGGCCGTCCGGGCCGCGATCCGTCCAAAGATGGCCGCCTTGCCCAGCGCCGAGCCCGTCATGTACGCGCCGCCGTGGAGCCCGCCGACGACCTCGCCGGCCGCGAAGAGCCCCGCGATCGGCGCGCCGAACACATCGATCACGCGCATGCGAGCGTCGACGCAGAGGCCGCAGTAGGTCCCGAAGATGGCCGTCGTGGAGGGGAAGGCGTAGAACGGCGGCCGTTCGATCCGGCAGAGCGCGCCATGCTTGTGCACGAGATGCCTCCGGCCGAACTGCGGGTCGCTCCCGGCGTCCACGAAGCCGTTGTACTCGGCCACCGTGCGCCGCAGCGCCTCGCGCGGGACCTCGATCCGTGCCGCCAGCTGCTCCAGGGTGTCGGCCTTGATCATGAGGCCGTCCTCGAGGCGCCGCTCGAAGTCGACAATCCGCACGCGGTTCTCGCCCTCCTCGAAGATGGCCTGGTCGAGGATCTGGTACGCGCAGCCGTCAGGCTGTCGCATACAGGCGTCTCCGAGGAGCTTGTACGAGATGGACTCGTCGACGAAGCGCTGGCCGTCCTGATTGACGGCGATCGCTCCCTTGTAGACGGCGAGGAGGGCGTTGAGGTTGGCCATATCGACCGGGTGCTTCCCGAACGTCCCCTTGATGTACGGCATGTCGCGCACGTCGGCACCAAGCTGCCAGGCCATGCGCAACCCATCGCCGACATTGCCTTCACCGCCGAGCAGGAGGCACTTGTCGTAGCCCGGCGCGAAGCGGTGGATGAGCTGCGGGTTTCGGCTGAACCCGCCCGAGGCCAGGATGACGCCATGCCGGCTGGCCACCGACAGGACCTCGCTGCCGCCCTCCGCGCGCACTCCCTCGACTCGCTCTCCGGTGGAGTCGCGGAGGAGCCGGCGCACCGACATCCCGGTCAGGATCTCGACGCGTCCGGTCGCGCGGGCCCGGCGCGCGAGCAGGCGGACGACGTCGGCGGGGTCCACCGTGTGGACGCGCGGCACGGACTGTCCCGAGGACACCTCGATCACCGGGCTGAACTCGACCCCCTGCCGCCGCAGCCACTGGTAGGTGTCGAGCTGGTGAGCGACGTAGGCGCGGACGATGTGCTCGTCGTTCTCGAAGGCGCCGACCTCGCGCAGATCGCTGAAGAGGAGGTCGTCGGAGTCCTCGATGGCCTGCGCCTGCTGCAGATCGGTGCCGGCAAAGGCGAGACAGCCGCCGCTCAATGCCGACGAGCCGCCGAGCTCGGCCATCTTCTCCAGGAGGAGGACGCTGGTCCCGCCATCCGCCGCCTCGAGCGCAGCGGCCACGCCGGCCAAGCCGCCGCCGACCACCACCAGGTCCGCGTTGCGGTGTCGCATCCTATCCCTCCATACCGCCATTACTCCACATGCGCTGTGCCGGCAGAGCAGACGGCCTTCAGCTTGCGGACCAAGGCCGGGAGCAGCTCCTGCCAGTCGCCCACGGCGCCGAGCTCGGCCACGTCGAACATACCCGCTGAGCTCCCAGCGCTGCGGCGGCGACGGCGTCGGCGTCCGGAGACGCCCCGGCGACGATGACCGTCACCTCGCGCCCGGCCGCAGCCGCGAGCCGGCAAGCGAGCCGCACCGGCTCGCCCCGCGGCGGCGACTCGTCGCTCGTCGGCAGCAGGGCCACGATCGGTCGCGGATCGGCCATCACGCCGTCCGGACCCACGGGGCGAGGAAGCGGGCCAGCTCCGAGGCCTGGGCCTCTGACGATCCGACCAGCATCCGGCAGCTCTTGCGGCCCCGAGGCGAGGCGGGCACGATCTCGGCGGCGACGGCACGGACGCGGCGATCCGCAGTGACCGCGTCGGCCGAGACCACCATACCCATCTTCCCGCAGGGCCAGCCGATCTGACGGCACCTTCGGATCCACGATCGGCGCGAAGCAGACCACGACGTGCACGAGCGTCAGCCCTCCCGCTCTCCGCCGCACGACGCGTGCGCCGGCCGTGCCGCAGCAGGCCGATTCGACTCGCTCGTCAACCTCCGAGCCGACGCCGGCACCCAGCCCGTCCCGTACCGGTGGCAGGCAACCACGCCGCCGGCAGCGACCTCCATCGGCCGGGGCTCCTCCGTGGCGAACTCGGGAACCGGATCCGGCCGCCGGGGATGGAATCGGCAGCCCGACGGGACGAGGTACATCACCCCGACGCGGTGACTCATGTAGCGCACGGTCGCGAGATCATACGCCATGAACAGGAAACTGGCTTCTGGTGACCTATCACGGGCTCACGACGCCCTGATCGTCACGCCTTCTTCATCGGCCTGCCGCAGCAGACCTTCTGGGCCATCGCGACCTTGCCGCACTTGACGCAGCGGAATCCGGCCATCGCCCTATCCTTTCCCGTCCGCCTGAGCTGGTGGAGCACCACGACCTCCTTCGCGGCGAGTTCAGGTGCCGCGTTACCTCCTCGCCCCCCGGCGGGCCTTCTTCTTCGCGCGCCGGCGCACGCGAGGTCTCCGGGACGCCGTCTCCTTCACTCTGCGCGCAAGCAACTCCTTCACCTCGCGCCTCCCCACCTTCCGCAGCCCCACCAGCGTGGCGCGGTTCTGGCCGGTCGGGGTCGATTCCCCGCCCTCCCAGTGCGCCACGGCAGGCGCGCTGACCCCCGCCACCCGCGCCAGGGCCATCTGGCTGAGCCCCAGGCGCTTTCTCAGGCTCTGAATCAGGCGTGGCGAGAGCCGCGCAGCCTTCGCCTCCTCCTCCGACACCTGGGGGACGGGGGGCGCGGCCTTCATCAGGCGCTCCCACCCCGCCGCCCTCCGGCGCAATGCCGCCACTGCCCCCTGCAGTCCCCCCATCTTCCGCCGGAGTCGCAGGAGATCTCGCCGGAGCGGCAGCACCACAAGCCGGACCTGCCTCCGCGCCCCCCGGGCAATGGTTTCCTTGATCACGGTCTCGAACTTGGCCACCTCGCACCTCCTCGTCCAGACATGAACCCCTCGTCCTGCTCAGTGTGAGCCTGCCCAGGAGTCACGGCTCCTGACGTCGGTCAGCCGCGAAGGCGGATGTTCGGGAACGGTCCCGCCCCCCATTCTCGTGGACACGGGGCCGATGATACTCCGGTTCTCGCGCCAACCGGTGCCGTCGCGGGATGTCACGCCACCGCCCCCACGCCGCCGGGGCACGTTGCCGGGCCAGGGGAAGCGATCGAGGAACCGGAGCGCTCCCGGAGCGATACCCGGAACGCGAATGCCGTGGCGCCGCCCATACACCCCGAGGAGGTGCTCCACGAGGAGCGGGATGTCCTCCCGCGGGTCGCGCAAGAACGGCACCGCGAGCACGACCTCTCTCAGCCGATCGTGGAGGTCGGCGCGGGACTGGCCCTCGGTGATGGCCCGCTCGACGTTGTGCCCCCTGATGCGCCCTGGCTGGCAGATGGACATGCGCCTCTGCGTCGAGCATCCGGAGGCGGAGACCCGGGCGCCGGGCCGGGTGACCTTACGCCCTGGGTTTCGGAAAGACGAAGCGTTGCTCCGGCGCGTCCTTCGGCCAGCGGCGAAGCGGCGAGAGGCGAAGGCGCGGGGCTGAGACGAGGGGGTCGGGTGCTCACCTCCGGTCACGCGCGGGGCGAGGACGGGGGCTTCACGACCTTGCCGGGCCGGCAGCACGCGTGACGGCATACGGGCGAGTAAGGCGCCTCCCACTTGTGAAGCTCGAGGTAGGGTTCCAGGCGATACGGGTTGCAGCCGGGCAGGACCACCACCTTGTGCCCCTTCTTCCGCAGCTTCCCGATGGTCACGGACTCGACGGCGCAGTTGCCGAGGAGCCACACCTCGTCAGCGTCGATCCGGTCCGGAAGGACGGGCTCCTGGCCGGTGACGAGGGCGTATGCCCGCCCATCCTCGATCTCCCAGGGCACCGGGCTGTACTGCATCCACAGGCCGCAGCCCCAGCACGTTCCGCCCGGGTACGTCTTCACCCGCTTGTCCAGGTTGAGCCACGGCATCGGCGGCCGCTTGAAGCTCCGGCGGACCTCCTGGATCTGCTTTCCCCTCACCTCGATCCCGGCGAGATCACGGGTTCCGAGGCCCTCGCGCTCGGCCACCGGAAGGACCTCGATGGGGCCCTCGGCGGGCGAGAAGCCGGCGACAATGGAGGCAACGGCCTCCGTCGCCACGGGGTCGCGGCCGGCGATGATGAGGTCCATCTGGACCGGATCCCCGAACCTCGGCCCGTAGCCGTCCATGGCCATCACGGCGTCGACGACGGTCAGGTCGCGGCCCTTCACGAGCTTCATCAGGTCGGCGAGGACGTAGTAGTGCTCCGGGAGACGGTGATACGGGTGGCGGTCCTCGTGCAGGAGGACGCCGAACATGTTCTTGAAGGCGAGGGTCAGGAGCCCGACGCGCGTGGTCTTGAGCTTGGGGGCGTTCACGAAGAGATCGGCGTCCATGACCACCTTCGGCACCTTCATCGTCTTGAGCACCGTTCCGCCCGGCACCTGGACCTCGACCTTGGGCTCCAGCGCGAGGTCGCGCATCTCGCCGCCCGCGGCGGTGACCGCCTCCGTCAGCCCGGTGCGCGCGAAGACCCATGCCCCGTCCGTCTCGTGAACGGGCGCATCCGCCACCACCACCCGCTCCGCCCCCGCCTCCTTGAACAGCCGGACGAGCGCCCCGACCACCCTCTTGTCTGTGGATGGCAGGAAGTTCCCCTCGGGATCGAAGCCTTCCGGGAGCTTCTTGAGCCCGGTCTCCACGCCCAGCGAGTAATAGCCGACGTTGGGCTTGATCAGCACCGTCCTGGCGCCCCGGAGGAGGTGGCCTGCGCCGCCTATCAGGTCCAGCGCGCGAGCCACGGCGCGGTGGGGGTCGGCGTCCTGCGCCATCGAAACGACGGACTTCCCGTTCAGCCCTTCCTTCGTCATCGTCCGGCATCCTCCATGGGAGTCACGAGGGTTTTCGATCTCAGCCTCGCATCGAGGCGCAGCACTCGTGCTTGCAGCGCACCTTCTCGACAGGGTACTCCCACTTGTGCAGCCTGAGGTACTCCTTGAGCCGGACGGGAGGACAGCCGGGAATGACCCTGACCCGGATGCCCCGGGCCTCGAGCTTCTTCACCTTCACCGACTTCAGCGTGACATCCCCGAGCACCCACACCTCATCGACGTCGAGGTCCTTCGGGAGGCTCGGCGTGCGGCCCAGCACGAGGGCGTAGCGCTTCCCCGACTCGATCTCCCAGGGCATCGGGGTGTACTCGATCCAGGGTCGGGCCCCGCACGAGTCCCCTCCGGCGTAGGTCTTGACATTGGGGTTCGGGTGGATCCACGGGTGCGCGGTCCGCTCGAGCGGCCGGGCCACCTCGGCGACGCTCTCGCCCCTGATCTCGATCATCGAGGGGTCCCCGACCCCCAGACCGGCATGCCGGGCCGGGGGGATCACCTCCAGCGGACCCTCGATCGGATCGAACCCCGCCACCATCGCCGCGATGGTGTCCACGGCCACGGGATCGCGCCCCGCCAGCACCACGTCCATCCGGACCGGATTGCCGAGCCGAGGGCCATCGCCCTCCATGGCGATCACCGCATCCACCACCGTCACGGCCTTCTCCCGGAGCAGCTTCATCACGTCGATCATCGCGAAGGAGAACTGCGGCTGTTTCAGGATCCGATGCCTCTCCTCGTGGGGCAGGAGGCCGTAGAGGTTGCTGAACCCGGCGCTCAATCCGTGCATCGGGTGTGTCTTGAGCTTGGGAACGTTCACGAACAGGTCGCACTCGAGGGCCGCCCTGGGGAGCTGGATCTTCGGCAGAGCCCGCGCGTCGGGCACGGCGACCTCGACAAGGGGCTCCTCGTCGAAGTACGCGAGCTCCCCCCCCGCCTCCCTGACCGCCTTGTCCATGCCCGTCCGTTCGGCAAACCACCTGGCAGGTGTCTCGTGCAGCGGCCCGTCGCCCACGACGACTCGCGCGGCGCCGCGCTCCAGGAACAGCCGCACCAGGGCCGCGACCACCCGGGGATCCGTGTACGGCTGGAAGAGGCCGCCGGCCTCGCTCCAGCCCGCCGGCGGCTCCCTCAGGCCAGCATCCCAGCCGAGGGAGTAGTAGTCCCACTGCGGCTTGACCAGCACGGTGCCCCTGACGCGCAGGCCCTCCGCCTCCTCGACCTGCTCGATGGCTCGGCGAACGCCGGCACTGACATCCTCGCTCTTGACCACGGCCACGCAGGGCTTCGATGGATTCGCCGTCATGCTCCCGAGCCTTTCCAGGAGCGGGCCGACGGGAATGCCATCCCCGAGGTCCCGTCCTCACACGATGCGTCGTTGCTGATCGCGAGCACACATCCCCGTCTGGTGGCCGCGCCGTTGCCGCATTCTCCCTCGGAGCACGCACCTGCATCCTCGCCGCAGTCCCGTCACGGCGCCAGCGCATGCGCGTGCCCGCCTCACGCGCCGTCGCGCCACCGGTTGTCCCCGCGCGCGTCCGAGGCGGAACAACCGCTAGCGAGGTGACCTGTAGTGTGCTCGAAGTCCCTCTCTCTGTTCCATGGTTCCTGGCGACCCACCCCGCGTGATCCCCATACGCGCGAGATCCACGAGCATCTCCGCAGTCTTGACCGCCGCGCCGAAGCTGTCGAGAACAGGCACCCCCTCGATCGTCCTCACCCCGTGATCCAAGAGGAACATGTTGACGGGATTCCCGGCCGGCAAGAGAATCCCCGCACCGCGGTCAATCGCTTTTCGGGCCTCGCTCACGAAAGCCGCCAGGACCGGCTCCGGATCCTCGTACATCCGCCGGAAATCCCGATAGGTCAGATCAAGGGACGCGCCATCAACCATGCGCTCGCCCAAACCGTAGCCGCGCGCTATCCGCTCCATCTTTTCCAGGATCTTCCGATTGTGGGTCAGAAAGGCGAACTTCCCCGCCAGCTGGCACGCCAAGTGGATGGCGCATTCGGTGATGAAGACGGCGGGAAGGTCGGTCAGCTCACGAACCTCCCGGTGGCCCGCGTCGATCGTGCTGATCATGACGAAGGCCGCATACCCCTGCTGCTCGGCCTGGATCGCATTGCGGATCACCTCGACGGTGGCGAGGTGCTCGGCGCTGTCAAGGTGGTCGATACCCGGAAAGGTGGTCCCCACTCCGTGGAACTCGATCTCCGTCTCAGGCCGGGCGATCCTCCGCGCGTGCCTCTTCACGGATTCTTGATAGACGCCCCAGATCGCATCCCCCTCCGCCGAGCAGCTCTGGGCCCAGATCCTTGCGCCGTTTCCCATCGCCCCCCCCACGGCCTGCCGGTGCGCCCGAGTCGCAGGCCTCATGGCCGCCAACGCGTCCCTAGTCGAGTCCATAGAGCCGTCTCGCCGCCCGCACGTCCTCCCTCGAGGGGGCCGCATTCGGGCCGCGTCCCCCTGGTCTCGTTCCAAGCGTATGCAGGTCGACGCGCGTCTCGGCCATCTTGATGAGCACCGCGGTGTTGTCCAGAACAGGGATCCCGTCCCACTCGCGGACACCCTGGGCGGCCAGGAACACGTTCAGCGCGCCAAAACCGGGAATGAGCATGCGCGCCCCCCTCGCAATCACCTGCCGCGCCGCCTCGGATATCCGTTGCAGCACGGGCCCAGGGTCCGCGAAGCTCGCCACCATGTCCTCGAGAGGCATCCCGCCCAGGTGAACGCCCGGGACGTACCGTTTCCCGAGTCCGTAGTCCTCAACTCTCCCTTCGATCCCCTTCAACACCGCGCCGTTGGGCGCGATCACGGAGAAGTTGGGCGAGAGAAGGCACGCGACGTGAAACGAGGTCTCCGCGATAAAGATCACTGGAATCGTGAGAAGCTCCTGCAGCTCGTGGTAGGCAAGGTCCAGCATCCCCCCGAGCACGAAGGCATCGTAGCCTTGGCGTTCGGCCTCCAGCGCGTTTTCGTGGATCTGCCTGGAGTGCAGGTACTGCAGGTAGCGAGAGTTGACCATCTTGTCCACCATGAGCGGGACGCCATGCACCGACACCTCGGTGGTCGGCCGCGCAACCTCGCGCACGTAGCGCTTGAGGTGTTCCTCGTAGTAGCTCCACCGCGGGTCGAACCCGATCGCGCTATAGCTCTGATACCAGATTCTCATGTTCTCTCACCCCATCGTCCGAGGCAGCCACAGCACGAGCTCCGGAAAGACCATCAGGATCGTGATCACGGCCACGTCGGCCAGGGCGAAGATCAGGCACCCGGCCATGACGTCGTTGAACGTGACATCCTCGGGCGCGAGGCCCTTGAGGATATAGAGGCTGAAGCCCACCGGAGGGGTGATCAGGGCCATTTCGATGTTCACCATCAAGAGGACGCCGAACCAGATGAGATCGAAGTGGAGCGCAGTGAGGACAGGGACCAGGACCGGCATGGTGACGATGATCATCGAGACGGGGTCGATGAACATGCCCAGCACGATGTACATCAGCTGGAAGGCGATCATCAGGACCCACCGGTTGACCTCCGCCTGCACCAGAACGTCCACCAGCCGCTGCGGAATCTGGTGATACGTGAGCACCCAGCTGAGCAGCTTCCCGCCGACGGCGATGAGCATGATGAACGCCGTCGTCTGCACGGTGTGCTGGAGCCCCTGCCACAGACGCTCCACCGTGACCTTCCGCCGGGCCATGGCCACGCCGAGGCTCGCGAGGGCCCCGATTCCCGCCGCCTCCGTCGCCGTCGCCACGCCGAGATAGATCGACCCCAGGACCGCGAGCACCAGGAGCAGCGGCACGCCGGCCTTGCGAAGCACCCCGAGCCGCTCCGCCCACGACACCGCCGGCTCGCGCGGCGCCGCCTGCGGCGTCCACCACACCCAGCCCCACACCACCAGCCCGAAGGCCCCGGCCAGGATCAACCCGGGAATGAATCCAGCCATCAGCATCTTCCCCACCGACACCTCGGTCACGGACGCGTAGAGGACCATGAGGATGCTCGGGGGAATGAGATGGTCGAGGCCGCCGGCCGAGGCCACCGCGCCCACGGCCAGGCGCTTGTCGTACCCGCGCTCGAGCAACTTCGGAAGCGCGAGAATCCCGAACGTGGAGACCGCCGCCAGGCTGGACCCGCTCAGGGCGCCGAAGATCGCGCCCGCGCCGATCGTCACGACCGCGAGTCCGCCTCGAATGCCTTGAAGCCACTTGGAGGCGATATCGAAGATGTCGTCAGCGGTGCCTCCCACGAACAGGAACTCGCCCATGAGGATGAAGAGCGGCACCGCGATGAGCGGATAGTTCGTCCAGAACTCGAAGAATTCCGTTCCGAGGACCGCGAGGGTTCGATCAAGGCCCAGCTCGCCCAGAAGGAAGAGGGCGCTCGTCAAGCCCAGGCTCACCGCCACCGGCACGCCCAGCACGATCAACACCGCGACGAGGCACGCTAGGAGGCCGGCGAAGGCATACCAGTCCATTCGCGCCCTTTCCCCGAGTCGGGACGCTGCATCTCACGGACACGCTCACCGTGGATGTGCGCCATTCGACGGCCGCGTCTGGCGCGCATCCCCACGAAGAGCCTTCCCCGCTTGCACGAGCGCCTGAAGGCTCAGCGCAAGGAACCCGATCGGAATCACTGCCTGGACCAGAACCAGGGGGATCTCGGCCTCGTCGGAGCGCAATCCCTGGGCAAATGCGATCGACGCGAGCCGCCACCCAGCCCAGCACGAGAGCACCCCATAGGCGACGAAGAGCGTGACCGACAGCAGGTGGAGGCCTTTTCGCGCGCGCGCGGAGAGCACGCCGGTGAAGACCTCGGTCGCCACATGCGCGCCGTGCCGGAGCGCGTAGGCGAGGCCCAGGGCGACCACGGGCAGGAAGCTGAAGCGGGCGAACTCATTCGCCCACGCCACCGGGGACCGAAGGGCGTAGCGCATGACCACCCCGTAGCACACGACCAGCATCATCCCGAGCAGCGCGACACCGGCAATCCGCGCCAGGACCTCGCTCAGCCGCTCGATCGTCGCGGGCACCGTGCGGAGCCCTCCCATCCGCTCGCCCCCGGAGGACGCCCGCGTCACTTGAGCGTCTCGCGGATCTTCTCGAAGCGCGTCCAGTCCGCCCCCCACGTCTTTGCCATCTCGTCATAGAACGGCTTCAGGGCCGCCTTCCACCGCGCAAGTTCCTCGGCGGGGACCTCGTAGACCTCCACCTTGGGTTTCATGCTCTTGAGCTGGTTGATCACCTCGGTGGTGTCCTGCCTGATCCTCCGGTAGTACTGCTTGTCGGCCTCCACGAACGTCTCCCAGACCAGGGTCCGCATGTCTGGAGGCAGGCCGTTGAAGAACTTGAGATTCATGATCACCGGGAGGGAGCCCGTGTAGAGGTTGGCGATCTGGATATGCGGGGCCACCTCGAAATACTTCTCGCTGAAGATGCTGGAGATCGCCAGCGTCCCGCCGTCCACGGTCCCGCGCTGGATGGCGTTGAAGAGCTCCGAGGTGGGGATGAAGATGGGCTCCGCGCCCAGCAGCTTGAGCGGGTCCTTGAGGCTACTGACCGTCCTCAGCATCTTGCCCTTGAAGTCTTCCAATTTCCGGATCGGCTTCGATGAGAAGACCTCCCCGTGCGGGACGTTCGGCCAGCTCATCAGCTTCAGCCCGTTCTTCTCGAAATACGGTGCCGCGAAGTCGTAAAAGCTGCCCGGCTCTCGGTAGTGCTCCCCGAACTTGTAGGCGTCCCAGTTCCAGGGGGAGTTCGCGACAGCGGCCACGACGGCCATCCGCTTGGGCTCATACGCGGCCGAGGTGAGCGCGATCTGCACCACGTTATCGATGACCGCATCGAAGGCCTTGGACAGCTTGACGAGGGACTCTGCCGGATAGTGGTCCACCTTGATGCGCCCATTGGAGCGCTTCTCGAGCATCTCCTTGACGGTCTCCAGGTGAATCCGGATCGGATAGCTCGGCCCCCCGTACGAGGCCATCTTGATCGTGATCGGCTCCGCGGACTCCGCTCGCGGGACCCACGCGAAGGCCGCCACGCCGAGGCTGACCGCCACGGCCATTCCAGCCCGGTACACCGCCTTGACGCGTCCCCTCTTCATCGCGTGCCCTCCCCGCTCACTGGGTTCGTGTCTCGCTGGTGACAGCAGCCATGCAGGGCCTCGATGGCGTCCCCGTCACTGCGCGCGTGGAGCGGCTTGCCCGCCAGCCCCCGATGCGGTTCCGTAGAGCGCCCTGATCCTGACGCGATCGAGCTTGCCACTTCCCATCTTCGGCAAGGCGTCGGTGAACTCGAGGATGCGCGGCAGCTTGAAATGACTCAATCTCGTCTTCAGATACTCGAAGATCTCCTCCTGGCCGACGGCCGCTCCTTCCCTGAGCGCGAGGACCGCCTTGATGGCCTGGCCCCAACGCTCATCCGGGATCCCCATGATGGCCACGTCCGCGACCCCCGGATAACCGAGGATCACCTCCTCGACCTCGGCCGGATACACGTTCTCGCCGCCGGTGATGATCAGGTCGTCCTTCCGGCCGAGAAAGTAAATGAAGCCTTCTCGATCGCGGAAGGCTCGATCGCCGGTCCTGAACCATCCGTCCCCGAAGGCCTTCTCGCTCTCCTCCGGCCGCTTCCAGTAGGCATCGACCACCGACGGACCCCGGTGCAGCAGCTCACCTTCGACGCCGTGTCCAACATCCTCGCCCGCCTCGTCCACGATACGGACGTCCACCATCGTCAACGGCTTCCCGACGCAGTTCGCGGGCTTCATGGCGGCATGCTGCGGCCGCAGCACGGTGGTCCCATCCGACGTCTCGGTCAGGCCATAGGCATTCAGGACCGGAATGCCGATCCCGGCAAACGCCCGGGTGATCTTCTCCGGGACGGGCTCGCCGCCGGCCCCGATGAAGCGCAGACTCCCGAGGTCGTATTCCGCCCAGTTCGGGACGGCCAGCATCATCTTGAGCATCGTCGGCAGGAGAAATTCCGCCCAGTTCGGGACGGCCAGCATCATCTTGAGCATCGTCGGCAGGAGAA
>Ga0154317_1136_pt2 | contig 19655 bp, 21 predicted proteins | sample RifGroA2_FD_105611 | JGI IMG/M metagenome (GOLD analysis project Ga0154317, IMG submission 105611) | Candidatus Rokubacteria bacterium GWA2_70_23 | reverse complement strand
GCGGCTCCCCTTCGAGGCCGAAACGGAGGGTAATCACGCTGCGCTCGACGTCGGGCAGATCGTGGAGGATTCCCGCCACATCGTTCCGAGCCCGGAGGGCCGCCGCGAGGGCCGAGACCGTCCGCGGCGACGGGTCCTCGATGATGCCCTGGCGACTCCCCTTCTCCTCGACGCCGGCCGGGGCGTCGGGCGACACGGGCCGTTGCGCGCGCAGCGTTTCGAGCTGTTCGACCTGCTCCGCCGTGTGCCCGAGGCGCTCGGCCAGCTCCGCCGCCGTCGGCGCGCGTGTCAGTGTCTGGGTGAGCGCCGCGTGGGCCATCGTGTACTGGGAGAGGAGCAGCTCCAAGTGCACCGGCAGGCGGATCATGCGCGCCTGGTGGGCGAGCGCCCGGACCAGGGCTTGGCGAATCCACCAGGTCGCGTAGGTGGGAAAGCAAGTGCCTCGATCCGCGCGGAATTTCCTGACAGCGTGGAGGAGCCCCACGTTGCCCTCCTCGATCAGGTCGGGAAGGGAGAGCCCGCGGTTCACATAGCGCCGAGCCAGGCTCACCACCAGCCGCAGGGTGACCTCGACCAGTCGCCGCTCGGCCTGGACATCCCCCGCCTGCACTCGGCGCGCGAGCTCCCGTTCCTCGCCGGCCGTGACGGGCTTGATGCCCCGGATCTCGTCGAGGTAGCGCCCCAGCAAGGCCCGGTTGCGCACGGCGACCTCGGGGGACTCCTTGGCATCAGCGAAGACGGAGAGGTCCCCCGCCAGGAGGGTCTCCAAAGGCTCGTCGGAGCCCTCGATGGGCTCCTCGATCTCCCCCTCACTCATCCTCGTCGTCGTCTTCGGGGGGCTCGGGCATCTCGTCCGTGCGGGCCAGGATGGTGTCCCGAGCCGGCAGCAGGTAGAGCGGGTTGTAGACCATCCCCTCGTGTCGGATCTCGAAGTGGAGGTGGTAGGCGCTGGCGCGCCCGCTTCGCCCGACCGTCCCGATGACGGTGCCCGCCTCGACCCGGTCCCCCACCTCGACGAAGTTCTGAAGGTTGTGGGCGTAGAGGCTCGTGAACCCATTGTCGTGTTCGATCCGTATGATCCGGCCATAGGAGCGCTCCCATCCGCTGAAGTACGCCGTGCCCGGAGCCGCCGCGAGCACCGGGGTGCCGACCTCCGCCCGGATGTCGATTCCAGCGTGCCAGCCGTTCCGGCGCCTCCCGAAACCCGACAGCACGGGGCCCATGACGGGCCAGGTGAAGTCGATGCTCCGGCCATTGAACTCGGGCACCGCAAGGAAGAGTCGCGTTGGCACGCGCCGAGGCCCTACTGCGGCCAGCAGCGTTCCCTCGGGCCGCGCCACGGGACCGGCGGGCTCGACGGCTACCGGTACCCGCGCGCTCTGGCACCCGGGGATGTCGAGCCGCTGGCCAACCCGGAGGGCGTCGGGCCTCACCAGTCGATTTGCCTCGATCACGGCCTGGCGGCTCACCCGGTTGCGCGCGGCGATGCGGCTGATGGAATCTCCCGCCTGGACCACATGCGCGCAGGGCCCAGGCGGGGACTCCGGGCGTTTGTGCTCCCTGGGGAGGGGTCGCCTGTGCGGGGGCCTGGGCGGCTGCGGCTCGGCGTGGGCCGGCGGGCCGGGCACGAAGAGCAGGCCGGGCAATAGCAGCCCCACGCCGATCGCGCGCCGGGCCCGAGTGCGGCGGCGCGTCAGGGGTCGAACTCCGCGTAGCGGGTGCCGAACGACGCGAAGCGGCCTGTCGCGGGACGCCACATGATCTCCACCTTCTCCACGCGGGCGAGCGGAGGCCCCTTCTCGATCTCCCGGGCGAACTCGTCGATGACGTTCCGCCCGCCCTCGACCCGCACTCGGACCCGCCCGTCCTTCAGGTTCATGACATAGCCCGTGAGACCGAGCTGGCTCGCCTTGCGCTCCACGAAGTTCCGGTAGCCCACGCCCTGAACGCGCCCGCCGACGACGATCTCGGCGGCGGTGCGGATGTCGGCCGCCGTCATCGGACGCTGCGGCGGCGCCCGGCCCCCCACGGACCGCTCATGCGGCCCTGCGGGCGGACGAGGGGGCCGGGAAAATGGTCGGGGCGACTGGATTTGAACCAGCGACCTCCTGCTCCCGAAGCAGGCGCGCTACCAAGCTGCGCTACGCCCCGACCTCGCATGGCACCGCTCGACCCCGGGTCTTCAGGTCTGCCACGCGTACTTCCCGATGAGCTTGACGAACACGCATCCCGAGTCGTCAGTGACGCGCATCGCGCCCCGCACCTTCTCGATCACCTGCAGCCGCTGCGTATCGGCCTCGCCCACCGGCATCACCATGCGCCCGCCCTCGGCCAGCTGCTCGAACAGCGGCGGCGGCACCGACGGCCCGCCGGCGGCGACGAGGATCCGGTCGAAGGGCGCCTCGTCAGGCCACCCGAAAGTTCCGTTCGCCGTGCGCACCCACACATTCGTGTACGCGAGGGCCTCGAGCGTCTGCCGCGCGCGCGCCCCAAGTCGCGGGAGGCGCTCCACGGTGCACACACGGCTCGCGCACTCCGCGAGCACGGCCGCCTGATAGCCGGACCCCGTCCCGATCTCGAGCACCTTCTCCACGCCGACGAGCTTCAAGAGCTCGGTCATCCGTCCCACGATGAACGGCTGGGAGATGGTCTGTCCCTCGCCGATCGGAAGGGGGTGATCCCCGTACGCCCGCTCCCGCAGCGCCTCGTCCACGAACAGGTGCCGCGGCACCCGGCGCATGGCGGCCAGCACGCGGGGATCGGTGATGCCGCGCGCGACGAGCTGCTGCTCGACCATCTTCTCACGCTCGCGGGCGAAGCGCTCGCGAGAAGCGACGACCTCGTTGCGGCCGGTCACCGGGTCCGCCTCTTCAGGAGGGCGTTGAGACCGCCCTCCCAGCTCGCCAGGCCGCGGAGCGCCCCGTGGTGGGTCAGGTCGAGGTGCAGCGGCGTCACCGACGCCCACCCATTGTGCACCGCTGCGATGTCCGATTCCTCGTCCTCCTCCCACGTGGGTGGCCCCGCGCCGATCCAGTAGTACGGGCGTCCCCGGGGATCCACCTCGCGGACGGCCTTCGCGCTGTACACTCGCCGTCCCAGCCGCGTCATGCGAACGCCCGCGGGCCTGCCGGGCGGAACGTTCACGTTGAGCAGCGTCTGCGCCGGCAGTCCCTCGACCAGCAGCCGCGCCGCCACGGCGCGGGCGACCTCCGCCGCCCTGTCGAAACCGCTTCCGTCGGGGTCCACCCGGGATACCGCCATGGAGGCCACGCCGAGCAGCGTCCCCTCCATGGCCGCAGAGACGGTGCCCGAGTACGTGACATCGTCGCCGAGGTTGGCTCCGTGGTTGATCCCGGAGGCCACCAGCACGGGCGCCTCCGGGAGGAGGCCGAGAACGCCCAGGTTCACGCAGTCCGACGGCGTCCCGTTCACCGCGAACCGCCGCTCGGCGAGCTGATCGACACGGAGCGGACGGTGAAGGGTGAGGGCGTGCCCGACGGCGCTCTGCTCGCGATCCGGGGCCACCACGTACACTTCACCGAGATCCTCGAGGGCGGCGGCCAACGCCTGGAGCCCCGCGGCGTGAATCCCGTCATCGTTGGTGACCAGGATCACGCCTGGCATGCACTCCTCCCATCCCCAAAAACAACAACGAGCAGATCCAAGAATCTGCCCTTGACTGCCGATGGAATTGGTCGGGGCGACTGGATTTGAACCAGCGACCCCTTGACCCCCAGTCAAGTGCGCTACCGGGCTGCGCCACGCCCCGACCCACGAGCATTGTACGGAGAGACGGCATGAAACTCAAGGCACCCGCTCACTTCCGGTCGTGCGCGAGCCGCTCCCTGAGCGCCCGCAGCCGGGTGCGCAGGCGGCGAAGCGTTTCCTCCAGCGCCGCACCCTTGAGCCCGAGATCCATCTGCGCCGTTCCGCGCGACTCGGCCAGGAGGCGCTTCTTGGCGCCCTCGAGCGTGAGGCGCTCCTGGTACAGGAGGGTCTTGATGCGGAGGACCAGCTCGACGTCGCGCTTGCGGTACAGGCGCTGTCCCGCCGGGTTCTTCTTGGGGTGGAGCAGCTTGAACTCGGACTCCCAGTAGCGCAGCACGTACGCGGGGATATCCGTGATCGACTCGACCTCGCCGATGCGGTAGTAGAGCTTCTCCGGGATCACCTGGGTCACATGTGCCCCGCGCTAGTGGTTGAGCCGCAGCTTGAGCCCCTTGCTCGGCTTGAACGTGAGCACCTTCCGCGCCGTGATCTCGATGCTGTCCCCGGTCTGCGGGTTTCGCCCGCGGCGCGACGCCTTGCGGCGAATCCGGAAGTGCCCGAAGCCGACGACCTTGACGTCCTCCCCCCGCTCGAAGCAGTTGAAGATGATGTCGAAGAGCGATTCGACCACCGAGGCCGACTGTCGCTTCGACAGCCCGTGGGCTGCCACCGCGTTGATCAGGTCATTCTTCGTCGTTGCCCTCACCTCCCCTCGACTGTGACCGAGTCCCGGACCCACTGAACGTAGGCGGGCGACCCGGCCTCGACTGTCAGGGCCAGCACCTCGGGTACCGAGTACGGGTGCAGCTCCAGGACGCGTTGCTCGAGCGCCGCGTAGCGGCGGCTCTCAGTCTTGATGACCAGCAACGCCTCTGCCGCTTCCTCCCGTTTGCCTTCCCACGCGAAGATGGACGTGATGCCGGGCACCACGCTCACGCACGCCGCGAGCCGCTCGTCCACGAGCGCCCGGCCCAGCGAGAGCGCAGCGTCCGCGGACGGCGCGGTCACCAGGACAACGAGCGGGCTCACTTGGGCTCGCCCTGGGTCACGAAGGCCGCGAGGCCGCGCGCGTGCATGTCCTTGCGCCCGGCGTCGGCAGCGGCTCGACTCGGATAGTCGCCGACCCGGACGAGGTGCTGCGTCATGGGCGCCGCGTCCCCGACGCGGCGAATCTTCACGCTGAGCCCTTCGGCCGCGAGGCGGCGCGAGAGGGCCACCGCCTCGCGCAGGTCGAGCGCGGGCCTGACGGCCACCACGGCGCCTGCTTGCTGGGCTGTGCCACTGCCCCGAAGGGCCGCGGTCACCGCCTCCACGCTCGCCCCGTTGACGACCACCTCGTGACGGCTGCCCACTGCGGAGGAGCCGCGGCTGACCTTCACCACCTGGACCGGCACCTTCTGCGCCCTGAGGGTGCTCGCCAGCCGCTCCGCGTTCGTTGCGTCCTGGAAGACCCCGACCTGCACCCAGTACCTGCCGGTGCCGGCCGGGGCCGTCGCTGAGGCCTCACGCGAGCCCGCCTTGGCGGCCGGCTTCCGCGGCTCGACCGTCGGCCCTTTCGACGTGGGCGCCGCCGGCGCGCTGTCCTGCCGGGGCCTGGTCTGTGCCGCGGCCGCCGGTGGCCGCGCGACCGGTGGAACGGGCTGGATCAATTCGGTCTTGCCAGGGGCCGCGGCCGGTGCCGGCGCTGCCGGCGCATCTGCCGTCGGGCTCGTCGCAGGGATTGCGGTCGGCGCCTGTGCGGGGGGGGGTGCCACCTTCGCGCTCGGGCGCTCGACGGGCGGTGTGCCGTCCAGCCAGCGGAGCACGTACGGCACGGAGACCACGAGAACCACCGCCAGCGCCCCGAGCACGAAGAGCGCGCGGAGCCACCCGGAGGCGAGAAGGCTCCGCGGAGAGAACCGCCTGGGTTCGTCGTCGTCGAGGTACTCGTCTCGGTTTGGGCTCACGCTGGCGAAATGGTAGCACAGAGCCACGGCCTACAAATCAGTTTTCCTCAGCGTTCTGGCTAGTTAGGGGCTGTCAGCTCAGAGAGCTGAACGCCCCGAGCGATGTCTCTGGCCGGGTGGGCGGACGGGGCTACCTGCGGCCGGAGCCGAACGACTGCCCCGCCGGCTTCCCGCCGCTCTTGCGGAAGAGGATGCGCACCGGAGATCCCGCGAACGCGTGGGCGTGCCGCAGGGAGTTGACGAAGTACCGCTCATACGAGAAGTGGATCTTGTCGGGCAGGTTCACGCGAAGCGCGAAGGTGGGCGGAGAGACCGCCACCTGCTGGGCCGACTGAATCCGCAGCGGAACGCCGCGGGAGGACATGGGCCGTCGCTCGACCGCGGCGCGGAAGATGGTCAAGAGCTCGCCAGGCTGCAGGCGGCGCTGCGCCTCGGCTGCCACCCTGTCCACCAGGTCGAACAGCTCGCCGAGCCCGGACCCCTCGAGCGCCGAGGTGAAGCAGACGGGCGCGTAGTCGAGGAACGGGAGGCGATCGTAGATCTGCCCCACGATGTCGGCCTTCTGCACCGAGCCCCGCGGCACCAGATCCCACTTGTTGACCGCGACCACGAGGGCCCGCCCCGCGTCATGCGCGTAGCCCGCGATGTGGGCATCCTGCGCCGTCACGCCTTCGGACGCGTCGAGGACGAGGACCGCCACCTGGCACCGCTCCAGGCTCTTGAGCGCCATCACCACGGAGAGCTTCTCGAGGGGCTCGGAGACGCGGCCCTTCCGGCGGATGCCGGCCGTGTCGACGAGCACGTAGGGACGGTCGCGGAACGTGAACGGTGTGTCGACCGAGTCGCGCGTGGTCCCGGGCGCCTCGTGGACCAGCACCCGGTGGTGGCCGAGCACGGCGTTCACGAGGGAGGACTTGCCCACGTTGGGCCGTCCCACGATGGCGACGCGCGGCCCCCCGCCTTCTGGTGCAGCCACGGGGACGGGCGCGGTCTCCCGGATCGCCTCGAGGAGCTCCGCCACGCCGCGCCCGTGCTCGGCGGAGATGGGCAGCACCTGCGCGAAGCCGAGGCGGTAGCACTCGCCCAGCGCCGCCTCCTGCCCCGCGCCGTCGATCTTGTTCGCGGCCACGACCACCGGGCGCTGACTCCGGCGCAGCGTGGCGGCGATCTCCGTCTCGAGGGGTGTGAGCCCCTGGCGGGCATCGACGACGAACACGATCGTGTCCGCCTCGGCGATGGCGACCATGATCTGTTCCCTCACGGCGGTCATGATGTCCGAGGTGATGCCGGGCTCGAAGCCGCCCGTGTCCACCACGGTGGCCTGCCAGCGCTCGAAGGTGACGGTCCCGTACAGCCGATCTCGCGTCACGCCGGGCACGTCGCGGACCAGCGACTGACGCCGGCCCACCAGGCGGTTGAAGAGCGTGGACTTGCCCACGTTGGGCCGTCCCACGATGGCGATGATCGGGCGGATCACCTGGACCCCGCCGTGGCGACCAGGGCGGCCAGGAGGGCTCCCGGGGAGGCCTCCACCGCCGTGACGGGCACCCCGAGCGAGGCCGCGAGGTCCGCCGGCGTCAGGTCGTCGAGGAACACTCCGCCGCTGTCACGGAGGGCCACCCCGGGAACCAGCACCTCTTCCCCGAGCGGCCCGGCAGCGAGTTGCGCCTGGATGTCGCGCCCGGTGAGGAGACCGGTCACCTGGATGGTGCCGCCAAACCACTCGTTCCGGACGGCCACGACCGTCGCCGCCAGCCCCTTCACGCTGACCCCTCGAAGGAGCGCGCGCATGCGGGGAGCGAACATCTCCCCCGTCACCACGGTGACCCGGCGTTCGCGGCCCAGGTCCGATGGCAGGCCGGGGAGCACGTGAGCGAAGCCGTCCTCGAAGCGGCGCACCAGCCCGATGCCATCCTCGGCAATGGCGAAGCCCTCGTAGGCCGGTGCCGCGGGGAGCGGCATCCCGCTCTGCAGGTAGACCTCGTCGGAGGCCCAGACGAAGCGGCTCTCGAGTCGAGCGAGGCAGTCGCGCTGCCAGCCCTGGATGGTCTGGACGAGTGCCCGCGCCTCATCCGCGGTGAGCGCCCGCAGCCGGGGCAGTCGTCCGCGGTGTATCGTGAGGCCCACCGGAACCACGGCCATCGTGGCGACGGCCGGGAACAGCGCCGACAGCTCGCGAAAGGAGCGAGCGAGGGGCTCGCCGTCGTTCCAGCCGGGGCACAGGACGATCTGGGCGTGCATCCGGATGCCGCTCCGGGCGAGGCGCTCCATGAGCGGCAGCAGATCGCGTTTCACTCGTGGCTGCCCGAGCATCTGGTGGCGCAGCTCCCCATCGGTCGCGTGCACGGATACGTACAGCGGCGAGAGCCGCTGCTCCTCGATGCGGCAGAGGTCCGGCTCCTCGAGGTCCGTCAGGGTGATGTAGTTGCCGTGGAGAAACGACAGCCGGAAGTCGTCGTCCTTCACGTAGAGACTCTTGCGCATGCCCCGCGGCAGCTGGTGGATGAAGCAGAAGACGCAACTGTTCGCGCAGGTGGAGATCTCCCCCGGCCGGGGCGCCAGGAGCTCGAGCCCGAGGTCCGGGCCCCGCCGCTCGAGCAGTGCGGCGACCGCCTGACCCTGCCGGTCGAGGGTGAGCGTGAGCCGCTCCTCGCCACTCTGGTAGTGGAAGTCGATGACGTCGCGGAGGGGATGGCCGTTGATGGCGACGATGCGGTCGCCGGGGCGAAGCCCGGCACGCGCCGCCGGTGTCTGCGCGCGTACCGCCGCCACCACCACGCCCGCGGGGGCGTCGACCGCAGTCTTCGGCACCCCTCAGCTCCGGCCGATCACACCCGCCGGCGGGTTGATCTGCTTGAGCCCCTGGATGAGGTACTGGAGCCCCGAGGCCACGGTCAGCACCGCCGCAGCCCAGGCGAAGGCTTTCGGGACGATGGGCACGTGGAAATAGAAGAAGAGCATGGCCGCCAGGACCGTCGCCATCTGGAAGACGGTGGAGGCCTTGCCGAGCCACGTGGGCGCTGGCTGGATGGTGCCCCCCGAGATGTGGATCACCAGCACCCCGCCGGTGAGAATGAGATCGCGGCTCACGACCACGGCCGTGATCCAGAACGGGATGACCCGCAGATAGGCCAGCGTGACGAACGCCGAGGTGAGCAGGAGCTTGTCAGCGACCGGATCGAGGAAGGCGCCCAGCCGGGTCTTCTGGCCGCGGGTGCGCGCGATGTAACCGTCGAGCATGTCGGTGAGGCTCGCCAGGCAGAACACCACGAACGCCGCGGTGGCCTGCCGGTACACCAGCAGGGTCACGAAGACGGGGATCAGCAAGATGCGCAGTGTCGTGAGCCAGTTCGCGAGTCCCATGGGATCGGGGGTGGGCTGTTGCCGCCTGATTGTAGCACCGGCCCTCGGCCGGCCGGCGGGAAAGCGCCTCGGGGTTCGGCTGCCCTCAGCCGGCGTCGCGGTAGGGCTCGAGCGGGCCGAGCAGACGCGGCGGGAGCTCGACCTCGAGCCGGATGCCGTCGGGCTCGTCGGAGCGCGCCAGGACGCGCCCGCGATCGTAGCAGAGCGACAGGGCCAGGCCATCCCGGTAGGGGATCCGCAAGACCGCCCGCTCCACTCGGCCGCGCAGCGCGCTGTCGATTCGATCCAGCAGGCGATCCATCCCCGCGCCGGTGTGCGCCGAGATGGGGACGCCGTCGAAGCGCTTGACCAGCATGCGCGGCGGCGCGCCGCCTTCCAGCTTATCGATCTTGTTCAGCGCCACGACGGTCGGGCGGCCCACCAGCCCCAGCTCGGCCAGGAGGCTCTCGACCGCCGCTGCCTGCTCCTCGAGACCTGGATGGCTCGCATCCAGCACGTGGACGAGCAGATCGGCTTGCTCCAGCTCCTCCAGCGTGGCCTTGAACGCCTCCACGAGTTGATGCGGCAGCTTCCGGATGAACCCGACAGTGTCGGTGAGGATGAAGGGCGAGTGCTCCCCGCCGGCGACGAGCCGGGCCGTGGGGTCGAGGGTCACGAAGAGCTGGTCGGCCGCCGGCCGGCCGGCGCCTGTGAGCCGGTTCAGGAGCGTGGTCTTCCCTGAATTGGTGTACCCGACGAGCGCCACCACCGAGAAGCCCGTCGCCTTCCTCCGCTCCCGAACGAGACGGCGGTGGGAGCGTACGCGCCGGAGCTCGCCCCGGATCTTCTCGATGCGGTGGCGGATGATGCGCCGGTCGGACTCGAGCTGCGTCTCCCCTGGGCCTCGGGTCCCGATCCCGCCGCCGAGCCGCTCCAGGTGCTTCCACTGCCTCACGAGCCGCGGGAGCAGGTACGACAGCTGCGCCAGCTCCACCTGGAGCTTGCCCTCCATGCTACGGGCCCGCTGGGCGAAGAGGTCGAGGATGAGAGCGGTCCGGTCGATGACCTTGAGACCCAGCGACCCCCCGAGGTTCCGCTCCTGAACAGGAGACAGCGGGTCGTCGGAGATCATGAGGTCGGCGCCGTGCTGGCGCGACCATGCCCGGAGATCTTCCACCTTTCCCTTGCCGAAGTACAGTGCCGGTGTCGGCGCCTTCCGGTCTTGCGTGACGCGACCCACCACCTCTGCCCCGGCCGACTCCGCCAGCCGCTCCAGCTCGTCCAGTGACTCCTCCACATCGAAGCGCCGCTGGGTCGGGAGCCGGACGGCGCCCAGCACCGCTTTCTCGCGTCCGGTCACTCGATCAGTCCCTCCTTCGTGAGCTGCTGGACGATGGCGTCGGCGGCCCCGTCGAGCCCGCCGAGCGCGTCCACGTCGATCCACCGGATCTCCGGGTCCCGGGCAAACCACGTCATCTGGCGCTTCGCGTAGCGCCCGGTGTCGCGGATCATGAGACGGATCGCGTCCGCCTCCGGCATCCGTCCCCTGACCACCGCGCAGAAGTGGCGGTAGCCGATGCCGCCCATGGCCGGAAGCGTCTCGGCGAAGCCGGCGGCGAGGAGCCCTCTCACCTCTTCGATCATCCCACGGGCGACCATGGCCTGCACGCGGTCCACGATCCGGCGGCGAAGGATCTCGCGCGGCTGGCAGAGGCCCACCATGACCAGCCGGAAGGGGGGGGTCGCGGTCGCCCAGCTACCCACGGGGCGCCGCTCCCCGACGCGGCCCTCCGGGCTCCCCGCGAGGGCGATCTCGAGAGCCCGGATGACGCGCACGCGATCGTGCGGATGGAGGCGGTCGGCGGCGGCGGGATCGTGCTCGCGCAGCCGCCCGTGCAGCACCGCCGAGCCCTGGGTGTCCCCCACGGACTCGAGCTCCCGCCGGAGGCCAGCGTCGGCCGGCGGCGCCGGGTCGAGTCCCTTGAGGAGGGCGCGCACGTAGAGGCCGGTGCCGCCCACCACGGCTGGCAGTCGACCCCGGCCCCGGATCTCGGCGAGGGCGCGGCGGGCGTCGTTGCGGAACCGCGCCGCGTGGTAGCGCTCGTGCGGCTCCACGACGTCGATGAGGTGGTGGGGCACCACCCGCAGCTCGTCCGGTGAAGGCTTCCCGGTGCCGACGTCCATGCCGCGGTAGACCTGGCGCGAATCGGCGCTCACCACCTCGAGCGGTATCCGGCCCGCGAGGCGCACCGCCACGGCGGTCTTGCCCACTGCCGTGGGCCCCACGATGACGAGCAGGGCGGGCTGCGGCTCGCCTCCTCGCTCCGCTCGGGGGATTTCCATGTCCGCTCGCCTCGGCGCGCGTTGCGCTTCCTCGGTCCATCGGCTCGGCTCGCCTCCGGCTGCGCCTCGCACTGCGGGCTGCGGCTCGCCGCCTCGCTCCGCTCGGGGGATCCCCATATCCGCTCGCCTCGCCTCCGGCTGCGGCTCGCCAACCTTTTCCGCGCGCGGTGGGCCAGTGCCGGCACACCGCCTGGAGGGCGCAGGGGGCGCAGACCACCGCGTCGCGCCGGTCGAGGCAGTCCCCGGACATGCGTTTGTGGCAGAGCGAGAAGTCGTACTTGACGGGGTCCTCCGGATCCAGCGCGCGCAGATTGGCCGTGATCTCCTCGGCCATCTTCCAGTTGCGACTCCGCCGGCGCGTGAGTCCCAGCGCGCGCGCCATGTGCTCGACGTGAGTGTCCACGGGCATCAGGAGCGCCGAGGGAGGGATCGCCGTCCAGAGCCCGAAGTCCGGGGGCTCGCGCCTCACCATCCATCGCAGAAAGAGATGGAGTCGCTTGCACGGGCCGCCCGTGGAGGGACGCGGGAAGAGGTGGCGGAAGCCGTTCGAGAGCCGATTGCGCGGGAACACCGCCGACAGGTCCTGGTCGAGAAAGCCGTCCACGAAGCGCTCGAGCGCCGGGCCCACGTCTGGATCGCCCGCGGCGTAGCCCTTGGCGAAGAAGGCGCCCAGCGAGCCGTGAGCCAGGAGGATACGCTGCGTCGCGAGGCAGAACGCCGCCAGGTCCCGCGGGCGGTTGAAGCGATAGCGGAAGCCGTCGAACCGGGCGCCGTCCTTCTTCGGGTCGAAGCCGAGGATGAAGCGCCACGGGGAGTCACCCATCTGGGCCAGCGCCCAGGCTACCTGCGGACCGAAGAGATCCACGCGCCCGTAGGCGAGACAGGCGGTAAGAAGGCCCGAGACCTCCCGGTCCCCGGGCTCGGCGTAGCGGAGCGGGTAGCGGATAGCGTCCTGCTGGGCGCGGACGACCCAGTCGAGCTCACGGTAGAGCCGCTCCAGGGGCGCCTTGAGCCGCGGCTTTGGCCGCATCTTTCTGGGTCTCGCGTGGCGGCGTCTCACCCGGGGGCCTCTGGCCCGGATTCTAGCATGGGCGGTTGCCCGCCCATCGGCTGGTTGCTATCATGTGGCCGCTCTCGCTGCGAACCCCGGCCCATCGGAGGAGCATCCATGCGAAAGATCGTATCCCTCGGCGTCCTCTTCGCCCTCGTGCTCGTCGCGGCGGCCTCGCTCCCCGCGGCCTACCCCGACCGGCCCGTGAAGCTCATCGTGCCCTGGGCGGCCGGCGGCGACACCGACAACATCTTCCGTCCCTTCGCCCCGGGGCTGCAGAAGGCGCTGGGCGCCACCGTGGTCATCGCCAACGTGGGCGGCGCCTCCGGAACGGTGGGCGCGCGGGAGGCGAAGAACTCACCGCCAGACGGCTACACGCTCTACGCCGTTCACGACTACATCCACTCCACGTATTACACCGGCGTGTCGGACGTGAAGTACTCGGACTTCGAGCCGGTGTGCCTCCTGTCCTCGACTCCCTCCGTCCTCACGGCGAGCCCCAAGACCAAGTGGACATCCTGGCAGGAGCTCCTCGCCGACGCCAAGGCGCGCCCCGGGCAGATCAGCGTGGGCGCCACACTCGGCTCCACCAGCCACTTCTTCCCGGCCCTCATCGAGAAGGCCGCCGGCATCAAGTTCAAGTACGTCTCCTACGAGGGGCTGGCGCCCCGCATGAACGCCATCCTGGGCGGTCACATCGACCTCACCGACTCCAACCTCACCCAGAAGGGCAAGGTGGACGCCGGCCAGCTCAGATTCCTCGCCATCGCCACCGAGAAGCGGAGCCCGGAGATCCCCAGCGTCCCGACGCTCAAGGAGCTGGGGCTCAACGTGGTCTTCTCCGTGGAGCGCGGCCTCATGGTGCCCAAGGGCACTGCCGGCGACGTGATCGCCAAGCTGGACGCGGCCTGCGCCCAGGCGAGCAAGGAGCCCGCCTTCGCCGAGTCCATGAAGAAGCAGGGCACGGAGGTGCGCTACCTCGACCGGAAGGCGTACGCCGAGTACCAGAAGAAGCTCGACGATCTCAACCGGGAGCTCGCCAAGGATCTCGGCCTGCTCAAGCGGTAGACACCAGGTGCTCGGTCGAGACGGCTGGGCAGGGCTCGTCTGCCTGGCGGGGAGCCTGTGGCTCCTGACGCTCACCCGCGGGCTCCCGCAGCCCGCGCTGGTGCCCATCGGCCCCGGCTTCTATCCGCGCATCATTCTCGGCTCCACCGCGCTCCTGAGCGCGCTCCTCGTGGGCGCCGACCTCCTCGCCCGGCGGCGCGCCCCAGGCCCGCGCCAGGGCCAGACGGCCGGTACGGCACCCCCACCGCGGCCCCGGCTGCCTCCGGGCTGGCCGCTCGTCCTCACGACCTTCGGCCTCTTCACCGCCTATGTCCTGCTCTTGCCCGGCCTCGGCTATCGCCTGGCGACTTTCCTCTTCGTGGGAGCGCTCCAGGCGGCGCTCGAGCCGCGCGGCAGGCGGCGATGGATCTTCATCGTCGTGGTGGCCGTGGCCACGACCTGGGTGACGCACCTGGTCTTCGAAACCTATCTGTCTGTGCTCCTGCCACGCGGACGCTGGACCGCGTTCTAGGCCATGGTGGAGCTCCTCGGCGCCGGCATCCTCAACGTGCTCCAGGCGAAGTACCTCCTCTCCCTCGTCATCGGCACGCTCGCCGGTGTGGTGGGCGGGGCGCTGCCGGGTGTGACGATCACGATGACCATCATCCTGATCCTGCCCTTCACCTTCGGCCTCGATCCGCTCCAGGGGCTCGCGGCCATGACCGGCGTCTACGTGGGCGGCTCGGCCGGCGGGCTCATCACCGCCTGCCTCATCGGCATCCCGGGCACGCCGTCCACCATCGCCACGACCTTCGACGGCTTCCCCATGGCGCAGAAGGGCCAGCCCGGCCGCGCGGTATGGCTGGGCGTGTGGGCGTCGTTCTGGGGCGGCCTCCTCGGTGGGGTCTTCCTCATCGCCGCCACGGGTCCGCTGGCCGCCTTCGCGCTCCAGTTCGGGCCCTGGGAGTTCTTCTCGCTCTTCGTCTTCGCGCTGGCGATGGTGGCGGGGCTCACCGGGACCTCGCTGGTGAAGGGTCTCATCTCCGGCGCCATCGGGCTCATGGCCACGATCATCGGCGCCGATCCGATCATGGGCGTCCCGCGGCTGACCCTCGGCTCCGAGTTCCTGCAGGGCGGCTTCCAGTTCCTGCCCATCCTCATCGGCATCTTCGCCTTCGCCCAGATCATGACCGACATCGAGAAGATGTCAGGCGGCGGGCCGGCGCGCGACGTGGCCCGGCAGGCGCCGAGTCTCTCGGTGTCCCACCTCAAGATCATCGCCGAGGTCCTCGGCCGCCCTTTCCTCCTCCTCTGGTCCACCTTCATCGGCATCCTCATCGGGGTGCTGCCGGCCATCGGCGGCAGCGCGGCGAACATCATGGCCTACGACCAGGCCAAGAAGTTCTCGCGGCACCCCGAGCGCTTCGGCACCGGCACGCCGGAGGGCATCATCGCATCCGAGTCCTCCAACAACGCCAATGTCGGCGGCTCGCTCGTGACCATCATGGCCTTCGGCATCCCGGGCGATGCCGTCACCGCGGTGATGCTCGGGGCCATGATCATCCACGGCATCCAGCCGGGGCCGCTGTTCATCAGCCAGGAGCCGCGTCTGGCCTACGGCATCTTCGCGGCCTACCTCCTGGCGCATCCGATCATGGTGCTCCTCATCGGCGCGGGAGCACGATTGTTCATGAGGATCGTCACGGTGCCCAAGCCCGTGCTCATCCCCGTGGTCCTCGTCTTCTGCGTCGTCGGCGCCTACGCGCTCAACAACACCATCGAGAACGTCTACGTGCTCCTCCTGTTCGGGGTGGTCGGCTATGCCATGGTGAAGTTCGCCTTTCCGCTGGCCCCACTCATCCTGGGCGTCGTCCTGGGGGACCAGATCGAGGTCAACCTCGTCCGGGCCATCATGACGGATGCGAACCCCTGGCTCTTCCTCACCCGTCCGATCTCGGGAACGCTCATCGCGCTCTCCGTGGTATCGGTGGTCCTGGCCATCTGGCAGCACTACCGGGCCCAGGCCCGCATGGCGGAAGCCGCCGAGCCCGACGTCGACTTCTAACGCCCTGCTCCCCTCTCCCCGCCGGGGAGAGGGCCGGGGTGAGGGGGAGTGGCATGATCGCCGTCGGCATCGTCGGCATGGGGGTGATCGGACGGGCCATCGCGCGGGCCGTCACCACGGATTTGCCCGGGGTCACGCTGGCCGGTGTCACCGTCCGCGCTCCCGCCACGGCCGCCGGCTACCCAGCCCTGCCGCTGCCGGAGCTGATCCGCCGCTCCGACCTGATCGTGGAGGCGGCGACACAGGCGGCGCTCCGCGATCTCGGCCCGGCGGTGCTGGAAGCGGGCAAGGACCTGATGGTGCTGTCCGTCGGGGCCCTCGTCGGCGTGCTGGACGAGTGGGCGCGACTCGCCGAGACGCACCGCTGCCGGATCCTCGTGCCCTCAGGCGCCATCGCGGGACTCGACGGGGTCAAGGGCGCGCGCGAGGGCGCCATCACCTCCGTCACCATGGAGACGCGCAAGCCCCCGCGCGGGCTCGCGGGCGCGCCGTACATCGCGCAGCACCGGATCGACCTGGACACCATCACCCGCGAGACGCTCATCTTCGAGGGGCCGGCCAGCGAAGCCGTCCGAGCCTTCCCCGCCAACGTCAACGTGGTGGCGGCCCTCTCCCTGGCCGGCGTCGGACCCGAGCGCACCCGGATCAGGATCTTCGCCGTTCCCGGACAGGAGCGGAACCAGCACCGCGTCACCATCGAGGGCGAGTTCGGCCGCCTCGCCATCGAGATCGAGAACGTCCCCTCCGAGAACCCGCGCACCGGCAAGCTCTCCTATCTGTCCGCCATCGCCATGCTGCGAGAGCTCGGCGCGTCCGTCCACGTCGGCACCTGACCGCAGCCCCGCCAGGCCGCTCACAAGGGCCCATCTGCTTCGTTGGCGCCCTCGGCCGCACGCTCAACGTACAGAAAGTACGCCTCGCGTCCGACCGTCGGGCGCCGCCTCGCATCTGGACCCTTGTGAGCGGCCTGGGTGCTGAAAAGGGCCCCTCTGCGGAGGTACGGCGCCCTCGGCCGCACGCTCAACGTGGCTCGCTTACGCTCGCCCGGATCTCCGGATCCGCTCACCTCGCCTCCGGCTCGCCACGCGGAGTACGCCTCCCTTGCCGCCGTCGGACGCCGCCTTGCATGTGGACCCTTTTGAGCGGCCTGGGAAGTGTTCCCGCAGCTTAGGAGCGGCCGGCCGGGCGCCGCCCGGCGTCCGTGGCGCGGCGCCTTGACGTTCTGCCCGTCGCTTTGTACGCTTGGTCCGAGCCTTGTAAACGACAGATCCGCCATGGAGGCAATTCATGCGCACCACGGTGTCGTCCCGCGGGCAAACGGCAGTGCCGGCCGAGGTCCGGCGCCGCTTCAAGCTCACCGGCAACTCCCGGTTGGAGTGGATCATCGAGGGTGACGTGATCACCCTGGTTCCCGTCCCCGCGGACCCCGCCAGAGCGTTCCGAGGCTCGCTCCGGGGGAAGTACTCGGTGGCGGCGCTCCTTCGACAGCGCGCCCGCGAGCGGAAGCGCGAGCGCCAGCGTGGCTGAGGCGCGGCGCTACACCCTGGATACGTCGGCGATCATGGCGTATTTCGCCGATGAGGCCGGCGCCGACCGGGTCGAGCGCATCCTGACCCTGTCGGATCGCGGAACCATCGACGCCTACGCCTCATTCATGGCCTACATGGAAGTGCTGTACGGAGTGTGGCGGCGACTGGGCGAGAAGACCGGCAAGGCGACCTATCTGCGCCTCAAGGCCCTTGCCATCCGTCGCGTCGACGCGTCCGAGGAGCTGCTGCTCGCTGCGGCACGGATCAAGGCAACTCATGAGCTGTCCGTCGCGGACGCCTGGATCGCTGCCACCGCGCTCGTCACCGGCAGCACCCTCGTCCACAAGGACCCGGAGTTCCGGTCGCTGGCCGGTGAGCTCCCCCTGCTGGAGCTGCCCCTCAAGCCCTCGCCCGCCCGCCCCCGCTCGATGTGACGAGCCCCCTCGGCGCCAGCATCCGCCGGACGGAAGACCTGCGTTTTCTCACGGGCCGGGGGCGCTACCTCGACGATCCCATGGTCGTGGAAGGGCAGCTCCACGGCGGCATCGTTCAGGGCATCGGCAGCGCGCTCACCGAGGAGCGCATCCGCGATGATGCAGGGCAGCTCCTCACCGGGAGCCTCATGGCCTACGGCGTGCCGACGGCGACGCAGGTGCCCCCCATCGAGGCGGTCCTCCTCGATCACCCATCCGTCATGAACGTGCTGGGGATCAAGGGCGTCGGCGAGAGCGGCGTCATCTGCCCGGCCGCGGCCATGCCAACGCGGTGGAGGACGCGCTCTCGGACCGCGGGGTGCTGATCTCGCGGGTGCCGCTGACGCCGGCGCGCCCGATCGCGCCGGCACCATCATGTACGCCATGGGGACCACGCAGCACACCAACGGCACCCAGAACATCCGCGCCTACACGATGCTGCAGCTCCTGCTGGGCAATCTCGGAATCGCCGGCGGCGGCGTCAACGCCCTCCGGGGACTCGTCAACGTCCAGGGCAGCACGGACATGTGCCTGCTCTTCAATATCCTGCCGGGGTGTCTGCAGTCGCCGGTAGACGCCGACCAGACCCTTGCCCAGTTCCTGGAGCGGGCGACGCCCAAGTCCCAGGATCCGAAGAGCGTCAACTGGTGGAAGAACTACCCGAAGTACATGGTGAGCCTGCTCAAGGCCTGGTACGGGGAGGCGGCGCAGAAGGACAACGAGTTCGGCTACGCCTGGCTCCCGAAGCGGGGCGGCGACTACTCTCATATCCCGCTCTTCGAGGCCATGTACGCCGGCACGATCAAGGGCTTCTTCGTCATGGGCCAGAACCCGGCCGTGGGCGGGCCCAATGCCGGGATGGAGCGGAAGGCCCTGGAGAAGCTCGACTGGATGGTCGTCACCGAGCTGTGGGAAACCGAGACCGCGGCCTTCTGGAAGCGCCCCGGAGCGAGCCCCAAGGACATCAAGACCGAGGTGTTCCTTCTGCCGGCGGCCTCCGCCATCGAGAAGGAGGGCTCCGTCACCAATAGCGGCCACTGGGTGCAGTGGCGCTGGAAGGCGGTGAACCCGCCCGGAGAGGCGCGCGAGGACGCCTGGATCGTCAACCAGCTCATGCTGCGGCTCCGCAAGCGCTATGCCGAGAAGGGCGGCGCCGCCCCTGACGGGCTCCTCAAGCTCGCCTGGGACTATGGCAAGGAGCGCGTGGACATCCACAAGGTGGCCAAGGAGGTCAACGGCTACGCCGTGGCCGATCTCATGGACGACAAGGGCAAGGTGATCGCCAAGGCGGGCGACCAGATGCCGAGCCTCGTCTTGCTCCGCGACGACGGCAGCACCGCCTGCGGCAACTGGATCTACTCGGGCTCCTACACGGGAGCCGGCAACATGATGGCCCGCCGCAACCCGGTGGATCGCTCCGGCATCGGGCTCCACGCCGACTGGGCGTGGGACTGGCCGGTGAACCGCCGGATCCTCTACAACCGCGCCTCGGTGCATCCGGTGACGGGGCAGCCGTGGAACCCCAAGCGCGCCGTGATCCGCTGGGACGAGGAGGGCAAGAAGTGGGTCGGCGATATCCCGGACGGCCCGGCGCCGCCGGGCGCCGTCTCCCCCTTCATCATGAGGGCGGAGGGCGTCGCGCGGCCGCGGCCGCGAGCGCGTGGCCCAGCTGCGCCGCCAGGGCCGGACCGGTGCCACGCTCTACGGCGAGAAGGAGCTGGGCGGCCTCGGCGTCATGTACGTCCTGCCCGACGCCCCCTCGCGCTACCCGTCGCTGCCCGCCGACCCCGAGGCCTCCTTCCGTACGGCCTCGTCGTGGCAGCGGGCGTGGCAGCCCGCGGGCGCGGCGGTGGTGCTGCTCGGCATCGTCGGGCTCGTGGTGAACTTCGCCGCGGTGTCGTGGCGCAACCGCGGACGCGACGAGGAAGGAGGGACGCCGTCATGAGCCAGCGCGGCATCGCCCGGTTCTCGGGCACCGAGCGGGTGGTCCACCTCCTCTACCTGGTCTGCTTCCTCACGCTGGCGGGCACGGGGCTCATCTTCTACCTCCCGCAGCTGGGCATCTACGCCGCCGGTGAGGTGGGACTCCTG
>Ga0154317_1140_pt1 | contig 19817 bp, 21 predicted proteins | sample RifGroA2_FD_105611 | JGI IMG/M metagenome (GOLD analysis project Ga0154317, IMG submission 105611) | Candidatus Rokubacteria bacterium GWA2_70_23 | reverse complement strand
CAGAGCCCGAGGCCGCGGTACACGCCCCGCGCCCGGAGGGCGTCCCGCTCGGCGCACAGCGCGCGGTAGCCGGACAGCTCGATCAGCTGGTCGAGGGCCTCCTCGTGGGAGAGGCGCTCGAAGAAGTAGCCCGTCGCCGAGGTGTAGGGGTACATCTCCGCCGTCACGTAGTTCTTCCGGCGCACCTCCACGGGGTCCAGGCCCAGCTCGCGGGCCACCCGGTCCACCATGCCTTCCATGACGGCGAAGGCGATGGGGTGCCCGACCGCCCGGTACTGGCACATGGGGGTCTTGTTCTGGAGGACGACCTTGAGGGTGGCCGCGTAGTCGCGGAACCGGTAGGCGGTGGGCGCGAGCCGGATGGTCTGGTTGCCCTCGACGGCGCTGGTGCGCGGGTAGACGGAATAGGGCCCGATGCCGGTGAGGTCGTCGACCTTCATGCCGAGGATGGTGCCGTCGCGCTTGACGGCGATCTCGGCCCTCACGCGGTGTTCCCGGGCGTGGATGTCGGACACGAAGGACTCGAGCCGGTCGGCGGTGAACTTCACCGGGCGGCCGAGCATGACGGCCAGCGCGCAGGCGGCCATCTCGTCGGGGTAGACGTGGACCTTGATGCCGAAGCTCCCGCCCACGTCCTTGCAGATCACGCGGACGTTGTGCTCGGACAGGCGCAGATGGCGCGCGAGGATGTCCTGCATCATGTTCGGCGCCTGGCAGGAGTGGTACACGGTCAGCCGCTGCTCCGACGGATCGAAGTCGGCGAGGATCACGCGCGGCTCGAGCGTGACCCCCGTGTGCCGCCCCATCCGGAAGGTCTCGGCGAAGACGGCGTCGGCCTCGCCGAAGGCCCGCGCGACGTCGCCGGCGTTGAGCTCGAGCGCGAAGGCCAGGTTGTCGCCGAGCTCGGGGTGGATCACCGGCGTGGAGGGATCGAGGGCCGTCTCGGGATCGGTCACGACCGGCAGCGGCTCCCACTCGATCCCCACGCGGGCGCCGGCGTCCTCGGCGATGGCGCGGCTCTCGGCCACCACCGCCACCACGGGCTCCCCCTGCCACGAGGCCTTGCCCACCGCGAGCGCATGCTGCGTGGCGGATTTCATGCCCTGGAAATGCGCGAGCGTGCCGACCCACCCATCGCATACGCGCGCCAGCTCCTCCCCCGTGACGACCGCCACCACGCCGGGCAGCGCCCGGGCCGCCGTCGCGTCGACGGAGAGGATCCGCGCGTGGGCGTGGGGGCTCCGGACGAAGGCCACGTGGGTCATTCGCGGGAGCTTGAGGTCATCCGTGAAGACGCCGCGGCCTGCCAGGAGCCGCGCCGTCTGGGGCCGGACCACGCTCCGGCCGATATAGCTCTCGCCCTGGGCGATCCTCGGAGGAGTGGCGCTCATGACTGGCCTCCCGGGCGGGCGGCGCCCACCTTCCTGACGGCCTCCACGATGGCATGGTAGCCGGTGCACCGGCAGTAGTTGCCCGACAGTCCCTCCCGGATCTCGGTCTCGCCGGCCCGCGGGTTGCGCCGGAGGATCTCGTGGGAGGTGAGCAGCATTCCCGACGCGCAGAAGCCGCATTGCACCGCGTTCTCGCGGGCGAAGGCGTCCTGGAGATCGGCGATCTCGCCGGTCGCGGTGACGCCCTCGATGGTCTCCACGCGGGCGCCGTCGGCCTGCACCGCCAGCACGAGGCAGCCGCGCACGAGGGAGCCGTCCATCCGCACCGTGCAGGCGCCGCAGGCGCCGTGCTCGCAGCCCACATGCGAGCCCGTGAGCTCGAGCTCTTGGCGGAGGAAGTCCACCAGGTTCTGGCGGGGCTCGACGCGCCGGCGCACCGCGGCCCCGTTGACGGTCAGGGCGATCTCGACAGTGAGGTCCATGGTCAGTTCTCCGTCATGCGGGTGAGCACGCGCGCCAGGAGCACGCGGGCCAGGTGGCGCCGGAGCGCGGCGCTGGCGTGGACGTCACCTGGCGGATCGAGGTCCGCGTCGAGCGCCCGGCCGGCGGCGGCCAGGGCCTGCGGATCCGGCCGGCGGCCGGCCAGCGCCGCCTCGGCGCCCGCCGCCCGCATGGGCGTCGGCCCGACGCCGGTGAAGACGAGCCGGAGCTCGGCCAAAGCCCCGTCGGCGACGCGGCCGTGGGCCGCCAGCCCCACCAGGGCGTAGTCGCCCGCCCGGCGGACGAGCTCGTCGAAGCGCGAGCGCCAGCCGGGGGCGATCGGCGGGATGACAGCCGCGGTGACGACCTCGCCGGGCTCGAGGGCCGTCGTGTAGATGCCGCGGAAGAACCGGGCGGCCGGGATGTCGCGGGCGCCGCCGCGGCGGCTCGCCCGCACGGTGGCGTCGAGGGCGACCAGGCAGGCCGGCAGCTCGGCCGCCGGGTCGGCGAGCGCGATGCTGCCCCCGACGGTGCCCCGGGTGCGGATCGCCAAATGCCCCACGTGCGGCATGGCCTGGGCCAGCAGGGGGGCGTGCCGGGCGACGAGCGGCGATCCCTCCACCGCCGCGTGACGGCAGAGCGCGCCGATGACGAGCCCCTCGGGCCCGAGCCCGATGCCGTCGAGGCCCGGCAGCCGGTTGATGTCGATGAGGGCGGTGGGCGTGGCCAGGCGCATGTTGAGAACAGGGACGAGGCTCTGGCCGCCCGCCAGGATGCGACCGTCGCTCCCGTAACGGTCGAGCAGGTCGAAGGCCTCGGCCAGCGAGCCGGGTCGGTGATAGGCGAACGGTGCAGGTTTCACGGGTCCCTCCCTCGTCGGACGAGCAGGTTACACCCAGCAGTACCGTTCCTGGATGGTGGTGTCCGCCAGCAAGGCGGCGGCAGGCGCATGGTGCTCCACCACGCCGTGGTCCATGATGTAGCCGCGATCGGCGATGGACAGGGCGAGCTCCACGTTCTGCTCCACGAGGAGGATCGTGGTGCCGGCCGCCTTGAGCCGGACGAACAGCGCCGCCAGCTCCTCCACGAGGATCGGCATGATGCCCTCCGTCGGCTCGTCGATCAGGAGCATCGTGGGCTCGGAGACCATGGCGCGCGCGATGGCGAGCATCTGCTGCTCGCCGCCCGAGAGGCTCGTGCCCTCCTGCTCGAGCCTTTCCCCGAGCCGGGGGAAGACGGAGACGATCCGGTCGATGGTGTCCCGCTCGCGCGCCCGCGTCTTCGCCATCAGGAGGCCGAGCCGGAGGTTGTCGCGGACGCTGAGCCCGGGCACGATCCGCCGATCTTCGGGCACGTAGCCCAGACCGAGCCGGAACCGGGCGTGCACCGGGAGCGTCGAGAGGTCGTGGCCGTCGAAGGCGATCCGGCCGCTCCGGCGCGCCAGCATGCCCATGATGCTCTTGAGGGTCGTGGTCTTCCCGGCGCCGTTGCGGCCGATGAGGGCCACGATCTCGCCCCGCCGGACATCGAGGGCGACGCCCTGGAGCACGTGGCTCGGCCCGTACCAGGCGTGCAGGTCCTGGACCGACAGCATCAGCGCAAGCCCGCCGCTGCCGGGCGGCCCTGGCCCAGGTACACCCGCTTCACCTCGTCGTTGGCCCGGATCTCGTCGGGGGTGCCCTCGGCGAGCACCTCGCCGTGGTGCAGCACGACCACGCGGTCGGAGATGTTCATGACCAGCTTCATCTTGTGCTCGACCAGGACCACGGTGCGCTCGGTCGCCAGCCTCACGATCAGCTCCATGATGGAGCGCGTCTCTTCCGGGCTCATGCCCGCGGTGGGCTCGTCGAGGAGGAGCAGCCGGGGCCGGCTGGCGAGGGCCACGGCGATCTCGAGCGCCCGCTGCTCACCGTGGGCGAGACCCGCGGCCGGCACGCCCAGGCGCCGCCCCAGCCCCACGCCATCGAGCAAGGCCGTGGCCTCGTCAACCAGCCCGGGCAGGGCGGACCGGGGCCGCCACATCCCGAAGCGGGAGACCAGGGCCTGGGCGGCGATGCGGACGTTCTCGAGGGCCGTGAGCTGGGGGAACAGCGAGGTGATCTGGTAGGACTTGGCGATCCCCAGCCGCGCCAGCAGGTGCTGGGAGAGGCCCGTGATGTCGCGCCCCTCGAAGACGACGCGCCCCTCGCTGGGCAGGAGCGCTCCCGAGATGACGTTGAAGAAGGTGCTCTTGCCCGCCCCGTTGGGGCCGATGATCGAGGTGAGCCGGCCGCGCGGGAACGCCACCGACACGTCGCGGAGGGCGCGGAAGGCGCCGAAGGTCTTGCCCACCCCGTCGGCGCTGAGGATGGTCTCCCCGCTCACGGCGCCCGTCCCACCCACTGGAGCAGCGAGCCCCAGATCCCGTTTGGGAAGAAGAGCACGAAGACCATGAACAGCGATCCCGCCACGAGCTGCCACTGCGCCGTGACGAGGGACACCTGGTCCTCGATCAGGAGGAACACGGCCGCGCCCACGAAGGGGCCGAAGAAGGTCCCCATGCCCCCCAGCAGCGCCATGATCACGACGAGGCCGGAGGTCTGATAGTGGAGGACCTCGGTGGGGACGATGGACAGGTGCATGGCCTTGAGCCCGCCGGCGAGCCCGCAGAACAGGCCGGACAGGACGAAGGCGGCGAGCTTCGTGCCGTCCACGTCAAACCCGCAGGCCCGCGCCCGGGTCTCGTTCTCCCGGATGGCCTCGAGGACGGCGCCGAAGGGAGACTCGAGCACCCGCGAGAGGCACCACAGCGCCAGCGACACGAACACGAGGACGAAGTAGTACTTGACGGTGGGCGCCAGGAAATCCAGCGCCACGGGGCCCAGCGCGATGGTCCTGACGTCCACGCCCCGCAGCCCGTTCTCCCCCCCGGTGATCGGCTCGGCCTGATAGAAAATGTAGTACACCAGCTGGGCCAGCGCCAGCGTCACCATGGCGAAGTAGATGCCCCGCCGTCGGATAGAGAGCCCTCCGATGAGGACAGCGCCGACCCCGGCCAGCAGCACGCCAGCGCCCAGGGCCAGAGGCCAGGGCAGGCCGTACCGGGCGATGGCGATGCCGCAGCCGTAGGCGCCCAGGCCGAAGAAGGCGGCGTGGCCGAAGGAGAGCAAGCCCGTGTAGCCGAAGACGATGTTGAAGCCCACGGCGAAGAGCCCCAGGATCAGGACGTTGATGGCCAGAGCCTTGTAGGGCATGAGCCACGGGAACACGACGAAGAAGACGATCATGACCGCCACGCGGTGGGGCCCGCAGAGGGCCACGACGCGCCCGAGCGCGGTCCGGAGCGCGCTCATCCCATCAGCCCCGCCCGGCCGAAGAGCCCGCTGGGCCGCAGGAGGAGCACCAGCGCCATGACCACGAACATGGAGATGTTGGCCATGGGCGGCGCCACCAGGGAGGTCAGGCTCACCACCATCCCGATCAGGAGCCCGGCGACGACGGCGCCGCGCAGCGAGCCCATGCCGCCCACCACGGTGACCACGAAGGCCTCGATCAGCACCGGGATGCCCATCTCCGGGTAGACCCCGCGCATGGGCGCGGCGAGAATCCCCGCCAGGCCGGCAAGCGCGGTGCCGAGGGCGAAGACCAGCAGCCAGACGCGGGAGACGTCGACGCCGAGCACGCGGACGATGTCGGGGTCGCGGGCGCCCGCGCGGATGATCAGCCCGTAGCGGGTGCCCTCGATCAGCCACCACAGGGCGAGGAGGAGCAGCGCGGTGACGGCCATCACGAAGAGCCGGTACAGTGGGAAATGCCCCACCCCGATGTCGACGGAGCCCTGGAGCGCCGCCGGCGTCGAGAAGGTGCGGCCCTCGATCCCGAAGCCGATGCGGATCAGGTCCACCAGGACGTAGCCCAGGCCGAAGGTCAGGAGCAGCGGGTAGTCGAGGCCGCGGCCGTAGAGGGGACGGATCAGCGCCCGCTCCACGACCAGGCCCAGGACGCCCACGACCAGCGGTACGCCCACCAGAGAGAACCAGAAGCTCCCGGTGACGCCGAGCAGGTACACGCCCATGTAGGCGCCCACCATGAAGAACGCGCCGTGGGCGAAGTTGACGACGGTGAGGAGGCCGAAGATCAGCGAGAGGCCCACCGCGAGGAGGACGAAGATCGTCCCCAGCGCGAGCCCGGTGAACACCTGCAGGAGGAGCAGGTCCAGGGTGATCCCGGTCATGGTGAAGGCCGCGGCGACGGGGAGGCGCCGCCGCGGCCCGCGTCCACCGGCTACGCCTTGTGTCCCAGTTCCTGGCAGGACCGGAGAGTGCTCTCGTCCGGCGGGTCGATGTGGACGATATCGAACACGTCCTGGGGGTTCTTCATGGCGCCGGCCTTCTTCGACTCGATGATGAGGACCGACTGCACCGCCTGGTGATCGCAGCCGCGGTAGTACTGCGCGCCCTTGTACCAGTCGTACTTGAGCGCCCGGAGGGTCGTGATGACCTTCTCCGGGTCCGTGCTCCCGGCTCCCTTGGCCGCCGTCAGCACGGAACGGACGCCGGCGTAGCCGAGGGCGCCGTAGTCGGAGGGCACGGCCCCGCCCTGGGCTGCGCGGAACTTGTCGTTGAACGCTCGGGCCGAGGGCACCTTCTCCTCGAGCCGCCAGTAGTAGGAGGTGCCGCCCACGACCCCCTCGAAGGCCTCCGGACCGCCCCCAAGCCGCGCCGTGTAGAGCAGCACGGGGGCCACGAGCCTGGTGGTCTTCTTGAGGCCGAAGTCGGTGGCCTGCTTGATGGAGTTCACCTGGTCCTTGCCGAAGTTGGAGAGGATCAGGAGATCGGGCTTGAGGGCCTGGATCCGCGGCAGGAAGGGGGAGTAGTCGGTGGTTCCCAGCGGGTGGCGGAGGTCGGCCAGCGTCTCGACGCCCAGGGGCTGTCCCGCTCGCTGGAAGCCGCGCACCATCTCGTGACCGTAGGCGTAGTCCGCCGTGAGGAACACGACCCGCTTGCCGAACTTGGGGAAGGCGTAGCGGCCCACGGCGCCCGCGGTCATGTGCGGGTTCAGAGCCTCGTGGAACGTGTACTTGCTCCAGTCCTTGGCCTCGTTGATCGCGTCCGACTGGCTGATGGAGACGAAGATGACACCGCGCGCCTTCGTCACGGCATTGACGGAGAGCTGCACGGCGGCTGACAGGCTGCCCACGACGAAATGCACCTTGTCCTTCTCGATCAGCTCCTGGGTGCGGGTCGCCGCCTCGCCGGGGTTCAGCTTGTCGTCGCGCACGAGCAACTCGGCCCTCCGTCCGCCCAGCCCTCCCGCGTCGTTGAACTCCTTGACCGCGATCTCGGCGGCCGCCACCTGGTCCTTCGCCTCGGTCCCGAACGGTCCCGTGAGCGGGACGGGGAATCCGATCCGGATCGTCTCGGCCTGGGCGCGGGCGCGGCGCGGTGCGATGCCGGCGGCCGCGAGCGCGATCCCGGCGGCGGTCGTCTTCAGGAAATAGCGGCGGGCGACGGAATGGCTCTGGCTCATCGGGCCCTCCCTCTGGCTGATTGAAAGACGATCAACGGATGCATCCCGAGCGCGCGCCGGATGGTAGCGCCGGCCGGCGACGCTTGTCAACAACAGCCTCGGGCGTTCATGGGCCGACGAGTTACGACAGGTTGTACGTTTCGGAGTCAACCCGATCGGCACAACGGTCGTTTGTCCTACCAAAATGAGACGGGCGTCCTATGGATTGCTCGCTGACCGAGTTGAATGGTGGGAATAGCAACACAGCAGCGAGCGGAGGGAGGTGACACCGATGCTTGTCTCGAGTATGCCCCTCATCATCATTCTTGCCCTGGCGACGGCCGCGGCGCTGTCCTTCATCATCGCCTTCGGCGGGATGCCCGGCGTCACCCGTGCGGCAACGCGTGCCTTCTGGTGCCCCATCCAGGGCCGGAACGTCACCGCGGAGTTCGACGAGGAGGTGTGGGACGGGAAGCTCGTCCAGGTGAACAGCTGTAGCGCCTTCTCGCCGTCGACGGCCATCGGCTGCGACAAGGCGTGCTTGCGGATGAAGCGGCTGCAGGCCATGAGGCGAACGGCCGCGCCCGCGTGACCGCCGAGGTCGGCGGCGCGACCGGCGCGCGCCGCCGCCCTCGCCTGTTGCTTGACAGGGTCTCCGCTCCCCGCCTAGCACGATGCGGAAAAACCCTGCGGCCTGCTAGAGTCCCTCGACGTCCGTCTATGAGCGCCAACACCTCGGCCATCGACGTCGAGCGCGCGCGGCGAGAGACGCCCGGCTGCGCGCATGTGCTGCACTTCAACAGTGCCGGATCGGCGCTGCCGCCGCGCTCCGTGGTGGACGCGGTGGTGGGCCACCTCGAGCTCGAGGCGCGCATCGGCGGCTACGAGGCCGCGGCCCGGGCGGAGGCCGCCGTGGAGCGCGTGTACGACGCCGCCGCGATGCTGCTGGGCTGCCACCGCGACGAGATCGCCGTCGTGGAGAACGCCACCCGTGCCTGGGACATGGCCTTTTACTCGCTGCCCCTCGGGCCCGGGGACCGCATCCTCACCGCCGTGGCCGAGTACGCGAGCAACTACATCGCCTCCACCCCTTCGGTGCTCGGCACGCGCCTCGACATGGAGCAGCGCGGGCTCGACCGGCTCGTGCGCGCCTCCGTGCACTACTACAACAGCGAGGGTGAGGTGGCCCGCTTCGTCCGGGCGGTCGCCTCCCTCCGCTGACCGCCCCGTGTCGGGCCAAATGACGAGCCAGACGAGGCCCCGCAGTGCGAGCCGCAGCCGCAGGCGAGGCGAGCAGACATGGGAATCGGGCGAGCGTGAGCGAGTCGTGGCGAAGTCAGTTGGCCCGACACTACCGGTCGGGGCCCGGCTGGGGGCGCGCGGGCGCACGCGGGTCCGGGGTGTCGAGGACCTCGCGGGCCCGTGCCTCGCGATACTGCCTTAGGGCGTCCCGGTACTTCGGGTACTTGTTGGCGAGGATGGCGACGGCCAGCAGGGCGGCGTTGACGGCGCCGGCTCGCCCGATGGCGAGCGTGCCGACCGGGATGCCCGCCGGCATCTGGACCGTGGAGAGCAGGGAGTCGAGGCCCTTGAGCGCGTTGGACTCGATGGGGATGCCGAGCACGGGGAGCGTGGTCTTGGCGGCCGTCACCCCCGCCAGGTGAGCGGCGCCCCCCGCCGCGGCGACGATGACCTCGAGCCCCCGCTGTTCGGCCGACTGCGCGTACTCGAAGAGCGCATCCGGCGTGCGGTGGGCCGAGAGAACCTTGACCTCGAAGGGTACGGCGAGAGCGTCGAGCGTGTCGGCGGCGTGGACCACCGTCTCCCAGTCCGACGTGGAGCCCATGATGAGGCCGACGAGGGGCTGCATGGCCCAGGATTGTAGCAGGGTCGCCCGTGCCGGTCACACGGACTTGTCGCTCGGGGCCGGTGGCCCGTTCCGCGCTCGCGGGTGTATCGTGAAAACGGGCGAAAGCCCCGTGTGCCGTCGGACCGCCGTGGTATACTCCCGTCGGTTTTCGACCGCTCGAGGAGGAGTTTTCCGTGACCGGGTATCTCCCCGTCGTCATCTACCTTGTGCTGATCGTGGGCTTCGGTGTCGTCTCGCTCCTGGCGGCCCGGATCCTGCGCCCGTCCCGTCCCTACCCCGCCAAGCTCGACAGCTACGAATGCGGTGCCGAGACGATCGGTGAGGCGTGGGTCCAGTTCCCGGTGGGCTTCTACCTCGTCGCCCTGATCTTCATCGTCTTCGACGCCCTCGCGGTCTTCCTCTTCCCGTGGGCCCTCTCGCTGCGGGACTTCGGGCTGTGGGCCGTGGGCACCATGACGATCTTCCTCTCCATCCTCTCGCTGGGCTGGCTCTACGCCTACAGGGAGGGGATCCTCGAATGGAAGTGAAGGCGCCGGTGCCCCAGATCCCGCCGGCGGTCTGGACCGAGTTCAAGGACCTCCAGGAATGGGAGAAGTACCACCAGGAGCGCCCGCAGGGCGATCAGTACTCGAGCCTCCTCGAGTCGGTCGCCGAGGGCCTGCATCACTTCCCCGGCGGGTTCGCCCTCACCACGGTGGCAGACAGCTTCCTCAACTGGGCGCGGAAGTCCTCCGTCTGGCCCGTGACCTTCGGGCTCGCCTGCTGCGCCATCGAGATGATGGCGACCTTCGCCTCGCGCTTCGACGTGGAGCGCCTCGGCATGGTGCCGTGGGCCTCGCCGCGCCACTCGGACCTCATGATCGTCTCGGGCACGGTCACCATCAAGATGGCGCCCATGCTCAAGCGCATCTACGACCAGATGCCCGATCCCAAGTGGGCCGTGTCCATGGGCTCCTGCGCCAACTCGGGCGGGCCCTTCCGCCACGGCTACCACGTCGTGAAGGGCGTGGACCGAGTGATCCCCGTGGATGTCTACGTCCCGGGCTGCCCGCCGCCCCCGGAGTCGCTGCTCAACGGCCTGCTGCTCCTTCAGGACCAGATCCAGCACTTCCGGCAAACGGGCCAGCGCGCCGCCCCCACCCCGAAGACCGACTGATCCGGTGACTCACGCTCAGGCCCGGATGCTCATCCAGGACCGGCTCGGCGCGCCCGCCGGCGGCGAGGAGCGCGCGCTCGTGGTCACGGTGCCTGCCGCGCAGTGGCGGGAGCTCGCGGGCTTCGCCAAGGAGACCCTCGGCTGCCGCTATCTGAGCTTCCTCTCGGCCGTGGACTGGAAGGAGGAGGGGCTCGAGGTGATGGCGCGGGTCGAGAACCTCGACGACAACGTCTCCCTGACCGTCAAGACGCGGCTCGGCCCGGGCGAGTCGCACTGCCAGTCTCTCGTCGCCGTCTATCGCGGGGCCGACTGGATGGAGCGCGAATGCTACGACATGTTCGGGATCCGCTTCGACGGCCACCCGGACCTGCGGCGGATCCTCCTCCCCCAGGACTGGGAGGGTCACCCGCTGCTGAAATCTTACGCGGTCGACACGCCGCACCCACCGTACCGATAACCGAGGGAGCCCGCCGATGATCTACGAGCTCAGAACGTACACGCTGGTGCCGGGGACGCAGGCGCAGTACCTGAAGCTGTCCGGCGAGGTCGGCCGGAAGGTCCGGGGCGACAATTACGGCACGCTCGAGGGGTACTGGACCACGGAGTTCGGCACGCTCAACCAGCTCGTGCATCTTTGGAGCTTCGCCGACCTCAACGAGCGCCAGCGGCTGCGGGCCGCGCTCGCCCAGAACGAGGCGTGGACGAAAGAGTACATCCCCCAGATTCGCCCGATGATGCTCGCCCAGGAGAACAAGATTCTCTCCGCCGTCCTCCCCGTCGTCCCGCCGACGCATGCCGGTCATGTGTACGAGCTCCGCTGGTACCGCTTCCACGTGGGGCGGGTGGGCGAGTGGCTCGAGGGGTTCAAGGCGGTGCTGCCCGTGCGCGAGAAGCTCATGCACCGGGTGGGGCTGTGGCAGACGGAGATCGCCCAGCTCAACGAGGTGGTCCACATGTGGGCCTTCCACGACCTCAACGAGCGCGCGGCCGCGCGGGCCGCGCTCGCCCAGGAGCCCGCGTGGCAGGCCTTCCTCGGCAAGGCCTCGCCGTGCCTGGCCCACATGCAGGCGGTGGTCCTCAACCCGGCGCCCTTCTCGCCAATGCGGTGAGCGAAGCGAGCCGCGACCGTGACTGACGGAGCCATGACGTAGCGATGGATCCCGAGGCGCGCAAGGTCATCGAGATGGGGTACGGCGGGGCCGAGCGCCTCACCATGAACATGGGGCCGCAGCACCCGTCCGCCCACGGCGTGTTCCGGGCCATCCTGACGCTCCAGGGCGAGACGGTGGTGGGCATGGACGCCGTGATCGGCTACCTCCACCGCTGTCACGAGAAGCTCGGCGAGACGCTCACCTACACCCAGTACCCGTCCATCGCGTCCAAGACCGACTACGTCGCGGCCATGAGCAGCGAGCTCGCCTACGTGCGCGCGGCGGAGCTGCTCGGCAAGATCGAGGTGCCGAAGCGCGCCCAGTACCTGCGCGTCCTCGTGGGGGAGCTGCAGCGCATCGCCTCGCACTGTGTCTGGCTCGGCACCTGGTGCATGGACATGGGCGGCGCGCTCGGCGGCGGCGCCACCGTCTTCCTTTACTGCATCCGCGAGCGCGAGATGGTCCTCGATCTCTTCGAGGCGCTGGTGGGGGCGCGGCTCCTCTACGGCTTCCACCAGGTGGGCGGCACGCGCTACGACCTGCCGGCCGGCTGGGTGCAGACGTGCCGGGAGACGGTGGACTTCATCGACCGGCGCATCGGCGAGTGGGAGGACATGCTGGAGGACAACGACTTCTTCCTCGCCCGCGCGCGGGGGGTTGGCGTGATCTCGCGGGAGCTGGCCCAGGAGATCGGCATCTCGGGGCCCCTCATCCGGGCCTCCGGCGTCAACTACGACATCCGGCGCGCCGAGCCCTACTCCTCCTACGAGGACTTCGACTTCAAGGTGCCCGTGGAGACGGCCGGCGACTGCTACGCGCGCTACCGGGTGCGGATGGTGGAGTTCCGCGAGTCCAGCAAGATCGTGCGGCAGGTGCTGGACGGACTCCCCGCGGGGCCCATCTCCTCGCGGCCCGGCGTCAAGTCCGTGGGGCAGGTGCGCATCCCCAAGGGCGAGGCCTATGCCCGCGTCGAGGGGCCGCGCGGCGAGGTGGGCTGCTATCTCGTGGCCGACGGCAGCGCCAAGCCCTACCGCATGAAGTGGCGCGGCGCGTCCTTCTCGAACCTCGCGGTGCTGCCCCACATCATCCCGGGGCACAAGGTGGCCGACGTGGTGGCCATCATGGGCTCCGTGGACCCGGTGTTCGGCGAGGTCGACCGATAACCATGACCGACGCCGTCGACGCGTTCGTGGCGGGGTTCATCGTGCTCAGCGCGGTGGTGGGGGTGGTCACCTACGTGACGCTCCTCGAGCGCAAGTTCGCCGCGCGGATGCAGTCGCGCATCGGTCCCTACCGGGTGGGCCCCCACGGGCTGCTCCAGCCCATCGCGGACGCGCTCAAGCTCCTGATGAAGGAGGACATAGTGCCGCGGCTGGCCGACCGGGTCGTCTACAACCTGGCGCCCATCGTCTTCCTCATCCCCGGCATGCTCATCTTCGCCACGATCCCGTTCGCGCCGGGGCTCGGCGTGGCGGATCTGAACATCGGCATCCTCTTCTTCCTGGCCGTCTCCGCCATGGAGATCGTCGGGCTGTTCATGGCGGGCTGGGGGTCCAACAACAAGTACGCGCTGCTCTCCGCGATGCGCGCAGTGAACCAGATCATCTCCTACGATCTGCCCTTCATCTTCACCGCCCTCGTTCCGGTGCTGCTCGCGGGGTCTCTCAGGCTCTCCGACATCGCGACGGCGCAGGCGGGGCTGTGGTTCGTCTTCTACCCCGTGATCGGCCAGCTCGCCTTCGCCGCCTTCATCATCACGACGCTTGCCGCCGAGAACCGGGTGCCCTTCGACATCCTCGAGGCGGAATCGGAGCTGGTGGCGGGCTTCCGCGTCGAGTACTCCGGCATGAAGTTCGCGCTGATCCAGCTGGGGGAGTACGCCCACATGGTCGGCACCTCCTTCCTCGGCGCGCTGCTGTTCCTCGGGGCGTGGGCGGGGCCGGGCCCGGCCTGGCTCGGGCCCGTGTGGTTCCTGCTGAAGGCGATGGGCGTCTTCCTGCTGGTGACCTGGGTGCGCTGGAGCTTCGTGCGGATCCGCGTGGACCAGATCCTGGCCATCTCGTGGAAGCTCCTCCTGCCCCTGAGCCTCCTCCTGCTCATGGCGACGGCGCTGGTCGTCGTCCTCCGGAGCGGCCCCGGTGTCTGACGGGCCGCGCGACGGCTTCTGGGACGAGCTCGGCGGGCTGTGCCGCGCGGTGGGGCGGGCCATGGGTGTCACCTTCGTCAACTTCCTGCGCAAGCCCGTGACCGTGCATTACCCCGACGTGACGCGCGTCTATCCGGATCGCTTCCGGGGCGTGCTGGCGCTGACCTACGACACGGAGACCGGCGAGGAGAACTGCATCGGCTGCCGGCTCTGCGAGTACATCTGCCCGCCCCGGGTCATCAAGGTGGAGATGCTCAAGAGCGAGAAGCGCAACTTCGCCAAGACGTTCACGCTGGAGCTGTACGCCTGCGAGTTCTGCGAGCTGTGCGTGCAGGTGTGCCCCACCGACGCCATTGTCATGATGAAGTCCTTCGACGTGGCGACCGCGGACCGCCGGGAGCTGCTCCTGGACAAGGACCGACTCCACACGCTGGGCCAGCAGTTCGAGCGGTCGTGGGCCACCGGGACCCTCCTCCGGGACAGGCAGACGCCGCCCAAGGCGGCCAAGGCCGAGAGCGCCGCGCACGCGAAGGCGGCCGGGGGCGCCGAGTGACGCTCGAGCCGCTGGCATTCTGGGCGCTGTCCGCCCTCCTGGTAGGTTCGGCCCTGGCCGTCGTCCTCACGAAGAACCTCTTCCACTCGGTGCTCTATCTCGCGCTGGCGCTCACGGGCACCGCCGGGATCTTCCTCGCGCTGGAGGCGGAGTTCCTGGCGGCCGTCCAGCTCCTGCTCTACGCGGGCGGCGTCGTCACCATCGTCGTGTTCGCGATCGTGGTGACCGAGCGGCTCGTGGGGGAGCGCATCACCCAGACGAGCCGGCAGATCGTCAGCGGCGTCGTCGTGGCCGGCGGCGTGCTGATCGGCGTGCTGACGTTCATCGCTCGCGCACCCCTGCCGGCCACCCGGCCTCCGCTCGTCGCGGACGTGACGCAGGCCATCGGCCAGCTGCTCTTCTCCCGGTTCGTCCTGCCGTTCGAGCTCCTGGCCGTGCTCTTCCTGGCGGCGCTGCTCGGCGCCACCTACTTCGCCCGCCCTGACGAGTAGCGAATGCCCACGGCGGCCCGCCGCGACCATTTCGCCCACGGGCAACATGCCGGCCGGCATGTTGCCCGTGGGAACTAGCGCCATGCCGCTCCACGCCTACCTCACGCTGGCCGCGACGCTCTTCGCCATCGGCCTGTTCGGCGTCGTCACGCGGCGGAACACCATCGGGATCCTGCTCGGCATCGAGCTGATGCTCAACGCGGTGAACATCAACCTCGTGGCCTTCGCCCGCTTCAACGGCGATCCCGCGGGGATGGTCTTCACGGTGTTCACGATCTGCATCACCGTGGCGGAGGTGGCCGTGGGGCTGGCGCTCGTCATCCTCATCTTCCGGATCCGGCGAACCGTCATCGCCGACCACCTGGATCTGCTCAGAGGCTAGCGTCGAGCGTATGACCGACTCCGCGCAGTTCGCGCTCTACAGCCTGCTCCTGCCGGCCGGCTCGTTCCTGCTGCTCGCGGTGGTGGCGCCGCTCCGGCGGTCCGGCCGGCCGGCGGGGTTCATCTCCATCGTGTTCTCCGCGGCGGCGCTCGGCTGGGCGGTCCGCGCGTGGCTCCACTCGAGCCGCGAGGTGTTCCAGCCCCCGCTCCTCTGGGAGTGGATCCCCGCCGAGGCGGGCCCGCTGGCCACGGTGGGCGTGCTCGCGGATGCCGACTCCACCATCATGCTCGTGCTGGTGGCGCTGGTCTCGTTCTTGGTCCAGGTGTACTCGCTCGGCTACCTGGCGCACGAACCCGCCCAGGGCCTCGGCCGGTACTACGCCTACCAGTCCCTCTTCGCCTTCTCGATGATGGGCCTCGTGCTGGCGCCCAACTTCGTCCAGCTCTTCATCTTCTGGGAGCTGGTGGGGCTCTGCTCGTACCTCCTGATCGGCTACTGGTACGGCAAGCCCGAGGCGGCGCGGGCGGCCGTGAAGGCCTTCTGGACCACCAAGGCCGGCGACGTGGGCCTCCTGATCGGCATCGTGCTCCTGTGGCAGCGGACGGGGACCTTCGACTTCCTCGAGCTGCTCATGCAGGTGGACGCGGGCACGCTTCCGCTGGAAGGGCTCGGCCTCGTGACCTTCTGCATCTATTTGGGCGCCGTCGGGAAGTCCGCCCAGTTCCCGCTCCACGTCTGGCTGCCCGACGCCATGGAGGGCCCCACGCCCGTCTCCGCGCTCATCCACGCCGCGACCATGGTCACCGCGGGCGTGTACCTCCTCAAGCGCACCGACTGGCTCTTCGCCCTGACGCCGGACGTGCTGGCGCTGGTCGGGTGGGTGGGCGCCTTCACGGCGCTGCTGGCCGCGACGCTGGCGTGCGCGCAGTCGGACATCAAGCGCGTGCTGGCCTACTCCACGGTCTCCCAGCTCGGCTACATGATGGCCGCCATCGGCGCGGGCTTCGCGTCAGCGGGCTTCCTCCACCTGCTCACCAACGGCCTCTTCAAGGCGCTCCTCTTCCTGGGAGCGGGCGCGGTGATCCACGCCGTCGGCAGCAACGACATCTTCCAGATGGGCGGCCTGCGTCGCGCCATGCCCCAGACGACCATCGTGTTCCTCGTGGGGGCGCTCTCGCTGGCCGGCATCCCGCTCTTCGGCGGCTTCTTCTCCAAGGACGAGGTGCTGGGGGCGGTGTGGGCGGGCGGGCTCACGGCGCCCTTCGTCATGCTCGTGGTGACGGCTTTCCTCACCGCCTTCTACATGTTCCGCGTCGTCTTCATCGCCTTCTTCGGGGAGCCGGCCTCCCAGGGGCACGGGGCGCACGTCGGCGCTGGGCACAGCAGCGCCGCTCACGGCGGCACCCACCTCCAGGATCCGCTGCCCACGATGGCGCTCCCCTTCTGGCTCCTGGCGATCATGTCGGTGGGCGTCGGCATCCTCTTCACCGTCCGCCATCCGGAGCACGAGTTCGCCGCCCCGGGGTGGCTGACGCCCCTGGTGGTCACGGTGTCTGTGGGCGGGATCCTGCTGGCGTGGCTCACCTATCACCGCCGGGTGGTGGACGCCGAGCGACTCGCCGCGGCCTTCGGGCTCGTGCGCGAGGCGGCGCTGGCCAAGTTCTGGGTCGACGACGTCTTCGAGGCGATGTACCGCGGCGCGCTTCTGGCCTTCTCGCGGGCCGTCGGCTGGATGGACCGGTATCTGGTGGACGGGATCGTGAACGTGCTGAGCGCCTGGACGCTCGTCCTCGGGGACCGCCTCCGCCGCATGCAGTCCGGCCAGCCCCAGGACTACGTCTACGGCGTCGCCCTCGGGCTCTTGCTCCTCCTCGTGTTGATCCAGTGGCCGCGATGAACGGGCTCCCCCTCCTCTCGATCATCACGTGGGCGCCCTTCGCCGGCGCCCTCCTCATCATGTTCACCGCGCGCCACAACCCGCTCCGCGTCCGCTGCATCGCCGCCGTCTCCACCGGCGTGTCGCTCATCCTGTCGCTCCGGGTTTTCTGGGCCTACGACCGGGAGGTCGCGGGCTTCCAGTTCTACGAGGAGTGGCCGCTCGTGCCGCCGCTAGGGATCACCTATCAGCTCGGCATCGATGGCATGAGCCTCCTCTTGGTGCTGCTCACATCCCTCGTGATCGTCGCGGGGGTGTTCGCCTCGTGGACCGTCAAGGAGCGGAGCCAGGAGTTCTACGCGCTCCTCCTGGTGCTGGTCACGGGCGTGTACGGCGTCTTCGTCTCGCTGGACCTCTTCGTCCTGTTCCTCTTCTACGAGATCGCCGTGCTCCCCATGTACCTTCTCATCGGGATCTGGGGGTCCTCCGGCGAGATCCGCCCGCAGGGCATCTTCGGCTGGGCGTTCCGCCGCACCGGCGTCGGCACCAAGGAGTACGCGGCCATGAAGCTGACCCTGTACCTGCTGTTCGGGTCGGCCTTCATCCTGGTCGGGATCCTGGCGTTGTATGTCGCCGCGGGCTCGACATCGTTCTCGTTCCTCGAGCTCGAGCTCACCCAGTTCGACCCGGCGCTCCAGTCGTGGGTGTTCCTGACATTCTACGTGGGCTTCGGGATCCTGGCGGGCATCTGGCCCCTGCACACCTGGTCGCCGGACGGCCATGCGTCGGCCCCCACGGCCGTCTCGATGCTGCACGCGGGTGTGCTCATGAAGCTCGGCGCCTACGGCTTCGTCCGCCTCGGGTTGGGGCTCCTGCCCGAGGGGACCCACCAGTGGGTCTGGCTGGTCGGCACCATCGCCTGCATCAACATCGTCTACGGGGCGCTCAGCGCCATGGCGCAGACCGACCTCAAGTACGTCATCGCCTACTCGTCGGTGTCCCACATGGGGGTGGTGATGCTGGGGGTGGCCACGCTCACGGAGAGCGGGCTCAACGGGGCGGTCTTCCAGATGTTCGCCCACGGCATCATGACCGGGCTCTTCTTCGCCCTGGTGGGGCTCGTGTACGAGAAGGCGCACTCGCGCGCCATCTTCACCATGGGCGGCTTCGGCCGGATGATGCCCGGCATCGCCACGGCCTTCACCGTCGGGAGCCTGTCCTCCCTGGGGCTGCCGGCCACGGCCGGCTTCGTGGCCGAGTTCCTGACGTTGCTCGGCGCCTGGCAATCGCGCCATCCGTGGTGGCTCTTTCCGGGTGTGCTGGGGGCCTTCCTGACCTCGATCTACGTGCTGCGCGTCGCCAAGCAGATCTTCTGGGGACCCCAGGCGACGGACCCGCACTTCCACGACCTGCCGGACGCGCAGGGGCCCGAGTGGGCGGCGCTGGTGATCCTGGTCTTCGTCCTGGTGCTCTTCGGGGTCGCCCCGGGCATCGCCATCGGCCCGGTGGACACGGCGACCATCCCGCTCCTCGCGCGCCTCGGAGTCCTGCCGTGAGTCCGCTGGGACTGGAAGTCGCCCTCCTCGGTGTGATGGTGGCGGTGTTCTTCGTGGGGCTGTTCGGTCCGCGGGACGATGCGCGCCGGGTCGGCGTGCTCGCGGTCGTTGGGCTCCTCGTGCTCCTCGGCATCGCGCTCAGGACGGAGCCCGGGCCGACGCTCTTCGGCGGGAGCTTCGTCCAGGACGAGCTGGCGCTGTTCGCCAAGCGACTCTTCCTCGTGGCGACCATCGTCGGCATCCTGGGATCGCTCACCCTGCGAGCGCCTGCCTTCGCGCGGAGGGCCACCGAGTACTACCTGATGATCCTCGCCTCCCTCCTGGGCATGCTCGTGCTCGTCTCGGCCCGGGAGCTGGTGCTGCTGTTCGTGGCCTTCGAGCTCATGTCCATCCCGCTCTACATCCTGGCGGGCTTCCAGAAGCGCGAGCCCGAGGCCGTGGAGGCCTCGCTCAAGTTCTTCCTGGTGGGGACCGTGTCCTCGGCGGTGATGGCGTACGGCCTGTCCTTCGTGTACGGCATCACGCGGACGACGGACGTGGGGCAGATCGCCCAGGCGCTCGGGGGCGGCCACCCGCTGCTGATCCTGGGGCTGATGCTCACCCTGGCGGGGCTGGGGTTCAAGATCGCGGCGGTGCCCTTCCACATGTGGGTGCCCGACACCTACGAGGCGGCGAGCACGCCGTTCGTGGCCTGGCTGTCGGTGGCCCCCAAGGCGGCCGGCTTCGTGGTGATCTTCCGGCTCTACCTGGAAGGGATGGGGGAGCGCGTGCTCTTGTGGGTGCCGCTGGCCGCCTCGCTCGCCGCCATCACCATCGTGGCCGGCAACCTCATGGCCATCCCCCAGCAGAACATCAAGCGCATGCTCGCCTACTCGGGCATCGCCCACATCGGCTACATGCTGGTGGGGTTCGCGGCCGTCTCGGCCTCGGGCGTCGCCATGATGCTCTTCTACCTGGTGGCCTACCTCTTCGGGAACATGGGGGCCTTCCTCGTGGTGGAGGCCGTGGCCCAGTCGGACGGCTCGGTGAGCATCGCCGCCTACAAGGGCCTGGCCCAGCGCTCGCCGGTGCTGGCCCTCTGCATGCTTCTCTTCCTGCTCTCGCTGGGCGGCATCCCCTTCGTGGCGGGCTTCTGGGCCAAGCTCTACGTCTTCTGGGCCGCCGCGGAGCAGGGGATGTACTGGCTCGTGCTGGTGGGCGCCGTGCTCACCGTGGTGGCCCTCTTCTACTACCTGCTCGTGGCCAAGCGCATGTACATCGACGCGCCCGAGCGCCTGG
>Ga0154317_1101_pt3 | contig 20089 bp, 23 predicted proteins | sample RifGroA2_FD_105611 | JGI IMG/M metagenome (GOLD analysis project Ga0154317, IMG submission 105611) | Candidatus Rokubacteria bacterium GWA2_70_23 | reverse complement strand
AGCGCCAGCGCGCGGGCCACCTCGAGCCGCTTGAGCATACCGAGGGGCAGGAGCCCCGCCTTGCGATCCGCCGCGGCCGCGAGCCCGACGCGGTCGAGGAGCGCCTGCGCCGCGCGCCGTGGCGCGGCGGTGCGCCACGACCGGAAGATGGCGCCGAAGCCTCCGTACTCGGTGTGGCCCAGCGCCACGCGCACGTTGTCGAGCGCGCTGAGTCCCCGGAAGGGCTTCACGATCTGGAAGGTGCGTCCGATGCCGAGCCGGGCCAGCGTATGCGGAGCGCGGCCCGTGATCGGGCGGCCGTCGAAGACGATGCGGCCGGCATCGGGGAGCGTGAAGCCGGAGAGGCAGTGGAAGCACGTGGTCTTGCCGGCGCCGTTGGGCCCGAAGAGCCCGAGGATCTCGCCGGGCGCGACGGTGAACGAGACGTCGTCGAGCGCCGTGACCCCGGCGAAGCGCTTCGTGAGTCCCGCGACCTCGAGGAGCGGCATCAGGCCGCCGCGCGCCGGCGGAGGATGCGCCAAAGCCAGCTCTCGTCGCCCACGAGCCCGTGGGGCGCCCACCGCATGAGCGCCAGCAGGATCGCGCCGTAGGTGAGCATGCGGTAGTCGGCGAGCGGCCGGAACAGCTCGGGGAGCACGCCGAGGACGACGGCGCCCAGGATCGCGCCGCGGTTGGTGCCGATGCCGCCCAGGACCAGCATGCAGAGGATCGTGATCGAGAAGGGGAAGCCGAAGTCGCCGGCGGAGATGAAGGTGAGGTAGTGGGCGTAGAGGCTGCCGGCGAGCCCGGCGAGCGCGGTGCCGCTGCTGAACGCCAGGATCTTGAAGCGCCGCACGTCCACGCCGGCGGCGCGCGCGCTGTCCTCGTCCTCGCGCGTCGCCATCAGCGCCAGCCCCGCCCACGAGCGCAAGAGCCACAGATTGACGCCGAGCGCCAGGACCAACCCGGCCAGCGTGAGGACCAGGAAGCCCGGCTTGGCAAGGGGCCCGCCGAACCACCGGGGCGACGGGATGCCGCCGATCCCGAAGGAGCCGCCGAAGAACGGGAAATACAGGAACACGCCGACCACCACGAAGTTGATGCCCATGGTGGTGATGGCCAGGAAGTCCTCGCGCACCCGGATGGCGGCGGCGCCGACGAGCGCCCCCGCCACGCCGGCGGTGAGGCACGCGGCCACGAGCGCCGGCCAGAAGTCCCACCCGTAGGTGACGGTCAGGATGGCGGCGGTATAGGCGCCGATGCCGAGAAAGGCGGCGTGGCCCAGCGAGATCTGGCCGGCGATGCCGGTGATCGTGTTGAGCCCGAGCGTCAGGATGCAGTAGATCCCGACGAGCGTGGCGACCGTGTAGAGGTACACGCGCTACTTGACGCCGAGCAGACCCTGCGGTCGGGCCAGGAAGACGGCGATCATGGCCAGGAACGCCCAGGCATCGCGGGGCAGGGGGAACTCGACGAAGCCGATGACGAGAGTCTCCACGAGCCCGATGACGAGGGCTCCGAGCACGGTGCCCGGGATGGAGCCGAGCCCGCCGAGCACGATGATGGCAAGCCCCTTGTAGCCGGCCACGTCGCCCATGGTGGGCGAGACGGAGTTGTAGTAGATGCCCACCAGCATGCCGGCCGCTCCCGCCAGCGCGCTGCCGATGGCGAAGTTGGCCATGACGACGCCGCGGACGCGCATCCCGCACGCGGCGGCCATCTCCTGATCCTGGCTCGCGGCGCGCAGCGCCAGCCCCAGCGCCGTGCGCGTGAGCATGAGCCAGAGCGCGATCAGGAGTCCGGCGGTGAGCGCCATGACCAGGAGCTGAGGCGGCGTGACGAGGAGCGGCCCCCGGCGGATCTCGGGGAGCTGGAGCGGCACGGCGAAGGCGTAGGGCTCGGGTCCCGCGACGATGCGGTAGAGCTCCTCGAGCCCGATGAACAGGCCGATGGAGGCGATGAGGGTCGCGATGGGGGGCTTGCCGAGGAGCGGCCAGTACACCCAGCGCTCCATCGCGAGCCCCGCCACGACCGCCGCCAGCATGGCGCCGGCCAGCGCCAGCCAGAAGCTGCCCGTCGCCTGGTACACCGCGAGCCCGCCGTAGCCGCCCAGGGTGAAGACGGCGGCATGCGCGATGTGCAGCACCCGCAGCACGCCGTAGACCATGGTGAGCCCCAGCGCCATGAGCGCGTAGAGGCTCCCCACGGTCAGCCCGTTGATCAGCTGCTGGACCAGCGTCGCTGTCACTGCACCGGTGGCGTGATCACCTCGGGATTGTCGATGATGGCGAAGGAGCGGACCTTGCCGTCCCTGATGATCTGGATCTGGACGGGCTTGGTCACCTCGCCCTTCGTGAAGATGAAGGCGGCGCCGGTCACGCGGCCGAAGTCGTTGTCCACCGTGAGCACGGCGATCTTTCTGGCCTTCTGCAGCTTCACCGCGGACTCCGCGGCGGCCCAGCCCTCGACCTGGCCGAGATAGCCGTTGCGGAAGACGCAGGGGCCGGCCTTGGTCACGTCTGGGTGGACGGCATAGGCCACGGTCATCGGCAGCCCCGCCTTGGCGAAGATAGGGGCCGTCACGCGGCTCGGCATGGAGTAGGAGCCCGAGGCGTCAGAGCGCGATTTGACACGCGGGGGCGACGCCTGAGATAACCGGTCCGGATGCCTGTATGGCGAAAAACGACGTGGCGACTGCGGAGGCGACAGCCGTGAAGTGCGTGATCTGCAAGCTTGGAGAGACGCGGCCCGGCACGGCGACCATCACGCTCTCACGCGACGGCACCACCCTGGTGGTCAAGGGAGTTCCGGCGAGCGTGTGCGCCAACTGCGGTGAAGAGTACGTGGATGAGGGCACGGCGGCGCGGCTGCTGCGCACAGCGGAGGAGGCCGCGCGTGCGGGTGTCCAGGTGGACGTGCGGGAATACGTCGCCGCATAGGCGGTCACCGAGACAGTCGCCCGCTGCTCGCTGGGCGGCACGTGTGGCCTACTGGAGGCGCCCGATCGCGGCCTCCACCGAGGCCAGGACGGCGCCCGCCTCCACGAGGGCCAGCGCCGCGGCGAGATCGTCGTGGAGGAAGCGGTCCGTGTCCAGATGAGGGATACGGGCGCGCACCGCCGCGTGGGCGGCGCGGCTGCCCACGCCGGGAGCGAGCGGCTGGCGGAGATCGAGCGCCTGCGCGCCGAGCAGCAGCTCGATGGCCAGCACCTGGCGGACGTGCCCCGCCACCTTCCGCGCCTTGAGCGCCGCGCCCGCGCCCATGGAGTTGTAGTCCTCCTGGAGCCCAGAGGTCGGGATGGAGTCGGCGCTGGCCGGATGGCTCCAGGCCCGGCACTCCGACACCAGCGCCGCGGCCACGTACTGGGCGATCATGTAGCCCGAGTGGAGCCCCCCGTGCGGCGACAGGAAAGCCGGCAGGCCCTCACTCGTGAGCGGGTTGACGAGCCGGTCGATCCGCCGCTCGGAGATGCCGGCGAGCTGGGTGAGACCGAGCGCCAGCGTGTCGAGCGCCAGCGCCAGGGGCTCGCCGTGGAAGTTGCCCCCGGAGAGGACGATCCCGCCGCCGCCCTCCCCGTCCAGGAAGAGCAGCGGGTTGTCGGTGACGCTGTTGATCTCCCGCTCGAGGATCTCGCGCGCGAAGCGGATGGCCTCGCGGCAGGCGCCGTGGACCTGCGGCATGCAGCGGAGGCTGTAGGCGTCCTGCACGCGCGTGCAGTCGCGGTGGGAGGCGATGATCGCGCTGTCCGCGGTCAGGGCGCGCAGGTTGGCGGCCGAGGCGAGCTGTCCCGGATGCGGGCGGAGCGCGTGGATGCGCGCGTCGAAGGCGGCATTGGAGCCCATGAGGGCTTCCAGGCTCATGGCTCCGGCGATGTCGGCGAGGCGGGCCAGCCCGAGCGCATCGTGAGCCAGGAGCACCCCCAGCCCGGTCATGAGGTGCGTGCCGTTCAGGAGCGCGAGCCCTTCCTTCATCTCGAGCACGAGCGGCTCGATCCCGGCGCGCCCGAGCGCCTCGCGGGCCGGCAGCCGCGTGCCGGCCACCGTCGCCTCGCCCTCGCCGATGAGACACGCCGCCACGTGAGCGAGGGGGGCGAGGTCGCCGGAGGCGCCGACGGAGCCGCGCTCGGGGATCACCGGCAGCACGCCGCGGTTCAGGCACCCGGCGAGCGTCTCGACGACGGCGGGCCGCACGCCCGAGTGCCCGCGGGCGAGCGAGGCCGCCAGGAGCAGGAGCACCGCGCGCGTCTCGCTCTCCCCCAGCGGGGCGCCGACGCCGGCCGCATGCGAGAGGACCAGGTTCCGCTGAAGCTCACGGCGCGACTCGTGGGGGATGAAGGTGTCCTTGAGCTTGCCGACGCCCGTCGTGACACCGTAGACCGGCTGGCCGCTCCGGTCGATGGTGTCCAGCGCGACGCGCCCGCGCTGGAGCCGCTGCGCCGCCTCGGGATCCAGCAGGACGGGAGCGCGGTCGCGGGCGACGGCCGCCACGTCGGCCATCTCGAGCCTTCCTCTACCGAGGACGACGGTCGTCACGCCTCCCACACCACGCTCCCGCGCTTGATGACCCGGGCCACGTGGTTGACGCCGTAGAAGTAGGGGATGCGCTCCCAGGTCGGCGCATCGGCGAGGAGGAGATCGCAGAACTTGCCGGGGCGGAGCGAGCCGATCTCCGCCTCGAGCCCCATCGCATGCGCGGCGTTGAGCGTGACGCCGAGGAGGGCCTCCTCCATGGTCATCTTCATCTGGCTCACGGCCATGGTCATGACGAGCTGGAGGTTCAGCCCCATCGACGAGCCCGGGTTGAAGTCGCTGGCCAGCGCCACGCGCAACCCGGTCTCGAGGAAGGCGCGCGCCGGGGCGTAGGGCAGGCCCAGGAAGAACGCGGTGCCCGGCAGCAGCGCCGCCGTGACGCCGGCCGCCTTCATGCGCGCGATGTCCTCGACGCGGGCCTTGAGGAGATGATCGGCCGAGAGCGCCCCCACCTCCGCGGCCAGCCCGGCGCCGCCGAGGGTGACGAACTCATCGGCGTGGAACTTGGCGCGGAGCCCGAGCCGGGCGCCCGCCTCGAGGATCCGGCGGGACTCCGCCACCGAGAAGACGCCCTCCTCGCAGAACACGTCCACGTAGCGGGCGAGCCCGCGCCGCGCCACCTCGGGCAGCATCTCCTCCACCACCAGGTCCACGTAGGCATCGGTGCGCCCCTTGAACTCGGGCGGCACCTCGTGCGCCCCGCAGAAGGTTGGCACGACCGTGACCGGGTGCCCGGCGTCGAGCCGCCGGATGGCTTCGAGCATCTTGGACTCGTCGGCCGTGGTGAGCCCGTAGCCCGACTTGGCCTCGCAGGTGGTGGTGCCGTGGCGGAGCATCAGGTCGAGGCGCGGCCGGCCGAGCGCCACCAGCTCGTCCACGCTCGCCGCGCGCGTGGCGCGCACCGTGGAGAGGATGCCGCCGCCCGCCGCCGCGATCTCCTGGTAGGTGGCCCCGCGCGCCCGCATGGCGTACTCGTGCTCGCGCGAGCCGGCGAAGACGAGGTGGGTGTGCGAGTCCACGAAGCCGGGCAGGGCCACCCGGCCTCCGGCGTCCACGACGCGGGCCGCGGCGCACCGCACGACCTCACCATCCAGCCGCGCATCTGGGCCGATCCAGCAGATGCGCCCGCCGGCGGCCGCCACGGCGCCCCGCTCGATCACCCCCAGCGGGCCCTCGCCGAGGGCCGGCTCGCAGGTGACGAGCTGCCCGATGTTCCTGACAAGGAGGTCGGCAGGCTCGGTCATGGCGCGAGTCTCGCGCGCGCGCGCCAGGCGATCCCGCCGGCGAGGAACAGCGCGGCGCACGCGAAGGCTCCCGCTAGCGCCACACGCGAAGGCGGCAGCGCCGGGCCGCGGCGGCGAGGGACTCGTCGAGCGTGGCGAGCCCGACGCCCTGGCGGCGGGCCAGCTCGACGTAGGCGGCGTCGTATGCCGACAGGCCGTGGGCATGGGCGATCGTGTCCAGGCTCTCGCTCAGCCCGGGCCCGACCTCCAGGTCCGTGCGCAGCGGGAGTTGGCCGAGGCTCTCGAGGGCCCGGTGCCGATCGGGCTCCTCGAGCCGACGGCGACGGCCGGCGACCAGCAGGGCGTTGGTGACCTCGTACCACCAGAGCGCCGGGACCCAGAGTGCTGTGTCCCTGCGCAGCCGGGCCAGGAACCGGTCGGCGCGGCTCGATGTCTCATCGGGGAGGACCCAGGCCAGCGCGAGGGAGCTGTCCAGCACCCAGTCCATCAGCGCCGGCGCCCCTCCTCGATCAACCGACGCACCACGACCGGGCCCCGAACCCGGCGCCGGATCTGGCGGAAGCTGTCGAGGAGGCGCTTGAAGTCTGCGGAGTCGGGGCGGTCGGAGGCCGGGACGAGGCGCGCCACGGTGCGCCCGCGCCGCAGGATCACGAAGGACTTGCCGCGCTCGACCTCGCGGAGCAGCTCCGGCAGCCGCGTCTTCGCCTGGAACGCGCCGACTTGGATGGATCTGGACGCCATGCTCCCTCCCGCCAACCAGTCTAGTCAACAGACCTGTTGAAGTCCAGGTCTCGCTCGGCGGTGGCCGGCGGCGGCGTCACATCGTGATCCCGGGAAGCTTGATGCCGTGGCGGCGCGCGGCGGCGATGGCCTCCTCGTACCCCGCATCGGCGTGACGCATGATGCCGGTGCCGGGATCGCTGGTGAGGACGCGCTGGAGCCTGCGCGCCGCGTCCGCCGTCCCGTCGGCGACCACCACCATGCCGGCGTGGATCGAGTAGCCGATGCCGACGCCGCCGCCGTGGTGGACTGAGACCCACGTCGCCCCCGCGGCCGCGTTGACGAGCGCATTGAGGATGGGCCAGTCGGCGATGGCATCCGAGCCGTCGCGCATGGACTCGGTCTCGCGGTTCGGCGAGGCGACGGAGCCCGAGTCCAGATGATCGCGCCCGATGACGATGGGCGCCTTCACCCGGCCCGAGGCCACCAGGTCGTTGAGGATGCGCCCGGCGATGGCGCGCTCGCCGTAGCCGAGCCAGCAGATGCGCGCCGGCAGGCCCTGGAAGTGGACGCGCTCCCGGACCATGCGGAGCCAGCGCACGAGATGGGCGTTGTCCTTGAACGCCTCCATCAGCGCCTGGTCGGTGGCGAAGATGTCATCCGGCTCGCCCGACAGCGCGACCCAACGGAACGGCCCCTGGCCCTCGCAGAAGAGCGGGCGGATGTAGGCCGGGACGAAGCCCGGATAGGAGAAGTCGCTGACGCCTGCGTTCTCGGCCTCGCGGCGGAAGTTGTTGCCGTAGTCGAAGAGGATGGCGCCGCCGCGCTGGAACTCGAGCATCGAGCGCATCTGGCGGGCGAGGGACTCGTAGGCGCGACGCAGGGACTCCTTGGGATCGCGCTGGCGGAGCGCCGCCGCCTCGGCCACCGACAGCCCCGCGGGGATGTAGCCGTTCACCATGTCGTGGGCCGAGGTCTGGTCCGTCACCACGTCGGGGCGCAGGCCCCGGCGGGCCATCTCGGGGTGGGCCTCGGCCGCATTGGCGTGGAGCGCGATGGAGAGCGCCTCGCCGCTCTTCCGCGCCTCCTCCGCCCAGCGGAGCGCCTCGTCCAGCGAGGCCGTGGCGCGGTCCACGTAGCCGAGGCGCAGCCGGCGCTCGATGCGCTCGCCGTCCACCTCGACGAAGATCCCGACGCCCCCGTTCATGCTGACGGCCAGCGGCTGGGCGCCGCCCATGCCGCCGAGCCCGGCGGACAGCACGAGCCGGCCGCGAAGCGAGCCGCCGAAGTGCTTCCGCGCGCAGGCGGCGAAGGTCTCGTAGGTGCCCTGGAGGATTCCCTGCGTGCCGATGTAGATCCACGAGCCCGCCGTCATCTGCCCGTACATGGTGAGCCCCATGGCCTCGTAGCGCCGGAAATGCTCCCAGTCGCCCCACGCGGGGACGAGCATGGCGTTGGCGATGAGCACGCGCGGGGCGTCGGGATGGGTGCGGAAGATGCCGACGGGCTTGCCCGACTGGACCAGCAAGGTCTCGTCCCCCTCGAGGCTACGGAGCGAGGCGACGATCCGGTGGTACGCCTCCCAGGAGCGCGCGGCCTTGCCCGAGCCGCCGTAGACGACCAGGTCCTCCCAGCGCTCGGCCACATCGGGGTCGAGGTTGTTCATGAGCATGCGGAGCGCCGCCTCCTGCGGCCAGCCCTTGCAGGAGAGCGCGCCGCCACGCGGGGCGCGGATGGGCTGGACTGGCCTGCCGGCGGCGGGGTCACTCATGGCGTCATCTTACCGTCGCAGCGGGCGGCGGCTCAACACCCCCTCACCTGTGCGAAAGTAGGGCTAGAGAACGTAGAGCCAGGGCCGCGCCGTGAGGCTCTGGCCCTCCCAGAAGCCAGTCTCCGCGAGCCCGCCGACGGCTTCCGCCGCGTCGGCGGAGGCCATCACGGCGAGTGTCCTGCCGCCGGGGAAGAAGCCCCCGAACAGCAGGCGCCCGGCCCCGCGGGCCTCCACCAGGGCGAAGTCGGCCATGTCCGCATCAGCGGCCCGGCCCTCGACGATGGTCGCGGCGCGCGACCCATCGATGACGAGCGGCGGCTGCCGCCACGGCTCGAGGAACTGGTCGAACACCGCCGGCGTGTAGGCTGTCCAGACTCCGCCCTTGAAGTACGGGTCCTCCTCCACGACGCGCGCGATGTCCGGGGGGTCAGGCACGCGGTAGAAGATGTCCGCGGTTTTCCCGTCGGGTGCCGGTCCCCCGCCGACCACGAAGCCACTGGCCCGCAGCGCCATGAGTCGCGCCAGATGAGCGTCCCGGTGCTGGGCGCGGCGGGTCAGGTAGTCGGGAGCGGCCGTGATGGCGACATGGCAGAAGGGCATGGCAGGGAAGCTCCGCCGGTAGACCTCACGTCACCCAGCCGCCGGCGAAGGGGATGACCTGCCCCACGAAGAAGTCGGCGTCCTCCGAGGCCAGATAGACGGCCAGCCGCGCCGACTCCTCGCTGCGCGCGATGCGCCCTGCCGGGATATTCTTCACCATGCGCTCGAGGGCCTTGGGGTCCGCGGTGAGCTCCGGCGGGAAGTAGGTGGGGTTCTCCACGTAGTTCTGGGCGATGGCGTTGACCTGGATGCCGTCGCGCGCCACCTCGCGGCCCACCGCCTTGGTGAGGCCGTTGACCCCGGCCCGCGCCGCAGTGTAGGCCGCATAGCGGGCGAGCCCCGGGAAGGCGGCGGCCGAAGACATGTTGATGATCTTCCCGCGCCTGGCCGGCCGCATGACCCGGAGCGCCGCGCGGAGGCAGTAGAAGGGCTCGTCCAGCAATCGCGCCATCAGCTCCCGCCACGCCGCGTCGGTCACGTTCTCGGTGGCGCTGCCCGCGGGCGGGCAGGCGTTGTTGTTCACGAGGACGTCGAGCCTGCCGAAGCGCGCCACCACGGCGTCCACGGCGCGGTCGGCCTCGGCCGACTCCGCGAGATCCCCCGTGAGCGCCAGCGCCGTGCGCCCGAGGCGCTCGGCGAGATCGACCAGTGGCGCGGCGGCCTTGGCCTCGCGGTCGTGGAGTGCGAGCGTGGCGCCCTCCCGCGCGAACTCCTCCGTGATGGCCGGACCCATGAAGTGGCTGCAGTTGGTGATCAGCGCGACCTTGCCGGTAAGTCTCATGGAGGCCTCCGTGTTCGCGCCAGCCTAGCCCCGATGCCTCGCGCGCGCAAGGGCGTGGCCTCCGTCTTGACGTGGCCGCGCGCCTTGGTCATCGGTCGGAAGACCGCGGGGAGGCGGTGTCGAGATTCCCATGCCAGCGGTGCCGGCCCGGGGGGACGAAGGCCTGACGGCCACCGCCGCGAGTGCGGGTCATTCACGAACGGGCAGGGGACCCGCCGGGTGTCGCGGCGGGCGGGGCGCCACGCGAACGCCTTCGGCGCGGGTGCCCGGCGGCGCACACCGCCGCCTGTGCGCAGCGTAGTCCATCGTCGGCAGACGAGCTTTGCGCGAGGTCAGGTCGCACAGCCCGCGGGAGCACGGCAAGCGGGGGTTGCCCGCCGCGACAGGCCCAGGCGGCTCGTCGTAGGCAGCGGGCGGGTTCGCGAATAAGGCGCGCGAGGCGCTCGTTCTACTTTCCGGCGGTGAACGACTCCATCCCGCGACGGAGCATCTCCTGGGTGCACCGATGGACGTCTTCCTGGCGGAAGGGCTTCGGGAGAGAGGGAGCCCCGGTCCGCTCGAGGAACGCCTCGACCTCCGGGCTGAAGCGATTCCCCGTGACGAAGAGAATCCGCCCCAGCAGATCCGGTCGCGATCGCTCGAGCTCGGCGTAGAAGCCCGGGCCGTCAAGCCCAGGCATCCGGATATCGCAGAGGATGAGATCGTAGGGGCGTAGCTGCACCATGCCGAGGGCCAGCAGCCCCTGGTCGGCGGTGTCCACCTCGTGGCCGTCTTCCGCCAGCATGGCGGTCAGGATCTCGGCAATCCGCGGCTCGTCGTCGACGACGAGCACCCGCTTGCCCCCGATCGGTTCTGAAGGAGACGGCGTATCCATGTCGTGTACCCCTATCGGTACGGAGAGCAAATGGTGAGCCAGGGGCGGGAGTTGAGGAATCAACAACTTGCGGAGCGCCCCCGGGGCCGCACACCGAGAATTGTAGGCATGTCGCCAAGAGTGGGGGCCGGATCCGACCCCTGCAAGGCGGGTTGGCCTCGGTCCCGGCGGGCATGGTAACGTGCCAGGAGGGCGCGGGACGCCGGAAGCGCGGGGGCGCGGGCGCCCGGTCCCGGAGGCGCGCGCATTTCCACAGACGGCCTGCTCCAGTCGTTCACCGCCCGCTACCCGTTCCCCCTCGACGACTTCCAGCTCGAGGCCATCCGGGCGATCCAGGCGGGCCAGTCGGTGATCGTCTCGGCCCCGACCGGCTCAGGCAAGACGCTGGTGGCGGAGTTCGCCATCCACGCGGCGCTCTCCCGCGGCCGGCGGCTCGCCTACACCACGCCGCTCAAGGCGCTGTCCAACCAGAAGTTCGCCGACTTCGGCCGCCAGTGGGGCCCGGACCGCGTCGGCATCCTCACCGGCGACGTGAAGGTCAATCCGGGCGCGCCGGTGCTCGTCATGACCACCGAGATCCTGCGCAACATGTTCTACACGGGCGGGCTCTCGGGGCTCGAGACGGTGGTGCTGGACGAGTGCCACTACATGGGCGACGAGGGGCGGGGGACGGTGTGGGAGGAAATCATCGTCAACGCCCCGAAGGACGCGATGCTGGTGGCGCTGTCGGCGACGGTGGCGAACATCGCCGAGATCGCCGACTGGATCGGCCTCGTCCACCGCCCCATCGTGGCCATCACGCATCCACACCGGGCGGTGCCGCTGCAGTACCTGGTCGCCGACCTCTCGGGCGAGATCCACCCCTACGACGCCGTGCGCGCGGGGAAGGTGCGCCTCCTCGGCGAGGAGCGTGAGGGCGGCGCCACGGACCGGGGCCGCTGGTACACGCGCCGGGTGGTGGACCCCACGGTGATGCTCGACGAGCTGGAGGGGCGCGGCTGGCTGCCCGCCATCTACTTCATCTTCAGCCGCGCCGGCTGCGAGCGCGCCATGGAGACGGTGCTGGCCGAGGGCAAGCCGCTCTTGACGAAGCCCCAGCGTCGCGAGGTGGACGAGGCGATCCGCCAGGCTGTGGGGGAGACGCCCGCCATGGCCGAGTCGCCGCTGAACCAGACCATCTTCCAGGCGCTCGGCATGGGGGTGGGGCTCCACCACGCGGGCATCCTGCCGGGCGTGAAGCGGCTCATCGAGCACCTGTTCGAGCGCGGGCTCTGCAAGGTGGTGTTCGCCACCGAGACGATGTCGCTCGGCATCCACATGCCCGCCAAGAGCGTGGCGCTCCAGTCGCTCGCCAAGCGCACGGACCGCGGCTTCCGCAGCCTCACCCACAACGAGCTCACCCAGATGGCGGGCCGGGCGGGGCGGCGCGGGATCGATCCCGAGGGCCAGTGCGTCATGGCGCTGGACGTGCGCGACGGGCTCGAGGAGATGCGGCGGGTGGTGGACGGCGACTCCGAGCCCGTGCAGAGCCAGTTCAAGCTGGGCTATGGCTCGGTGGCGCTGCTCCTCGGCAGCGGCAGCGACCAGGCGACGATCCGGCGCATCGTGGAGTCCTCCTTCGGCCAGTACCAGAACCTCAAGCGCGTCCGCGCTCTCGAGGCCGAGGCGGGGAGCCTCGAGGCGGCCCTCGGGGAGGCGCGGGCGTACGCGGCGCCGTGCGGGGACCTGTCGCGCATCGGGCGATACCGCAAGGCGCGCGGCGAGGTGGAGGCGCGGCGCGCCGCTCAGGGGAAAGGCGGGCGCCGCGGCGAGCGGTCGCTGGCCGAGGCGGAGCCCGGGCGGCTCGTGCTCGCCCGCCGGCGCGGCGGGCCGACGCTCGGGCTCCTGTGCCACGTCGACCCGCGCCGCCACCGGCTCGTGGCGAGCGTGCTCCTCCCCCGCGGCGAGACCGTCTCCCTCAAGGCGGCGCATATCAAGAAGGTGTTCTGGGCCACGCCCCCCGTGCCCATCCCGCGGGACTGGGAGCGGCGCACCGTCGCCCTCCGCGAGCATCTCTCGCGCGTGTCGCTGGAGGAGGTGACGGCGCGGGAGCGGAGCCAGGGGCCGGAGGCGGCGCTCGGCGAGATCGAGTGCCACCGCTGCCCCTGGGGCTCGCGGCCTCGCTGCGATGAGGCGTGGAAGGGGAGCGAGCGGCTGGAGGCGCGGCTCGGCCAGAAGCGGGAGATGCTCGAGGCCTGCCGCAACGTGTACTGGCAGGAGTTCTGCCGGGTGGTGGAGGTGCTCGAGCACTTCGGCGCCGTCCACGATGGTAAACTCCTGCCCAAGGGGCAGCTCATCGCCGACCTCCGCCACGACAACGAGTTGCTGGTGGCGGAGCTGGCGGACCGGGGCATCCTTGCCGATACGACCCTGGCCGAGGCCGCCGCGCTCTGCTCCTGTCTCGTCGAGGAGTCGCGCTCGAGCGACTCGGCCCTGGCGCGGCTCTTCCTCAGGAAGCGACCCAAGCTCAGGAGAAAGCTCGGGCAGCTCGAGGCCGCGGCGGACGCCGTGCTCCAGGCGGAGCGGCTCCATCACCTGCCGATGCCGGTGTCGGTGTCGACGGGCTTCATGCCGGCCGTGTTCCGCTGGGCCTCCGGCGAGGACGACTGGTCGGGGATCGTGGAGGAGTCCTTCGGCGGCCACGAGGGCGATCTCATCCGCGCGATGCGCCGGCTGATCGACGTCCTGCGCCAGCTCTCGGAGGCTGCCGAGGTGGAGCCGGCGCTGGCGGCGCTCCTGAGCCGCGCGGCCCGCGTCGTCGATCGCGGCATCGTGCTCGAGTCGGCGCTCATCTGAGGAGGCGAGCGGCGTGAAGATCGCGCGAACGACGCGGGGGGCGCTGGCGGGCCTCGTGCTCCTCGGGGGCCTGGGCTGTGCCGCCCAGATGGAGACGGTGGAGCGCGTCGCGCAGGGGCCGAGGGCCGAGGCGCTGTTCCTCGGCCGCTCCTTCCTCACGAACGGCCGCGAGCCCTCCTTCGACGAGAGGCGCATGTGGGAGGACCGGCTGGACGATCGGGTCTCCCGGTATCTCCGCGAGCACCCGGAGATGGAGCGAACGACGCGCTACAGCGACTTCCGTTTCTGGCGCCAGGTGGGCCTCGGCAGCGCCCGGGGCGAGGTGCGCACGCTCCTGGACGAGCCCGACGAGGAGACCGTTGATCCGGCCCTCATGGCGGCGCTGGCCAGGCAGCACTGGCCCGAGATCTCGCGCCGGGCCCGGGAGGCGTGGGTGTATCCGCTGGGCTGGGTCATCTACTTCGACGAGCAGGGCGTCACCGACGTGGTGCGCCGCATCGGCACGGTGGAGCGCCTCGGCCAGTAGGCCCGGCCGCCCCGCATCTTCCAGCAGGATGCGGAAGAACCCTGCGGGCTGCTCAAAAAGGCTCAGATGCGAGGCGGCGCCCGGCGGCCGCACGCGAGGCGTACTCCGCTTGGCGAGCCGAGCCGGAGGCGAGGTGAGCGGATCCGGAGATCCGGGCGAGCGTGAGCGAGCCACGTTGAGCGTGCGGCCGAGGGCGCCAACGAAGCAGATGGGCCTTTTTCAGCAGCCTGCTAGACTTCCCCAAGGAGACGTCATGATCCGATCCGCGCTCTCACTGACCAAGACGACCCCGCTCGCGGCCAAGGGCATGGTGGTGGCCGAGCATCCGCTCGGCGCCGAGGTGGGTGCCGCCATCCTCGCGCGGGGCGGCAATGCCGTGGACGCTGCCGTGGCCACCGCCTTCGCCATGCCGGTGGTGGAGCCCTTCATGTCCACGCTGGCGGGCGGCGGTTCCTTCCTCATCCACCTCGAGCGGCGCGGCGAGACCGTGGCCATCGACGCCAACGTGGAGGCGCCGGCGGCCTGCCACGAGCATTCCTACGCGCTCGGCGAGGGCGTGTCCGACGACCTCTTCCCGTGGCGGCGCGTCGTGGACGACGCCAACGTGTTCGGGCCGCAGGCCGTCGCCGTGCCGGGCTCGGTGGCGGGGCTGTGTGTCGCGCTCGAGCGCTACGGCACGATGGACCTCGCCGACGTGATGGCCCCTGCCATCAAGCTGGCGGAAGAGGGCTTCGTCCCCGACTGGTACGTGGCGCTGACCTTCTCGCTCTACACGCGGGAGCTGCGCGCGTTCGCCGAGACGGCCCGCACCTACCTGCGCGATGGCCAGGACATCTACCGCCCGCCGGCCATCACCGACGGCGACGTGCTCCGCCAGCCCGACCTCGCCCGGAGCCTCCGGCTCATCGCCAAGGACGGGCCGTCGGCCTTCTACCGCGGCGCCATCGCCCAGATGATCCACGAGGAGATGGGGCTGAAGGGCGGCTTCCTGACGAAGGACGATCTCGCGGGCTACGCCCCCCGCGTGCTCTCGCCGCTCCGTGGGAGCTATCGCGGCGTGGAGCTGGCCTTCACGCCGGGCGCCACCGGCGGGATCACGGCGCTCGAGATCCTGAACATCCTCGCCCAGTTCCCCTCGGCGCGCGTGACCGCGCGGACGGCCGGCGGGCTCCACCTGCGCGCCGAGGCCGTGCGGCTGGCCTTCCTGGACCGCCTCCGCCTGCTCGGGGACGCGCTCCGGGTGACGGCCCCCTGGGAGGGCCTCGCGTCGCTGGACTACGCGCGCGATCTCGCGCGCGGGCTCAAGCCGGCAGGGCCGCGGAGCGCGAAGACGGCTCCGGATCCGTGGAAGTACGAGAGCGGTGGGGCAGCGCGGCCCACGTCGGCGCCCCCGCGGATGGCGGCCGGCTCCGACTGCACCACCCACGTGGGGGTGGTGGACCGCCAGCGCAACATGGTCTCGCTCACGAACACGGCCGTCTCGCTCTTCGGCGCCCGCATGGTGGTGCCGGGGACCGGCATCCTCCTGCAGAACGGCATGATCTGGTTCGACCCCGAGCCGGGGCGGATCAACTCCATCGCGGCGGGCAAGCGGCCCCTGGTCAACATGGTGCCGGTGCTCGGTTTCCGCAAGGGCGCGCCGTCCTTCACCATGGGCGCGCCCGGCGGCAGGAAAATCATCGCGGTGATCCCGCAGATCATCTCGAATATGCTGGATGCCGGCGACAGCCCCCAGGCCGCCATGGCGGCGCCGCGGCTCTACACCGAGGGCGGCGAGCTGTGGGTGGACGACCGCGTCGGCGTAGCGCACCTGGCGGCGCTCAAGCGGATGAAGCACCCGGTGGTCGCGAAGCACACGTCGATCGCCACCTTCCACTTCGCCCGCCCGGTGGCCATCCGCATCGGCAAGAAGGGGCTCGAGGCGGGCGTCGATCCGGTGAGCGACGCCAGCGCCGCGGGCGTGTAGGGGCCCGTGTTCGAGGCCATTTGCGCCAGCGTACGGGCAGGCGACCATCGCTATACTGCTCATGCGCAGGGGCGGATGGCATACCGGCGGATCACGGATTCGGAAGTGCGGCAGGCGCTTCTGAGTCCGGAGGCGGAAGTCGTCGAAGAGTATCCGACCGACAAGTACAGCCCGAGCTGTCTCATCTATGGTGTGACAGCGCGCGGGCGGGTTCTTCATGCCCAGGCCAATGCCCGGGGAGTGGTCGTGACGGTATATGAGCCGGACCCGAGCGAGTGGGTCGATTTCAAACGGAGGAAACCGGCATGAGTCGAGAGTGTCCCGTCTGTCATCACACGATGGAAGCAGGGCAGATCCGCCATGTTCAGGCCTGGCACGACCGGGTCGTCGTATTCGAGAACGTCCCGGCCGAGGTCTGCGCCCACTGCGGGGAGGTGCTCTTCACGGGTGCCGTGGTGGACAAGCTGAACAGTCTGCTGTGGTCCACCACCCCGGCAACCCGCACGATCGAAGCTCCTGTTTACGACCTGTCCGCTGCGTGAGGGGCTGACGGCGACTGGGACAGCGGGAGAGAAGGACCGAACGCAGAGTTCCGGCGGGGGCGGGCGGGCCGACGGCCCGGGTGCCCGCCCCAGGTCAAGGAGACTCCATGATCGAGGAGAAGGTCATCGCGTCGTGGAAGTACAAGAAGGGTGCGCTGGATCAGAAAACCGCGAGCCTCTGCTACCTCGCGGCCAACCTGGCGGCGGGCAACACCCACTGAGCCAGGCGCGACCTGGCAGGTGCCAGGGCCGCCGGGGCGACGGAGGACGAGGTGCGCGAGGCCATCAGCTTCGCCATCCGGGCCAATGCCGCCAAGACGCACGCCGACATCCTCAAGGTGTACGAGGCGCCATAGCCGACAGGCGCGGGAGATCGTCATGGCCGAGATCACACTCACCGCCGCCTTCTCGACGGTGCCCGGACCGGAGCAGGAGGCGATCAGGCGGCTCTTGACCGAGACCGTCGAGCAGATCGCCAGGGACGATGGGGCATTCACCCGGGCGAAGCTCGTGTTCACCGAGTCCGACGAGCGCTGCGGGCTCACGGCAGAGCTGGACGGGGTCAAGAAGGAAGGCGTGCCGCTGCAGATCGACATCGATCAGCTCGAGGACGCCCAGACCGGCGCGGGCGCCCGCGCCCAGCTCAAGGAGTCGCTGCGGCTCTACTTCCGGCGCGTGATGGGCAAGGCGTGAGCCAGGACGCGGGCACCCTCCTGTTCGTCTACCGGGACTGCCTGTTCACGGTGGCCGACGGCGTCCAGCCGCCGAAGGCGGGCTCGCTCCTCTTCTGCCGCCACCTGACCTTCCGTCCCGGCGAGTGGGTGGTCGAGATCGGCGCGGGCGTGGGGCTCGCCGCGGTGCTGGCCGCGCGCGCGGGCTGCCAGGTCATTGCCACGGATGTGGTGCCCGAGGCCGTGGAGTGCGTCCGGGCCAACGCCGTGCTGAACGGGGTGGCCGACCGGCTGGATGCGCGCCTCGGCGACTGTTACGACTCCGTGAGGCGGCTCGAGTTCGACCTCATCTGCTCGAGCCCGCCTCAGATGCCGACGCCGCCGGAGCGGGAGCGTGACGACCCGATGGCGGCCGCCGACAACGGCGGGCTCGACGGATGGATCGTGCTCGACCGCGTCATCGAGGGAGCGCTGGCCCATCTCGCGCCGGGCGGGCGGCTCGTCTTCACCCTGTTCGACTTCCTCGGCCGAGAGCGCGCCTTCGCCAAGCTCCGGGCGGCCGGGCTCGAGCCCTCGGTGCTCGGCAAGGACGCGCAGCCCTTCCCGCGGCTGGGCTACGAGCGTCTCGAGCACATCCGCCTGCACGACCTCGAGCACACGCTGCCCGCAGACGGCTTGCCAGCCACGGTGGAGCGCTACGTGATCCAGGGGGGACGGACCCCGTGACGCGCCCGCCGGTTCTCATCGTCAACGCCGACGACTTCGGCCTCACGGCGGGCGTCAGCCGTGGGATCCTCCACGCCTCCCGCCACGGCATCGTCACGAGCACCACGCTCCTCGTGAACCGGCCGCTGGACCCGGCGCTGCTGGAAGGCCTGCGGGACTCGGGGCTGGGCGTGGGCCTTCACGTGAACCTCACCCTCGGCGGGTCGGTGTCCCCGGCCGCGCGAGTGCCCTCGCTCGTGGACGGCGAGGGGCGCTTCATCCGGGACGCGCGGGCCGTGGCCGAGCGGATGAAGGTGGACGAGGCACGGATCGAGCTGGGCGCCCAGATCGACGCCTTCAGGCGGATCATGGGGCGCTTCCCGACGCACCTTGACAGCCACCACCACGTGGGGCGCCACGAGCCGCTGCTCGAGCTCATGCTCTTCTTCGCCTGCGCCATCAAGGTGCCGATGCGGGCTCAGGACGCCCCCGTGCGTCAGGCGGCGCTGAAGGTGGGGGTGCGAACGCCCGATCACTTCATGGGCGAATCGGGGCCCGAGCCGTACTGGTCGCGCGAGCGGGTGCTCGAGCACCTGCGGGCGCTGCCGGAGGGCGTGTCCGAGTTCATGACCCATCCCGGGCACTACGATGAAGATCTGGCCTATAGCCGCTACGGCAGGCAGCGCGAGACCGAGCTCGACGGCCTGACTGATCCCGCGGCCCGGGAGGTCATCGCGCGCGAGAGCATCCGGCTCGCCACCTTCGCCGACCTGTGATGGGGCGGCCGTGACGGGGACGCGCGCGGTGATCGGCGTGGACGTGGGCGGCACCACCACGGCGGCCGGGCTTGTCGGCGCCGACGGTGGCGTGCTCGCGCACCTCCAGGCGGCGACCCACGGGCGCGGTCCGGGCGGGGCGCTCGCCACGCTTCTCGACCTGATCGAGCGCCTCGCCACACTCGCGAAGGGGCGTGGGATCGAGCCCCGCGCCATCGGCATCGGGGTGCCGGCGACCGTGGACGCGGAGACCGGTACCATTGGCGCAGACGCCCACTACGTGCCGGAGCTGGCCCATGTGCCCCTCGGCGCGACCGTGAACCGGCGGATGGGGCTCCCCGCCTTCGTGGACAACGACGTCAACGCGCTCGCGCTCGGCGAGTGGATGTTCGGCGCCGGGCGCGGGGCAGCCTCGCTCGTGCTGCTGGCGCTGGGGACGGGCGTGGGCGGGGGCATCATCCTCGAGGGCCGGCTCGTGCGCGGGCGCGGGGGGTACGGGGGCGAGCTGGGGCATGTGCCCATCGACTTCGACGGCCGCCCCTGCATCTGCGGCGGGCGCGGGTGCCTGAAGACCTATGTCTCCGGCACCGACATCGCGCTCGAGGGCTCGCGGCGGCTCGGCCGCATGGCGACGGCGCCCGAGGTGTTCCGGCTGGCCGCCGCCGGCGATGCGGTGGCCGAGGCGCTGGTGGCCGAGGTGTGCGAGGCCCTCGGGGCCGGGCTCGCCGTCATCGTCAACGGGCTGAACCCGGAGCGGCTGCTGCTGGCGGGGGGCGTGGCCGAATCGCTGCGCCCCCTCGAGGCGCTCATCCGCGCCGCCTGCGCGGGCCACGCCTTCGCCGGGGCGTGCGCGACGACGGCCCTGGAGATCATCTCGCTGGACAAGGGCTCCGCCGTCCGCGGCGGGGCGGCGCTGGCTCACTACGAAACCCGACGACGCGAGGGAGCGACCGTATGAAAGCCATCACGCTGCACGGAACGGGGGATGTGCGGGTGGAGTCGGTGCCGGATGCGCGGGTGGTGGACCCCACCGACGTGGTCGTGCGGATCACGACCAGCGCCATCTGCGGGTCGGACCTGCACCAGTACCACGGGCGGGTGCCCGGGTTGCCCAGGGGCGTGGTGCTGGGCCACGAGTTCATGGGCGTGGTGGAGGCGGTGGGGGGCGAGGTGAAGAAGGTGCGCAAGGGCGATCGCATCATCGCGCCCTTCTCGATCTCCTGCGGGTTCTGCGAGTGGTGCCGGATGCGCCTGCCCACCCAGTGCACGACCACCGGGCGCGCGGTGTTCGGCGGCCGTTTCGGCGTCCAGTACCCCGGCGGCCAGGCCGAGGCCATCCGCGTGCCCTTCGCCGACCACATGTGCGAGAAGGTGCCCGAGGGCATGGCCGACGAGGAGGCGTTCTTCCTCGGCGACATCCTTTCCACGGGCTACTGCTGCGCCGAGAACGCGGGCATCCGCCCCGGCGATACCGTGGCCATCTTCGGCGCAGGACCGGTGGGGCTCCTCGCGCTCCAGTCCGCGCACCTCTTCGGGCCGAGCCGCGTCTTCGTGGTGGACCGCGTGGACT
>Ga0154317_1148_pt1 | contig 20136 bp, 25 predicted proteins | sample RifGroA2_FD_105611 | JGI IMG/M metagenome (GOLD analysis project Ga0154317, IMG submission 105611) | Candidatus Rokubacteria bacterium GWA2_70_23 | reverse complement strand
CGGCTTCATGGAAGGCGCGCCAAGCATCGCGGACTGGCCGGAAGAGGATCGCCCACGGGAGCGGCTCTACCACAAGGGCGCCGAGGCGCTGGCCGATGCCGAGCTCGTGGCCATCCAGCTCGGCGCCGGGGTACGGGGCACGAATGCCGTGGAGCTGGCCCGCGAGATGCTCGTCAGGTACGGGTCCCTCTCGGGCCTGGCGGGGCGGGACGTGGCGGAGCTGGCCGGCATCCGCGGCGTCGGCCGCGCCAAGGCCGTGCGGCTAGCCTCGGCCTTCGAGCTGACGCGGCGGCTGCGGTCCAGAAACGGCGGCGGCCGCATCGTCCTCAGCAGCCCCGAGCAGGTCTATGCGCGCTACGGGCCGCTCATGGAGGACCTCGAGAAGGAGGTCTTCCGGGTGGCCCTGCTCGATGCCCAGAACGGGCTTGTCAAGGACGTGGTGGTCTCCGAGGGGACGCTGTCGGCGAGTCTCGTCCACCCCCGGGAGGTCTTCAAGCCGGCCATTCTCGAGTCGGCCGCGTCGCTGATCCTGCTCCACAATCACCCGAGCGGCGATCCCACGCCGAGCCGGGAGGACATCCGGCTGACGCGGCAGCTGGTAGAATGCGGCAGGCTGCTGGATCTGCGCATCCACGACCACGTCGTGATCGGGCGGGGCCGGTTCGCGAGCCTCGCGGAGCGGGGTGCGCTGTGAACGAAGACGCTTGATAAGGAGGACGAGACGGTGAGCCCCCACGAGCTGATCGAGCGTGCTGAAGAAACCTACCGTGGAGTCTATCAGGGAGCGCTGAAGGATGAGCTAGAGCGAACAGCCTGGGGGAAGTTCCTGATCATCAACGTCGACACCGGAGAACATCTCCTGGCCGACACCCGGGCAGAGGCGCTTCGTCAGTTCCGCGCCCGGTTCCCGTACGCCCCGTCCTACGTGCTCCGGGTCGGTGTTCTCCCGGTGGTCGCTTGAGCCCACGATGAAGATCCAGGGCGTCGGCCACGTGGTGCTGAAGGTGCGCGATCTGGAGCGATCCGTCCGGTTCTACTCGGGGGTGCTCGGGCTCAAGGAGGTGGGACGCCTCCGGGACCAGATGGTCTTCTTCTCGGCCGGCGTGAGCCACCACGATCTGGCCGTGCTCGCGGTGGGACCGGACGCGCCGGCGCCGCCTCGAACCGCGGTGGGGCTCTACCACGTGGCGTTCAAGATCGGCGACTCGCTGGAGGAGCTGCGCGAGGCCAAGGCCCTGCTGGACGCCAGCGGCGTGCCCATCCGGGCTCTCAGCGACCACCGGGTGAGCCAGTCGATCTACACCGAGGACCCCGACGGGAACATGGTGGAGCTCTTCGTGGACGCCGACCCCGCCATCTGGGCCGAGGATCCCGCCTCGGTCGCGACGGTCAGGCCCCTAGCCCTTGGCTAGCCGCTCCACTTCCCGCTTCGACAGGGTCTGGATCCGGGCGAGCAGGGTCTTCACCTTCCGCTCGGATGCGTGGTCGGCGAGGATCAGCTTCTTCGACTTCGTGCCGTTGACGATGTAAGCGACCCAGTCGTCGAGGCTCGGCGTCCCGCGCCAGGCGACGGTGAGCCCACTGAGCCGCATCCGTTTCTTGCCCTCGATCTTCGCGAGCGGCTTCCGGCTGGCTTCCATCCTTCGAGTCCCCTCATGGCGGTGGTCAGGACGTCCTGCGAACGATGATGACGCGTGCAGCGCAACAAAGTTATGAACCCGCGCTGACCCTGTCAAGGCTTCGTTTCGCCGCCCCAGGCGCACGCTTGCGCGCATCGGATGCGCTCGCCCCTCGTCAATGCTGGCGCCTGTGGATGGCCTCCACGCGGTGGACGGCCAGGCCGTCACATTCTTGGGACGCGCCCGCGAAGGCGCGTCAGACCGTCCGATTTCGGCGTCGGTGGACGGCTGTGGATAAGTGGATAACCTGTGGGCTATTTCCTGACGGCGAGCAGCCCGTCCAGGATGCGGCGGGCCAGCAGCGGCCCCCGGGTGATGAATCCGGTGAAGTAGGCGCAGGCGTTCGCGCCTGCCTCGAGCGCCAGGCGCGCCTTCTCCGGCGTGTCGATACCACCCGTCGCGATGATCTCGATCCTGGCGCCGAAGCGCGCGCGCAGCCGGCGCACGTTCTCGAGCATCGCTGGAAAGAGCGCGGGGCCGGAGAGCCCGCCGGCCTTCTGCGAGAGTCGCGGCTCCTCCACGCGACGCGTGTTGCCGCAGTTCACGATGCCAACGCCCGCCTCGAGCGCCGCCGGAATGATCTGCTCCTCGTTCGCGTCACGGTAGTCGGGCGAGACCTTCACGATGATGGGCTTCGCGGTGGCGGCCCGGACGGCCTGGAAGAGGCGCGCCAGCTCCGACGGCTTGCGCGACCATGCGTAGACGAGCGTCGTGTTGGGCGAGGAGATGTTGATCTCCACGAGGTCGCCGAGGGGCGCGAGCCCGCTGACCACCTCGACATACTCCTCGATGGACTCGCCCGCCGCGGCCACGATGAGCGGCACGCGGTGGGGCAGGCCGGCCAGCGCGCGGCGGTAGGCCTCGAGGCCGGGGTTCTGGAAGCCGTTGCAGTTGACCAGGCCGGGGCCCTCGGCCGTCCCGATGCGCACGAGATTGGGCTGCGGGTGGCCGGGGCGCGGCCGGGCCGTGATGCTCTTGGTCGTCACCGCGCCGAAGCCGAGCCCCATGGCCCGGCGCAGGATCGTCGTGTCGTAATACATCGAGGAGAGGATCAGCGGGTTCGGCAGCCTGACCCCGCCGAGCGTCACGGCGAGCTGCGGGTCTCCATGCCGGAAGATCGGCACGAGGTCGATGGGGATGAGCCTGAGCCCCCACTGGCCGAGCGGGATCGCGATACGCTCCGGAAGCCGAGAGAGCAGGCCGCGGTAGAGGATGCGGTAGGCGAGGTCGGCGGCGGCGATCATCGTGCTGGGCTCTTGCCGAGGATAAACGACGCGGGCGCCTTGAGCCAGCCGCGGCACCGTGACAGCCGAATCCCCCTGGAGCGTAGCGGCACCGGCGGAAAGCGTCGGCCGACCTGACATGTTCGGGCTGCGCAGGTCTTGCGCGGGCGCAAGTGCCCGGAATCACACACCCCGATAGGTGGGCCTCGCGTGGCACGGCCTATGCTGATGACCATGCCCATGAGCACTCTAGCGCAAGTCCTCAGACGGACGGTCATGGGAGTCGGCGTCGCTGCGGCGGCCGCGCTCTGGCTCGCGACGGCGGCCGGGGCGACCACGCTCACGCCCGTGCAGCCGAACCCCGGCGGGGAGCCCTCGCTGGCGACTGCGGGCGGGCTTCTGAACTCGCTCTACGGCCTTTCCAACCTCGCGCGCATCGACGACTCCCTCGACCAGCAATGGGGCAATCTCGGCACCGCGGAGGTCATCGCGAAGGCGAAGTATGCGGGCTACTCGCAGACCTTCGGCTACATCACGGGGGCGAGCGGTGGCGCCTTCGTCCCCCTGTTCAGCATCACGCAGAGCGGTCTCCTGACCGGGATCTCCGCCCAGTTCACCGTGGCCCAGTCGGGCGAGTCCTTCCGCTGGGGCGATGATCCCAACGGCACGTCGAGGGCCCCGGGGCTGTGGAGCGCGCTGCAAAGCGACAACGCGTCCGACGGCGGGCAGGACCACATGGTCACCTGGCTCATCACCGGCGCTGCCGGCCATCCGGACAACCACGTGGGCGCCTTCGTCATCGCCTTCGAGGACCTCTCGGGGCTCGGCGACCGCGATTACAACGACCTCGTGGTCGAGGTGCGGGGCGTGAGCGATGGGGCGGTCCCGCTGCCGGCGACCCTCGCGCTGGTGGCTGCTGGACTTGCCGGTCTCGGCGCCCTCCGCATTCGCGCGCGCCGGCAGTCGTAGTCGCCGGACTCCCTTGCGTCCCCGGTCACCACCGCGCCCTGGATGTTGAGATCGGCGAACAGCGGGTCGACGCTCGTGATCTCGTTCGTCCGAGATAGTGGTCGCGCGCCATGAGCGAGCGCCACCCCGGGTACTCGGCCGGCTGGATCGGCCGCACCACCAGCGCCCCGGTCAGCGCCGCGCCCGCCACGCCGGGCTCCAGGCCGCCGGGCCCCGCCTCGGGCCCCCGCGCGGCCCGGCGCAGCGCCGCGCCGTTCCCCGGCCGGCGGGCCGCGGGCAACTGGATGAAGCCCCGGCGCGCCAGTCGCAGCACCAGCAAGCGGCACGAGCTGACCGCGAACTGCCCGTTGGGCCGCGCCCACTGAAATCGCCGACAGACCTCCCGCGCGATCCCTTCGCGCATCAGCCCCGGCCGCCCCTCGATGACGCGCTGAATCCGCGCGAACTCCCGCGCCCCGAGCCGACTGCCGCGATAGAAGACGGTTCGGGGGGCCCCGCTGCTGGCGCTTGGCGCGCTCTGGGTGACCGCCACCCGCTCACTGTGGCACACCGGGGCCGGCCGAGTTCAGCGCGTTCTGGCTATTCCCCCGAAGACTTCATAGGTTCGCGCCGATCATGATGAGGCCCTGCCTTTCACCGCGCTTGCGTTGACTCGCTGAGGGGGCTCCGATACAGTGGCTGCATGACACGCGCGGTCAGCGCCGAGCAGGTCACTCAGCGCCTCGCGGACCTTCCGGCAGATATCCCTGCGCTCGATCTCCTCGTCCTATTCGGATCGGCGGCCAAGGGTCGGGCCGGCGCCGGTAGCGACGTCGATCTCGCCGTCAGATGCGAGGGCGCGGCCGACGTCGACGCGCTTTACCTCGCAATCGCCCCCCGGCTTGCGACCGACCGTTTGGACCTGGTGGATCTTCGCCGCGCCGGGCCCCTGCTGGCCTTCGAGGTGGCCCGGACGGGCAAGCTCCTCTTCGAACGGCGCCCCGGAGCCTTCCGGGAGTTCCAGTCGCTGGCTTCGCGCCGCTACTGCGACACCGAGAAGCTCCGCCGCTCCCAGCGGCGGGCCATCCAGCTGTTTCTCGAGCGGGCGGGACTGGCGTGAGTCCGGTGGACGCGGCCGTGATCCGGCGAAAGCTCGGGCACATCATCGCGTCTCTCGACGGCCTGCGTCCAATCGCTGACCTGAGCCTCGTGGAGTACCGCGCCCACTTCTACGAGCGCAAGGCCGCGGAGCGGATCCTGCAGGAGGCCATCGAAGCCGCCCTCGACATCAACGCCCACCTGATCGCCGAGGACGGGGGCGAAATTCCAGAGGACTACTACGGTGGGTTCGTGAGGATCGGGCAGATGGGGATCGTCGGCGTCGGGCTCGCCGATTCGCTGGCTCCATCAGCCGGACTCAGGAACCGGCTGGTTCACGAGTACGAGGCTCTCGACGACGCCAAGGTGCTGAGAGCCATCCGGACGGCCCTGGAGGTCTACCCGCGCTATGTGCAGGCCATCGAGGCCCATCTCACCAAGGCCGGTCTGTAGCTCAGGCGGTGACCTGGGCCGGGTCCGGCGGTGAGGGGCCGGGATCGCGGCTGAAGCTCCGCGCGACTGGGATACAATCGTTCCGAGGACGCGCCCCATGGGACTGCTCGAGCGTTACGAGGACCTGCTGCGGCGGCTGCTGGGGGAGCTGCAGGCGCTCTACGGGTCTCGTCTCGTCGGTTGCGCCGTGTACGGCTCGGTGGGGCGCGGGACCCCTCGGGAGGACTCAGACATCGACCTGCTCATCGTGGCGCGCGACCTCCCAGACGGGCGCATGCGCCGGGTGGAGGAGTTCGAGCCGGTCGAGGCCCCGCTGCATGCGGTCCTGCGTGCCGAAGGGTGGCCGGGTCTGCTGCCGGCGCTGTCGCCCATCTTCAAGACGCCCGAGGAGGTCGAGGCCGGGAGCCCGCTCTTTCTCGACATGGTCGAGGACGCCAGGATCCTCCACGATCCCGACGGCTTTCTGGCGGGATACCTGGAGCGGCTGCGCCGCCGCCTGGCGGAGCTCGGCGCGCGGCGCGTTCCCTGGCAGGGGGGCTGGTACTGGGAACTCAAGCCGGACCTCAAGCCCGGCGAGGTCTTCACCCTGTGACCAGCCGCGAGCTGGCCGCGAGCTACCTCGTCAAGGCGCGGGCGCGGCTCAAGGCTCTGGCGGTGCTCCGCGACGAGCGGGCGCACTCGGACGTGGTGCGCGAGGCGCAGGAGCTGGTGGAGCTGGCGCTCAAGGGCATGCTTCGAGTGGTGGGGATCGAGCCTCCCAAGTTCCACGACGTCGGAGGGCTCCTGGTCGAGCACGAGGCCAAGTTCGCTCCGCCCGTGCGCGCGGGCCTTCGCCGCGCGGCGGAGATCTCCGGGCGTCTGCGCCGGGAGCGGGAGCTGGCCTTCTACGGTGACATCGACTTCATCCCCACCCAGCGCTACTCGGCCAGCGACGGCGCGCGCGCCTACGAGGACGCCGCCTGGGTCGTGACGCTGGCGGGCGAGGCCGTCGATCTCCCGCCGCTCGACGGCTCGGAACCTGGGGCCGCGAGGAGTTGACGACCATCCACTGACGCTGTAGATTTCCTCACACGGACGATTAGCTCAGTTGGCAGAGCACCGGCCTCACATGCCGGGGGTCACTGGTTCAAGTCCAGTATCGTCCACCAATTCCGGCGCGGCGCTGCGAGAGGCCCGCGCCTTCGTTTTTCTCCCGGTGCCGGGTGCGCCCCGTGGGCCCGTAGGCGGACCTTAGCACTCAAGATAGTCCCGAAGCACAGCGTTGACGGAAGTTTGCTGCTCCAGGGCTCTCATGCGGGCCCGCCTGAGCACTGCCTCATTCACGACAATCGTGAGGGTCGCCATGGCTACGCCTCCTTCCGTGTGACACGGGATCGGTGTAGCACGGATGGCTGTTCCCGCGACCCTGACGGGCGCAGCGTGATGGGACCGGGCAGGGCGACGGCAGCTGGGCGGGGAGGCGGTCGTGTGCCCACGCGGTGCTCACGTCGGGATGCCGAGTCAAGCAAGGCGCGGGTGGCTACGAGGCGGCTGGCGAGGGCGGGGGGGCGGCCTTCTTGTGGAAGTAGCGGCGGGCCTGGTCGTAGCCGCACTGGAAGAGGCGTTCCTTCTCGGCGTGGCCGATGTCGAGCTGCAGGCTGTGGACCGTGCCCACGTTGATGAGGATGGTGTTCTCCCACAGAGAGCCGGACACGCGCTGGTTCTCCAGCGCGCTCAGCATCGTCTCCAGCAGGATCTTGGCGAAGTCCCATGGCCAGAGGTGGCGCTTGGCCGGGAGATTCCCCCGCGGCTCGGAGATCAGGCGGAGCATCACCGTGCGAAGCGGCGGGCCGCTCTCGCTCCCCTGCATGATCTCGATGCCGGACGGGATCCAGGGCATGAGCTGGCCGTCAACCAGGAGCTTGTGCTCCCAGCGCAGCGGGCGCCACACCCACGGGATGGCCATGGAGCAGCGCACGGCCTTGCTGACGGGGAAGTCGGGGGTCGCCTGCCTGGAGAAGAAGAAGGGGCGGCGGCCGAAAAGGTCGACGGCCGTCACGAAGAGGTCGCGCGGCAGATCCTTGAACCGGGCGCCCTTCAGCCCCGTGTGCATCCAGCGCTCGAAGGAGTCCCCGGCGTAGAGGCCCCCCTCGAAGAGGAAGCCGCGCAGGCTGAGGTCCTTGAAGGTGGCGAAGTTGGTCTCGATTGCCAGCCGGCGCATCTGGTCCACCGACCAGCCGGCCGCGAGGTGGCTGCCCACGATGCTGCCGGCCGAGGCCCCGGCGATCTGGACGATCTCGACGCCCATCTCCTCGAGGGCCGCCAGCGCCCCCACATAGGCCGGAAGCCGGACCCCGCCTCCGGCCATGATGAGGTTGATGCGCTCTCGCTCCGCGGACGGCTCTGTCAAGGGAGCCCTATGATGCCCCAGCGCGGCCGCCTGCGCTACCCCCTGGGGTTGGCGGGTCCCGTGTGGCCCTGATCGTGCATGCTTTCTTCCCTGGTCGGCCGCCGACCAGAGCCGGCAATTCTTGCGTGGCCGGACGCTCCGGGGTCGGGGGAAATCCATGAGCAGGGGAAAGGCCCAAGGACGGGAAATTGCCCATGCTAAACTCCAAGGCGCGGATGCAGCCGATGCTTGCGTCGATGGTCAACCAACCCGAGAGGTGCAGGGCGTGAACCCTATCCGTCTGCCGATTCTCCGCATCACCGCGCCGCTGGTGGTCCTGATCGCGGTCCTGGCGCTGGGCGCCTGCAGCCAGACGCCCGAGGTCAAGAAGCAGAAGTCGCTCGAGCGGGCCGAGCAGTACCTGAAGGACGGCAAGCCGAACGAGGCCGTCATCGAGCTGCGCAATGCGCTACAGGTGGACAAGGACTTCGTCCCGGCGCTCCTCGCCCTCGGCCGCGCGTACTCGGCGAAGGCGTGGTACGCGGACGCGGCGCGCGAGCTCGGCCGGGCCCAGACGCTTTCGTCCGAGTCCATTCCCGTTGCCAGCGAGCTTGGGCGCGTGCTGGCGGAGCTCGGGCTGTGGAAGGACGCCGAGGCCCAGGCGGATCGTGTCCTCGCCAAGGAGCCGCAGAGCCCCACCGGTCTCTACGTGAAGGCTTCTGCGCTCCTGGGCCAGCGGCGAGTGGATGAGGCGCTCGGCCTGCTCGACGCGGGGTCGCGCAGCGGAGTGGCGTCGACCCCGGAGATCCAGACGGTGCGCGCAGGGGCGCTCGTCCAGCAGGGCAAGATCGACGGGGCGGAGAAGGCGTATCGTGCCGCCCTGGCGACGAATCCGAAGGACGCCCGGGCTCTCGCGGGCCTCGGAGCGATCAGCCTGGACCGGGGCAAGTACGAGGAGGCCGCCACCCTCTTTTCCGACGCCAAGGCGCAGCGGCCCGTCGATCCGCGGATCCGGATCGGGCTGGCCGCGGCCAAGGAGCGCCTCGGGCAGGTTCCGGAGGCGATCCGGCAGCTCGAAGAGGTGGATCTCAGAGCCAGGACGCCGGCAGTGGCGATGGCGCTGGGCGGGCTCTACCTGAGAGCCGATCGCGCCGGGGAGTCCGTCGGCCTTCTGGCGCCACTGGTGCAGCGGGCGCCGAAGTTCTCCCCGGCGCGCATGCTCCTGGGCACGGCGTACCTCGCCTCCGGCCGGGCGGATCAGGCGGTGAGCGAGTTCGAGGAGCTGAACCGGCAGGCTCCGAACGATCCTGCGGTCCAGTTCAGGCTGGGCCAGGCCTATGTCCGGCGCGGGAGGGCGCGCGAAGCGCTGGCGCGCTTCGATCAGGTGGCGAAGCCCTTCGAGAAGGTCGCCGGGTATCACCTCGAGCGGAGCCGTGCTCTGCTGGTGCTCGGCCGCCCGGACGACGCCCTCCAGGCCGCAGCCACCGCCCAGCGGTTGACCCCGCAGGCCCCCCAGCCGTATCTCCTGATGGGGCAGATCCGGACCCAGCAGGGCAACGGCAAGGCGGCGCGCGAGATGTTCGCCAAGGCGGCCGAGCTGGATGCCGCCTATGCGCCCGCTCATCTGGCGCTGGGCCGGCTCAGCCTGGCGGAGAAGGACATCGACGCGGCCATGCGGGAGTTCGACGCCGCCGTCAAGGCCGACCCGAAGTCCCTCGTCGCGGTGCGCACGAAGGCGGCGGCCCTCGTCCAGCAGAAGCGAGCGAAGGAAGCCGTCCAGTTCGTCGAGGCATCGCTGAAGGCCGAGCCCCGCAGCGCCGGGCTGCATGCGCTCCTGGCGGGGCTCTACGCGGGCGAGGGCCAGTGGGACAAGGCCGGGGCGCAATACAAGAAGGCGCTCGAGATCGACCCGAAGGGCGCGGGGTCCCGCCTTGGACTCGCGCGAGTCGCGCTGGCCCAGGGCAAGGAGGACGAGGCCCTCGGCCACCTTCAGGCGGTGGTCAAGGAGCAGCCGAATCAGCCGAGCGCCGTGATGCTCCTCGCCGCCGTGGCCGAGAAGCTCGGCCGCTACGACCAGGCAGTGCCCGTGCTCGAGGCGGCGGTGAAGGCGAGCCCCGACCAGCCCCTCTTCGCCCTGTCACTGGCCGAAGTCTACGTCAAGACGGGTCGCTATGACGAGGCCATCAGCCGCGCCTCGGCGCTCCTGGCTCAGAGCCCCGAGCTTCACGCCGCGCGCTTGATTCGCGGTCAGGCCTCCCTCTCGAAGGGCGATGGGGCCGCGGCGCTCAAGGACCTGGCCGAGGTGGCGAAGGCCAATCCGAAGTCAGGCCTCGCCCAGTACTTCCTGGCGCGGACGTATGTCGCGACGGGTCGAGTGCCCGAGGCGCAGGCCGCGTACCGGGACGCGCTCAAGCTGGAACCCAAGCTGGAGGCGGCAAAGACCGAGCTGGCCCTGATCTCCGGCGAGAAGCCGGATCCGGCGGCCCAGGCCCAGCTGGTCGAGCGGCTCCAGGAGGCTCTCAAGAAGGACCCGAAGAACGCCGGCATGCGCGAGGCCCTCGCCCGGACCTACCTCCAGCAAGGGAAAACCGCCGAGGCGCAGGCCGAGCTGAAGAAGCTCCTCGAGCTGGCGCCGGGGCATCCCGGGGCCAACGTGCTCATGGCCCGCTTCCTTTTCCAGGAGAAGAAGCCGGACGAGGCCGCCGAGCACCTCAGAGCCGCCTTGCGCGTCAACCCCTCACAGCTCGAGGCCAACGTGCTGCTGGGTGGATACCTGGCCCAGCGTGGCCGCCGGGAGGAGGCCGTCAAGTATCTCGAAACCGTGCTGACGGTCAACCCCAAGCTCTTGGACATCAAGCTCCAGCTCGGTGTGCTCTATGCCAGGGTGGGCCGGCTGCCGGACGCCCTGAGGCTCGCCCAGGAGCTGGAGCGGGAGGCACCCAAGAGCCCGGCTCCCCCGACGATCAAGGGGGCGGTGCTGCTGGGCCAGGGGAAGCCCAAGGCGGCCGCCGATGCCTTCGCCGCTGCGCTCAAGATCAAGCCCGATCTGGCCGACGCCCACCGCGGCCTCGGTCAGGCCCTCGAGGCTCAGGGGCAGATCACCCCGGCCGTCGACGCCTACCAGAAGGCGATCAAGCTCAACCCGAACGACGTTGTCGCCCTGAACAACCTCGCCTGGATCCTGCTCGAGGTCCGCAAGAAGCCGGATGAGGCGCTGACGCTGGCGACCAAGGCGCAGGAGCTGGCTCCCAAATCCCCCGAGGTGCTGGACACTCTCGGCTGGGTGCAGTACCGGCGGGGCGCCTACCCCGAGGCGGAGAAACATCTGGCGGCGGCGGCCGAGCGCCTCACGAGCAACGCCATCATCCAGTACCACCTGGGCATGACCTACTACCGGCTCGGGAAGAAGAGCGACGCCGTCTCGGTGCTGCGCCGGGCCGCCCAGCTCGACCCCAAGCTCGCCAAGGCGGAGAAGATCGAGCAGGTGATCAAGGAGCTGGGAGGCTAGTAGCCGCTCCGGAGCCGCCTTTGTGTGACGGGAAGGAGTTGGGTATACTGTCGGGACCCTGACCGAGGCGGCAGGGGGCCGATGGTCGATATCGCCCGGAAAAACCTCTTCCACGACAAGACGCGCTTCATCATCACCGTGGTGGGCGTCACCTTCTCGGTGGTGCTCATCTTCTCGCAGTTCGGCATCTATCTCGGCTTCATGGAGAACGCCTCGATCATCATCGACAACACCCAGGCGGACATCTGGGTCACGTCGAAGAACTCGTCCAACTTCGACTTCCCGGTGCCCTTCTCCGAGCGCAAGCTCAACAAGGTGAAGGAGACCCCGGGGGTCGCCTGGGCGGACCATCTTCTCCTCGGCTGGGCCAACATGCGGCGGCGCGACGGCGGGGCCGAGAACATCGAGCTGATCGGCTTCAACCCGGAGACGGGGGTCGGCGGGCCGTGGCGGCTCAAGGAAGGCTCCCTCCAGGCCGTCAAGGCCGGCAAGGCGATCATCGTGGACGAGTCGGCCTTCCCCAAGCTCGGCTACCTCAAGGTCGGCGACCATGTCGAGATCAACGAGCACAAGGTCAAGGTGGTCGGCATCAGCGAGGGGGTGCGGGGCTTCACCACGGCCCCCTATGTCTTCACCTCGTATCGCGCCGGCCAGGACCTGGATCCCTTCTCCCGTGACCGGACGGTGTTCATCCTCGCGCGCGTGGCGCCGGGCTACGACCCGCGGGAAGTGGTCGAGCGGCTGCGCGAGATCCGCGACGTGGACGTCTACACGCGCGACCAGTACAGCCTCAAGACCCGGCTGTACTGGACCTGGGAGACGGGGATCGGCGTCGGCTTCGGCCTCACCGTGCTCATGGCGATCATCGTGGGGGTCGTCATCGTCAGCCAGACCATCTACAGCGCCACCATCGAGCACCTGCGGGAGTTCGGCACGCTCAAGGCCATCGGCGCCACGAACCGCGACGTCTACGCCATCATCCTCAAGCAGGCGCTGATCAACGCGGCCATCGGCTTTGCCGTGGGCCTCGGCATCACGGTCCTCCTGGTGCGCTACTCGGGGCGCGCCGGGGTCGTGATGGTCGTCCCGCCGCCGCTGATGGCGGGGGTGCTGGTCTTGACCGTGGCCATGTGCCTCACGGCCTCCTTCGTGTCCGTGCGGAAGGCGCTGCGCGTTGACCCCATGGTGGTGTTCCGCTCGTGAGCGTCATCGAGGCCGAGGGGCTCACCAAGATCTACAAGGAAGGGCGCTTCGAGGTGCCGGCCGTCCAGGAAGTGACCCTGGCGGCCGAGCCCGGCGAGGTGCTCGCAATCCTGGGGCCGTCCGGCAGCGGGAAGACGACGCTCCTCTCGATGCTGGGCTGCATGCTGCGGCCGACGTCCGGCACGATCAAGATCCACGGCGAACAAGTGTCGGATCTCGACGAGCGCAGGCTGCCGGCGGTGCGCCGGCGCTACGTGGGCTTCATCTTCCAGAGCTTCAACCTGTTCTCGGCGCTCAGCGCGGCGGAGAACGTGGAGGTGGTGCTGCAGCTCAAGGGGCATGAGCGCCGGGCGCGGCGCGCCGAGACATTCAGGCTGCTGGAGGCCGTCGGTCTCAGCGACCGGGCCCACTTCCTGCCCCGGGATCTCTCGGGCGGCCAGCGCCAGCGCGTCTCCATCGCCCGCGCGCTGGCGGGCGATCCGCTCCTGATCCTGGCCGACGAGCCCACCGCCAACCTCGACTGGAAGAGCGGCGAGCAGGTGATACAGATGCTCCACGGAATCACACGCTCGGAGGGCCGCACCGTGATCATCGTCACCCACGACCATCGCGTCATGCCCTATATCGACCGGAGTGTCCGCATCGAGGACGGGAAGCTCGTCGCATGATGCGCAAGGTCGTGCTGATCGTGCTCCTGCTGGTGCTGGCCGGCGCGGGGACCGCCTTCTGGGCGCAGGACGGTCGGCTCCCTGGATGGCTCGGGGGCCCGACCGAGCAGACCGTGCCGGTGACGGTGGGCGCCATCCGGCAGATCGTCATCGCCATCGGGCGGGTGGAGCCCGTGACCGAGGTGACCGTCGCCAACAAGATCCCCGGCCGGATCAAGGCCGTGCTGGTCAAGGAGGGCGATCGGGTCAAGATCGGCCAGCCCATCATCCACTTTGACGATGCCGAGCTCGCCGCCCAGGTCCGGGTCGCCCAGGCGCGCATCGTGACCGCCCAGGCGGAGGTCAAGCGGGCAGCGCGCGGGCTCGATGCCGCCCGGGCCCGGTGGGTCGAGGCCAAGAGCGGCGCCCGCCCCCAGGAGATCGAGCAGGCGCGCGCCGAGCTCGATCAGTCGCGCCAGCGCTGGGAGAACCTGGAGCTCGAGCGCAAGCGGTTCAGGAAGCTCGTGGACGACGGCCTGATCGCCAAGTCCCAGTACGACGCGGCGGAGACCGAAGCCGGCATCTGGAAGGCCAAGGTGAGGGTGAGCGAGGCGGCGTTGAATCTCCTCCTGGCCGGCCCCAAGCCGGAAACCATCGAGGCGGCCTGGACCCGTGTCCAGGAGGCGGAGGCCGAGCTCGGGCGGGCCGAAACCCAGGTGGCCCAGGCCCGGGCCGAGCTGGCCCATGCCCGGGCGATGCTGGCGAGCACCGTGGTGGACGCCACCGTGAACGGCAAGGTCACGCGCAAGCTGGTCGAGCCCGGGGAGGCCGTGGACGTCAGCATGCCGCTGATGGTTCTCGGCGACGTCGCCAAGGTCATCGTCAAGGCCGAGGTGGACGAGACCGATGTCGGCAAGCTCGCCCTGGGGCAGGCCGCTGACGTGACCGCGGACGCCTATCCCGGACGCGTGTTCCCCGGGAAGATCATCGAGATCGGCCAGTCCGTGGGCAAGCGGAAGGTGAAGCCGGAGGATCCGGCCAAGATCCAGGACATGAAGGTGCTCGAGATGAAGATCGAGGTCACCGAGGGCGGCGCCGGCCTCAAGCTTGGCATGACCGTGGACGTGAAGATCCTGACCTCGTTCAAGGATCGCGTGGTGGTCATCCCCACGATCCTCGTGCCGCGAGGGGCGGAGGAGGCCACGGTCCGCGTCGCCGGTCCCAACGGGAGCGAGCCTCGCCCGATCAGGATCGGGCTGCGCGATGACCAGCACGTGGAGGTCACGGCCGGGCTCAAGGCCGGTGAGCGGGTAGTCTCGTCGGGGAGGCCCCGGTGAGCCCTCAGGCGGGCGTCACCCTACTTCCGGCGGCTGCGCCTCCAGGCGATGAAGCTCAGCACCAGCAGGCCGGCCCCCAGCAGGATCACGGTGGCCGGCTCCGGGACTGCGATCGACTGTGCCGCGGCCCAGCGAGCCATGAAGGCCTAGCCGTGCAGCCGCCATGCCCGAACGACAGGCTCCACGATTCCGGTGACTTAGAGCAGGAGCCCGCATCGGCCCATCAGAGATTGTCAACGTTTTCGACAGGTTTCGAGAAAATGCGGCTTGCCCGGGTTCCACGGCGAGCCTAGGATAGGCGTACATGCCTCGAGCCTGGTCGGTCGAGAAGAGGGGTGATGTGATGGCATCCACGCTTGCGGATCTCCCCCAAAGCCGCATACGCCTTCCGCTGCGGCCGATCTCGGGCGGCTCCGGAGAGATCCCCCAGGAGGTCCAGCCCAGGCGCTACTTCGACTTCGCCCGGGTGGCGATGGGCAACGGCCTCTGGGACGGGATCACGCACCTGCGCTACGATGTCTACTGCCTCGAGTGCAAGTACCTCGATGCCGCCCAGCATCCGACCGGACGCGAGACTGACGAGTTCGATCCCCACTCGATCCACTTCGCCTCGACCAACGAGCGGAAGGAGATGGTCTCGACCCTCAGGCTAGTCCTCGACTCACCGCTCGGGTTTCCCCTCGAGCACCACGCCGGGACGCTGTCCGGGGAGTTCCGGGGCTTGCCGCGGGACAAGACCGCCGAGATCTCCCGACTCATCCTCGCCAAGAGCTACCGCCGGCGCGCCAATGACGGCCTCTACGGCGAGGAGCTCGGCGATCCCGAGAAGGAGGCCGCGGCCCGGGCCGAGGCCAGCTACAAGAGGAGCCAGTACCCGCTCATCCTCTTCGGGCTCTTCAAGGAGATGTACATGGAGAGCCTGAGCCGGGGGCTCGAGTACTGGCTGGCGGCCATGGAGCCGGGGCTGCAGAAGATGCTATCCAAGTTCGGGCTGGGGCTCAAGCAAATGGGCGACCCCATGCGCTACTACGGCGAGGTCATCCCCTACTACGCGAGCATCGAGGAGCTGACCCGCTTCGTCATGGAGAGCCGGCCCGATGTCTTCCAGTTCTTCGGCCAGCCTTCGAGTTAGCGGGCGGGCCGCCGGGTGAGCCTGCCTCCGATCGCGGACATCCTGGAGTTCCTGAAGTCGGCCGACCCCGAGATGCTGGAGCTGATGGGCGAGGCCGCCGTGCTCGAGGCCTTCCGGAGCGCTGCCGCCGAGGTGCCGGCCTACACGGCTCTCCTGAGCCAGCGCGGCGTCGATCCCGCGGCGGTCGTCGATATCGACGCCTTCCGGCGCCTGGTGCCCCTGACCGACAAGACCAACACCTTCATCGCCCACCCGATCCACCAGCTCTGCCGCGGCGGGAGCCTCAAGGGGATCAAGTCCATCGTGCCTTCATCGGGGCATTCCGGGACTTTCGCCTTCAGCGTGGACACGGCTGAGGGGGCGGAGCTGGCCGCCAAGGGGGCTGATCTCGCCTTCGAGTACGTGCTCGGCATCTCCGAGCGCCCGACGCTCGTCGTCAACTGCTACCCCATGGGGCTCCAGGTGCCGACGAGCATGGCCGTGGCCAATGCCGGGGTGAACGCGGATGTCGCCATCGCCATCGTCAAGTCTTTTGCCAGGTACTTCGACCAGCTCATCATCGTGAGCCAGCCGCTCTTCGTGAAGAAGCTCCTGGAGGACGGGCTGGAGCAGGGCGTGGACTGGAAGCGCCTCCGGGCCACCGTGGTGGCGGGCGGGGAGGGGTTCGTCGAGAGCTGGCGGACCTACATCTCCGGGCTCCTCGGCATCGAGGACCCCGACAACCCGACGATCCAGTTCGTGGCCTCGTCCATGGGGGCCGGGGAGCTCGGCCTCAACCTCTTCCACGAGGTGCCGGAGACCATCCGGATCATTCGCCGGGCCTATCGGGACCCGGCACTCCGCCAGGCGCTGTTCGGCGACGGGGCGAGCCACACGCCCCACTTCTTCGTCTACTACCCGATGAGGAGCTTCATCGAGGAGATCCCGGCGGCGGGCTGGCCCGGAGGGGATCTGGCGGTGTCGCACACGGCCATGGACCTGCCACTGCCGCTCTTCCGCTACCGTACCGGCGACCTGGTCCGGCTGATCCCGTATCGGCGGCTCGAGGAGATCCTGGCGCGCTCCGCACCCGATCTGCCGATGCCGGGGCTGCGGCTGCCGTGCGCGGCCGTCTTCGGTCGCCGGGACGGCCTCGAGGTGGCCGGGAGGCGGGTGAGCGTCGAGGCGGTCAAGGAGGCGCTCTTCCTGGACGCTGACGTGGCCCGCTCGGTGACCGGCTTCTTCCGGGCCTCGACCGATGGCGGCAGACCGCGCCTCGAGGTCCAGCTTCGGGACGGGAACGCGCCGGCCCCGGCGCTCGAAGACAGGCTGCTGGCCTGCCTGGCCGCCTGCGAATCCGGCGGTGTCTCGTGGAAGGTCCAGCTTTACCCCTGGCGAGACTTCCCTCAGCCGACCACCTACGAGCGCAAGCACGCCTACCTGGCCCGATAGCCGCTTCGTCTTTCCGGCTCAGCTCCCGTCAGGCGACTCGCTGAGCGCCCGCGCGGTCCGCGTGAGCGGGCTCGGCGCTCGGTGGCCCGCAACAACCTGGACGCCGCCCAGCGGCAGCTCGACCTCAAGAAGAGCGAGAGGGAGCGCCAGCTGTTGCTGGCGGCTCTGGCCACCACCGGCGAGAGCTTCAGGAAGGCCGCGCAGAGCCTGGCACGTCGTCGTGACCGCCCGGGTCGAGCCGGGCCTGTGATCTCACCCGCCTTCATCGCCCGCTGGCGCTCGGCGGGATCGCCATCGCCCACAACACCGTCGCCGGCAATCGCGGAGGCGGAATCACGGCTCCTGACACGGGCCTCCGGGACACGGCCGTGATCAACAACGCGGCGAGCGGCTGGGCCGCCCTTCTTCCCGGAGCGCAGGTCGGGCTGCGGCTGGCCGGGAACGTGGACTGCTCGCTGCGCGCCTGCTTCGCCGGTCCGGAGATCCTCGACTTCTCGCCGCTGGCCGCCGGCGGGCTGGTGGCGGCGGGCGTGGTGCGGGGCGATCCCTGGGCGCCGGCGGACGACTTCTGCGGCGCACCCCGCGCGATGCCTCCGACCGGCGGGGCCGTCGAGCGCGCGGCAGGCCCCATCGTGATCGGGCCGCGGCGTAGGGCGAGCGCCGCGGCGGCGCACTGAGCGTGAAGCGCACCGAACACCGCGTCATCCCCCGAGGATCGTCAGGAGCCGGTCCAGGTCTCCGGCCTCAACACCGGGGCGCAGCGCGGAGAGACGAGCCGCCTCTCCCGTCCTGCGGGACCCTCTACCGATCGCGGTACGTGTCCTCACGGCGCAGGCCGCAATAGAGGAGCCTGACTTCGCGGCCGGCGATGTCGTAGCGGAATGTAGCCGCGCGTACTCCCCTTCAGTGTATTGCCCGCCCTCGGCTTCAGTCGCGTGAGGTCACCCGGGCCGCCGCGTGAGTCGGGCGGCGAGGGCCGCCTCGAGGTCAGCGTGTCAGCGGGTTCCGGTTCCCTCCAATAGGTCGGGACCGGGAACTGCCTGGGGCGCGGCCGTCCAGCCGTCGCGGCCGGCCCGGCGGATGGCGCCCTCGGTGGCGAGGCGGTGTAGGAGGGCGAGGAGCGTCTGCTTGCGGACGCCGAGGGCAGTGCGGAGGGTGGCGGTGGGCACGGGGGCCGCCGCGTGACGCACGAGTGCGAGCATGCGCTCGCGCACGGGGTCGGGGGGGGGCTCCATCCTCACAGACAAAGCGGGCGAGGAGGGCCGGGCCCTCGTCCACGCGCAGCCGGAGGCGGAGCGGCGAATGAACTTGGTCGGCACTACACGCGCAGTTCCGTGCCCCGGTGCGCCGCGGTCTGGACTTACAGCGCGGCGCGCCCCGAAACCCGGGGTCGTGCCGCTCGAACTGCGGAAGTTGGGCTAGCGTCCGAGGCGCTGTTCGATCTCCTCGATCCGGGACTGGAGCGCCGCCACGTGCTGCTTCAGCTCCGCGAGGTCGCGCTCGAGGATCTCGCGCTGGCCGCGCTCGCCGGCGAGTCCCGCCTCGATCCGGCGCAGGGCCTGCGTGATCGCGTGGCCGTCCTGCTCGAGTCGTTCGAATCGCCGGTAGATCTCATCGTACGCCGTCTCGGCGTCGGCCGTGGCGACGCGGAGCAGCTCCCGCCCGTCGATGCGCTCGACAAGTTCCCGGAGGATCGTGGCCACGTTGGAGAGAAAGCCCGCATGCTCCGGGTACCGGACGAGGTCGATGGCCGTGGCCTCGGGGATGGAGACCCGCATCTGTCCCGTGGGCGTGTTGACCCGGACCGTGGGGGTGGTGGCGATGCGCGCCTTCTTCACCGAAGAAGAGCGCCGATCATGCCGGTGGCGATGTGCAACCGTGATGTGCAACCAGAACGGACACATGGGCCGTGGCGTGGGAAGAGCGGGGCTGAGCTGTAAACGCCGGCGACGCGGGCCGACCGACCCGGTGCGCCCCGGCCGCAGGCGGCCGGCATGAGCGCCCCGCCCCGCCTCTACCTCTCGCCACCTCACCTGTGTGGGCGCGAGCTGGACTTCGTCCGGCAGGCCTTCGCCTCCAACTGGATCGCCCCCGCCCGCCCCGACCTCGAGGCCTTCGAGCAGGAGATCTGCCGCTACACCGGCGCCCCGCACGCGGTGGCGCTGGCCTCCGGCACGGCGGCCATTCCTCTCGCGCTGCTGGCCCTCGGCGTCGGCCGCGGAGACGAGGTGCTCTGCTCCACCTTCACCTTCGCGGGCAGCGCCTTCCCCATCACCTACCCGGGCGCGACCCCGGGGTTCGTCGACAGCGAGCCCCGCTCCTGGAACCCGGACGCCATCGACGCTGCGCTGCTCGACTTCACCATCCCGTAGGCCACGCGCGTGCTATCATGGTCACGTCGCCATGACCATGAGCCGACGGGGGAGACCATGAAGACGATGCCGGCCGGCGAGTTCAAGGCGCGCTGCCTGCGCGTGATGGAGGAGGTCAGGAAGTACCGGACTCCGGTGGTGATCACCAAGAAGGGCCGACCGGTGGCCAAGCTCGTCCCCCCCGACGCGCCGGCAACCGATGTCTTCGGCTGCCTGGCCGGCTCGGCGCGAATCGTCGGTGATATCGAGGCCCCCGTCGTCGGCGCCGGGACGTGGAGGGCGGGCGGCCGCAGAAGCGTTGCGCGGCGAGCCAGGCGGTCCGGCGCCCGGCGGGCGCCGCGGTGATCGTCCTCGACACGCACACCTGGCTCTGGCTCTGCCTCGAGCCGCGGCGACTGTCGAGCGTCGCCGCGGCCGCGATCCGGCGAGCCGCGCATGACGGCGGGCTCGCGATCGCCTCGATCAGCCTCTGGGAAGTCGCGATGATGCTCGTGCGGGGCCGCGTGATCCCCCAGGGAACGCCGGAGACCTGGCTCGGAGCGCTGGTGGACCGTAGCGGAGTGACGGTCAAGGAGATCACGCCCTCGATCGCCGCGCTGGCGACGCACTTCCCCGACACCTTCCCCGCCGACCCCGCCGACCGGCTCATCGCCGCCACCGCGAGGGCCGAGGGGGTGCCTCTGGTCAGCCGCGATGCGCGCATCCGCGCGAGCAGGGTGGTCGAGACCATCTGGTGA
>Ga0154317_1033_pt3 | contig 20143 bp, 17 predicted proteins | sample RifGroA2_FD_105611 | JGI IMG/M metagenome (GOLD analysis project Ga0154317, IMG submission 105611) | Candidatus Rokubacteria bacterium GWA2_70_23 | reverse complement strand
GGGATGGTCTGACGCGCGGCGACGCGCCGCCACGAGTGGTGCATCCCGAAGGTCATGAGCCCGTTCATCAGGTCGTAATGCCGCGCGATGCGCGAGAACATCTGGCTGACAAAGCGGGCCTTGTCCGGTCCCGTGCCGAGCTGCGCCTCCGTCACGCCCAGAGTCCCGCGAGCACGGCGGCGAGCAGGATCACCGAGATGTAGCCGTTCACGTTGAAGAAGGCCATGTCCAGCCGCGAGAGGTCGGTGGGGGAGACGAGCGAGTGCTCGTAGACGAGGAGCCCCGCCACCACGAGCACCCCCACCCAGTAGAGGACCCCGAGCCCCATGACGGCGCCGAGCGCCGCGAAGGCCCCCACCGTGAGCACGTGGCAGGCCTTCGCCGCGTGGAGCGCGGCTGCCACGCCGAAGCGCGCCGGCACCGAGTGGAGGCCCTCGGCGCGGTCGAAGTCCACGTCCTGGCAGGCGTAGATGAGGTCGAAGCCCGCGATCCACACCGTGAGCGCGAACCAGAGAATGAACACCGGCGGGTCGAAGGTCTCGCGCACCGCGATCCAGCCCCCGGCGGCGGCGATCCCGTCCGTGAAGCCGAGGATCCAGTGCGAGAGCCAGGTGACGCGCTTGGTGTAGGAGTAACCCACGAGGAAGAGGACGGCGATCGGCGACAGCGCGAGGCAGAGCGGGTTGAGCTTCGCCGCCGAGACGAGGAGGAGCGCGCCGGAGAGAATCGCCGCGGCGCCGACCTGCCGCGGGCTGAGGAGGCCCGAAGGCAGGTGGCGGGCCCGCGTGCGCGGGTTGCGGGCGTCGATCCACCGGTCCGCCAGGCGGTTGACGCTCATGGCGAGCGTGCGCGCGCCTGCCATGGCGAGCGTCACCCAGACGAGGACGCGCCAGCCGGGCCAGCCGTCGGCCGCCAGCACCATCGCCACGTAGGCGAAGGGCAGGGCGAAGACGGTGTGCTCGAACTTGATCGCGTCGAGGAGGTGCCGGACCGCTCGCACGCTAGCCCGCCCTATTCACGAACGCGGCTCCTGCGTTCCACGCCGCCCCTCACCCTGTCCCTCTCCCCCTCCGGGGGCGAGGGAGCTGCAACGACCCCCTCTCCCGCTGGAGGGAGAGGGCCGGGGTGAGGGTGGGCCGTCTCTTCGTGCATGATGCGCGCTAGAGCAGGCCGTATTCCTGCCAGCGCCGGGCGACCAGGGCGCGGATGTCCTCGCTCATGACGATCTCGTCGGGCCACGGCTGGCCGATGTCGTCCATCGCGCCCTTCTCCGTGGCATCGATGCCCAGCTTGCCCCCGAAGCGGTGGCGAAGCGCCGCGTGGTCGAGGTCGTCCGTGGGCCCCTCGATCACGACGAGATCGCGCCGGGGATCGATGTTGCCCGTCGCCCGCCACGCCACCTCCGACAGGTCGTGGACGTTGACGTGCTCGGAGACCACCACGATGGTCTTGGCGAGCATCATGAGGCCGAGCCCCCAGAGCGCGTACATGACCTTGCGCGCCTGCCCCGGGTAGCGCTTGCGAATGGACACGATCACCAGGTTGTGGAAGACGCCCTCGGCCGGCATGTTCATGTCCACGACCTCGGGGAGCAGGAGCCGGATGATCGGCAGGAAGATCCGCTCCGTCGCCTTGCCCAGCCAGTAGTCCTCCTGGGGCGGGCGGCCGACGATGGTCGTGGGGTAGATCGGGCTCTTGCGCCGGGTGACCGCCGTCAGGTGGAACACCGGGTACTCGCGGGCGAGAGAGTAGTAGCCGGTGTGATCGCCGAAGGGCCCTTCCACACGCCGCTCGGTCGGGTCCACGTAGCCCTCGAGGACGATCTCGGCCTCCGCCGGAACCTCGAGGTCGATGGTCTTGCACGCGACCATGGGGACGCCCAAGCCGCGGAGCCACCCGGCGAACACCATCTCGTCGACGCCCGGAGGCAGGGGCGCCGAGGCCGAGTAGATGGCCGCGGGATCGCCGCCCAGCGCGATGGCCACCTCCATCCGGCCGCGCGCCGTCTCCTCCGCCACGCGATGATGCTCGGCCGAGCCCTTGTGGATCTGCCAGTGCATGCCGAGCGTGCGGTCGTCGTAGACCTGCAGGCGATACATGCCCACGTTGCGCGCCGCCGACACGGGGTCGCGCGTGAAGACCATCGGCAGCGTGATGTAGCGCCCGGCGTCCCCCGGCCAGCACTGGAGGATCGGCAGCCCCGCGAGGCTCGGCGCCGCCGTCTCCACCACCTCCTGGCAGGGCGCCGAGCGCACGCGCTTGGGCCCGGCCTTGGCGAGAGCGAACAGATCCCCGAGTCGGCGGAGCTTGTCGAAGAAGCCGCCGGGCATCTTGAGGTCGAGGAGGTGCGCGACGCGGGCGGAGAGGTCGTCGAGCCCCTCGACCCCCAGCGCCGCGGCCATGCGCTGCGGCGACCCGAAGGCGTTGATGAGGATCGGCATCGAGAAGCCCTGGACGTGCTCGAAGAGGAGGGCCACGTTCCGGTCGGCGGGCCCCCGGGAGACGCGGTCGGCGATCTCCGTGATCTCGAGATCGCGGGTGACGGGCGCGGCGATGCGGCGGAGCTGTCCCAGTGTCTCCAGACGAGCGAGGAACTCGCGCAGGTCGGCGAAGGCCACGGCCGGCGCCTCACTCGTGGTGATATAGCTTCACGAGCAGGCCGGCGATGACGGGGAAGGCGAGGCTCGGCACCACGCGGATGATCACGAAGCGCCAGCCCATGAGCGGCGCCTCCCAGGCGATGATGCGCTGCATGCCGAAGAGGGACCAGGAGGTCATGTACGCGACCATCGGCCCCAGCGCCATGCCCGAGTTGGCCAGGACGACGAGGAGCGGCACGCTCACCATGGGCCCGCCGGGCGTCACGATGCCCGCGAGAGTCGCCATGAGGATGGCGGTGAGGCCCGACTGGCGGCCGAAGTACCGGGCGACGGTCTCCTGCGGGATCACCACCTGCAGCATGCCGGCGAGGATCAACGCGGGGATCAGCCGAGGCAGGACGAACCACAGCAGCGCCAGCCCCGTCCGGGCGCCGACCCACGGCAACCCCGGATCCTTCCAGTACGCGATGATGCCGAAGATCACGGCGAGAGAAACGAGAACCAGCGTGGAGAGATCGAACGGTGGAGTGCGCAGCATGGGAGGGATTATACGCCAATCGGCTAGACTGACCCGCAGTCGCGTTCACGCGCGGCCTCATTCATGCGCAGGACGATCCAACGGACGCTCACGGCGCTGGTGCTCGTGGTGCTCATCCCGCTGCTCGCCGGCGACGAGCTCGTCGGGGTGCTCACCCTCGAGCGGGGGCACGTGGTCGACGAGCGCGCGCGCGCGCTTCTCGTCTCCTTCGCCTCCCAGGCCGCGGTGGCGCTCCGCAACGCGCGCCTGTTCGCGCAGATGCGCTGCTGCGGGCCGTGCAGGAGCTGACCGCTTGACTTCGGTCACGCGGGTCGGATAGATGATGGCATGACCAAGGCAGAGCTGGTCGCGGTCATGGCCAAAGCCTCGGGCGGATCCAAGGTCTCCTCCGAGCGGGCGCTCCACGCGTTCCTCGACACCGTGTTCGACTCGCTCAAGAAGGGCCGGCGGGTCACGATCGGCGGGTTCGGGACGTTCATGGTCAGCCGGCGGGCCGAGCGCAACGGCCGCAACCCCCGCACCGGCAAGGTCATCAAGATCCCGGCGACGAAGGTCCCGCGCTTCAAGCCCAGCCGCTCGCTCAAGGCGGCCATCCTGTAGCGCGTCCCGTGGCCCCGTGGCCATAACTCCGCTCTTCTCCCCCCCGACCCGCGCGGAATCAGGTTCCAGGGCATGCACATTCCTTCCTTCTGGGAAAGACTCTCCCTTCCGTTGCCCGCGAGATCCTTCAGCTTTGCGGTAGAAGAGCGGAGTTATGGCCGTGGCCCGTTGCCTTGACAGGGCCAGAGGGCGCCGCGTAGAATGGCGGGGCGTTGGGGGATCGTCTAGTGGTAGGACGCGTGGCTCTGGACCACGTAGCGGGGGTTCGAATCCTCCTCCCCCAGCCACTTTCGCTGCCCCGCCGAAGTGGCCCCATCGTCTAGAGGCCTAGGACACGGCCCTCTCAAGGCTGAAACACGGGTTCGACTCCCGTTGGGGCCACCACATCACGACGCGCACTTAGACGGCGCTCGTGTCTCCGGCGCCTCCCCCCGGTGCCGAAAGAGTGCCACTCGGGCGGGTGCGCCGGTCACCCTCGCCCTGGTCCCTGGCCCCTCAACCCGTGGCACAACCGGGGCTCGGTTCCTGGCGCGGCTGGAGGCGGGTCAGTGCTCCTCGCAGATCCGGCAAGCACACCGCCGTCCGCTCGGGCTACCGCGGTTAGTGTAGTGACGCATCCCGACGAGCCTGGTTCCAACCCGCTGGATGCGAGGATAGGTGAGGTCGAACAGGCTGGTCTCGTTGTTCTCGCAGAAGCGACGGGTTGCATAGGCGCACGCGTCGGCAACCTGGACCAGGCTTGTGAGGCTGCTATCGACGAAGAGCGGGGTCTCAACGATGAGCTGGAGCTGCCCCGGCCTTCCGGACCAGGAAGTCGTCTCGCGCCTTCTGTACGGCGGCGCGCCGCTCAGCCGTCCCCATCGCCTCCAAGTCCCGGATGCGTTCCTGCTCTGGGTAGCGGCGCGTCAACCAGCCGGTATGGATCTCGTCACGCTCAAGCCCAAAGCGGCGCTTGATGGCGGTGATTTCGGCGTCCTTCGCCTTCCATGTCTCACCCTGGATCGAGAGACCGACGAGTACAAAGTGGGATGTTCCGCCGTGGAGCTCCGGGGTTCCGGACTCATCCAGGTAGCAGATGCGCACTATCCCTCTCCGAGGAGTTCTGCAGGGCCCGGGCAAGAAAAAGCGTCCGGGGCAGGGCCCTCCGGCCCCGCATGAGGCGCTTAGCGTCTCAACCCAGGCGCAATCGCAGAATACCAGCAACCCCGCTTCCAGTAAAGCACCCTGGACGCGGGGGCGCCGGCCAGCTCCGCACCACGGAAAGCATCTACCGCGGAGCCCTCTTCTCCCGGCCAGCATACCCGGAACCCGTAGGCTCCGCTCGCGCCGCCCAGCGATTCCGCGCCCGATCGAGGAACGACGGCGCGTCGCTCGGGCCGTGGCCGGCGGCGAGCCTCTCGAAGTTGGCCATGAAGCCGACCTTTCGATGGTGCGCCCGACGCACCTCCGCGACGAGTGCCGCCCACTCGCGATGGAGGTCGGAGCGCTCGTAGCAACGTTTCGCGTTCTCGAAGTGCGAGAGCGCCGCCTCGTAGTACTTGCTCTTCTTCGCCTTGAGGATGCGCACGCCCAGCGCCCGGTAGACCTTGGCCGCCACGTCCGGGTGGGACTTCGCGAGACGCCTGGCGGCGGGCTCGGTGCGGTAGTGGCTGAGCTCCTCGATCTCTGGATCGGTTGCCGTGCGCAGCCGTCTCACGAGACGCTCGACCTCCCGGGTCTCGAGCCAGAGTTCGATGAGCGCCCCGAGGTCAGCGCGCTCCGCCGCGTCTAGCGCCTTCGCGTGCCACGCTGCGCGCTCGGCCTTCGGTACGAAGCGCATGAGATCGCCGTAGCTGAACGTGCTCGGACCCTCGCGGAACGCGGCCCAGGCGTCCTCGAGCGCGTCGCGGTGCCGGCCGAGCTTCGTGAGCAGCTCGCGCTTCAGCGTCACGAGGTCGTGCCCGGCCATCGAGCCGTGTGGGTGCGTCTTCTCCAGCGCGAGACCTCGATCCACCCAGGCGAGCGCCTCGTCCCGCCGGCGGCGCGTCTTGAGCATGGCGGCGACCGCGAGGCAGTCCTGCGCCGAGAGCTGCGTCTGCTCGCACAGCGCGACGTAGGCCCGCACATCGCGCTGCCGGCTGTAGATCGCGCGCAGGATGTCGCCCCGGCGGCGGCGCTGGTACTCGGGGTCGCGCCGGGGCGCGCCATCGGACGCCTCCTCGACGGCATCCGTCGACTCGAAGCGGGCCTTCACCTGTCGCTCGAAGGCGGCGAGGCCGTCCTTGCTCATCACCTTCACGGCATCGCGCTCCAGGGTGTACGTGAAGCCGTAGGGGTCGGTCTCCATGCGCCCGAGCAGCAGCCTGGCGGTCTCGTCGGCATCAGCGCTCGCCGCCTGGCGGGCCCTGATCCAGCCGCAGTAGAGGCTCACGACGAACGTCGAGAAATTGCCGCCCGAGTCGTCGAGCTCCTCGGCCTTCTCGTAGCAGCCGGCGAGGAAGGTCTCGTAGAGGCCCACGGCTCGCCTGGCGTCGGTACGGACGAGCGTGTCGAGCTGACCCGCGACCTCCTCGAGGCTCGAGACGAAGTCCCAGCCTGCCCTGTACGCGATGAACCGTCCTGGCTGGAGCGCGACCTCGATCGCCGCCTCCAGCGGGTCTCGCCGTCCAGGTCTTCGCGTCGTCATCGTGCGGTCCCCAGCTCGTCTGCTGTGCGGGGACTGTGCTGCACGACCTCGGGTCGGTAAGGAGGCCACGCGCCAGGAGCCCCGCCGTCTTGCGGGCCGCTCACAGCGGCAGTTGCTTCCTGGTGATGGCCAGCCAGAGGTTCTTCCGGCGGGCGTGGGGCCCGGCCCACCCTCGCACCACCCGCCGGTATGCCGCGGGGTCCAGCTCGAAGACTGCGGCGAGCCACTCGGCGCAGTCGTTGTAGTTCGACCCGGTGGCGTTCGCGGGGTCCGGCACCAGACTCGCCGCGTGGCGCCGCCAGAAATCGAGCACGTCCGCGAAAAGATCCGCGACTCCCAGGCGCTCGACCCACCGGCGCCGTGATGCAGTCACGGCAGGCTCGCCGGGCCATCCCGTGGACAGCAGGCGATGGAGCGTGGGCGAGGCCCGGCGCAGCGAGGAGCCGCGGTCGAGGTCCAGCGTCAGCGTTCCGAGCGCGTCCCGCGACTGCTGGAGCCCGGCCGGCGCGCGCCCCGTATCCTCGATCCACCGCCGCACGGCGCGGCGGAACGACGGCGCGCCATGCGCCCGCGCGCGGGCGGCGTCCACCAGCGCATGGACCCAGACCGAGCCCGGCGACTGACGCCCTCCGGCGTCTTGCCCGAGGGTCGCCTCGCCGATCAGCGACCGCCAATCGACAAAAAGCCGGTCGCGCATGCTTGCGAACCGAGGTGACGGGACCCGCCGGAACGCCTCCAGGGCAGCGTCGCCGTCCGCCCACCGCCGGCCGAGGGCGACCTGGAGTTCCAGCGCGCAGGCCAGCTCGTCCTGGCCGAGTCCTGTGGCGACCTTCCGCCAACTCTCGAGGAGACGGAACACCCCGGCAGGCCGCTCGCTCCAGTACCGCAGGACAGGATGGGAGATGAGCAGTGTCTCTCGCGGGTCCCAGGCCTCCCCGGTCTTGAGACGCAGGAGCGCGCGCACGGATTCCTCGATGAGGGGCCACGCCTGGTCGAACGACTTCCGGCGAAGCCGATCCGCCACCAAGGGGAGCGCGAGCTCCCAGTCCTGCGCGATGTTCTCTCGGCTGTTCGCCTCGAAGAGGGCGGGGTTCCACCGCCTCGCGAGCTCCTGGTGGATCTTGAACCATCCCGAGTGGGCGATCCCGAGAACCGCCGCCCAATGGCTCGCGCTGCGGTGCGCGGCGATTCCATTCAGGACCACCTGCTGATCCGTATCCCCGAGCCCGAGGATGAACCGCGCGATCGTGTCGCCATCCAGGCTCACGATCCTGGCCGAAGCCTCCAGGGTCCGGATCGCGTCGGCCAGCTCGGAGGCGCTGCGCCCGTCCCGCCGGCGCGCCCGCCATTCCCATTCCAGGAGACAGCCGGTCACCTCGGGGCCGAGGGGGCACCCGTCGCCGGACGACGGGTCCATCCACTCGGGCAGACCCGAGCCGATCTCCGCGTCGAGATCCTTGATGGCGGTGAGGAAGCTGAACTCGGGCGCCCGGCCCTCGTCCATCACGCGTTCCAGGATCTTGCGCATCCTGGCCGCGATGGGTTCCAGATCCTGGGCCAGGCTGGACCCGTCCAGGTACGGCTCTTCCCAGTGGTGCTCGCGGACGACGTACCGGCCATCCTCGTCCCCCGACTCTGCGACGCAGGCCTCCCACTCGTCCCAGGTCTTCCCCCACTCCTCGTGGATCTTGGCGCTTCCCGGGGATGGCTTCGCGGCCGTGCGACTCCGCCCGCGGGAGACCAGCAGCCTGCCGAGCGTTCCGCCCGTCTCCTCGCCCAGCCGGGCGACGAGGCGTTCGCGTCCCCGCTCATCCAGCGCGAGGATCGCGCACGGGAGCACGCGCTGGATCTCCTCCTCCGATAGCCCGCGGGAGAGTCGCTCCAGCAGCGCTCGCTCCTCCGCGCGGTCAGCGCTCTGGTTTTTCCGGGTCCCCCGCGCTCTGGCCGTCACGTCGGTCGCCTCCTCTCGAAGCCGTTCCCGTTGGCCGCTCAGGACGCCAGGGCCCCAACGCCCACCCGGCAGTATCCAGTGGGCGGGCACCTTTTGCTTACTCGCCGGCACGGGAGAAGTCGTTCCCGCCGACGAACCTGGCCGCGTCGAGCATCGTACGCCAGGACGGAGAGCGGGCACCGACTTTCCGGATTGACGGCACCTCGGTGCCTGATGGCCGGCGGGCTGCTCCGGCGACCTGCAGGGGGCACGACATCAAGCATTCCCCGCCGACGGCCTCCAACGTAGAATTGCCGGTGAGTCATGTCTCGCGGGCGGATTCCCGAGCGGCTTCAGGTCTGGATCGACGCGCGCAAGCGCCATCACCTCTCTCACGCCCACGTGCAGATGGCGCGGGAGCTCGGCATGAACCCCAAGAAGCTCGGCAAGCTCGACAACCACCAGCAGGAACCCTGGAAGCTACCCCTCTCGGCATTCATCGAGCGGTTGTACTTCAAACGGTTCGCCAAGCCCTGCCCGGAGGTCGTCGTCTCCATCGAGGAACGGGCTCGCAGGGAGGAGGACAAGAAGGCGTTGAAGCGCGACATGAGGCTCCAGGCGAGAAGAGGTGACGATGCCCAAGGCTGAGGCCCATCGCTGGCAGTTCGTCAGCCGCTTCCGGCGGGGCGCCTTCGGCTGGAAGTCGCAGCCGGCGATCCTGCGCGTCAGGCAAGCCGTGAGCGAGATCAAGAAGGTCGCCCGCCGCGACCCGGGCCTGGGCGCGGAGGGGGCGGTGCGCTTGCTTGAGCGCGTGTCGCCTGCGCTCGAGCACGTGGACAGCTCCTCGGGGGCCATCGGCACCGCCGTGAACCATGCCATCGAGGAGCTCGTGGCGATCATCGCCAGGGCGCCCGCGGACGCTAGGACGCGCGAGGGCTGGCTCGAGCGCCTCTGGGAGGCCCACGGGAACGACGCCATCCCGTACATCGAGCGGCTCGGGGACTTCTGGGGCGAGCTCTGCGCCTCGCGGGAGATGGCCTCGGCATGGGCCGATCGGCTGGTCCCGATCGTGGAGATGGCGTGGAGCCCGGACCCCGAGCGCCGCGGCTTCTTCCACGGCACGACGGCGTGCTTCAGCGCCCTCCTCCGGGCCGGGCGCCACGAGGAGATCCTCGCCCTGCTCGGGAAGGCGCCGTTCGTCTTCTGGCACGATCGGCAGTGGGGCGCGCGTGCCCTTGCGGCGCTCGGTCGCACCGAGGCGGCGATTCAGTACGCCGAGGCGTCACGCGGGCTCAACGACAGCCCCGTCGGCATCGCGCGCGCATGCGAGGAGACCCTGCTCGCCTCTGGGCGCGCCGAGGAGGCGTACCAGCGCTATGCGCTCGATGCGACCCGCGGTACTTCGTACCTCGCGACCTACCGAGCGCTCGCGGGGAAGTACCCGCAGAAGGGGCCCGAGGAGCTGCTCGGGGATCTCGTCGAGAGCACGCCTGGCGACGAGGGGAAGTGGTTCGCCACGGCGAAGGAGGTGGGGCTCTTCGACCAGGCGATCCAACTCGCGAATCGAGCGCCCTGCGATCCGAAGACGCTGACGCGCGCCGCGCGGGACTTCGCGGAGGCGCGCCCGGAGTTCGCGATCGAGGCGGGCCTGGCCGCGCTGCGCTGGCTCGTGGAGGGGTACGGCTACGAGATCACGGGCCTCGACGTCTGGGCGGCCTACACGAACACGATGAAGGCGGCCGAGAAGGCCGGACGGGCGGGAGAGGTGCGGAGCCGGATCAGGACGCTGGTCGCGAGCGAGACGTACGGCGACAGGTTCGTCACCCGGATCCTCGGCCGGGAACTGGGTCTCTGACGCAGTGGAGTGCTGGCGGGCGGCTAGGCATCCGGACGCGCGAGCGGGTGCACGGTGTCATCCGGGACCTGATTCCGGTCGCTGTGCTGCTGGATCTCGGTCTGGCGGTCCGCGTAGTAGCTCAGGGCGTCGAACACCTGGGCCAGGGTGAGATGCGAGAGGTGGGTGGGGGCTAAGCGTTGGCCGTCGCAGCACGGCGCGCCGGGCTCGCAACGCCTCGAGAGCGACAAGCGCGTCCGTGGTATTACTGGCGTGTACCGTGAACCGTTGCCGCGCGCTCCGTATCGTCGTCATCGCCATCGTCGCGCTCATCGCGCTCGTGGCGATCGGTCTGGCCGCGTTGCCCGAGATCGTTCGCCGGGTGGCGGTGTGGCGGCTGGCCGTGACCACGGGCCGGACGGTCATGCTCGAGGCCGTCGATCTCGACCTCTTCAACGGCCGCCTGGCCCTCCGCGGGCTCCGCGTGATCGACCGCGACGGGGGCCCGCTCGCGACCCTCGAGCGGCTGGACGTTCGATTCAGCCCGCGCGAGCTGTTCCGGCGTCACTTGCGTATTCGAGACGCCACGCTCCAAGCGATGACCGTCCGTATCGTGCGGACGGGCCCGAGCGAGTTCAACATCTCCGACCTCCTGGTCCGCAAGACGGAGGGCGGAGCCACGCTGGCCGTCACGATCGAGCGGTTCCAACTCCTCGGCAGCGCCGGCGTGATCGAGGACCGCACGCTGACGCCGCCACGCGCCTGGCAGGTCGACGCGGTGGCGCTGGAAGCGCGAGACGCGACCACGCTGGCCGGGAAGCCGCCCGGTGTCGTCACGCTGAGCGCGGTCGTGGCGGGCTCGCCGGTCTCGCTCTGGGTGACCGAGTTGCGCCTCTCTCCGCTGCGCTTCCGGGCGACGGTCATCGCGCGAGAGATCGACGCGCCGCTCGCTGCCCTCTACCTGCCGCCGGCCAGCCCGCTCAGCCCAACCCGGGGGAGGATCAACGCGACGGCGACGATCGACAACGACGCGTCGACGGGCACGCTCGTGACTTTCGATGTCGGCTTCGCCGGCATCGAGCTGCACCGGCCAGGACAGGAGGGCGCGTTCCTGTCCGCGCCGGCGGTGCGGGTGACGGTGGAGAATCTCCGCGTTCGCCCCGGCGCGATCGATCTGGGTCGCCTCGCCGTGGACGGCGGCACCGTGGTGCTGGAGGACGCGCGGCTCGGCCGGGCTCGGCGCTGGCAGGCCGATGGTGTCGCTCTCGAGGCCCGCAACCTGTCGAGCGCCCGCGACGCGCCGGCCGGGGCCGCGAGCGCCGGCGCGATGATGGCAGGTGCGCAGGTGTCGGTGTGGGTCGCCAACCTCCGTCTCGCCCCGCTCGAGCTGCACGCGACGGCGATCCTCCGCAACGTCGACCTCGCGCTGCTCCGCCTCTACCTGCCGCCCGAGCTGCCGGTGCAGCCGGAACGCGGTGTCGTCAACGCGTCCCTCCAGGTCGACTACGACGCCCGTCGTGGCACGCGCCTCGCCCTCGATGCGGGGCTGAGCGGCATCGAGCTGCGCCGCCCCGCGCACTTCGTGACGGTGCCGTCGCTCCGGGTCACCGCCGAGGACATCGCGTTCGGCGGCGGCGCCGTGACCGTCGGCCGTGTCGCGGTCGGCGCCGATCGCCTCACCCTCGAGGAGCGGACGGTCACCCCCGTCCGGACGTGGGAGGTGCGGAACCTCACGGCGGAGGCGCGAGGCCTGTCCAGCCGCCGCCAGGACGTCCAGGGCGTCGCCAGCGTAGGGGCGACGGTCGCCGGCGCGACGGTGTCGGCATGGGTCACGCAGGTCAGGCTCGACCCGCTGGAGCTGCACGCGACGGCGGCCTTGAGGAACGTCGACCTCGCCCTGCTCCGGCTCTACCTGCCGTTCGAAGCGCCGGTGCAGCTCTCGCGCGGCGCCGTCGACGTCTCGCTCAACATGGACCATACGGTCGCCGACGGCACGCGGCTGACCGGCGACGCGACCCTCACCGGCCTGGAGGCGCGCGGTCGCGGTGCGGCCGGGACCCTGATGGTGGCGTCGCCCTCGCTGCGGATCACGCTCGCCGGCGCCCGGCGCCACGACGCGAACCTGGACGTCGGCCGGGTCGAGCTGACCGGCAGCGGCTCCCTCGCGGACACGCGGGCGGCGGCCGCGCGCGTCGACCTCACGCAGCTTCGCGTCACCAGCGAGGGTCTCACGTGGCCGGTGCGCGGGCCCGCGCGCGTCGAGCTGAGCGCGCGCTTCCGCGACCGCGGCGAGCTGGACGCGAACGGGACTGCGCAGCTCACCGCCCCGCCCCCTGAGATCGCCTGGACGGCGGAGCTGGGTGTGCGGTTCAGAGCCGTGGACCTCGCCCCGCTCGGCGGTTACGTTCCCGCCGCGAGCGGGCTCGGCGGCCGGGTGCGAGCGAGCGTGACGGCGAGCGTCGCCTACGCCGGCTCGCTGACGGCACGCGTGCGCGGCGACGTGGGCGGCGGTCGGTTCGCCCTCGTCGAGGGCGACCGGACACTGCTCTCCCTCCGTCGGATCGACGTGACGGGCCTCGACGCGCAGTGGCCGGAGCGCGTGACCGTCAACCAGCTCCGCCTGCGGCAACCCTATGCACTCATCGAGCGTGACCGCCGGGGCGGATTCCCGCTGGCGGCCCGGTTCGCTTCGGCACGGCCGGCGGGCGTGCCGAAGCCGGCAGGCGTGTCGCCGACGCCGGCCGCCGGTACGGCGCGCGCGCCGCGCCCCACCATCGCGGTCGGCGAGGTCGTCGTCGAGAACGGCAGCGCCACCGTCGTCGACGAAGGCGGGCCCGCGCCCGCGCGCGTCGACCTGTCGCGCGTGGACCTCACGGTGCGCAACGTGACGTGGCCCCCATCGGCACCCGCGCAGCTCGTGCTCGCCGCCAGTCTGCCCGCGGGCGGGACGATGAGCGTCGAGGGCACCGCGAGCGCCGAGCCTCCGAGCGTCGACGTCACGCTTGCCCTCAAGGACGCCGATCTCTCACTGCTCAAGCCGTACCTGGGTTTCCGCGCGAGCGTCGGCGCGCGCGTGTACGCGAACCTGACGGTGGCCGGGCCTCTGTCGCCGACGCCGAGACTGAGCGTGCGTGGCGATGTCGGCCTCCGAAACCTCGCCGTGTCCGACGGTCAGCGATCCGTGCTCACGGTCGAGCGCCTCGACGTCACGGGAATCGACGCGGCGTGGCCGGATCGCGTCACGCTCGACCGGGTCCGCCTTCGACGCTCCTGGGCCCTCATCGAGCGCGACCGGCAGCGCCGCTTCCTCTTGCGCACGCTATTCGAACGTCCTCTCGCTGCGGGCGCGGGGGCCCGCGCGCTCTCCCCCGCCGGGACTGCGCGCGCCGGGTCGACCTTCGCGTTCAGCCTCCGGGAGGCGATCTTCGAGCAGCAGGCGGTCACGGTCGTCGACGGCGTCATCACGCCACCCGCCCGCTTCGACGTGGCCGGCGCCCGCCTCGCCGTCGAGAATTTCACCTGGCCGTCACGCGGCCCGGTGAAAATCGCCCTGACCTCGCCGACGCCGGTGGCGGGCCGGCTCGACGTGGCCGGAACGCTCGAGTTCGACCCGGTCCGGCTCGACGTGCGCACGGTCCTGGAGGGCGTGTCCCTCGCGCCGGCCCAGCCGTATCTGCCGATCGAGGGACGGGTAGTTGGGCAGGTGACGGGCGAGCTGGCCACGAAGATCACGCTGGAACCGGTCACCGTCCAGCTCTCCGGTCAGACGCGCTTGCAGTCCTTCAGGCTGAGCGACGGGGATCGCCCGGTGGTCACGGTGGGCCGCGTCGACACCGCGGGAATCGACGTCGACTGGCCGCGGCGCATCACGCTCCGGAGCGTGCTGTTCCGGCGCCCAAGATTGTTGATCGAGCGCGACGCGCAAGGCCAGATCCTCCTGCGCCGGCTGGTGACGCCGCGCTGGACCGTGACCGAGCCGGCCGGCGCTCGGCCGACGGAGTCAACGGCGACGGGAACGGCGACAGAAACGGCGCCGGTCCCGGCCCAGGCGCCGACGATCGAGGTCGCGACGTTCCGCCTCGAGCGGGCGTCGGCGCGCTTCGTGGACCAGACCACGACGCCGCCCTACGCCGAGGAGCTGTCCGACGTGGAGGTGATCGTTACCGGGCTGACGACCACGGCGGGCCAGCGCGCGCAGTTCACGGCGCGCGGCGCCCTCGGCGGCGGCTCGTTCAAGCTCGCCGGCGAGGGAGCCCGCGGAGAACCGGCGCACTTCGATCTCAAGCTGGACCTGCGCGACTTCATCATCCCGCGCGCCAACCCGTACCTCGATCGGTTCACGGCGTGGATGGCGACGCGGGGACGCCTCAGCGCCTCCGCCGGCTACACGCTGAGCGGGACTCGGCTGGACGCGCGCCACGACCTCGTGATTCGCGACCTCGACGTCGCGCGCGCCGACGAGCGCGACGAGGTCCAGCGCCGCCTCGGGCAGCCCTTGGGCCTTCTGGTGTCACTGCTAAAGGACGCGCGCGGCGAGATCCGGCTCTCCATCCCCGTCTCCGGCGACGTCAGCTCGCGGGAGTTCGACTTTCACGAGGCGGCCTGGGGCGCGGTTCGCAGCCTCGCCATCCGGCTGCTCGCCCTGCCGTTCAGCCGCATCGGCTCCCTCTTCTTCAGCCACGACTCGAAGGTGGAAAGCGTCGCGATCACTCCCGTCGTCTTCGAGGCGGGAACGGCCCGCCTCGGGCCGGCGATGCCGCCCCACCTCGAGCACGTCGCTGCGTTCTTGCGCGGCGCCCCGTCGGTGGGAGTGGTCCTCGAACCGGTCCTCACCCAGGCCGACATCGACGCGCTCAGGCGCGAGCAGGTGCTGGCGCGTCTGGCGGCTCCTCCCGCCTCGCCGGGTGGCGCCGACCCGCTCGAGGCCGCCCGGCGCGAGTACCGCGAGCGGTGGCCCGAGCGTCCGCTTCCGGCAACTCTCGAGACGATCGTCGCCGAACTGGCCGCGGTGGAGACGATGCCGGCGGATGCGATGAAGTCGCTGGGCGCTGGCCGGCTCGAGGTCGTGCGCCAAGAGCTCACCCGAGGCGGCGGTCTCGACGCTGGGCGGCTGGCGGGCGCCGCCCGGCGCGTTCCCCTCGTCGAGGCCGGCGGAGCCGCCCGCGTGGAGTTCGATCTCCGGCCCTGAGCGAGCGCATAGCGACGATCAACGCCAGTTCTGCTGGGGCGGCGGGCGGGCGGCGGGCGTCCGGCCAGGTCCGGCCGCCTCCAGCGAACCCCGGCACCGGACCCGGGAGGGCCCGTTCGGGGTGGGCGAAAGGCGAGCATCGGCATCGTGAGCGCGCGCGGGCCCCGAGTCGTCCCGCGCGGGCGCGGGCTCGCGGTAAAGAAGTGGGCGGAGAGTGCGCGAGCGGGGCTGGGGGTGCCGACCGGGGTCAGGGGCAGCGTCGAGAGAGGCCCTCAGGCGCGGGCGACGTGAGGGCGGTGGGGCCGGGCGGCGCGGGGGCGGCGGAGCGGGCCAGGTGGGCGAGAATGGCCTGCCCGCGCTGTGGCGGTCGCCTGCGTCTCATCGCCACCGTGCAAGACCCCGGTGTCGTGCGCGCGATCCTCGCCCACCTTGGGCTGGCGCCGGCCCCAGACCCCCCCGGACTGGCCCCGCCCCAGCCCGACCACGCCCGCCGACTCGCGCGATCGAAGAGGCCGCGTCAGGCGCGCGTGAAAGCCTGATCGACGATGTCGACGCCGACGAGCTCACTCCACGCGTGCAGCAGCCGCCCGACGATCGGCCCTGGCTTGCCGTCGCCGAGCGCCAGCCCGTTGACCTTGACGACGGGGAGCAGGCAGTAGGTGGACGCGGTGAGCATCGCCTCCTCGGCCTGGTAGAGGTCGAACTGCGTGAAAGCGCCCTCGTCCGTCTCCAGACCGAGCTTCTCGGCGAGCTCGACGGCGGTGAGCAGGCTGACGCCGGTGAGGTGCGTCCGGCGCTGCGGGATCCGGAGCACGCCGTTGGAGATGAACAGGAAGTCCGAGCCGCTGCTCTCGGCGATATTGCCGTCGGTGTCCAGCATGAGCGCGAACGCGTCGGGGTCCGCCGCCTTGGCCTCGAACTCGGCCTGGAAGTGATTCATCTTGTTCGACACCTTCGCACGGGGCGACACCGACTCCGGCGGCGTGCGCCGAGTGGCGGTGACGATGACGGGCGCGCCGTTGCGGTAATAGCGGGCGTGGGTCGCGAAGGCGAGCGGCATGCAGTACGCGGTCACCGTCGGCGTGGCGCTCTCGCTGGGCGAGTAGATGCCGCCCACGAGGCCGCGGCTGGCCTGCATGGTGAGGATGTAGTCGCCGTCGGCCGCGCGGCGCGCGGGCTCGTTGCGGCGCACGACCTCCTCGCAGAAGGCGGTCACCGCGGCCCTGTCCAGGCACGGGTCGATGCGGGCGTAGCGCAGCGAGCGGAAGAAGCGCTCGACGTGCTCGTGCAGCTTGAACAGGCGCCCGTCGAAGGTGCGGGTGGCGTCGTAGACGGCGTCGCCCCAGCGGAAGCCACGATCGAGCACCGAGACCTTCGCGTCCCGCTCGGGGACGTAGTCGCCGTTCAGGTAGGCGAAACGCTCTGCCATGGGCGCACTCCCTTTCCGTCGAGGATCAACGCACGCGGCGCAGGAATTCCTTGAGGCTCGGGTCCTTTGGCCGGTCGAGGATGTCGGCCGGTGAGCCCAGCTCGACGATCGCGCCGTCCGCGAGATAGGCGATGCGGTGGGCGACCTCCCGCGCGAAGCCGAGGGCGTGGGTCACCAGCACCATCATGATGCGGTCGGACAGAAGGGAGCGGATGACGTCCTCGACCTCGCCCACCAGCTCGGGGTCGAGCGCGGAGGTGATCTCGTCCAGGAGCAGCACCTTGGGGCGCATGGCCAGCGCGCGGGCGATGGCCACGCGCTGCTGCTGCCCGCCGGAGAGCTGCGCGGGATAGCCCGACATCTTTGCCTCGAGCCCGACCCGCGCGAGCAGGCGCCGGCCGAGCGCCTCCGCCTCGGCGACGGACACGCGCTGCGCGAAGCGCGGCCCGAGCAGGACGTTGTCGAGCACGGTCATGTGCGGGAACAGGTTGTACTGCTGGAACACGATGCCCATCTGCTGGCGCATGCGGCGCGCCTCGGCCTCGCTCACGCGCCGCCGGGCGCCGCCGGGCGTCGTGCGGTACCACAACTCCTCGCCGTCGAGCCGGATCTCGCCTGTGTCGTACTCCTCGAGGAAGTTGATGCAGCGCAGGAGCGTGGTCTTGCCGCAGCCGCTGCGGCCGATGAGCGCCACCACCTCGCCGTCGGCGATGTCGAGGTCGATCCCGCGCAGCACGCGGGCCGTGCCGAACGACTTCTGCAGCCCGCGGACGGCGATCACGCGCGCTCCCCCGCGAAGCCCTTCAGGGCCAGGTGCCGCTCGAGCAGCCGGCCCAGGCGGTCGATGCCGAAGCACATCACGAAGTAGAACGCCGCGGCCAGGCCGAGGATGGTGAAGACGGCGAACGTGCGCTCGATGATCTCGCGCGCGGCCAGCGTCAGCTCCCACACGCTGATGATCGACAGCACCGACGACGCCTTGACGCTCATGACGCACACGTTGACGTACGGCGGCAGCGTGTAGCGTGTGACCAGCGGCGCCACGATCTTCCGGAACATGGCGAGCGGCGGCAGCCCCAGGCTCCGCGCCGACTCCCACTGCGGGCGCGGGATGGCGAGCACGCCGCCGCGGAAGACCTCCGCGAAGAGCGCGCCCGTGTAGACGATCAGCACCAGCGTGCCCGCGATGTAGGGGCCGGTGCGCAGGTCGAGCGCGGGCATGGCGTAGAACAGCAGCAGCGCCAGCACGAGGAGCGGCGTGCCGCGGACGACGTAGACGTAGACCCGGTAGACGGCGCGCACGGCCGCGAACCGCGCGAAGGCGATGGTGGCGAGCAGGACGGCGAGCAGGGTGCCGCCGACGATTGCCGCCGCCGCGAGCAGCAGCGAGACGACCGCGCCCTGCGCGAGGAGCGCGAGGCTACCGGGCGGCATCGGCGGCGCGCCGTCCTACCGCCACCGCACGGCGCGATGGGCGACGCGGAAGAAGACCTCGGTGCCCGACACGAGGAGCAGATAGAGCAGGGCGACGACGATGAACGCCTCGTACGCCGCGCCCGTCTGCTCCGTGAGCAGCTTGGCCTGCATCGTGAGCTCCGTGATGCTGATCGCGGACAAGAGCGAGGTGTCCTTGAGCAGGAGCACTGTCTGGTTGCCGAGGGCCGGGATCGAGTAGACCAGCACCTGCGGCAGCACGACCTTCCGGAACGTGCTCCAGGGCGCCAGCCCGATACTGCGCGCGGCGTCGAACTGGACGCGGTCGATCGCGTTCACGCTGCCGCGCAGGATCTCCGAGATGTACGCGCCGTTCTGGAGGATGAGCGCGAGGCCGCCGCAGACCACGGCCGGCCACGGCAGGCCGATCATCGGGAACGCGAAGTAGATGAGATAGATCGGCAGGAGCACCGGTGTGTTGCGGAAGAGCTGGACGTAGGCGTCCACGCCGCGGGCGCCCCAGCGCCCCGTCGACAGCCGGATGAGCAGCAGCACGCAGCCCCAGATGAGGGCGCCGCACGCCGCGCCCACCGCGGTGACGGCGGTCCATCCCAGGCCCGTGAGATAGGTGGGCCCGTAGATCGCCACCCACCGGGCGAAGCTCACCGCGGGGGTCCCCCCGGGGACGCCCCGCGGGAACCACGCCGTCGCGTGGGACGCACGGGATCAACGGCTCACTGCTGCAGGTAGAACTTCTGAGGCGGCGGCTTCTTGCCGAACCACTTGTGATAGATCTCGCTGTACTGCGGATACCACGAGCCCGTGCGCATCTCGGCCACCGCGGTGTCGAGCCACTGCCACCACTTGAAGTCGCCCGGCTTCATGAAGATGCCGTTGTTCTGCGAGGCGCCGAGCAGGCCGGGGAGCACTTCCATCTCGTCCTTGTTCTGGGCCGCCCAGTACTCGGCCGAGGGCGTGTCGATCTGCAGGGCGTTGGCGCGCCCGCTCCTCACGGCCAGGAACTGCGCCGACGGCGTGTCGAAGGTCAGGATCTTCGTCCTGGGGAAGAATCGCTTGGCCCGGTCCGCCATCTGCGGGTTGTTCAGGTTGGCGATCGTGTACTTGTCCTGGTCGAGGTCCTTCAGTGACTTGATCCCGCTCTTCTTGCTGACGAGCACGGAGATGCCGGAGTCGATGAACGGCCGCGTGAACCCCACGCGGATGGCGCGATCGGGATAGGTTGTTGTACCGCCCACGCCCATGTCGGCGCGCCCGCTCTCGATGGCCGGCCAACGGCCCTCGGCGCTCACGCTCACGAACTCGACCTTGTTCGGGTCCTTGAACAGGGCGGTGGCAACGAGCCGGGCGATGTCGATGTCGAAGCCGACGAGTTGGCCCTTGTCGTCGTTGAACGCGAACGGCGGCACCGTGGTCAGCGTGACCACGATGAGCTTGCCGCGCTCGAGCACGATATCCATCCGCGACTTCTCCTGGGCGCCGGCCGGCGAGCCGGCGGCCACGAGGATTGCGACGAGGGCCGCGGCCACGACGTGACGAATGCGCGATGTCAGCATGAGCCCCTCCTTTGGAGTCAGGTCAGGAACCGACAGTCAGATCAGGAAACATACGCGTAGGCGGCCTTCCCCGTCAACGCCACGAGCACTTCCACGGTCGCCCGCTCCTGGGCGCGGGCCACCTCCTCGAGCGTCGGGCCGGTGGCGGCGTCGGGAGAGAGCAGGTGCACGGTCGCGCGCTCGGCGACCGGCCCGGCGTCGGTGACGTCGACCACCGTGTGCTCCAGCGAGACCGAGAGGATCGGCGCCGGGCGGCCCGCGATACTCACGCGCTGGCCGGGCTTGCGCAGCAGGATCGAGTTCGAGAACCCGAGCGGCAGGACGCCGACGCGGGTCGGGCGCGCGGCGGTG
>Ga0154317_1238_pt1 | contig 20346 bp, 21 predicted proteins | sample RifGroA2_FD_105611 | JGI IMG/M metagenome (GOLD analysis project Ga0154317, IMG submission 105611) | Candidatus Rokubacteria bacterium GWA2_70_23 | reverse complement strand
TCCTGCTCGACAACATAGAGCTGTTCCTGAGCGTCCAGCGCCAGGCCCACGGGCCGGGCCAGCTTTTGGTCCTCGCCGATCTCGGTCAATGTCTTCTGCCCGAAGTCGAACACGAACACCTGCAACCGGGCGAAGTCCGACACGTAGAGGCGTTGCCCGTCGTCGGAGATTGCCAGCCCCATCGGCTCGATGATCCGGTTGGGCGCCGGCTTGTCGCCGGCGAGGAAGGCGAAAAGATCCTGGGAAAAGGTGGTGTCGCGGCCGAGGTTCTCGTCGCTGACGATGCTCCGGACGAACTCGACGCGCGCTCTCAGCGGAGGCGGTGGCCAGACCAGCCGCACCGGCTCCTCTCTCTTCGGCGCCGTGGCGCGGCCACCCAGGGCGACAAGGAGGACCCCCACCGCTACCCGTCCATACCGTCTGCGAACCGTTGTGCTCGTCGACATGATGGCCTCACTACTGCGCAAGGCTCCTGACGAAGGCGATCACGTCCCGGATCTGGTCGTCCTTCACGGCGGCGCCGCCCTTCTTGACGATGTCCATCAGGTACTCGTCCTTGACCCCTGCCATGTACGCCTTATCGGTGAGGTCTCTGGGCTTCGGGTTCAGTGCCGCGGCCGCCGGGCCATCTCCCTTCCCGGCCGTGCCATGGCACGCAGCGCAGTTCTGCACAAAGAGAGCCTTGCCCTTCTCGCCGTTGGCCTGAGCCCCTGCGAGGCTCGCAAGCGTCACACCCACAAGCAAAGCCGTTACACCGATCTGGACCACTCGCCTCATGGGGTCTCCTGGTTAGTGGAATCACCTGCCGGAGGTGCAAGGAGCGTTCCGATCCTAGGATCAGTCGCGTCGCGGTCTACCGGGAGGGACCAGCTCTCGAGTGAGGCCTTCTAACCGATTGATTTTCACGCCGGACAGGGATTGTGTCCGGCAGGCGGACTGCTGGAAGTGTCAGAAAAGTCTACGATACGCTCTCGGAATAGCCGAAGCGAGCCGCTCGGCCTAATCCGAAGCTGGGAATTTCCCCCGGCGGCTGGGCGAAATCCCTCAGACGCCCTCGTCCTCGGCCCTGGGCCCGAGGTCGAACTTCTTGACCCGGTAGCGCAGCTCGTCCCGCGTGAGCCCCAGCAGCCGCGAGGCGTGCGTCTGGTCGCCCTGCGTCAGATCGAGCGCCTAGCGGACAAAATCGCGCTCCAGGTCCTCCAGGACGACGCCTGTCGACGGTATCCGGAAGCGGGGCTGCTCGCGGGCGGGTCCGCCCGGTCGGGCCCCGATCTCCGGCGGCAGGTCCCCGGGGGTGAGCTCCCCGGATTCCACGAGGATCATGGCGCGCTCGATGACATTGCGAAGCTCGCGCACGTTGCCGGGCCAGTCGTACTGCACGAGCAGGCGCTCGGCGGCAACGCTCAGGCGGGGCTGCGGCTTCTTGAACTCGCGGCTGAAGTGCTCGAGGAAGTGGCGGGCCAGCAGCCCGATGTCCTCGCGGCGCTCCCTGAGCGGCGGGATCGTGATCGTGACGACCTGGAGGCGATAGTAGAGATCCTTGCGGAACGCCCCCTGCTCCACCGCGGTGCGCAGGTCCTTGTTGGTGGCCGCCACCACACGGATGTCCACGCTGATGTCCTTGACGCCCCCGACGCGACGGAAACGGCGCTCCTCGAGCACCCGCAACAGCTTGGCCTGCAGCGCGGGCGTCATGTCGCCGATCTCGTCGAAGAAGATCGTCCCGCCATGCGCCAGCTCCAGCAGCCCCTTCTTCTGCGCCTTGGCATCGGTGAAGGCGCCCCGCTCGTGGCCGAACAGCTCCGACTCGAGCAGCGTCTCCGGCATCGCCGTGCAGGTGATCTCCATGAACGATTCGTCTGCGCGAGCGCTCTCGTAGTGGACTGCCTTGGCGAGGACATCCTTGCCGGTCCCGCTCTCGCCCCTGGATCAGCAACGTCGTCGCCCCGCTGACGCTGACCTTGCGGGCCAGCGACACCACCTCCTGGATCGCCCGGCTCGTGCCCACGAGGCGGCCGAAGTGATAGGGGTACAGGTGCTTCTCCCGGAGGAACTCCACCTTCTGCCTGAGCTGCCGCGTCTCGAGGGCGTTGCGCAGGGTCACGCCGAGGTTCTCGAAGTCGATGGGCTTGGCGACGTAGTCGTAGGCGCCGAGCCGCATCGCCTCCACCGCCGTGCCGACATCGGCGTAGGCGGTCATGATGATCACCTGGATGTCGGGATGGCTCTCCTTGACCTGGCGGAGCACCTGGATCCCGTCCGTGTCGGGCAGCTTGAGATCCAGCAGGAGGAGGTCGGGGCTCTCCTCCCGGACGGCCGCCACGGCTCGCGCGCCGTCCTCCGCGGTCTCGACGTCGTAGCCGAGCTTCTCGAGCGTCTGCTCGAGGGACCAGCGAATCAGGCGCTCGTCGTCAACGACCAGCACTCTCGGTGGCATTGGTCTCGCTCCTCGCTCCGTCGATCGGCGGGTTCGCGGGCAGTGCAATGGTGAACGTGGTCCCCTTCCCCACCGAGCTCTCGACCGTGATCCGGCCCCCGTGCTGCTCGACGACCCGGGCGGCGATGGCCAGCCCGAGCCCTGTCCCCTGGGCCTTCGTCGTGAAGAAGGGCTGGAAGATGCGGGGGAGGTGCTCGGCCGCGATGCCCCCTCCGGTGTCGCTGATCCGGACCTCCACCGCGAGCTCCCCGGCCGGCGGCACGCGGGTCTCCAGGGTCAGGCGACCCCCCTGCGGCATCGCCTGACGCGCGTTCACGAGGATGTTGAGAAAGGCCTGGTGGAGGAGGCTCGGGTCGACGTAGACGGCCGGGAGCGAGCCGTCCAGCCGGCGGACGATCTGGATGTCCCCGCGTGGCAGGAACTGCAAACTCTGCTCCAGCAGTCCGTTGATCTCCACCGCGATCCGCTCCGGCGTCACTGGACGGGCGTGCTGCAGCAGCTCCGTCAAGGTCCTGTTCATGCGGGAGATCTGGGCCTGGACGTCAGCCAGCAGGGCGGCCCGGTCGTCTCCGCGCGCCCACCGGCTGCCGAGGACATGCAGCGCGCCCGAGATGCCCGCCAGCGGGTTCCGGAGCTCATGCGCGAGCCCCGCCGCCAGCTCGCCCACCGTCGCCAGCCGGTCCGACCGGAGCAGCTGCTCCTGCTGCCGCTCGAGGGCCTGCTGGCGGCGCCGGGCCTGCTCGGCCACCACGCCCATGCACAGGCCCACCAGTCCGAAGAACGCCACCCGCAGCGCGAACCCCGGCTGCGGCGGGGGCCAGTCGCCCGCGAGGGCGTAGAGACCGGTGGCGGCGGCGGCGATGCCGAGCCCGGTCCCGAGCCCGAAGTAGAAGGCGTGGAGCGCGATGAGGAGGGTGAAGGCCAGGTGCAGATCGCTCGAGAACCCGCCGGTGATCCGCACGAGGAAGAAGACCACGGCCAGGTCGAAGACGAGCGCGACCTTGTACAGGAGCGCGATGCGCCCCGGGCGCACCGCATTCAACACGTAGATGCCGACGCTGAACGCCAGGAACATCGCCAGGATCGGAAGCCGGGGCGCTCGTGTCCAGTCCGGCGCCAGGGCCCACCACACCGTGCCCGCCGCCAGCGTCGCCCCGCGGAGCCCGAGGAACCAGAGGTCCAGAGGCTCGAGCCCCACACGGCGCCCCCAGCCCTCGATCTGCGCCCCCACGTCACTCATCGCTGGCGGCGCGCCTCGGCGAGCATGGCCCGCGTGCGATCGGCGTCCTCGCCGCTCGGCACGAGGGCGAGGAAGGACTCGAGGGCCTGCTGGACGGCGGCGTAGTCCTTCTTGCCCGTGAAGAGCAGGTCGCGCGGTCCCAGTGGGCGTGGGCGTACTTCGGGTCGATGCTGATGGCCTCCTCGATGCGGGCGAGCGCCTGGTCCAGGTGCTTGCCCTGGTAATGGACGGCCAGGGCCAGCGCCATCCAGGGCGCCAGCAAACCCGGCGTCGCCGTCACCGGCGACCCTCGCCCTCGATCATCAGGCTCGCCTCCGCACCGATCTGGTCCCCATCGTCTCTGATTTCACACGGCCGATGCTGCACCCACCCGCCGATACGCCATTCCGATGCCACACCCCCTCGGCAGGAGCAATCGTATTGGGATCAGAGGGTTAGCCAGATCCATGGGCGCAGCGACCGGACGCGGCGGTGGGCAGGCCGCGGTGGGGCTGACCCATCTGTGGGGAAAATTCCCCACTCCATCGGTCCGTCTGCGCCGCCCCACCCCCACCCCCGCCCCCTCCACGGGATCGCCGAAGATCCTTCTCGCTGCAGAGGCCAGCCCGGCTGCGGTCTGAATGTCAGGGGGACGGGGTGCGGGGCCTCGCCGGCGCCGGCCGAGTGCGGGCCACCGGCTCTCGGTTGCCCCTCCGCCGAATGCGGTCTATGATGCCGGCGTTCCCGGCACATGTGCCAGCGATCGGACCCTTCAGCGCGAGGAGGCGGTCATGAATGGGATGAAGAAGGCCCTGTGGCTCATCGTCGGCGTGCTCAGCGCCCTGCTGCTGCAGGCAGGGGTCGCCCACGCGCAGAAGAAGACGCTCGTGGTGGCGCTCAACCAGGACCCCGACATCCTCGACCCGACGCTCTCGCGCACCTACGTGGGCCGCATCATCTACGCCCACATGTGCGAGAAGCTCTACGAGATCGACGCGGGCCTCAGGATCGTCCCCCAGCTCGCCGCCGACTTGCCGCAGTTCAGCGACGCCGGCAAGACGGTCACCATCAAGCTCCGCCCGGGCGTGAAGTTCAACGACGGCACGCCGATGAACGCCGAGGCCGTGAGGTTCTCCCTCGACCGCCACCGCGCGATGAAGGGCTCCAACCGGCGCAGCGAGCTGGACTCGGTGACCGCCGTGGAGGTCGTCGATCCCCTGACCGTGCGCCTGCGTCTCAAGGCTCCGTTCTCCCCCATCGTGGCGACGCTGGCCGATCGCGCGGGCATGCCCGTCTCGCCGGCCCAGGCCAACAAGCTCGGCGACAAGTTCGGCACCGCGCCCGTGTGCGTCGGACCCTGGAGCTTCGTCGAGCGCGTGCCCCAGGATCGGATCGTGCTCGAGAAGTCCGCCCACTACTTCGACCCCGGCCAGGCCCGCTTCGACCGCCTCGTCTTCCGCGTCATCCCGGACGACAACGTGCGGCTGGCCAACCTGCGCTCGGGCGACATCGATCTCATGCACCTGGTGAGCCCCACCGACGCTGCCAGCCTGCGGAAGGAAGGGCGCTTCGACATGCCGAGCGTCACCGGCCTCGGCTACCAGGGGATCACCCTCAACCTCCGCAACAAGACCGGCAAGACCCAGGCGCCCGCCGATCTCGGCACCCCGCTGGCCAACGATCCTCGGTTGCGCCAGGCGCTGGAGCTGGCCATCGACCGCGAGGTGCTGAACCAGGTGGTCTGGGACGGCCAGTACACGCCGGGCTGCACCCCGATCCCGCCGGTGAGCCCCTTCGCCGACAAGAGCCGCAAGTGCGCGGGCCGCGACGTCGCCAAGGCCAAGCAGCTCCTGGCCGCCGCCGGCCTCGCCGGCGGCTACGCCTTCGAGCTGACGATCATCAACGATCCCCCGCAGCGGCGCGTGGGCGAGGTGATCCAGGGCATGGCCAAGGAGGCGGGCTTCAACATCACGCTCCGGCCCTCCGAGTTCGCCTCGGCGCTCACCGACGACGACAACGGCAAGCTCCAGGCCTTCCTCATCGGCTGGAGCGGCCGCGTGGACCCGGACGCCAACATCCACCAGTTCCAGACCTGCGGCGGCAGCCTCAACACGACGCTGGCCTGCGACGAGGGGATCGACGCGCTCCTGAACAAGGCGCGGGAGGTGAGCGATCTCGGACAGCGGATCGGGCTCTACCGCGAGGCCGTGGACAAGTTCGCCGGCAGCCGCCGGAACATCGTCTACCTCTATCACCTGAACTACATCGTGGCCCACGCCAAGAACCTCAAGGGCTACACGGCCGTGCCCGACGGCCTCATCCGGATCAAGGGAACCTCCTGGAACTAGCGGGGAGGGACACGGCCGGAGCGCCGCGCGCGCCGCGTCGCTAGACGCCCGTGCTCGACTTCCTCCTGCAGCGGGTCGCGATCTCCATCGTGACCCTGCTCGTGATCAGCCTCGTGGTCTTCACGGGCGTGCGCATGATTCCCGGCGATCCCGCCCGGGTCATGGGCGGCACCGACGCCGATCCTGCGGGGCTCGCCGAGATCCGCGCCAAGTACGGGCTCGACGACCCCGTGCCGCTGCAGTACCTGCGCTGGCTCGGGCTGGCGCTCCGGGGCGATCTCGGCGAGTCCATCCGGACCCGGGAGGGCGTGGTCCGGACGGTGGCGGCGAAGCTGCCCATCACCATCGAGCTCGCCGGCCTCTCCCTCGTGATCGCGCTCGCGATCGCCATCCCCGCCGGCGTCTTCTCGGCGGTGCGGCGCAACACGATCTGGGATCTCCTGGCCAACGGCGTCTCCCTCTGCGGGCTCTCCGTGCCGTCCTTCTGGCTCGGCATCATGCTCATTCTCCTCTTCTCGGTGCGGCTGCGGCTCCTGCCCGCCTCCGGCTTCGTGCCGCTGTTCCAGGATCCCCTGGCCAACCTCGAGCGCATGATCATGCCGGCCTTCGTGCTGGGCGCGGGGCTGGCCGCCGTCCTCATGCGCCAGACCAGGAACAGCATGATCGAGGTGATGAGCGCGGACTATATCCGCACCGCCTACAGCAAGGGCCTGGCGGGCCGCGTCGTCGTGTTCCGCCACGCCATCCGCAACGGCCTCATCCCGGTGGTCACGATCCTGGGGCTGCAGACGGGGGCCCTCATGGGCGGGGCGGTGGTGACGGAGCAGATCTTCGTCGTGCCCGGCTTCGGGCGGCTGATCGTGGAGGCCGTGTTCACGCGCGACTACCCGATGGTCCAGGGGGTCGTGCTCATCACGGCGTCCGCCTACGTCCTGATCAACCTCCTCGTGGACGTGGCCTACTCGCTCCTGAACCCCCGCATCCGCATCAGGGGCGGCGAGACATGAGCCTGAGCCGTCTGCAGCGCGGCTGGCACCGCGCCCGCCGCCGGCCCGTGGCGGTGGTGGGAGCCGTCGTGGTGCTCCTGTTCACGGCGATGGCGCTCGGGGCCCCATGGATCGCGCCGAGCGACCCGCTCCGCACCGACTGGAGCAAGATCCGCAAGGCCCCGACCTGGGCGCACCCGTTCGGCACCGACGACCTCGGGCGCGACACCTTCTCGCGCGTCGTCTGGGGGACGCGCATCTCGATGCAGGCGGGGGTCTTTTCCATCCTCCTCGCCATCGCCATCGGGGTGCCGGTGGGCCTCGTCGCCGGCTACTACCGCGGCGCCTTCGACCAGCTGATCATGCGGCTCACGGACGCGTGGCTGTCCTTCCCGTTCCTGATCCTCGCCATCGGGCTCGTCACCATCCTCGGTCCCTCGCTCACCAACGCCACCGTGGCCATCGGGCTCGGCGCCACGCCCACCTATATCCGGCTCACTCGCGGCCTGGTGCTCGGCACGCAGGCGGAGGACTATGTCCAGGGGGCGCGGGCGCTGGGCGCCGGCGACGGGCGCGTCATGGCGCGGCACATCCTGCCCAACATCGCGAGCGCCCTCCTCGTGCAGGCCACCGTGTCGATCCCCGGCGCCATCATCGCCGAGGCCATCCTGTCCTTCCTCGGCCTCGGCGTGCAGCCGCCCAGCCCGAGCTGGGGGACGATGCTCAGCGCCGCCCAGCAGTTCCTCGAGGCCGCGCCGTGGATGGCCTGGTGGCCGGGGCTCGCCATCTTCTCGCTCACGCTGTCGTTCAATCTGGCCGGCGACGGGCTGCGCGATCTCCTCGACCCCAAGGACTACTGATGCTCACACGCTGACCCCTAGCAGGCTGCTGAAAAAGGCCCATCTGCTTCGTTGGCGCGCTCGGCCGCACGCTCAACGTGGCTCGCTCACGCTCGCCCGGATCTCCGGATCCGCTCACCTCGCCTCCGGCTCGGCTCGCCAAGCGGAGTACGCCTCGCTTGCGGCCGTCGCGCGCCGCCTCGCATCTGGACCTTTTTGAGCAGCCTGCGAGTTTTTCAGCAGCCTGCTGGGTCCGCTGTTCCGCAGCCTGACGATCCCTGGTGATTCGAACGCCGCCGCCTCGCCGGCGCCGGGCACATTCCTCCCCCAGCCGGTCAACCCCTCGGCCCCCTCGTTCGTCAGTATGAGTAAGAGGGCTGGCGGCTCGTCTAACGCGCGTGGACCCATCTTCGGGATACGAGGCGTTGGTCCAGACCCACTCCGGCCGCTTGCAGCGGTTGTGCCAGCTGCTCCTGGCGGATGGTCAGGAGGCGGAGGAGGTCGTGCAAGAGGTGTTCGTGAAGGCATTCGAGGCGGAGAGGCGGCACGGTCCCCCGGCGGACTGGGGGCCGTGGCTGACGCGGATCGCCGTCAACACCTGTCGGGACCGTCGCCGGGCCGGCTGGTGGAGGCGGTTCCGGCGCTGGAGCGAGCGGATCGAGGAGATGCCCATCGCCGACGGAGGACCGACACCGGAGGACGCGGCCATCAGTGACGAGACGAGGCGGCGCGTGTGGCTGGCGTTTCGGGCTTTGCCCGACCGGCAGCGCGAGGTGTTCGTGCTGCGCCATCTGGAGGGGTGGTCGGGGCCGGAGATCGCCGCCGCGCTGGGGCTCAGCGTCGGCAGCGTGAAGCGCCATCTCTTCCGGGCCATCCATCGGCTGCGCGAGACCCTCGGGGGAACACCATGAGCCGGTGCCTGCCCGACAAGAGCTTGACGCAGGTGCAGGCCGGCCTGGGCAGTGAAGCCGAGCACGCCCATGTGCAGTCCTGCCCGGGCTGCGCCCAGCGCCTCCGCGCCCTCGCGCGGGATCTGGCCGTCATCAGTCGCGTGCTGGCGACGACCGCCGAGCCGGCGACCCGGACCGTGCGAACCGCAAGGCGATGGCTGCCCGCCGCCGTGGGCGCCTCGGCCCTCGCGGTGGCCGCCCTGCTGTGGATCGAGGTCGCGGTCTGGCGGGCGATGACGTTCGTTCCCCCCACGATGCAGCCCGAGGAGGTTTCGGCCATCCTGAGCGAGGTCTCCGCCGCCCTGTTCTCCGTTCGCGGATATGTGAGCGCCAAGGCGGAGGCCGATGAGCTCGTGCCGACGCTCGAGAGCGAGGAGGACGCCGAGAGCGACTGCGATGGACCGGACTGGCTGGTGACACCGGGCTGCGGCCCGGCCGCGCTCACCCCCACCGCCACGTCAGAGTGGGGATGGGCAGAGGAATGATCATGACTGGCGATCTCCGATCGGGAGGAAAGACATGAAGACGCTGAGCGAGATGAAGACGATGCGTGTTCGGTCCGCGGGATGGGCCGCCGTCGTGCTGGCGGTGCTCCTCGCGAGCGGCGCCCAGCCGGCAGCCGCCCAGAGCATGGGCCCTGGCATGGGGCACGGCTGGGGGCGCGACAGCGGACTGGCGCTCCCCTTCCTGATCCGCGCGGTGAACCTCACCCCGGAGCAGGACGCGAGGGTGCGGGCGATCCTGTCCTCGCATCGCACGGCGACGCGGAGTACGATGGAACAGCTGAGAAAGGCGCAGGAGGAGCTGGCGGACAAGCTGATCACGCCGGGACAGGTCCAGGCCGCCGACGTCCAGCCGCAGCTCCAGCAAATCGGGCAGCTCCGGGAGCAGCTCCTCCACGACAGCGCGCAGATCGCCCTTGACGTCCGGGCGATCCTGACGCCGGAGCAGCTAGCCAAGGCGGGTCAGGTGAAAACCCGCATGCAGCGGCTCCGGGTGGAGATGCGCCAGCTCTTCGAGCAGGCTCGCCCCTGAGGGCCCGAGGAGAAGACGCAGGAGGAGAGTCGCCATGAAGACATTGCTCGGCCGATTGGGCATGGCGTGCTGTATCTCCCTCGCGCTGGTGGCCGCGACCGCGAGCCCCAGCGACGCGTGGGGCCGAGATCGGCACTCCCGGGGGGGCTCGCATGGCTGGGGGGGCCCGAGCCTCTGGTGGGGCCCCCGCGTCTACCTTGGCCCCCCGGTGGTATGGGCGCCCTCCCCGTATCCGTATTACAGCCCCCGGTACGGCCCCCCGGTGGCGGTCGAGTCGCCGCCGGTGTATGTCGAGCAGCAGCCGGCGACGCCTGGGTACTGGTACTACTGCCAGAATCCGAATGGCTACTACCCATACGTCTCGCAGTGTCCCGGCGGGTGGACCCCGGTAGCGCCTACACCACCGGCACGGTAGGCTTCGAGGGGGCAAGACATGCCGGCACGCGTGACTGCGATCGGGATCGTGGTGTTGCTCTTCACCGGGTGCGCGACCGTCCCGACGGGACCGAGCGTGATGGTGCTTCCCGGCACGGGGAAGACCTTCGAGCGGTTCCAGGCCGATGATGCGGTGTGCCGGCCATGGGCCCTTCAGCAAGCCGGAACGCAGCCGGGAACGGCGGCCACGCGGGACACGCTGACCGGCGCTGCCGTGGGCGCGGTGGTCGGCGCCGGGCTCGGCGCCGCCATCGGCGCCGCGGCCGGGCATCCAGGGGCGGGAGCGGCGATCGGCGCCGGCGGAGGCCTCCTGGGCGGAACCGCCATCGGGGCCAGCGCCGGCCAGTCCGCGGGGTACAGCGTGCAGCGGCGCTACGACATGGCCTATCAGCAGTGCATGTACGCCAAGGGCAACCAGATCCCCGGCGCCCGGCGGGCCGCTCCACCGGCCTACTTGGCGCCGCTGCCTCCGCCGCCGCCGGCGGGCCCACCTCCCCCGCCCCCACCGCCTCCATCGTAGTCGGCGGTTGCTGAGGGCGAAGCCTGCGAAATGCGCCCCGCGGGGGAGACACCGCCCCTGCGCGGCTCAGGAGGCGTGAGGCTCACGCACCCCGCGCTGCCTGCTCCCGCAGCGAGCGCTGATGGGGCCAGATTCTGAAGGCGCGTCTCGATCGTGGCGTTGGCCTTCAGCTTCTGCACGAAGTCCCAGCCGTACAGCTCCAGCCACGCCTTGATCAGGAGCGTCGTCGAGGCGGCGTTCTCGGGCGCCCCGAGCGCCAGCTTGTCCTCCGTGAAAGCCGCATGCACTCCTCGTCGTTCAGATGACGCCGTCGCGCCGGAGGGCGGCGAGGTCCTCTGCGCCGAGGCCGAGGAGCGTGCCGTACACCTCCGCGTTGTGCTGCCCCTTGTCCGGACCCGCCCAGTGGATCGTGCCCGGTGTCTTCGAGAGCTTGGGGACCACGCCCACCATGGCAAGCCGCCCCACGCGCGGGTCGTCGATCTCGACGATGTTGCGCTCCCGGTAATGCGGGTCAGCCGCGATGTCGGCCACCGTATAGAGCTTCTCGGCGGGGATGCCGGCCTCCTCCAGCTGCAGCAGGAGCTCCGCCGCGGGACGCGTGCTCACCCACGCCGCGACCATCTTGTCCACGTCGTCGGCGCGGGTCACCCGGTCCGCGGAGCGGACGTAGCGCGGGTCTTGCGCCAGCTCCTCGCCCCCCATCAGTGCCGCCAGGCGATTCCAGAGGGAGTCCGTTCCGGCGTTGATCACGACCCATGCCCCGTCCCCCGAGCGGTAATTCCCAGCGGGCGACACGCCGGGATGCCGGTTCCCGCTGCGCTCGCGCACCACCCCGAGCTTCTGGTAGGCGGTGAGCATGCCCTCCGAGCTGCGGAAGATCCCCTCGTAGAGGGCCAGGTCGATCTCCTGCCCGGCACCCCCGTTCCGGTCGCGATGGTACAGCGCGAGCATCACCGCGAAGGCGCCGAAGGAGGCCGCGAGATAGTCGGCCAGAGCAAAGCCCTGACGAACCGGCTCCGCGTCTGGAAACCCCGACACGTACGTCAGCCCGGCGAAGGCGGATGCGACCCGGTCGAAGGCCCCCTTGTGCCGGTATGGACCAGTTTGCCCGTAGCCCGAGACCCGAAGCAAGATGAGCCCGGGGTTCTCCTGCGCCAGCGACTCGTAGCCGAGGCCCCACTGCTCCAGCGTGCCGGGGCGGAAGTTCTCCGCGAGGACGTCACACCCGGCCGCGAGCTGGCGGAGGATCGCCTGGCCGCGCGGGAGCCGGAGGTTCAACGTGATCGATTTCTTGTTGCGGGCTTCCTGGAGCCAGAGCAGGGGCCGGCCCTCGTACCGAGGGCCGAACTGGCGCAGGAGGTCCCCCGTGGTCGGCTCTTCCACCTTGATGACCGCGGCCCCGAATTCTCCGAGCAAGGTGGCCGCGACCGGCGCCCCCAGAACGGTGGCCAGGTCGAGCACACGGATACCGGTCAAGGATTGCGGTGTCGGATCCAGCTGGTCCTCCTCTTCTCTCGCGTTCTGCCGCGTGTGCCGGCCGGGGCAAGACCGCGCTCTGGCTCAACTATGGTGCCGGGAGGGGGAATCGAACCCCCACGGGCGTTGCCGCCCAAAGGGTCTTGAGTTCTGGAAGGTATCTTACACAGTTGCCGCAAACGGACAAGCTGCCCTTCTCCCCTTTGCCCCCTTTCGTGCCGATTGGTGCTGGCACCAGGTGGGCAGCCCTCAAGAAGAGAAGGCGCAGCCCCTGCGCGTCATCGCCACCGTCCAGGACCCGGCCGGTCGCGCGCACGATCCTCGCCCCTCTGGCAGGCTGCGGAAAGACCCCGCAGGCCGCTCAAAAAGGTCCAGATGCGAGGCGGCGAGGGATGCGACGAGCGAGGCGTACTCCGCTTGGCGAGCCGAGCCGGAGGCGAGGTGAGCGGATCCGGAGATCCGGGCGAGCGTGAGCGAGCCACGTTGAGCGAGGAGCGACCAGCGCCGTACCTCCGCAGATGGGCCTTTTCCAGCGGCCTGCTCGGCCGCCCCTGCGCCCTTCAGCCTGCCGGCCCCGCCCCACGCTCGCACCACGGCCGTTCCTTGACGGCGCACCCGCAGCGGGAGCAGGATTGCCGCAGCCCACAGGGCGATGACGGCTGCCCATGCGCGCTGGGCTCCCTCATGGGGCTGAGCTTGCCCGGGGGCCGGGCCAGGGGGTCCGCGCGGACGGCTGCCCGAATCGCGTTCATGATGGCCATGCACTCCCGGGAGGGGCTCATCGAGGAGGGAGGGACGCGATGACGGACACGCCGACGACCGAGCAAGGGCCGATCCTGGACCGGAGGCTCCGCGAGGGGGCCATCGACGTCCACGTGCATGCCGATCCGTGCAGCCTCATCGCGCGGAACCAGGATTTCCGCGCCCCCTCGGCCCGGCCGATCGGCCTCGCCGATGCGGCGCCGGCGCCGGGCGGCGGCCGCTGATGAGCGGCCCCTGGCCAGCCTTCACGGCGGCGGCGGTGCAGGCGGCGCCCGTGTACCTCGACCGCCAGGCCACCGTGGACAAGGCCTGCGCCCTGATCCGCGAGGCCGGGCGCGCCGGGGCCAGGCTGGTGGCCTTCCCCGAGGTCTTCGTCCCCGGCTTCCCCCACTGGATCTACCTCGATCGCCCGCAGCCCAACGAGCGCTACTTCGTCGAGCTGGTGAGGGAAGCGGTGCAGGTGCCGGGCCCCGAGACTGAGCGTCTCGGCCAGGCGGCGCGGGAGGCCGGCGCCCACGTGGTGATCGGGGTCAACGAGCGGAGCCCCCGGAGCATGGGGGAGCTGTTCAACACCAACCTCATCTTCGGGCCCGACGGCTCGCTCCTGGGTCGGCATCGCAAGCTGATGCCGACCTATGCGGAGAAGATGGTGTGGAGCTTCGGCGACGGCTCGACGCTCCGCGTGTACGACACCGCGGTGGGGCGGCTCGGCACCCTCTGCTGCGGGGAGAACACCAACCCGCTGGCCCGCTTCGCCCTCATCGCGCAGGGCGAGCAAGTCCACGTGGCTAATTACCCCGCGCGGCCGGCGGGAGACGCCTATGACCTCACGCGGGCCATCGAGATCCGCTCCGCCGCCCATGCCTTCGAGGGCAAGTGCTTCGTGCTGGTGGCGGGGAGCCTCATCAGCGCCCCCATGCGCGAGCGGCTCGGCGACACTGCCGAGAAGCGCCGGCTCCTCGGCGAGGGCAGCGCCACGTTCACCGGCATCCTCGGCCCCGACGGCCGCGTCATCGCGGGGCCCGCGGCGGCGGACCGGGAGGAGATCGTCTACGGCAAGATCGAGCTCGAGGCGATCATCCGGCCCAAGATCCTCCACGACGTGGCCGGCAACTACAACCGCTTCGACGTGCTGTCGCTCCAGCTGAACCGCGCGCCCCTGGCGGCGATCCACGAGGCGATGCCGGCGCTGACGGACTCCGAGGGCCCGGGGCCGGACACCCGGCCGCTGCTGGACGAGCTCCGCCGCCGCGCGGGCTCGGCCTCCCACGAGGAGCTCCGGGCGCTCGTCGCCTCGCTGCTGGCGGCTCTGGACGCCGGGTAGCGCCTGCGCCTCCCCGGTAGGGACATGTCCCATAGGAGACTGACACGATGAGAACAGGGAACTCTGCTTGGCTCTGGTTTTCGGCCGTCGCGACGGTGTCTGTGGCACCGGTTCTCATCTCGATTCCCTTCTTCGCCAAGAATTTCCAGGTCAAGCCGGAGGCCTTCACGACCTGGTACTTCGCCAGCGTCTCCGTCGGCGTCGCGGTGTGGCTCTGGCTGGCCGGCCGTGCGGCGGACCTCCGCCCCGGGGGAGCCGTCGCGGCCCTGGGCATCGTGCTGGTCGGCCTGAGCTTCGGCGCGGCCGCGAACGGGTTCCTTTTCCACGCGGTGTCCGTGGCGCCCAATCCCGGGCTCCCGTCTGTCATGTACAGCGGCGCCAGCGTCATCGTCTTCTTCGCATCCGCGGCCCTCGCAGATCGTCTCCCCAGACTCTTCGACCAGGTGAGCACGGACATCGACCGGTTTCTGGGCATCCTGCTCATGATCGCCGGAGTCTTCCTCATCGCCGGAGGATGGCCGCTCGTGAAGGGGGCCCTCACAAGGAGTTCGTTCTGATGCCTCGGCTCCGTGTGCGGCACACGGGTTCTTGAGGCGCCCGACCCGCTCGCGTGCGAGCGCCTGGTATACTCGGCCGGTGCGTGCCGCCGATCTCCCCCTGGTCGATGTCACGATCCTGGACCTCACGCGCGTCCTCGCCGGGCCCTACTGCACCCGCTTGCTGAGCGACCTGGGCGCCCGTGTCATCAAGATCGAGCGCCCAGGCGAGGGCGACGAGATGCGGCGCGCCTACCTGCAGCTCGAAGGCAACCGCACGGACCAGAGCACCTATTTCACCCGTGTGAACGCGGGCAAGGAGAGCGTCGCCGTCGACATGTCACGTCCCGACGGCCAGGCCATCATCCGCGACCTGGCGCGCGTGGTCGACGTGGTGGTGGAGAACTTCATGCCCGGCGTGGTGGCCAGGCTGGGCTGCGACTACGAGACGCTCCGGGCGGTGAAGCCCGACATCATCTACTGCTCCATCTCGGGCTTCGGGCAGACGGGGCCGTGGCGCTCGCGACCCGCGCTCGCCCACATCATCAACGCCATCTCCGGCCTCATGCACCTGGAACAGGGCGAGGAGCCGGCGCCGCGGGCCTCCAACCTGCAGGCTGCCGACGTCCTGGCCGCCACCCATGCCGCCAGCGCGATTCTGGCGGCGATCATCCGGAGGAGTCGCACCGGCAGGGGCGCACACCTCGATGTCTCCATGCTCGAGGCGCTCATCGCCGCCGACAGCGTGACCTATGCCGCCGTGCTCAACGGCGGCGAGGAGCACGGCAACCCGCGCCCCGGCATGATCGTCGCCCCCATCGGCGACGGCTGCGTGGCCCTGCAGTTCGTGGGCGCGCCGCAGCTCTGGCCACGCCTGCTGGCCGTCATGGGGCGGCCCGAGCTGGATCGGGACCCGCGTTTCGATAGCCACGAGAAGCGGCGTGTGAACTGGGGCGACCTGCGGCAGATCGTCGAGTCGTGGCTCGCGACGTTCCGCACGATGGCGGACGCCCTCAAGGCGCTCTCCGATGCGCGCATCCCGTGCGCACCGGTACTCCGCCCGGCCGAGGTGATCGCCGAACCCCACCTGGCCGAGCGGCAGTTCTTCCCGACGGTGCCGCATCCGGCTCGTGGCGCCGTGCGCGTGACCGCCAGCCCCTTCCACCTCGACGGCGTGCCGCTGCACCCCCGGGGGCCCGCGGCCTACCGCGTGGGCGAGCACACGCGGGCGGTGCTCGGCGACCTGCTCGGCTACCCGGCGGAGCGCATCGACGAGTTGCGGCGCTCAGGGGTCATCGACATCCCGTAGCCGTGCGTCCTTCCAGGACCCGACTCGCAATCCCGGCCCGACCCACCCCGCCCGGTCGATGGCCGGCATGCCTTGGCGGGCCGCTGCAGGGCCGCGTCGATCCGTGCCAGCACCGCCGGCTCGTCCCCGGGGATCCGCCGGTGAAGGAGAACACCTGCGTGGCGCCCGCTCGACGTGGCGCCCGCTCGACCTTGCTCGGAGCCGTGCGTCCGCCACTGGTGGTGCCGGGAGGGGGAATCGAACCCCCACGGGCGTTGCCGCCCAAAGGTTTTTGAGACCTTCGCGTCTGCCAGTTCCGCCACCCCGGCCCGTCGAGAGCGCCCTCAGTGTAACGAGCCCCGCCTGACCTCGGCAAGGGCGGTGTAAACGGCCGGGCTCCCGGCCGCGTCTGTCCGTGTAAGCAGGCAGTCACCCCGGGCGCCAAGGAGAGAGATCATGAACATCATCAGCGTCGCAGTCGCAGGAGTCCTCGGGCTCGCCCTCGCCGCTCCGGCCATGGCCGACACCCGCATCGACCAGCGCCAGGCGAACCAGGAACAGCGCATCGAGCAGGGCATCCGCTCGGGCCAGCTGACGGCCGGCGAGGCCGCCCGGCTCGAGCGCGGCCAGGCGCGCATCGAGCGCATGGAGCGCCGCGCGCTCGCCGACGGCCGGATGGACCCGCGGGAGCGGCGCAGGATCATGCAGGCGCAAGAGGTGCAGAGCCGCCACATCTACCGCGAGAAGCACGACAACCAGACGCGGTAAGCGCCCGCTCAGCGTGCGCTCTAAACCCCGGTCTTCCTTGACAGCTTCAGGTGGCCGAGGGTATCCTGTCCGTCGCGTGGGGCTGTAGCTCAGCTGGGAGAGCACAAGGCTGGCAGTCTTGGGGTCAGGGGTTCGAGCCCCCTCAGCTCCACCAATTCTTCTCGCGGGGTTACGGAGCGATCCGTGGCCCCGCGCGTGTGTTCGGCACCCGCTGCTGCCGCGCGAATGGCGTTCACGTCGCTGTCGACGAGCTGGGCCGGCCCTCTACTGTACAGACACATGCTATTATTCGTCTGTACACTGAACGTTCGGCAGGAGGAGGCGGAATGGCCACGAAGGCGGGCGCGCAGACCCGGGTGGGCAGACAGCGCAAGAACTACCGCATCGACACGGCGAAGCTGGAGCGCACGAAACGGATCCTCGGGACCCGCACGGAGACCGAGACGATTCATCGGGCATTGGACCTGGTGGCTGACGAGGCCGCGCTCGCGACGGCCCTGGCGCGCTTTCTCGAGAAAGGGCGCGGGCACATCGAGGACGTCGATGCCCGCCGGTAGATGGCTGGTATTCGACACGAACGTCTACGTGGTCGCGCTGCGGGAGGGGGCAGGCGGTCACGCCTCCGAGCTGCTCAGACGGCTCGTGCCGCGTACGTATCTCGCGGCCGTCGTGTCTGCGGAGCTGCACGCCGGCGCCCTCGACGATGTCGGGCGCGAGGCCGTTCGAGGGCTGGCCGAGCCATTCTTGCGGCTGGGCCGCGTGGTGACGCCTGACGCTCGGGCCTGGGATCGGGTGGGCGATGTCCTCGCCGAGGCGTGGCGCCGCCAGCCCCAGCTTCGGGACCGGCTCTCCGCCCTCTGGAACGATGCGCTCATCGCCCTGTCCGCGCGCCAGATCGGCGCGACGGTGGTGACGCAGAACGTGCGCGACTTCGCCCTGCTGCGCCGGTACGCGCGCTTCGAATTCGAGCCCCTTCAAACCTTCGGCCAGCACCCCGCTTGACGGCGAGGGGTGGCGGCTGAAGCGCGGCGAGCCCCGGAACGGTTCAGCGCCGGCGCCGCTTGCCGGCGCGGGCGGACCGGGATTGGGCGGCGAGCCAGGGGCCGGCGCCCGGCGTGGCTCGCCAGAGGTCGCCGAGCATGTCCTCTATGACGGCGGCCTCCTCATGGCTGCCGAGCGCGTAGGCGGCGGGCATCGCGCCCGGCCATGTCTGCTTGCCGAGCAGGTAGCGGGGAGCATGGCGATTGGCGCGCACCGCCCGCCGGAGGCGTTCGTTCGCCGGGGCGGCGTCTCCCCCGCGCCGGAAGGCATGGAGCGCCCATGCATAGGCCCATGCCGCGGTCCCCTCGTCATGGAACTGATCGAGGAGCGCCTCCGCCTCGGCGTCACGGCCGGCCTCGAGCAGGACGGGTAGCAGCGAATAGCGGACACCCTGGTTGTCGCCCGGATTCAGCCGGAGGAGATCTCGATAGTGATCCACCGCCGCATCGCGCTCCCCGAGGGCTTGCAGGCTCTGGGCGAGCCCGAAGCGGGCCCGCATGTAGGGGCGCGTACTGATCATGCTCCAGAAGTGGCCGGTATCCTCGGTGAAGGCGGTCGGGCCCAGCGCCCGCTCGCCGGCCGCCACCCCGCGGGCATAGAGATCGCGGGCGGCCGGTAGCTCCGTCGCCGCCTCCGCCAGGAGCACGTAGGCGTCGGCGCAGTCGGGGGAGACCTCGAGGGCCCGCCGGGCGAGCTGGACGCGGCGGCGGCCGCGAGCCTCCACCGCACGGTAGGCGAGCTCCTGCGCGCGCTCGATCGGCGTCGAGGCCGTGGAGGGGATGGCGTCGAGCGCTCCCGAGAACTTCCGCTGGATGCTCGCGTTCAGCTCGTCCGTGCTCTCGAAGGACTCGCCGGCGGTAAAGCGCTGGACCTCGAGCAGCACGCGCTCCATGGCCCGGCGGTCCGGCAGGCCTCCGACTCGCGGCTCGGCGGGAGCATCGAGAGGCCGCAGCAGCTCCGGCAGAGCGAGCGTGATCCGGCGTGGCCCGTCCGTGGCGGGCACGTCACGACTCCAGCGCCCGCTGTCGATCTCGTCCTCCGTGGCCCGGGCCAGCGCGCGAAGGATGGCCTCGAGCTCGGCGAGCATCGGTCCCTCGGGCCGGCGCAGCTGGCCGTTGGGCCCGAACCATACCGCCACCGGGTACGCCGAGGGCCCGGCCACCGGCAAGGCATGCTCCTCCCACAGATCCACGTCGCCGAAGGGCATCTCGTCGATGGGGCCGAAGAGAACGCTCCACCGCCCGCGAGGCCCGATGAGCGCCTCGGGATCGGGGTCCTCCTGCAGCCGCTCGATGTCCCGCGGGCTCGCGAAGAACCCCACCCCGAAGACCTGGCCCCCGGCGCCGAGCACGGTAGCGCATGAGAGGCCGCGGTCGACTGCCGGGGCCTCGATGCGGATGAGGTCCTCATCGGTCAGGTGGCGCCACAGGGCCGCGTCGAAGAACTCGCGGGCCGCCTCGGCGAACGCCCGCATACGCTCGACGGTCACGCCCCGGGCCCTGAGGGCGTCGGGTGGCAGGGGCTTGCCCTCCGTCATCTCCACCATCTGACCGAGCTTGTCCCGGACGAGCGAGATGTCGTCGACGACGTGAACCTCCAGCTCGGGGTCGCCGACGCCCCGCGCGATCGCCTCGCCCAGGGCCGGGGCGACCACCTCGATCCGGGCCGGGCGCGTCCGGGTGAACCTGAGCCCCAGATCGAGGAACACGTCGAGGGCGAGCCCGGCGTCGGGCGCGCCCTCGGCGAGCTTGACGTTCACCATGTCGGTTTCCCGGCTGACCCACACCGCCCCCCACGGGCGGACGGGAATGTCGCCGGGCGCCCCGATCCACATGGGCATCTTCACGACCCCGCCCTGCCAGGTGTCGGAGGAGCGCCGCGCGAGTCGCCTGAATCGACCGACCACCAGGGAGGAGATCTCGGTCATCAGCGGGCACGATAGCGTGACCGGCCGCGCCGCGCAAGCCGCTCCCGGCTCAGTCGGCCCCGGGCTCGGCGTCAGACACGTTCGCGAGAGGCTCGCCGGCCGCAAGCCCGGCGGCGAGCCTCCGGCCCTGATCGGAGCACCTCGATGTCCAGGAAGGCCGCGCAGGGTGGCGGACGCTCATCTCAACGGGGGGCAGCGACCTCAGCATCTGGTCGGGCCCAGGTTGCGCCCAATGCTACGTCTTGCCGCGTCTTGGCGACCGGCGCTTCCTATCGATCGATGCTCGCTGGTCTGCCGCTCGCCCTGGCAGCCTTGGGGTCAGGGGTTCGAGCCCCCTCAGCTCCACCAAATCTTCTCGCGGGCTCACGGAGCGATCCGTAGCCCCGCGGTTGCGCTCGGCACCCCGCTGGTGCCGCGGGGGTGCGTCCGGTGCCGCCCGCCCCCGCCTTCCGCTG
>Ga0154317_1134_pt1 | contig 20498 bp, 17 predicted proteins | sample RifGroA2_FD_105611 | JGI IMG/M metagenome (GOLD analysis project Ga0154317, IMG submission 105611) | Candidatus Rokubacteria bacterium GWA2_70_23 | reverse complement strand
AGAGGCCAGACCGCGACGCGGGGTTTTCCAGGTTCAGCCGAGATGGTCAAAGGCCCAACGGGCCGAAGAGGCCAGACCGCGACGTGGGGTCTTCCACGGTCAGGCGAGATGGTCAGAGCGCGAGGGGATTACTTGACGGCGCGGAGCTTGCGGGCGAGCGCGGACTTCTTGCGGGCGGCGGTGTTCCGGTGAAGGACGCCCTGGGTCACGGCCCTGTCCAGTGTGCGGATGGCCTCACGGACGACGGCCGTGGCCTCGGCGGGCTGGGTCCCGAGCGCCGTCGTGGCGCTCTTGACGACCGAACGGAGCTTGCTGCGCACTGCGCGGTTGCGCTGGCGGCGCTTCTCGCTCTGCTTCATCCGCTTGATCGCGGACTTGGTATTGGCCACTGGAGCACTCCTCCTTGGGTATTGGCGTCGATGTGGACCGCAGGCAAGGCCTGACGTTACCGTCCGAGCCCGGGTGTGTCAAGGAGTTTGTCCTCGTGAGCGACTCGCAGCGCGACGTGCACGCCTCCGTGGTGAGCGCCGTGGGGACGATCGGGCTCGCCACGCTGGCGAGTCGGATCCTGGGTTACGTGCGCGACATGGTGGTGGCCCGCGCGTTCGGCGCCGGGCCCGTCACGGATGCCTTCTTCGTGGCGTTCCGCATCCCCAACCTCCTGCGCCGCCTGCTTGCCGAGGGAGCCCTGTCCACGGCGATCATCCCGGTCTTCACCGGCTACATCGCGCGGGAGAGTCCGGCCGTGGTGGCCCGCATGGTCCGGGCCGTGGCCGGGGTGGGGACCCTGACCCTGTGCGCGGTGTCCGCGCTCGGAGTGCTGGCGGCGCCCTGGGTCGTCGCGGTCATGGCCCCGGGCTGGGCCGCGGACCCGCCGCTGCTGGCGCTCGCGGTAGAGCTCACCCGCGTCATGTTCCCGTACATCCTCCTGGTGGGACTTGCGGCGCTGGCGGCGGGGATGCTGAACGCCCATGGTCGGTTCTTCACCGCCGCGCTGGGGCCGGCGGTCCTGAACGTCGGCATGATCGGCGCCGTCCTCCTGCTGGCCTCGCGGGTGGATCCGCCGATCCTGTCGCTGGCTCTCGGCGTGCTGATCGGTGGCGTGGGCCAGTTCCTCGTCCAGCTGCCGGAGGTGAAACGGCTGGGATTGCCGCTTTGCCCCTCGGGAGAGTGGTCGCACCCGGCGGTACGGACCATCGCCCGCCGCCTGGCGCCCGCCGCCTTCGGGCTGGCAGCCGTGCAGATCACGGTGGTGGTGAATACGCTCCTCGCCTCGCTCCTGCCCGCGGGCAGCGTCTCCTACCTCTATTATGCCGACCGCATCATGGAGTTCCCGCTGGGCGTTTTCGGCATCGCGCTGGCCACGGCAGCGCTGCCCAGCATGGCCGCCCAGGCGGCGCGCGGGGATCATCGGGCGCTGGGGGACACGCTCAACTTCTCGCTGCGACTCGCGGGGTTCATCGCGGTGCCGGCGGCGGTGGGCCTCATGACGCTGGGGAGCCCCATCGTGGCGCTCCTCTTTCAGCGGGGGCACTTCGGCCCCGATGACGCCGCGGCGACGACGCTGGCGCTGATGGGCTACGCGGTGGGCCTGCCGGCGTTCTCGGCGAGCCGGATCGCGGCGCAAACCTTCTATGCGCTGGGGGACACCCGCACGCCGATGCTGCTGGGGTTCGTGTCGGTGGCGGCCAATGTGGTGCTCGCACTGCTCCTCATGTGGCCGCTCCAGCACGCGGGGCTCGCGCTTGCCTCCTCGCTCTCCTCCTACGTCAATCTGCTGGGGCTCGGCTGGCAACTCCGGGCGAGACTCGGGCCCATCGGGGGACGGCGCATGGCGGTCTCCCTGGCCCGGACGCTCGGGGCCTCGGCCCCTCTGCTTCTGTGGTGCCTCTGGCTGGTCCCGGTGTGGGACGGCTCGCTCCGGGCGGCCGGGTGGACAGCAGCCGCGATCGGGGGCGGGGCGCTGGTCTACGGCGCCGCTGCGCTGACGCTGCGGGCGCCGGAGCTCACGGCGCTGCTCGGGATGGTGCGGCGTCGAGGGCAAACCTTGCCCGGGGCGCCGGGAGGGTGATAGACTTCACCATGCCCCCGCAGTTCGCTGGAGACGCCCTGGTGGTGGCCAAGCCGACCGAACAGAGCCACCGCCAGGGCGTCGCTGCGTTCGCCTCACCATCGCGCAGCGCTCGGAGCTGGTGATGGACCCGGTGACCGGGTTTCTCGAGGCCCTCCAGGTGGAGCGGGGAGCCTCCCACAATACGCTCGTCGCCTACCGGCGGGACCTCGCCGACTTCCACCGCTTCCTGGAGCACAGCGGTCAGAGCATCGCTGTGGCGGGACCGCGGGACCTCACGGACTTCGTGGCTTCCCTCAGGCGCCGGGGGCTCGGCTCGCGGAGCGGTGCGCGCCGGCTGTCGGCCGTGCGGGGGCTCTACCGCTTCCTGCTGGCGTCGGGCCGCATCGCACGCGATCCCACGGAGCACCTCGAGAGTCCGAGGCCGCCGCGCCGGCTGCCCCGGACGCTGTCGGTCGAGGACACGGCGGCTGTGATCGAGACGCCCGATGCGACGCGACCCGACGGGCTCAGAGACCGGGCCCTGCTCGAGCTGCTCTACGCCTCGGGGATGCGCGCCTCGGAGGTCCTGACTCTCCGGATCGAGGACCTCAACCTCACGGCAGGGTATGTCGTGTGCATGGGCAAGGGCAGCCGTCAGCGCCTTGTCCCCGTGGGGACGCAGGCGCTCCGGTGGGTCCGCCTCTACCTGACGACGGCGCGAAGCCACTTCGTGCGGCGGACGGATCCTGGCACGCTGTTCCTCAGCCGACTCGGCCGGCCGCTGTCGCGCCAGTCGCTGTGGGGCATTCTCAAGCGCGCGGCTCGCCGCGCGGGGATCCATCGTCCCGTGTCGCCTCACACCTTGAGGCACTGCTTCGCCAGCCACCTGCTCGAGCGCGGCGCCGATCTCCGCTCGGTGCAGGCCATGCTCGGGCACGCCGACATCTCGACCACGCAGATCTACACCCATCTGCCGTCTGCCGTGGTCCACGAGATGTACCGGAAGTTCCATCCTCGCGCCCGCCGCACTGCGCGCATTCGTGCGAGGGGGTAGCGCCGTGGCCAGACCAGGGGCGCTCTACCCGCAGGTGGATCCCGGGGCGGCCGGACTGATGGACCGCCGGGTGCTTCGCTGCGCGGCACATCTTCCCGTCGCGCGCGCGCGGGCCCTTGCCGCGGGGGCAGGTGCGCCGGCCCTCGTCGTCGGCCCACGGTCGGTGGTGCTCCCCGAGGATCTGGATCGCGCAGCGGGTTGGGGCCTCGACCGGCTGGCGGTAGGGCATCTGGCGTGGGACGGACTGGCTGTCGTGGGGCCGTCCGCATCGGAGGTGGCGGTGCGACGGCTCCTCCTCCACGGGGCGCCCGTGGTGGTCGTGGCCCAGGGACTCACCGTGGTGGGGATCATTCGCGCCGCGAGCGCCGAGTGGGCGCAGCCGGGGCTGTCCATCGCTCACCGGCTGGAGCACTCCGATGGTCCCGCGCGGGAGGCGAGCGTCTGGCTGCTTCGTCACGCGGGCAAGGTGGGCGAGGCGCTCGGAGTCGCGGTGTGGGCGGTGGGCGGCTTCGTCCGCGACGTGCTCCTCGAGCGGCCGGCCCTGGATCTCGATCTCGTGGTGGAAGGGGACGGCCCCGCCTTCGCGCGGCGGCTTGCCGAGGAGATCCACGGCCGGACGGTGGTCCACGGGGCCTTCGGCACGGCGTCCGTCGAGGGAGGCGTGACGGCAGGGGGGAACCCGCTGCCCCGGATCGACGTGGCCTCGGCACGACGGGAGCGATACCGGGCTCCCGGGGCGCTGCCGAGCGTGGCTCCGGCAGCACTCGGGGAGGACCTCGCCCGGCGCGACTTCTCCGTCAATGCCCTCGCCATGGCTCTCGGGCCCGCCGTCTTCGGGCGGCTCGTGGATCCGCTGGGCGCCGCCCGCGATCTGGACCGGCGGCGGCTCCGCGTGCTCCATCCACTGTCCTTCGTCGAGGACCCGACGCGGATCTTCCGTGCGGCGCGCTACTCAGCCAGGCTCGCCCTGCGACTCGATGCAGGGACCCGCCGGGCGATGGCTCTGGCCCTGTCCGCAGGGGTCTACCCGGCCCTGTCCGGCCAGCGCCTCCTGGCCGAGCTCGAGCTCATCGTGGCGGAGCCGGGGGGATGGCGGGCGCTCGCCCTGCTGCTCGAGTGGGGCGCCTTCAGGCTGTGGGATCCGGGGTTCCGCACATCGTCGCGCTCGATGCGGCGGCTCACCGAGGTGTGGCGGCTCTGCGAGTGGAAGGGGGCGCCAGGCATTCTCCCGCCGCTGATTGACGCGGCGCTGGTGGGGCTTCTCCTCGATCAGCCGCCGACCGTCGCCCGCCGCTGCGTGGCCCGCCTCGCGATCACCGGCGCGCGTGCCGAGCGGCTCCTGGGAGCGCCTGCCCTCGCGCGCAGGCTGGCCCGGGTCCTGGACGCTTCCTACCGGCAAGCGAGCGTGGTGGCCCACGCCCTCCGGTCCGCGCATCCGGAAGCCCTGGTGGCGGCGTGGTGCGCAGGGGGCGCGCGGGCCCGAGGGCGGATGCGCTGGTTTCTCACACGGGGCCACGCGGTGCGACCGCTCATGACGGCGTCGGACGTGATCGCGGCAGGCGTGCCGCGCGGACCACAGGTCGGGCGGTGCCTCGAGGCGCTGCGCGATCTCAGGCTCGACGGACGCATCAAGACCCTTCCGCAGGAGCAGCGAGTCGTGGAACGGTGCAGACCCGATCAGAAAGGGGGCGCGACGTGACGCCGAAATTCGTGTTCGTCACCGGAGGGGTCATCTCGTCGCTGGGCAAGGGGCTCGCGGCCGCGTCCATCGGGTCCTTGCTGGAGGCGCGGGGCTTCCGCGTGACCCTCCAGAAGCTGGATCCGTACATCAACGTGGACGCGGGCACCATGAGCCCCTACCAGCACGGCGAGGTCTATGTGACCGACGACGGGGGCGAGACCGACCTGGACCTGGGGCACTACGAGCGGTTCACCTCCGCGCGTATGACCCGCGCCAACAACGTCACCACCGGAAAGGTGTACGGCGCGGTGATCGAGAAGGAGCGGCGGGGCGACTACCTCGGGCGCACGGTGCAGGTGATCCCTCACATCACGGACGAGATCAAAGCCTCCATCCGTAAAGTCGCCACTGGCGTGGACGTGGTGATCGTGGAGATCGGGGGGACCGTCGGCGACATCGAGGGACTGCCGTTCCTCGAGGCGGTGCGGCAGTTCAAGAAGGACGTGGGGAAGGACAACGTCATCTACGTGCACCTCACCCTGGTGCCCTTCATCCAGGCCGCCGCGGAGCTGAAGACGAAGGCCACGCAGCACTCCGTCAAGGAGCTGCGCGGCATCGGGATCCAGCCCGACGTCCTCCTGTGCCGGACCGACAAGGAGCACCCGCTCACCCCCTCGATCAAGTCCAAGATCGCGCTCTTCTGCGATGTCGAGGAGGATGCGGTCATCGCCGCGCGGGACGTGGACACGATCTACGAGGTGCCGCTGGCGTTCCACGAGCAGGGGCTCGACGAGAGCATCATGAAGCTCCTGGGCCTCCCGCACCGGGCGGCGGACCTCGGGCACTGGGAGGAGATCGTCCGGCGCATCAAGGCGCCCCGGCACCGGGTGCGGATCGGCGTGGTGGGCAAGTACATCGAGGTGAAGGACTCCTACAAGAGCCTCTACGAGGCGCTCTGCCACGGGGGGATCGCCAACGAGGCGGCCGTGGACGTGGTCTGGCTGGACGCCGAGCGGCTCGAGCGCGAGGGACTGCACGGGCACGTGCAGGGGCTGGACGGGATCCTCGTGCCCGGCGGCTTCGGCGACCGCGGCATCGAGGGGAAGATCCAGGCCATCCGGCACGCGCGCGAGGAGCGGGTGCCGTTCTTCGGGATCTGCCTCGGCATGCAGTGCGCCGTCATCGAGTACGCGCGCAACGCCTGCGGGCTCGGCGGCGCCAACTCCACGGAGTTCGACCCGCAGGCGCCCCACAACGTGATCGACCTCCTGCCGGAGCAGCGCGGCGTGACGGCGAAGGGTGGGACCATGCGGCTCGGCCTCTATCCCGTCGTGCTCGCCGAGGGGAGTGCGGCGTCGAAGGCCTACGGCCAGGGCGCGATCCAGGAGCGCCACCGGCACCGCTACGAGGTGAACAACGACTACCTGGGGGCCCTCGAGGACAAGGGGCTGCGCATCTCCGGGGTCTGGCCGGAGAAGCAGCTCGTGGAGATCGTCGAGCTGCCGGACCACCCGTGGTTCGTCGCCGGGCAGTTCCATCCCGAGTTCCGCTCGCGGCCGTGGGAGCCGCACCCGCTCTTCGCCGCCTTCATCCAGGCGGCGCTCGGTCACCAGGGGAGCGCGTGACCGTCGATCCGCTCGCCTCGCCTCCGGCTGCGGCTCGCGAGACCACCCATCCTGTCCGCGTCGGGGGCGTCACCATCGGCGGCGGGGCGCCGCTGGTGCTCATCGGCGGGCCCTGCGCCATCGAGAGCGAGGGGCACGCCCTGATGGTGGCGGAGCGCCTCACGCGCATCACGGAGGCCGCGGGCGTTCCCTTCGTCTACAAGTCCTCCTACGACAAGGCCAACCGCTCCTCCGTGAGCTCGTACCGTGGCCCGGGGCTCAGGGAGGGGCTGCGCATCCTGCGCCGGGTGAAGGAGGAGACCGGGCTGCCGGTGCTCTCCGATGTCCACGACGTCTCCGAGGTGGACGCGGCCGCCGAGGTGCTCGACGTGCTCCAGGTGCCGGCCTTCCTCTGCCGGCAAACCGATCTCCTCCTGGCCTGCGGCCGGACGGGGAAGCCGGTCAACGTGAAGAAGGGGCAGTTCCTGGCGCCGCGGGACATGGCGAACGTGATCGAGAAGGTTCGTTCCACGGGCAACGAGGGCATCCTCCTCACCGAGCGCGGCACGAGCTTCGGCTACAATAATCTCGTGGTGGATTTCCGCGGGCTGACGATCATGCGCGCGCTGGGCTGCCCGGTGGTGTTCGACGCCACCCACTCGGTACAGCTGCCGGGTGGGCTGGGGCTGCGCTCGGGCGGCGAGCGGCAGTACGTGGCGCAGCTCGCGCGCGCAGCGGTGGCGGTGGGCGTTGACGCGCTCTTCATGGAGATGCACGAGGATCCGGACCGGACGCTGCCGGACGGGTGCCCGCTCTCCGACGGCCCCAACATGCTCCGCCTCGACGACCTGCCGCGGCTCCTGGACGAGCTCCGGGCCATCGAGTCCGGCCTCGGCCGCTCGTGATGAGTCGCGAGCCGCAGCCGGAGGCGAGGCGAGCGGAGACGGAGATCCCCCGAGCGGAGCGAGGACGTTCCTGATGGACAGGGACAGGCTCCTGAGGCTCGCCGACCGCGTCCTGCGCATCGAGGCCTCGGGCATCCTCGCCCTCTGCGCCAGGCTCGACGACCGGTTCGTGGCGGCCGTGGAGCTGCTCCGCGGCTGCCGCGGGCGCGCCATCGTGACCGGCATGGGGAAATCGGGGCACGTGGGACGCAAGATCGCCGCCACGCTGGCGAGCACGGGCACGCCGGCCTACTTCCTCCATCCCGCCGAGGGTGTGCACGGTGACATCGGGATGGTGGCGCGGGAGGATGTGGTCCTGGCCCTGTCCAACTCCGGGGAGACGGATGAGCTGCTGGCGGTGCTCCCGCTGCTCAAGCGGCTGGCGGTCCCGCTGATCCTGCTCACGGGCAGCCCGTCCTCGACCCTCGCCCGCCAGTCCGACGTGGTGCTCGACGTGGGCGTCAGCGAGGAGGCGTGCCCCATGAATCTCGCGCCCACCTCGAGCACGACCGCCGCGCTCGCCATGGGGGATGCGCTCGCCATGGCGCTCCTCGATCTGCGCGGGCTCCGCCCGGAGGACTATGCCGCGCTCCACCCGGCGGGCACCCTCGGCTGGAAGGCGCTGTTCAAGGTGAGTGACCTCATGCACGCGGGCGAGGCGGTGCCGGTGGTCTCGGAGAGCAGCACGATGAAGGACGCCATCGCCGAGATGACCGCCAAGCGGCTCGGGATGACGACGGTGGTGGACGGTCGGGGACGGCTCCTGGGCGTGCTCACCGACGGCGACCTGCGGCGTCAGCAGCTCCTGGGCGGCTCGATCCTCGAGCGCCCCGTCGCCGAGTGCATGACGCGGGATCCCAAGCGCATCGCCGCCGACGACCTGGCGGCCAAGGCCCTCTCGGTGATGGAGGCCCACGCCATCACGAGCCTCGTCATCACCGACGAGGCGAGCCGGCCCGCCGGCGTCATCCACCTGCACGACATCCTTCGCGCCAAGATCGTGTGAGGACCCCCTCGGCTCGCGCCGCGCGCATCCGCCTCCTGGTCCTCGATGTGGATGGCGTCCTCACCGACGGTGGGCTCCTCTACGGCGTCGGCGGCGAGGAGATCAAGCGCTTCGACGTCCATGACGGCTGGGCGCTTCAGGCCGCCCTTGGGGCTGGGCTCGAGGTCGGGGTGATCTCCGGGCGCGCGTCGGGCGCGGTGTCGCGCCGGATGGCCGAGCTCGGCATTCGCGAAGTCCATCAGGGGGTCGCGAACAAGTCGGAATGTCTGCTGCAGATGATGGCGCGGCTCGGAATCACGCCGGCGGACGTCGCGGTGATGGGCGATGACCTGCCGGACCTGCCTCTGATGAAGTCGGTGGGGCTCGCGCTGGCGCCGGCCAACGCTGTTCCCGAGCTCCGGCGCGCCGCCCACTGGGTGTCGCGCCGGCGGGGCGGGGAGGGCGCGGTCCGGGAGGCCATCGAGATGATCCTGGAGGTCCGGAAGGCCTGGCCGCCCCCGGCGCTCGAAGGCCGCTGAGGGTCTCCGGGGGCCTTTCTTCATTGCCGCGCTAGGGGGGCTGTGCTAGCGTGGTACTGAAATTGCATACCCAGCGATTTTCGCGCTATATCCTGGTCGGTGTCGCGCTGTTCGTGGTCGCCGTCGCGGCCATCCTCGTCGTGAGAGGGCGGGCGACGAGGACCCCCCGGCCCGAGGCCGGCGCCACGACGGCTGACTACCGGATCAAGGAAGTGCATCTGCAGGAGGAGTCGCGGGACGGCATGCGGTGGCAGCTCGACGCCGATCAGGCGGAGGCCTACGAGCAGCAGGGCAAGACGACGCTCCGGAAGGTGACGATCCGGATCCAGGAGCCGCAGCGGAGCTGGACGGTCACGGGTGACGAGGGAGAGCTGGCGCACGAGACGAAGAACGTGGAGCTCAGGGGGAACGTGGTGCTGATCTCGAGCGATGGGCTCCGCCTGGAGACGAACCGGCTCCGCTGGGACGCCGCGCAGCAGCGCGCCTGGACGGACGACCCCGTCACCCTGTTCCGCCCGGGTGCGGTGGTCAAGGGCCTCGGGCTGGACGCGCGCGTGGGTGCGCAGCACACGGAGATCAAGGGGCGGCTCCGGGCGACGTTCGGGAAGGGCCCGGCCGAGCCGGCAGCGCCGGTGACGGCGGGAGCCAGGCGGTGAGGCGGGCGATGGCGGCGCTCGGGGCATGCCTCGTGCTCTTCGGGCTCCTCCCGGCTCTGGGCGAGGCCCAGAGCAGCCAGGGGCGGCGGCGGCCCACGCAGAGCGCGACGCCGAGGCAAACGCCGGGGGAGGCGAAGCCCGCCCCGGCGGACGCCCCATCCGCCAAGCGGCGCGGGGACGACAAGAGCGCGCCGGTGACGGTGGACGCCGACCGGCTCGAGTCCATGCAGAAGGAAGGGCTCGTCATCTTCACGGGCAGCGTGATCGCCCGGCAGAACACCGCCACCCAGTATGCCGACCGGATGGAGGTCTATCTGGACGCCAGCGGCGACCGGATCGCCCGCACCGTGTCCACCGGGAGCGTCCGGATCATCACCAAGGACTGCCGGACGGGGACGGCGAAGCGGGCCGAGTACTACGACGCCGAGCAGCGGGTGGTGCTCATCGGGGATGCGCGGGTGTGGCAGGAGGAGAACGTCGTCACCGGCGAGCGCATCACGATCTTCCTCGCCGAGGACCGCAGCGTCGTGGAGGGCGGCAAGCAGGAGCGGGTGAAGGCCGTGTTCTACCCGAAACGCGAGGGCCCGCAGGGCGGCGACGCCAAGGCGGGCCCCCGCGCTGCGTGCCCGTGATGGAAGGACTCATCGCCCAGGGCCTGGTGAAGCGCTTTCGCAACCGGCTCGTGGTGGACGGCGTCAGCCTCGACATCCACCGCGGAGAAGTGGTGGGCCTCCTGGGCCCCAACGGGGCGGGGAAGACGACGTCGTTCTACATGATCGTGGGGCTCCTGCGGCCCGAGGGCGGCCGCATCTTCCTCGAGGGCCAGGAGATCACCGACCTGCCCATGTACCTGCGCTGCCGGAAGGGGATGGGCTACCTGCCCCAGGAATCGTCCGTGTTCCGCAAGCTCACGGTGGAGGAGAACCTCCTGGCCATCCTCGAGACCATGGACCTGTCCGCCCAGGAGCGCGCCGCCCGGCTCCGGGTGCTGCTCGCCGAGCTCGACCTGACCCCGCTGGCGCGGCACAAGGCCTACACCCTGTCCGGCGGCGAGCGCCGGCGGCTCGAGATCACGCGGGCCCTCGTCACGAACCCGCGCTACCTCCTGCTCGACGAGCCCTTCACCGGGATCGACCCCATCGCCATCGGCGACATCCAGGAGATCGTCGCGCGGCTCAAGGAGCGGGGGATCGGCGTGCTCATCACCGACCACAACGTGCGGGAGACGCTCGCGATCACCGATCGCGCGTACATCCTGTACCACGGCCGCATCCTGGCGTCGGGGACCGCCACCGAGCTCGCCAACAACCCCAAGGCCCGGGAGATCTACCTCGGGGAGAAGTTCTCGCTGTGACGGCCGGGCGGAGCACGTGACCATGCGACTGTCCCTGCGGCAGACTCAGCGCGTCGTCATGACGCCGCTCCTGCAGCAGGCGATCCAGCTCCTGCAGCTCTCGACGCTCGAGCTGAAGGAGGTCGTGGAGGAGGAGCTGCGGGACAACCCGCTGCTGGAGGAGGTGCCCACGGACGGCACGGACACCACGGCGGAGGCGCCCTCGGAGGACCTGGCTGATGCCCCGCCCGGTCCGACGACGAACGAGCCCGCCCCCAACGAGAGTGCCGCCGTGGATCAGGAGCGGACCGACGACCTGCCCTTCGACCTCACCTCGGCCGTCTTCGACCAGCCCGACGAGCGGACGCCGGTCTCCACCGAGGAGCGGGAGGAGCTGCCGTTCGAGAATCTCGGGCGGAGCGATGCATCGCTGGACGAGCACCTCAACGAGCAGCTCAGGCTCGCCGTCGCTGACCCTGACGAGGTGGCGGTCGGCGAGGCCATCATCGGCAACCTGGACGAGGACGGGTACCTGCGGGCCGAGATCGCGGAGATCGCCGCGCTCACGGGCCGGCCGGCCGAGCTGGTCGAGACGATGCTGGGGCTCATCCAGACCTTCGACCCCGCCGGGGTCGCCGCGCGGAGTATCCAGGAGTGCCTGCTGCTGCAGCTCCGGGCCGACGCGGAGCCCGATCCCGTCTCCGTGGAGATCGTCGAGCGCCACATGGAGGATCTCGAGCGCCGGCGCTATGCCGACATCGCCCGCGCGTTCAAGCTCCCGCTGGACCGCATCATGGAGTCGGTGGAGGAGATCCAGGGGCTCGAGCCGAAGCCCGGGCGCCGGTTCGCGGTGGCCGACCAGCGCTACATCGCGCCCGACGTGACCATCGAGAAGATCGGCGGCGACTACCTCGTGATCCTCAACGAGGACAGCATCCCGCGGCTGCGCGTCAACGCGCTCTACCGGTCGCTGCTGCGGGGCTCGGCGGGGGAGGACAGGCAGTTCGTGGAGCAGAAGCTCCGCTCGGCCGTGTGGCTCATCAAGAGCGTGGAGCAGCGGCAGCGGACGCTCCGCAAGGTCGCGACAAGCCTCGTGAAGTTCCAGCGCGACTTCCTCGACAAGGGGCTGCCGCACCTGCGGCCGCTGGCGTTGCGGGACGTGGGCGAGGACATCGGGATGCACGAGTCGACGATCAGCCGGGTCACGACCAACAAGTACGTGCAGACCCCGCAGGGGCTCTTCGAGCTCAAGTACTTCTTCCACAGCGGCATCGCGTCCATCAACGGGGACGTGGTGTCCTCCGTGTCGGTGAAGAAGATGATCCAGGACATGGCGGCCGCCGAGGACCCGAGCAAGCCGCTCTCCGACCAGGACGTCGCCCGCGAGCTCCACGCCAAGGGGCTGACTATCGCACGCCGGACCGTCGCCAAGTACCGCGAGGAGCTGGGGATCCTTCCGTCGCACCAGCGCCGGCTGGCACGCCGGAAACGGTAGCGCGGAGGCGCAACCATGGATGTGATCATCAGCACGCGGGGTCTCACCATCTCGAAGACGTACAAGGACGCGCTCACCCAGAAGATCCACAAGCTCACCCGCCTGCTGCCGACGCTGATCGAGGCGAAGATCGTGCTCTCCAAGGAGAAGCACCGGCGCACGGCGGCGCTCACGCTCGTGGGGAAGCGCCGGAACCTGCGCAGCGAGGAGACCGCCGAGGACCTCGCGGTGGCGGTGGACCAGGCGATCGCGGCGCTGACCCGCCAGGTGCGCGAGACCAAGGACCGGGTCCGGAACCACAGCAAGGGCCGACGGACGGCGCCGGAGGCCGCGGCCCCGGCTGCTGCGGCAGCGCCGACCCCGGGGCCCGACGGCGATCTGGTGGTGCGGCAGGTGTCGGCCAAGCCCATGTCCGTGGAGGAGGCGGTGGAGCAGTTCCAGCTTCGCCGCGACCCGTTCCTGGTCTTCACCAATGCGGGCACGGACTCCGTGAACGTGCTCTACCGCCGGAAGGGCGGAGGACTCGGGCTCATCGAGCCCGTGCCGTGACGCAGGTGCGTCCGCCCGCGGTCGACAACTCCGTGCGCTTCGTGATCATCACGGGGCTCTCCGGCGCGGGGAAAAGCTACGCGATCAAATGCCTGGAGGACCTCGGGTACTTCTGCGTCGACAACCTTCCGACGACCCTGATCCCCACCTTCGCCGCGCTCTGCGCGCAATCGAGCCGCGAGATCAAGAAGATCGCCCTGGGCGTGGACGTGCGGGAGGGGGAGTACCTGGCCCACCTGCTGGAGATCCTCGCCGAGCTGCGCGGCAAGGGGCACGTCCCGGAGGTGCTCTTCCTCGAGGCCGCCGACGAGGCGCTCGTGCGCCGCTACCACGAGACGCGCCGGCGCCACCCGCTGGCTGGCGACGGCAGCGTGCTGGACGGCATCCGCGCCGAGCGGAAGGCGCTGGCCCACCTCCGCGAGATCGCGGATCGGATCATCGACACCTCCGAGCTCAGCGTGCACCAGCTGAAGGAGCACCTGGTGGAGGCGTATTCCACCGGGCGGGACGGGGGCGCGCTGGCGGTCTCTCTGATCTCCTTCGGATACAAGCACGGCATCCCCTACGACGCCGACCTCGTGTTCGACGTCCGGTTTCTGCCGAACCCGCACTTCGTCGAGACCCTGCGCGCGCTCGACGGGCGCGACGCGCCGGTCGCGGAGTTCGTCTTCTCCCACCTGGAGAGCCGGGAGCTCCTGGCCCGGTTGCAGGAGCTCGTGCGGTTCCTCCTGCCGCTGTACCAGCGGGAGCGCAAGGCGTACCTGAGCGTCGCCGTCGGGTGCACGGGCGGGCGTCACCGCTCTGTGGCGCTGGTGGAGGCGCTGCGGGGTTTCCTCGAGGAGCTCGGCTACCCGCCGACCGTCCGGCACCGAGACCTCGGCCGTGAATGAGCGGCTGCGCTTCATCTTCGGCGTCCACAACCACCAGCCCGTCGGGAACTTCGATGCCGTCATCGCCGAGGCGGTGGCGTCCGCGTACCACCCGTTCTTCGAGTGCCTGGCGCGCGCCGGGGACCTTCCGGCCACCGTCCACTGCTCCGGCGGCCTGCTGGGCTGGATGCGGGAGCGTGCGGCGCCCACCTTCGACCTGCTGGGAGAGCTGGCGGCCTCCGGCCGGGTGGAGCTGCTGACCGGTGGCTTCTACGAGCCGATCCTCCCCATGCTCCCCGACCGGGACAAGGTCGGGCAGATCGGGCAGCTGAGCGAGTTCCTGCGGGAGAACTTCGGGGTCCGGCCTCGGGGGCTGTGGCTCGCCGAGCGGGTGTGGGAGCCCCACCTGCCGAAGGCCTTGTCCGAGGCCGGGGTCGAGTTCGTCGTGGTGGACGATCACCACTTCGCGCTGGCGGGGCTCGATCCCGAGACGCTGGGCGGCTACTACGTCACGGAGGAGCAGGGCGCGCGGCTGGCGATCTTTCCCATCAGCGAGCGGCTGCGCTACCTGATCCCTTTCGCGGAGCCCGCCGAGGCGCTCCGGTACCTCGAGGGGCGAGGCGGGGCGGGGAGCGTGACGCTGGTGGACGACGGCGAGAAGTTCGGTGTGTGGCCGGGCACGCATCGCCTCGTCTACGAGGAGGGCTGGCTCGCGCGCTTCTTCGAGGCGCTCCGCGCGGCGCCGTGGCTCGAGGTCTCCTCCTTCTCAGGGGTGCTGGACACGACGCGACCCCGCGGGCGCGTCTACCTGCCGACGGCCTCGTACAGCGAGATGGGGGACTGGGCGCTGCCGGCCGCGGCCGCCGAAGAGATCGAGGAGGTCCGCCAACGGCTGAGGGTCCTGCCGGACGGCGAGCGGCTCTCACGCCTGCTCCGCGGGGGGCTGTGGCGGACCTTCCTGGTGAAGTACCCCGAGATGGCCGACGCGTACTGGAAGATGCTCGATCTGTCGGGGCGGATCGAGCACGGGCTGCGGGTCCGTCCAGGGGACACCGATCTCCTCGCCGCCCGTGATTGCCTGTGGCGCGGCCAGGCGAACGACGCCTACTGGCACGGCGTCTTCGGCGGATGCTATCTGCCGCACCTGCGTCGCGCCGTCCGCTCGGCGCTGATCGCGGCAGAGGCACGCGTGGCCTCCGCCGACGGCGGGCCGGCTCTGCGCTGGGAGGCCGGCGACCGAAACGGCGACGGGTGCGTGGAGGTGCGTGTCTGCACGCCCGAGCTCACCGTGACCCTGTGCCCGGAATCCGGGGGGGCGCTCACCGAGCTGGCCTACCTGCCGCTCGCGATCGACCTCGCGGATGTGCTGGCGCGGCGGCGTGAAGCGTATCACGGTCGCATCAAGGAGACCGAGGCGGCGCAGGGGGATGCCGGGGGGGGCGCGCTGAGCATCCACGAGCGCCTGGACGCGAAGGAGACCGGACTCACCCGGCTCCTCCAGTACGACGCCTTCCGGCGCGCCTCGCTGCTGGACGGGCTCTATGCGGAGGCCGGGGCGCTGGACGCGCTCTCCCCGTGGGACGCGGCGCGCCTCGCGGGTCCGGCGCTCCGGATGGCACACGCGGTCCGCGAAACCGATGGGGAGATCCGCGTGGTGTTCGGTCCCACGCTGGTGGAAGCCCTGCCGCTCCGGATCGAGAAGGCAGTCGCCGTCCACCGAGCAGGCGCGCGGCTGTCGGTCCGCTACCGGCTCGAGTGGGCGGGTGACGACGTGCTGGTGGGGCGCTGGGGCGTGCAGTTCAATCTGGCGCTCACCGCGGGGGACGCGCCGGGCCGCTACTACCGGTTGCCGGGGCGGCCCTCCCTCGGCAGCCGCGGGACGGCGGCGGGGCAGCGGGGCTTCGCCCTGGTGGACGAATGGCTGGGCGGCGAGGTGAGCCTGCACTGGGCCGTTCCCGCCGACGTGGGATGGGCCCCCGTCGAAACCGTGTCGATCTCCGAGGCGGGATTCGAGCGCATCTATCAGGGGTCGTCGATCCTGCTGGCCTGGCCCGTGAGGCTCCCGCGCGGGGGGATCTGGGAGCTCGCGCTCGACGTCGTCGTGGGCGCGCTCGGGTAGCGCCGCCGGGATTTCGCTTGAGGGCTGGTCGTTGGCGTGCTAACGTGGCGTCTCTGTGAGCGAAAACGACGAGTCCGCCAGGGAGGGAAGCGATGGCGCATGAGGAGTACCTGTTCACTTCGGAGTCGGTGACGGAAGGCCATCCCGACAAGATCGCCGACCAGATCTCGGACGCCGTGCTGGATGCGATCCTGGTGCAGGACCCCATGGGGCGTGTGGCCTGCGAGACGCTCCTGACGACGGGCCTCGTGGTGGTCGCCGGCGAGATCACCACCTCCTGCTACGTGGACATCCCGAAGGTCGTGCGCAACACCATCAGGGACGTGGGGTACACGCGCGCCAAGTACGGCTTCGACTACGAGACGTGCGGTGTCATCACGGCCATCGACGAGCAGTCGGGTGATATCGCCATGGGCGTGGACTCCCTTGGCGCGGGCGACCAGGGGCTCATGTTCGGCTACGCCTGCACCGAGACCGAGGAACTGATGCCGATGCCGATCATGCTGGCGCACAAGCTCACGCGGCGCCTGTCGACGCTGCGCCGGGCCGGCACGCACGACTATCTCCGCCCGGACGGCAAGAGCCAGGTGTCGGTGCGCTACGCGGACGGCAAGCCGATCTCCGTGGAGACGGTGGTCATCTCCACGCAGCACAGCCCCGACGTGACGCTCGAGCGGATCCGCGAGGAGATGATCCAGGACGTCATCCTGCCCACGATCCCGGCGCACCTCATCGACGCGAAGAGGATCACGTACCACATCAACCCGACGGGGCGCTTCGTGACGGGCGGCCCCATGGGAGACACGGGTCTCACCGGCCGCAAGATCATCGTGGACACCTACGGGGGCTCGTGCCCGCACGGGGGCGGCGCGTTCTCGGGCAAGGACCCGACGAAGGTCGACCGCTCCGCGTGCTACATGGCGCGGCACGTGGCGAAGACCGTCGTGGCGGCCGGGCTGGCGGCGCGAGCCCAGGTGCAGGTCGCCTACGCCATCGGTGTCGCGGAGCCCGTGTCCATCATGGTGGAGACCTTCGGGACGGGGAAGGTGCCGACCGTGAAGCTCGAGCAGATGATCCGGCAGCATTTCGACTTCACCCCCGCCGGCATCATCAAGTACCTCAACCTGCGGCGGCCCATCTACAAGCAGACTGCGGCCTACGGCCACTTCGGCCGCAGCGAGCCCGAGTTCACCTGGGAGCGCACGGACCGCGTCACGGACCTCCGCGCCGACGCCGGCATCTGATCTGGACTGCGGATCGGCGCTCCGGGCCCCGGACCGAGCACATCGGCTGCGGGGCCCCTGTGTGAAAGGACCGGAACAACGCGACGCCGGCGCGGGCTCCACGCCGCACGAGCGACTCGGGGAAAGGGCACCCATGACGGACCATGACGTGAAGGATCTGTCGCTGGCCCCGGCCGGCACGCTCAAGATCGAGTGGGCGGAGCAGTCGATGCCGGTGCTCCGGCAGGTGCGCGAGCGGTTCTCGAAGGAGCAGCCGTTGAAGGGCGTGCGGCTGGGCGCCTGCCTGCACGTAACCACGGAGACTGCGGTGCTCATGATCACGCTGCAGGCAGGGGGCGCGCAGATCGCCCTCTGCGCCTCGAACCCGCTCTCGACGCAGGACGACACCGCGGCCGCCCTGGTGACCGAGTACGACATCGCCACCTTTGCCCGGAAGGGCGAGGAGAACGCGACCTACTACCGGCACATCCAGTCCGTGCTGGGGATCCGGCCGCAGATCACCATGGACGACGGCGCCGACCTCATCTCGACGCTCCACGGGGACCGGCGCGACCTCCTGCCCGATGTCCTCGGAGGGACGGAGGAGACGACCACCGGCGTGATCCGCCTCCGGGCCATGGAGAAGGACGGCGTGCTGGCCTTCCCGGTCATCGCGGTCAACGACGCCGACACGAAGCACCTCTTCGACAACCGGTACGGGACCGGGCAGTCCACCATCGACGGTATCCTGCGGGCCACCAACATCCTGCTCGCCGGCAAGACGGTGGTCGTGGCCGGGTACGGTATGTGCGGGAAGGGTGTGTCGGCGCGGGCTCACGGCATGGGCGCCCACGTCGTCGTTGCCGAGGTGGAGCCCATCCGGGCGCTCGAGGCAGTGATGGACGGCTACCGGGTCATGCCCATGGCGCGGGCGGCGGAGACGGGGGACATCTTCGTGACGGTGACGGGCAACACCGCCGTCATCCGGAAGGAGCACTTCGTCGCCATGAAGGACGGGGCCATCCTGGCGAACTCCGGCCACTTCAACGTGGAGATCGACCTGGAGACTCTGGGGGCGATGGCCGTGGCGCGGCGCCCAATCCGCCCGTTCGTGGAGGAGCTCACGCTGCCCGGCGGCAAGCGCCTCTACGTGCTGGGCGAGGGACGGCTCATCAACCTGACGGCCGCCGAGGGGCACCCGGCGATCGTGATGGACATGAGCTTCGCCAACCAGGCGCTCTCCGCCGAGTACATGGCGAAGACCGCCACGCGGCTCGAGCGGAAGGTCTACGGCGTCCCGCCCGACATCGACCGCGAGATCGCGCGCCTCAAGCTGGCCTCGATGGACGTGCACATCGATGCCCTCACGACCGAGCAGGGGGCGTATCTGTCGTCCTGGACCCACGGAACATAGGCCCGGCCCCGGGCACGGGCCGAGCGAGGAGCACAGAGGCCATGGCGCATCGTCCTCGACCGGCAGTCTGGATCCTCCTTGCCCTCCTGGCGCTGGCGCTCGTCGGCCAGGCGGTCCCGCTCTACACGGACTGGCTCTGGTTCCAGGAGGTCGGGTTCGCCCAGGTCTTCACGACCATCCTCGTGGTGCGGGGCTGGCTCGTGCTGGGTCTGGGCGCGGCCGTCTTCGTCTTCCTCTTCGCCAACCTCTGGGTCGCAGCGCGCACCGCCCCGCCCGACGTGCTCTGGGAGCTGGAGGACCAGCTCGGGCTGCCCGGGCGGGCCGTGCTCGAGCCGCTCGTGCGGCGGCTCCTCGTGCCCGTCATCTCGGTCATCGCGCTGCTCTCGGGCGCGCGCGCCAGCGGCAGCTGGGACACCCTCCTCCAGTACCTCAACGCGACCCCGTTCGGCCGCACGGATCCGCTCTTCAACCGCGACGTGGGCTTCTATGTGTTCGCTCTGCCCTTCTGGCGCCTGCTCTACGGCTGGGCCATGGCGCTCGCCATCGGGGCGTTCGTGCTGACCGCCGCCGTGTACGTGCTCCAGCGGAGCGTGGTGCTCACGGCGGGCGGTCCGAGGCTCGCCGCAGGCGCCCGCATGCACCTCCTCGGCCTCGGCGCGCTCCTGCTCGGGCTCCGGGGCGTGGGGTTCTGGCTGGACCGCTACGACCTCCTCTACTCCGCGCGCGGCTTCGTCTTCGGCGCCTCCTACAGCGACGTGAACGCCGCGCTCCCCGTGCTCCAGGTGCTGGTGGTGCTGGCCTTCCTCTGCGCGGGGGCCTGTGCCGTGCAGATGAGCCGGCCCGGCTGGCTCTTCCTCGTGGCGGGGCTCGTAGTGCTGGGGGTGGTGTGGATCGGAGGGCTGGGCGTGTACCCCGCCCTCCTGCAGCGCTTCCGGGTGACGCCCAACGAGCTGGTCGCCGAGCGCCCCTACATCCAGCACAGCATCCGCATGACGCGCGAGGCCTACGGGATCGATCGCGTCCAGGAGAAGGAATTCCCGGCGGAGGAGAACCTCACCGCCGCGGCGCTCGAGCGGAACGACCTCACGGTCAAGAATATCCGGCTCTGGGATTACCGGCCGCTGCTCACGACCTACGGACAGCTCCAGGAGATCCGCACCTACTACAAGTTCCTGGACGTGGACAACGACCGCTACACGATCGGCGGCGAGTACCGCCAGGTCATGCTGTCGCCGCGCGAGCTGTCCTACGGGAATCTGCCGGGGCAAGGGCAGAGCTGGATCAATGAGCGCCTGACCTTCACCCACGGCTACGGGCTCGTGGTCGGGCCCGTGAACCGCATCAGCCCGGAGGGCCTGCCGGAGTTCTTCGTGAAGGACATCCCTCCAAAGGCCAGCGGTTTCCCGACGATCACGCGCCCGGAGATCTACTACGGCGAATCGGGCAACGAGTACGTCTTCGTGCGCACGCGCTCGCAGGAGCTGGACTACCCGTCGGGCGACCAGAACGTCTACGGGCGGTACGCGGGCCGCGGGGGGATCGTCGTCGACTCGCTCCTGAAGAAGCTTGCCTTCGCGGCTCGGTTCGGCGAGATCAAGGTCCTGCTGTCCGACGACCTGACGGATGAGAGCCGGGTGATGATCTACCGGGAAATCAAGGGCCGGGTCCGACAGGCGGCCCCCTTCCTCCGCTTCGATAAGGACCCGTACATCGTGGCGACCGAGGACGGGCGCCTCGTCTGGATGATCGACGGGTACACGACCAGCGACCGCTATCCCTACTCCCAGCCCACCCGGGGAGTGGGGAACTACATCCGGAACTCGGTGAAGGCCACCGTGGACGCCTTCGACGGAACCGTGACCTATTACATTGCCGACGCAGGGGATCCCGTGATCCGGAGCTGGAGCAAGGCGTTTCCGGGGCTGCTCAAGCCGCTCGCGGAGATGCCCAAGGACCTGCAGGCCCACGTGCGCTACCCGG
>Ga0154317_1065_pt1 | contig 20501 bp, 20 predicted proteins | sample RifGroA2_FD_105611 | JGI IMG/M metagenome (GOLD analysis project Ga0154317, IMG submission 105611) | Candidatus Rokubacteria bacterium GWA2_70_23 | reverse complement strand
CGCGGGGAATGCCGCCGATGCCGAGCGCCACGTCGAGCGACAGCGCGCCCGTCGGGATCACGGCGATCTCGTCGAAGACGCCGCCCTGGCCCAAGCGCATGATCGCGCCCTTGCCGAACTGCCTGTCGATGGATGCCAGCGCCAGCTCGAGGGCCTGGCGGCGGTCGGTCTTCACGTCGGCCATTGGGATCTCCTCACCCGTCAGGACCTCGCCCCGCTGGAATGCGGGAGCGGGGGCAAAGATTCGATTCCACGCGCAGTTACGACATTGTAGAGGGCCGATCTCCCTAAAGTCAATCGAGGCGCGTCTCGATTGCAGTCTTGTGGCTCTCGGCGCCCGTGTCAATGTCCGGAATGCGATACGCCGGGCGCAGCGTCTCGTCGTGGAAAAGCGTGGTCGAGGTCAGCCGGGCCCGAGCGCCACGGCGGCGAGCTCGGTGTAGCGGGCGCCGGACGGCGAGAGATCGCTCCGCATGAGGGAGAGGGCGGTGATGGGCACGGACGCGAAGGGCAGGCTCCCCGCCTGGGCCACCGCCTGCCGGAGATCGAGGTTCGTCTCCCGGCGCCACCGCCGCTCGTCGAAGATGCGCCCGATGGTGAGATGCGGGTGCCACGGGCGCGGCTCCCGGGCCACCCCCCGCTCTTCCAGCGCCCGCTCCACGCGCGCCTGGAGCTCCCGCACGTCGAGGGCACCCTGGGCGACCCCGATCCAGAGAATGCGAGGCCGCTCGAAACCGGGAAAGGCGCCCAGACCATGCAGCTCAAGCGTGAACGGCTGCGTGGCCGCGGCGGCGTCCTGAAGCGCTCCGCGTCCCTGCTCCAGGGCCGCCTCGCTCTGTTCTCCGAGGAAGCGCAGCGTCAGGTGCAGGTTGCGCGACGGCACCCAGGCCACGGCGCGGGACAGGGGTCTCAGCCGCTCGATCTCGGCGGCCACGGCCTCGCGGGCCGTCTCGGTGAGGAGCAGCGCGATGAAGGAGCGGGGCATCAACGCAGCAGCAGGCGGCGGAGCAGGTCGAGCGCCGCCTGGCTGGACTGCCACTTGATCGCCTCCCGCGAGCCGGAAAAGCGGAAGCGCTTGACCTCGACGCCCGCGGGGGCCGCGGCGGCGATGAACACGGTCCCGACGGGCTTGTCCGGCGTGCCGCCGTCGGGCCCCGCGATCCCGGTCACCGCGAGCCCGCACGGGGACTTCGAGGCCGCGCAGATGCCGCGAGCCATGGCTTCTGCCACGGGGGCGCTCACGGCGCCGTGGGCCCGCAGGAGGGCGTTCGGCACGCCGAGCAGCTGCTCCTTGGCGTCGTTGGAGTAGACGACCACGCCACGCTCGACATACCGGGACGAGCCCGGGACATCGGTGAGCCGGCTGGCGAGGAGCCCGCCGGTGCAGGACTCGGCCACCGACAGCGTGAGCTCGCGCTGGACCAGCAAGCGTCCGACCGCCTCTTCAAGACTGTCGCTGTCGCGACCGTAGCAGTCCTGGCCCAGCGCCGCGGTCACCGCCTCCTCCACGTCCTTCAGCGCCGCGACTGCGATGGAGCGGGAGGGGCCGCGGGCCAGGAGTCGCACCCAGACGTCGCCCTCGACGACGAGGCAGGAGACGGAGACGGGCCCTTCCCTGCCGAGCCACGCCCCGAGCCGCTCCTCGGCGTCGGCAGGGGCAAGCCCCGCTGTTCTCAGGGTGCGGAGGATCGCCACCTCGCCCACCCCGAGGCGCGATCGGACCGCCGGGCGCAGGTGCTCCTCGACCAGAGCGGACAGGTGCGCCGAGCCGGCCGGGAGCACGGCCACGAGCGTCTGCCGGACGGCGAGCGCCCAGCCCGGCTCGCCCGCCGCGCCCGGCCAGACCTGGGCCCCCTGGGGCAGGAGCGCCAGCCGGTCGAGACGCCGCGGCATCGCCTGGCCGCGGCGAGAGAAGTCCTCTTCCAGCGCCGAGAGCATCCGCTCGCTGAGGACGAGCCGCGCCTCCGCGAGCCGCGCCACCACCCGGCGGACGATCTCTCCGCTGGAGCCACCGGAGGCGGCCAGCACCACCACGAGGCCGGCAGTCTCGACGGCGGCGCGGAGGGAGGCCTCGAGCGCGCCTTCGTCCTCGTCCACCACCGCGCGTCCCAGCACCGGCAGCCCCTCGGCGAGGAGCGCGCGGGCCATCGCCAGCCCGGCGGCGTCCTCGCTACCCGCCAGGTGGGCGGCGCCCACCGTGAGCAACCGCGCGCCGATCACGCCGGCACCGCGAAGAGGGCACGGGCCCCCATCACGAGGATGAGGGCGTAGCCCCCCGCGATCAGGTCATCCACCATCACGCCGAGCCCGCCGCTGAGATCCTGGCTCTCCCGCGCGGGGAAGGGCTTCCAGATGTCGAAGAGGCGGAAGAGGAGGAAGGCCGTGATGAGGACGGGCAGCGTCCGAGGCAGGAAGAGGACGGAAAGCATCATCCCCGCCACCTCGTCGATGACGATGACGCCGGGATCCTTGCGCCCCAGGATGCGCTCGACGCGCCCGCCGGCCCAGATCCCGACGGCGATGACAATGACCAGAGTGAAGAGCAGGCCCCTGGAGGTGAACGGGATGAGCCAGAGGGCCACCAGGGTCACCGCGCTGCCCACCGTGCCCGAGGCGACGGGCGCATAGCCCGCGCCCGCGACGGTGGCGATCAGGAAGGCCGACCGGTCGGCGAGTCTCAGGCGGATGATCCTCGCGGGCCGGGCACGCGGGTCCTAACCGCCGACAAGCTCGTAACCTTCCACCTCGACGATGCGGACCTCGGCGAAGCGCCCGGGGGTGAGCGCCCGATCGCGGAGATAGACCACGCCGTCGATCTCGGGGGCCTGGCCGGCGGTGCGGCCCTCGAAGGGGAAGGCCCCATCCGCGCTGGGCCCGTCCACGAGCACGGTGAGGCGTGTGCCGTAGAGATCCTTCTGGCGCTGCCAGGCGAGCCGGTCCTGCAGCTCCTGGACGAGGGCGGCGCGCTCGACCATGACCTCGGCCGGGACCTGATCGCCGAGGGCCACCGCCGGGGTGCCCTCCTCCGACGAGTAGGTGAAGACGCCGAGACGGTCGAAGCCCGCGTCCTCGACGAAGGCCAGGAGGGTGTCGAAGGCCGCCTCGCTCTCGCCCGGGAAGCCGACGAGCACGGTGGTCCTGATGGTCAACCCGGGGATCGCCTCGCGGAACCGGGTGAGGATCTCCTTCATGCGCCTGGCGGTCACCCCGCGCCGCATGGCGCGGAGGATGCCATCATCCCCGTGCTGGACCGGCATGTCGAGATATGGAACGACGCGGGCGCGGGCCCACGTGGCGATGAGCCGGTCGGTGACGTGGGCCGGGTGGAGATACATGGGGCGGATCCAGGGCATGCGCGTGTCGGACAGCGCCAGGAGCAGGTCGCCGATGTCGCCGTTGCCGGGGGGGAGATCGCGGCCGTACGCGAGCGTGTCCTGGGAGACGAGGATGGCCTCCTGGATGCCGCGCGCCGCGAGCTGCTCGACCTCGGCGACGATGTCACCGAGCGGGCGGCTCCGGTGCCGGCCGCGGAACTGGGGGATGGCGCAGAAGGTGCAGCCCATGTCACAGCCTTCCGCGATCTTCACGTACGCGTAGGGCACGCCGCGCGTGAGGAGCCGCGGCGTCGTGGCGTCGTAGAGATAGCCGGGCGGCGCGCTCGACACCCAGTCCTGGCGCCCTCCGGCCTGGCTCACCAGCTCCACGATCCGGTGGAGCTCGGAGGTGCCGAGGATCGCGCTCACCTCCGGAATCTCCGTGAGGAGCTCGCCCCCGTAGCGCTGGGGCAGGCAGCCCGTGACGATGAGCGCACGCGCGTGGCCCCGCTCCTTGAGCCGGGCCAGCTCGAGGATGGTGTTGACCGACTCCTCGCGCGCCTCGCCGATGAAGGCGCACGTGTTGACCACGAGGCACTCGGCCGCCTCGGCGCGCTCGGTGATCTCGTGGCCAGCGCGGGCGAGCATGCCGAGCATCAGCTCGGAGTCCACCTGGTTCTTCGGACAGCCGAGGGTCGTGAGATGGACCTTCATGACGGATCTCGATGATCCCACGGGCGGGTGGACCCGTCAAACTGCGGGCCGCACGCGGCCACCGACTGCTATTTCAGCGCCTCCAGCGCCTTCCGGGCCTCCTCGGCTTCGGCGAAAGCCGGGGCCTTGAGGGCCTCCTCGAGCTCGCGCCGTGCCTCGGCCGTCTTGCCCTGCTTCGCGTACACCATCCCGAGGTGGTAGCGGATCGCCGGCAGCCCCGGCGCTGCCTGGGCGGCCTGCCCGAGGAGCCGCTCCGCCCGGTCGAGCTCCCCCTTCTGGTAGAGAATCCAGCCGAGGGTATCGGCGATCGCGGGGCTGCCGGGCGCGCGCGCGTACGCTCGCTCGGCCAGCGCGAGGGCCTCGTCGCGCCCGGCGGGATCGCCGCTCAGGAGATAGGCGAGGTTATTCATCAGCCCCGCGCTGTCGGGCTCTCGCTCGATTGCACGTCGATAGGCGTCCACCGCAGCCGGGGGGTTCCCCGCGCGCTCCTGCATCTGCGCGAGGTCGAGGAGCGGCAGGGCGAGCTGCGGGCGGGCGCGGGCCGTTTCCTCGAGGAGCCGGATGGCCTCCGCGGTCCGCTGCTGCCGCTCGAGCAGGCTCGCGCGGGCGCGGGCCGCGGCGAGGTGGTAGGGCTCCTTGTCGAGCGCGCGCGCGAAGGCGGCGAGGGCCTCGGCCGGGCGGCCGGCCTTCTCGTTGATCACGCCCAAGACGAGATACGCGCCGGCGGTCTCGCCCTGGACGCGCAGGAGCCGCTCCCCCGTGGCCACCGCCAGGTCCGCCTGCCCCAGCGCCAGATAGGCATCCACGAGGCCGGCGAGCGGCTCGGAAGCGGTGGGGCTCGCCTGCGCCGCCTCCTCGAACCGGCGCGCCGCATCGGCGGGCCGGCGCTGCTGGAGATAGAAGTGGGCGAGCTGCAGAAGCACGGGCACGTCCCGCGGGGCGGCTGTGGCGGCGCTCAGGAGCTCGCGCTCGGCGAGCTCGGGCGTCCCCTTCGCGACATAAATCCGCGTGAGGAGCGCGCGGGCGAGCGGCGCCGCGTTCGCGGAGGCGAGCGAGGCCCGCGCTCGGACGGCAGCGCGGTCGGCCTCGCCTGCGGCAAAGAGGGCCTGGGCGGCGCGGACCCGCGTCACGGCGGGCTCGGGGCTCGCCTGCTCGGCGCGGTCGAAGGCCCGGAGCGCCGCGGCGAGCTGGCGCTGGGCGAGGAGCGTGCGCCCGAGCTCGAAGTGAGCGAGCGACCACTCGGGGCGGTCCCTGGCGATGCTCTCCATCTGCGTCGTGGCCTTGGCGAGCTGCCCGCGCGAGCGCTCGATGATCGCCAGTCCCATGCGGGCCCCTGGAGACCTGGGATCGCGCTCCACCACCTTCTCGAACAGGCCCGCGGCCTCGTCGGCCTTGCGCAATTCGAGCTTGACCAGGCCCTGGAGCAGGAGCGCGGGCACGGCATTGGGCGCCGCCGCGACGATCTCGTCGAGGATACGCTCGGCGGCGGCGGGCCGGCCCGCGTCGCTGTAGATCTGCGCGAGGAGGTACTTGGCGTCCAGGTCCTGCTCGCCCGAGCGCCGCAGCGCCTCCCGCACCTCGCCCAGCGCCGCCTGGAGCTGCCGCTGCCGCAGCAAGGTCACCACGAGGCCACGTCGGGCCGCCCCCAGGTCGGGATTGGCAGCGAGCGCCTTGCGAAACCAGCCCTCGGCCTGCCGCGGATCGCGCGTATCGAGCGCGAGCTGGCCGAGCCGAAGCATCGCGCCGAGCCGCCCCGGCTCCAGCCGCAACGCCTCGTTGAAGGCGCCCTCCGCCTCGCGGGTCAGCCGGCCCGCCATGGCAGCGATCCCGTGCACCTCGTGGCCCAGCGCGGACCCCGGCTGGCTCTTGACGAACTCGCGGGCGCCCTCAAGGGCGGCCGCGGCATCCCCCTTCTTCAGCAGCTCGATCACCGCGGCGAGCGTGGGCGGCGCGATCGGGGCTTCCGGGACCGGGCCCGCACTGAAGCCCCCCTCCGGGACGACGGCCACGACGGGGGTCGCCATCACAAGGACGAGGAGCAGGGGGAAGAGGACCGGCGTGAACCGCCGCATCAGCGCCTCGTTAGGTCGACCGGTAGTTGGTGAACTGCAGCGCGATGCCGAGGTCCTTGGCCTTGAGGAGGGCGATGACGGCCTGGAGGTCGTCGCGGTTCTTGCCGGCGACGCGCACCTGCTTCTCCTGGATCGACGCCTGGACCCGGATCTTCGAGTCCTTGATGAGCCGCACGATCTCCTTGGCCTTCTCGATGGGGATGCCGTCCTGGAGCGTGATCGTCTGGCGGAGCGTCCCGCCGGCGGCCGGCTCGGGGTCGCCGATGGTGAGGGCCTTGAGGTCGATGCCGCGCCGGTGGAGCCTGGACTGGAGGATGTCGAGCACCGCGCGGAGCTTCATGTCGTCGGCGGAGGTGAGGACGAGGTCCATCTTCTCCTGCAAGATCTCGTTCTTCGTCCCCTTGAGGTCGTAGCGGGTCTCGATCTCCTTCCTCGCCTGGTTGATGGCGTTGGCAACCTCCTGCATGTCCACCTTGCACGCGACGTCGAAGCTGTTCTCGGCGGCCACGGTCGTCTCCTCCCTGTTACTGCCCGGCGCTACCGGGGCTCGATCGGCACGACCGCCACGCCCTTGGGCGGCGTGAAGACGAAGAGCGCATCGCTGAGCCCCCCGTTGATCGCCACCCGGGTGAACGTCATGGTGACGCTGTTCTGGAACTGATCGTAGAGCACGGCCTGGCGCACCACGAAGTCCTTCGGGTCCAGGGAGAGCACGAGGCGCGTGAGGAGCGGCGTGGGCGCCCTGGGGGTGAGGTCGAGCACGGGCCGGCCCACCGCATCCACCTTGGCCGCAGGGTTGAGGAAGCGCACGTGGAACTCCTCGCGCACCCGCCCGAGCCCCGCCAGGAAACTCCCCGCCGGGCCCGCCAGGGCCTTCGGCGCATCGCCCTGGTTCACCTGGTTCAGCTCCGGCGTGTAGACCCAGAGAGACTTGCCGTCGGAGACGATCTGCTGGGGGGAGGGGCTCTTGTACTCCCAGCGCATCCTCCCGCCCTTCTTGAGGTACACCGTGCCCTCGGCCCGGATGTCCTGGCCCAGGCTCCGGTTATGCGCCACCTGGGAGAAGTCCGCGCGGAGGTCCTGGACACGGGCGTATGTCGCCTCGACCCCCGCCACCACCTCCTCCAGCGTCTGCGCTCCCGCAGGCGGGGACCACAGGCCGAGAAGCGCCGCCAGCACCGCGATCAGGAGCGGTGTGGTCGTGATCCCGCCTCCTCGCTCCGCTCGGGGGATCTCCATCTCCGCTCGCCTCGCCTCCGGCTGCGGCTCGCCAATCATCGGCCGTGCTTCGCCAGGTAGTCGGGGCCGACCAGGATCTCGCGCGCCTTGGCCCCTTGCCCGGGGCCGATGATCCGGTCCTGCTCCATCATGTCGATGAAGCGCGCCGCCTTGGGATAGCCGAGCCCGAGCCTGCGCTGCAGGAACGAGATGGAGGCCTGGCGCTGGGCGATGACCAGATTCACGGCGTCCCAGTAGATGTCGTCCCGGGCCTCCGCGTCGACGCCCCCGCCCTCGTCGGCGGGCGGCAGCTCCACCTTCTCGTACACGGCCGCTCCCTGCTTGCGGAGAAACTCGCAGATGGCCTTGACCTCGTGGTCGGCCACCCAGGCGCCGTGCACGCGCATCGGCCGTCCCGCCCCCGGCGGCACGAAGATCATGTCGCCGCGCCCGAGGAGCCCCTCGGCGCCGTTCTGGTCCAGGACGGTCCGCGAATCGACCTTCGAGGCCACCTGGAAGGCGATGCGCGTCGGGAAGTTGGCCTTGATGAGCCCGGTCACCACGTCCACCGACGGGCGCTGGGTGGCGATGATCAGGTGAATGCCCACGGCGCGCGCGATCTGGGCGAGCCGCACGAGGGAGTTCTGCACCTCGCCCGCCGAGACCATCATGAGATCGGCCAGCTCGTCCACCACCACGACCCAGTACGGGATCCGGTCCTCCACCGCGACCTCTCGATTGTAGCCCTCGATGTTGCGGACGGCCTTGGCCTGGAGCAGCTTGTAGCGCTCGTCCATCTTTCCCACGATCCACTTGAGGCGCATCGAGGCCTCCTTGGAGTCGGTGACGACGGGCGCCAGGAGGTGGGGAATGCCCTCGTAGATGCCGAGCTCGAGCCGCTTGGGGTCGATCAACAAGAAGCGCACGTCGGCCGGCGTGGCCTTGTAGAGCAGCGAGCAGATCATGGTGTTGAGCCCGACGCTCTTGCCGCTGCCGGTGGAGCCGGCGATGAGCAGGTGGGGCATGGCAGTCAGATCGGACACCACGGGGTTGCCGGTGGTGTCCTTGCCGAGGGCCAGCGGCAGCTTGCCCTTGGACTCGACGAACTCGGAGGAGATCAGGATCTCCCGCAGGTACACCGTCGCCTGCTCGGGATTCGGCACTTCGACCGCTACCGTGCCTCGCCCCGGGATGGGCCCGACGATCCGCACGGCCGCGGCCTTCATGGCCAGCGCGAGGTCGTCCGAGAGGTTGACGACCTGGCTCACCTTGATGCCCGGGGCCGGCTCGAACTCGTAGGAGGTGATGACGGGGCCCGGGCTCGCCTGGACGATGTGGCCCTCCACGCCGAAGTCCTGGAGCTTGCGCTTGAGCGTGGCGGCGTTGGCCTCGAGCTCCTCCCGCGTCCGCTTGAGCTCGGAGGGCGGCGGCGCGGCCAGGAGCCCCACCGCCGGCAGCTGGAAAGCCTGGGCGCCCCCGGTGCCGAAGTCGAAGGTCTCCTGCCAGGCGAGCCCCTTCTCCAGGAGGCTGGACTTGGGCCTGGGCGGCTCCTTCACCACGAGGCGCGGCGGCACCACCGGCTCGGGCTCTTCGCGCCTGTCTCCCTGGCTTCGTCCCTCTCCCCAGGTGGCGGAGAGGGCAGGGTGAGGGGGCGCGACGGCCGTTTCCTTCCCCCGCCGCCAGAGCCCGGCGAGCCGCGCGCCCACGCCGCGCGAGGCCAGCCCCAGCGAGGCCCGGGTGACGAAGAGGGCCCCCACGGGGATGGTCACCAGCAGGATGATCCAGGTCCCCACCCCTCCGACCGAGCGGAGCAGGGCCTCGGTGACGGCCCAGCCGAGGAGCCCTCCCTTGTGGATCCGGACCTCCATGAGGGTGTCCGAGGCGCGGGCGAGGATACCGGTCACGCTGATCAGGAGCAGCAGGAGCCCGGCGAGCCCAGGCCACCCCCGCGCGATGCGCGAGCGGATGAACGCGCCGGCGCCATAGCAGGCAAGCAGCAGCGGGAAGAGATAGCCGGCGTAGCCGAAGGCCTGGAAGCTCGTCCAGCCGAGCCACAGCCCCACCGGCCCCACGGGGCTCGACTGATCGAGCGCGTGCCGCGTGGGATCGAAGGCGTAGAGCGCCACGAGGGAGAACCCCGCCAGCGCCAGCGCGAGGATGCCCTTGACCTCGCGCACCCAGCGGCCATGCTCCCGCGCAGCCTTGCGGGCGGCGCGCCGCCGGCGCGCGTCGGGGGCCGGGGCCGACCGCTCGGTGGTCTCCTCGACGCTCGGATCGACGATCCTCCCGGCCATCACCCGTCACCATGGCACGGGCGCCCGGGCTGTCGCCCGCCCGTGCCTGGCAACGGGCGCCCGGGCTGTCGCCCGCCCGTGCCTGACGCCCGTGTCACCCGTCGCATGGACACGCCCCTACACCTCCAGGATGACGGGCAGCACGAAGGGCTTGCGCTGGAAGCGCTGGTTGATGAACCGGCGCACGGCGCTCCGGACGATGGCGCCGAACAGCTCCTTGCCGAGCACCTCCGGCTCTTCGCGGGCCGCCAGGGCCCCGCGGATGGCCTCCTTGACCTCTTCCATGAGGTCGTCGGCCTCCTTCACGTGGACGAACCCGCGGGAGACGATCTCGGGTCCCGCGACGATGGCGCCCGTCTGCCTGTCGATGGTGAGCGCCACGACGACCATGCCGGACTCGGCGAGGATCTCACGGTCGCGCAGAACCACCGCCCCGATGTCCCCGACACCCTTGCCGTCCACGAACACGCGGCCGGCGGGATAGCCGCCGAGCACGCGCGCGCCTGACCTGGACAGCTCGAGCCCGAGCCCGTCTTCCAGGAGAAAGATGCAGTGAGCGGGGATGCCCGCGCTCTCCGCCAGCCGCGCGTGCTGGAGCAGGTGCCGGTACTCGCCGTGCACCGGCACGAAGTAGCGCGGCCGGGTCAGACGCAGCATCTCCTTGAGGTCCTCCTGGCTCGCGTGCCCGGACACGTGGACGAAGGCCACGTCCTCCCACAGCACCTCGGCGCCGCGCCGGAGGAGCGCGTTGATGAGCCGGCCGAGCACCCGCTCGTTGCCGGGGATGATGCTGGAGGAGAAGATCACCAGGTCGCCCGCGCCGACCTCGACGTACTTGTGCTCGCCCGCCGCCATGAGGGCCAGCGCCGAGTTGGGCTCGCCCTGGCTCCCCGTGGAGAGGATGAGCTGCCGCTCCGGGGAGAGCTCCGCTGCCTCGTCCAGCGTGACCAGGAGCCCGTCAGGCACCTTGAGATAGCCCAGCTCGGAGGCCACCGCCACGTTCGCCACCATGCTCTTGCCCAGCAGCGCGACCTTGCGGGAGCCCGCCGCTGCCAGATCCAGCAGCTGCTGGATGCGGTGGATGTGCGAGGCGAAGGTGGCGACGATGATCCGCCCGGGCGCCTCGGCGAAGCGCGGGCCGAGCGCCTTGCCCACCGCCGTCTCCGAGCCCGTGTGCCCCGGGCGCCCCACGTTGGTCGAGTCGGAGCAGAGCGCGAGCACCCCCCGCTCGCCCAGGGCCGCGAAGGCCCCGTAGTCCGGCTGCTGGGCATCCACCGGGCTCGGGTCGAGCTTGAAGTCGCCCGTGTGGACCACCGTGCCCACCGGCGTCTCTATGCAGAGCCCGATCCCGTCGGCGATGGAGTGCGTCACGCGGATCGGGACCAGCGTGATGGAGCCCGCGTGGATCTCGCTGCCGGGCCGGTAGGGGCGGAGATCCGCGCGCTCGGCGAGACCGTGCTCCGCCAGCCGGTGACGGGCGATGGCCAGCGTCAGCGGCGTGCCGTACACGGGAACGTCGAACTCGCGCAGGAGGTGGGACAGCGCGCCGATGTGATCCTCGTGGCCGTGGGTCAGCACCACCGCGCGGAACGCCGCCCGCCGCTCCCGGAGGTAGGAGAAATCAGGGATCACGTGGTCGATCCCCGGCATCTCGTCGTCCGGGAACATGAGCCCGCAATCCACCGCGACGATGTCGTCCCCCGACTCCACCAGCATCATGTTGAGCCCGATCTCCCCCAGCCCGCCCAGGGGGATCAGGCGGACGCAGGGCGCCACGGCGGCATCGACAGGAACAGGCTCGGGTCGGTACGTGGTGCTCACGGCGGCTCAGCTATCGTATCACCCGGGCTCGGAAGGGCCAAGAAACCGGCGCGAGCCCGGGCGAGACCCGGATGGGCCGAGGCGCACCCCAGCTGAGCTGCGGGCGCGTCCGGCACTCACACGACGGGTCCCGGGGCGTCTGGCGCGCGAACCGGCCCGTCGAGTGCGCCGCTGCCCCCTCCCGCGTACCTTGACGAGCCGCCACTGCCGGGGCAGTATCGGGCCCGGCGGACGCTGACGTGATCCGCCGCGTGGAGGCTGGCCCGCAGCCGGGGGCCCCGCTCCGCCCGAGGCCGTGGGGCCGAGCGGCTGCGTGCCTGTACGCAAGCACCAGGCCCGGCCCCGAGGCAGAGGGGCGTGCTATCCTGGGCGCCCGCGCGCGGGCCGGAGCGGCGCCGCTGGACGCCACACGAGGCAGGACCCCATCGACGAGGGCGACCGTGAATCTCTCGACACCTGGAGGATGAGCATGGAATGGCAGGAGAAGGGCGAGGTCAAGAAGGAGAAGATCCACAACCTCTTCCGCTGCGGCTACCTGGACGTGAGGGAGTGGCTGGAAGAGACGGACGTGGTGCTCATCCCGCTCGGGAGCACCGAACAGCACGGACGGCACCTGCCGGTGTGCACGGACAGCATCGCCACCGAGCTGCCCTGCATGCTGGCCGCGGAGCTGGCCGATGTCCCCTACTACCAGCTCATCCCCTTCGGGTACTCCCCGCAGCACCTCCATCCGGCGGGCATCGCGTCGGGGACGGTCACGCTCAGCGCCGCCACGTACCAGAACGTCCTCTACGAGGTGGGCCGCTCCCTCATCCACAACGGCTTCAACAAGCTGATCTTCGCCACCGGGCACACCTCCAACATGAAAGCGGTGGATCCGGCGCTGCGGGCCCTGAAATACGAGACCGATGCCTTCATCTGCTGCTACCGCAATGACGCCGAGGCCGCGCCGGGGCTCCTCAAGGGCACGGGGCTCATCGAGAACCCGCCCGAGGAGGCGCCAGGCTGGCACGGCAGCGAGGTGGAGACGGCCGAGTGCCTGTACTTCGAGCGGCTGTACGGGAAGCAGATCGTGCACCTCGACAGGACGGACAAGGACTGGACCCATGCGCCGAAGTGGATCACCGATGTGAGCGACAAGTTCACCAAGGTCAATGGCTCGCCCTATCTCACCATGAACGGCCTCGACGTCGCCTGGGTGCCCATGGATCACCAGGAGTACAGCGACACGGGCCTCATCGGCCGTCCCGGCAACCCCTTCACCGCCTCGGCGGAGAAGGGCAAGCGCATCATCCAGAAGAAGGCCGAGATCATGGCCGAGTTCATCAATGAGGTGAAGAAGATCAAGGTCCACGTCAAGAACCGGGACTACTGGAACCGGACCTTCCGCCCGATGTAGCCCAGAGCCGCTTCAGGAGCCCGGGAGCCTCCCGGGCTGGGTCACGGCCCCGCCGGGACGTGAAGCGCGCGCGCGGCTGCCGCCAGCCGCGCGTCCAGCGTCCACAGCCCGATCCCGCCTAGCCTCGCGGACGCCAGCAGATGCGCGTCCACCCACCCGATGCCGCGCCCGGCGAGCCCGTGGGACTCCACGAACTCGATGACCTCTCGGTGCTCCGCCACCTCCACCTGAGGCAAGGCCGAGAGGAGGTCCAGCACCTCGCGTCGGCGAGGCAGGGCCCCGCACGCCAGCTCCCCGACGATGAAGGGATGACACCAGACACGCCCCTCGCCGAGGCGAGCGGCCAGGGCCGGATGGCCCCGCCGAAGGTGGTCCACCCAGACGGATGTGTCAACGAGCACGCTGGGTCTTCGGCAGACGGCGACGGCGCGGGACCTTGAGCCCCCGTGCCGTGCCGCCGAGGGCCGCCAGCCGCCTCGCGCTCTCCCGCGCGATCAACGCCTCCAGCCCCGCGTGCAACAGCGCGGTCTTCTCGCTGACCCCCGTGAGCCTCTGCGCCTCGGCGAGGAGATCGTCCCTCAGGTTCAGCGTCGTTCTCATGCGCACCAGTATGCACGGTCCATGCAGACGCGTCAATCCCTCTGCCGCGCGCGGCCGCGGTCCCGGTACTGGAGCGCGCGCCTCAGGGCCGGGGGGATGGTGCGGGTCCGGGCGCCGATCTCGACAACACGCCCGTCCGGCTCGTGCCGCATGACCACCCGGCTCGCCTCGCAAGCCAGGCGGCGGGACGTCTCCGCGGAAACGCGGGCGCCGTCCTCGAGGAGGGACTAGCCGGGCTGCTCGGGGTCGGCCAGCGCCGCCGCATCCACATGGACCACCACCTGGTACCGCTCTCCCGCGGTGCCTGGATCGAGCCCGTGGTGGAGGGCTGTCTCCGCCACCAGCGCCAGCGCGTCCGCCTGCTGCTGGGCCGGGCTCGGCACCTCGGCGGTCGGGTCCGCCGCGCGGGCCGCCGCCTCCCCGGCCCGGTCCTTCCGGTACAGCGTCTCGCGGCCGGCTTCCAGCGCCCGGAGAAGCAAGGCCCCCACCTCCGGCTCGAGCCGCCCCCTGACCACCACCATGCCGTCCTCGTCCTGGTAGACGTGAAGCGCGCGACCCGCGTGCTGCCGCGCGCTCTCCCGCGCCTCGGCCTGCCGATCCACCCGCCGCCAGCCCCTCACGATCCGCTCGACGTGAGCGGCCGTGCCCGCCCGCCCCACAGCGAGCAGCCGCGCCTCGGTCTCCGGCGTCGCCACGCGCGTGAGCGCCCGGACCTTCGCGTAGGACAGTTCCCCGGCAGGTCAGGAATCGGCTCGAGCAGCGGCTCGATCGAGAGGAAGCGCACGGCGGCCGGCACCTGCCGCAGGTGACCGATCCGCCCAAGGCAGCGGGCGTTCTCGACAGACACGCCTTGCCACACGTTCGGCGGCCACGGCAGCGATGGGGCGAGATCCGCGAGCCGCTCGCTGCGCTTGGTGAGGACCTGGAAGACGTGCCAGCTCGCCCGGACCATCGCGCCGAATACATCATGGATGTAGTCGTCCGGTACCTCTTCGTGGAAGAGGTCACTCATGCTGTTGACGAAGATCCGCCGGGGCTGGCGCCAGCGGAGAGGCAGGCTGAGCTGGTCCGGCTGCAGCGTCACGGCGAAACCGTTCCGGTATCGCGGATTACCCATCGCCCGGAGCCGGAGGGCGAGCCGCTCGGCGTAGCAGTGCTTGCAGCCCGGGCTGACCTTCGTGCAGCCGGTCACCGGGTTCCAGGTCGCGTCCGTCCATTCGATGCCGCTGTGATCAGCCATGAGTTCACCCTCGAGATGAGACTACGCTTGCTGCGGCAGGTCGTCGATGTCCTGAGTTGGATACACGGCGGTGGCCCGCCGCGCTTCAGGACCTCAGGCCCAGGTCCTCGGCGGTGAAGGCCTCGGCCGCCGTCTTCTCGTAGAGAGCATCCATCTGCTCCTGGAGCACGAGCAAGGCGGCCAGGCGCTGGACCATCGAGCGCAGGTGGCGGGCGTCCGGAAGCGTCAGCGGCCGGCCGGCCGCTCGGCCGGCGTGGCGGTAGCCCAGCCACTTCTTGATGACGGGGTAGCCGCCCAGCTCGTAGCGCCATACCGCCACGAACGTCGTGATGCAGGTCCCGACCTTGTTGCCGAAGCCAGTCCCGAAGCTGAAGATTGTCTCGCACGAGTCCCCCCACGGCGTGCGCTCACTGGCGATGCGGTTGCCGTGGGTGTTGTCGATCCAGATCTCGTGGAAATTCGTGAGCAGCGACTCGCGCATGATCGGGTGGGAGCGCCCGGTCAGGTAGGACGAGTTGGAGATGAAGGACACGATTCCGTACTCGGCCTTCTCTCCGATGCGTGTCTCGGCCAGGCGGAAGAAGCGGATGTAGAGGTCGTCCAGGAGCTGCTTGCGTATTCCCCAGCGCGTGTACAACAGGCTCTCGCCGGCCTGTCTCGCCTTCCCCTTGCGATCGGGCCGGCGGCGGATCCCCTTGTAGTGGTCGACGAGGTCCGCCTCCTCGGCGATGGCGGCGCCGGCAAAGCGGTTGTACGGAGGGTTGCCCAGGACAACGATGATCCTGGCATCGCGCTTGACGTGCCGGGCCAGCTCATGCTCCTCGCGCAGCTCCGGGAAATTGACCTTGATCTGCGCCGGGTCGTCCCACCCTGTCAGGGCATTCGTGAGGAACACCGCGGGCCGCGGCTGCCGGCCAGGGCGGCGCCGAGGTCGCTCAGGATGAGATAGAGCTGGAACTGGGCGATGACGAAGGGGGCGGTGAGGATCTCGAACCCGATGATGCGGGTGGAGACCGCCTCCAGCAGCTCGGCCGCCAGCATGGCCTCGTCGCCCCGTGCACGGATCGCGGCGGCGATGCGTCTGATGACCTCCAGGAGGTAGGCGCCGGTGCCGCAGCAGGGGTCGAGCACCACGACACGCTCGTCGGCGAACCCCGCTCGGCATCCGAGCTTGTCCTTCAGCAGCCGTTCCACCTTGCGAACCTGGTAGCGGACGATCTCCGGGGGCGTGTACCAGACGCCCAGCTCCTTGCGCAGCTCCGGGTCGAACGCCTCGAGGAAGGGCTCGTAGAAGTACGTGAGGGCGCTGGCAGCGCCAGGATCGTCGTCCGCGGCCTCCCGCAGGGTGGGATAGGCGAACCGCGAGAAGAAGGCGCCGCGATCCACCCGCCCCAGGGTGGCCGTGGCTCGGTCCAGATGGGGCGCCAGGCGAAGCTCGGCGAGGCGGTCGGGATGCTTGAACTCGTAGAAGAGCTTCCCGAGGAAGGGGATCTTGAGGTAGCGGTCCATCCGGTCCCACTCGAAGGGCGCGCGGTCCTTCGCCCGGTGCCAGAGCGTCCAGCCGGCGAAGAGCCCGTAGTAGGCGGTCTGGATCAGCGTAGTAAGACTTCTCCGTGCTGTTGGAAGCCCGGTACAGGGCGGGAGCCTCTCGAAAGAAACTCGCTGCGGCGCTCTTGAGCTTTGTCATCGCCTCCCCGTCATACCCATGAAGGGCGCTGCCCGAGACGATACGTAGTCTGCCCTGACTGCAGCCGGGTGGCGCCGGTTTTTCGCTGCCATGGCGGAATTCGGGCGGCGGCGAGGCCCACTACTCAGGCGCCGGGCAACGCCTCCGCGAGGCGGGCGAACTCCGCCAGCGACAGGGTCTCGGCACGGCGGGCGGGGTCGATGCCGGTGGCGGCGAGCACGTCCTTCAGCCGCCCGACCGGCAACCTGAGCCCCGAGGCCAGCGCATTGGCCAGGGTTTTCCGGCGCTGGGAGAAGGCGGCGAGGACCACGGTCCGGAACCCCCCCGGATCGGCTACGGCCACGGGCGGGGCGGGCAGCGCCCGGAGATGGATCACGGCCGAGTCCACCTGGGGCGGCGGGCGGAAGGCTCCAGGCGACACGGAGAAGGCCACGCGTACCTCGGCCGCCATCTGGCTCAGCACGGAGAGGCTGCCGTAGGTCCGGCTGCCTGGCGCTGCCGCCACCCGCTCGGCGACCTCGCGCTGGAGCATGAGGGCCATCTCCATGGGCGCCACGCGCGCAATGGCCGGCCCGGCGGTGAGCAGCGAGGCGAGGATCGCCGTGCCGACGCTGTACGGGAGGTTGCCGACCACGAGCACCCGGCCCGCGGGATCGGGCCTGAGCCCGGGCAGCGCCGCGTAGTCGTGACGGATGGCGTCGGCCTCGAGAATCTCCACGTGAGGGGTGCCAGCGAAACGCTCCCGGAGGCGGGCGGCGAGGCCCGGGTCCACTTCCAGCGCCACCAGGCGGCCCGCGCTAGCGGCGAGATGGCCGGTCAGCGCCCCCTCACCCGGCCCGATCTCGACCACGAGATCCGACAAGCCGGGTCGCAACAGCTCCACGATCCGCCGCGCGATGCCCTCGTCACGGAGGAAGTGCTGGCCCAGCGCGCGCCGCCGGCCCCGGGTCGGTCGCCCCGCGCGGGCCGGGCGCACGGTGGCGCGAGCGTTCCGCCGCGGCGTCACGCGCGGGCGCGCATGGCGCGCAGATCGTTGAGCAGGGCGCGGTGGACCTGGCGCACCTGGGCCTCCGTGTCGGCGCGGCTCCCGGAATTGTCGATGACGTGGTGGGCGCGCCTGGCCTTCTCGGCGACGGGCATCTGGCTCCGGATCCGGGCGCGGGCGTCAGCCTCGCTCGTCCAGTCGCGCGCCCTCAGTCGCTCGAGCTGTATCGCCTCGTCGACGACGACCACGATGACCCGGTCCATGCCGGCCGCAGCCCCGACCTCGAAGAGCAGCGGCACGTCCCAGATGACCACACCCTGGAACTGCTCTTCCTCCAGCGCGCGGAGGAGGCGCTCCTGGCGGGCGCGCACGGCGGGGTGGACGATGGCCTCGAGCCGCTTGCGCCGCTCCGGGTCGGCGAAGACGATGGAGCCCAGGCGCTTCCGGTCGAGATAGCCGTCGTCCTGGACCACCTCGCGGCCGAACTCGGCCACGATGGCAGCGAAGGCGGGCTGACCCGGGGCGACCGCCTCGCGCGCGAGCAGATCGGCGTCGATCACCTTGCAGCCGAGGTGGGCGAACATGGCGCTCACCGTGCTCTTGCCCGTGGCGATACCCCCCGTGAGGCCCGCGAGGAGGAAGGTCCTCACACCTGAGCCCAGTCGGTGCCCGCCTTGATGTCCACCTTGAGCGGCACCGCCAGCGTCATGGAGGACTCCATCAGCTCGGCGGCCAGCGCTTCCAGCGGGAGGACCTCGTCCTCCGGCGCCTCGAAGAGCAGCTCGTCGTGCACCTGGAGCAGCATGCGGCTCCTGAGCCCGCGCTCGCCGAGCGCGCGGTGGAGCCTGACCATGGCGATCTTGATCAGATCGGCGGCCGTGCCCTGGATGGGGGCATTGGTCGCCATGCGCTCGGCGAAGCCGCGGAGGTTGGGGTTGCCGCTCCTGAGCTCGGGCAGGTAGCGGCGCCGGCCGGTGAGCGTCGCGACCCAGCCCCGCTCCCGCCCCTCGACCACCGTCCGCTCGAGGTAGGCCTTGACCTTCGGGTGGCGAGTGAAGAAGCGATCGAGGAACTCCTGCGCCTCCTTCTGCGAGATGGCCAGGCCCCGCGACAGCCCGAAGGCCGTGACGCCGTAGATCACCGAGAAGTTCGTCGTCTTGGCCACATCCCGCTGCTCGGAGGTGACGGCATCGAGCGGCACGCCGAAGACCTCGGAGGCGGTGCGCCGGTGAATATCCTCGCCGCGCCGGAAGGCCTCGACGAGGCTCTCCTCGCCGGAGACGTGGGCCAGGATGCGCAGCTCGATCTGCGAGTAGTCGGCCGCGACGAAGCGCCAGCCTGGCTCCGGCACGAAGGCCGCGCGGATCCGCCGGCCGAGCTCGGTCCGGATGGGGATGTTCTGGACGTTTGGATTGGACGACGACAATCGCCCGGTGGCCGCCACGAGCTGGTTGAACGAGGTGTGGATGCGGCCGGTCCGGGGATTGATCAGGGTCGGGAGCGCGTCGGCATAGGTGGATTTGAGCTTGGCGAGCGTGCGGTGCTCGATGAGCCTGGCCGGCAGCGGATGCCCGAGCGCCAGATGCTCGAGCACGTCGGCGTCGGTGGAGTAGCCGGTCTTGGTCTTCTTGACCGGCGGCAGCTTGAGCTTCTCGAACAGGATCACGGCCAGCTGCTTGGGCGAGGAGAGGTTGAACTCCTCGCCGGCGAGGACGTGGATCTCCCGCGTGAGGGCGTCCAGGCTCCGCTCGAGCTCCCTGGAGAACTCGATGAGCCGGTCCGGGTCCACGCGGATCCCGTGGCGCTCCATGGCGGCGAGCACGGGCACCAGCGGCCGCTCGATCTCCTCGTAGAGCGCCCGCAACCCCGCCGTTTCGAGGGCCGGCCGCTCGCTCTCCCAGAGCCGCCACACCCACTGCGCGCGAGCGCCGGGCCGCGCGAGCCCCGGGCCTTCACCGACGATCTCGGCACAGACCTCCTCGAGCCGGTAGTTGGTGCGGGCAGGGTTGAGCAGGTACGCGGCGACCGCGGTGTCCTCGATGGACGGCGGTGCTGCGCCCCGGGCGAGCCACCACTCGAGCACGGGCTTCAGGTCGTGGCCGATGAGGGCGCGGCCGCCCAGATCCGGCAGCGCGGCCAGGGCGAGACGCGCCCTTCCCGCTGCAGGATGAAAGAGCCCGAGCGCCGTCACCTCGGGCTCAGGCGGGCCCCCCTGCCCGACCCAGTCCACCGCCAGCGGCTCCCCCGCGGGCATTCGCGCCAGATAGTCCGCGAGAGCCTCCGGTGAGGCGAGCGCGGGCTCGTCGTCCAGGACGGCCGCGGATGCCTCCTCGGGCAGCTGGCGGAGCAGGGTGTGAAGCTCGAGCTCGCTCCACAGCGCCCGCAGCCGCTCCCAGTCCGGCTCCTGGCGCCGGAACGTGGCGAGATCCTCGGAGAGCGGCACGCTGGCGCGCACGGTGGCCAGCTCGCGCGAGAGGAGGGCCTGCTTGCGGTTCGCGGCGAGCGTCTCGCGCAGCTTGCCGGGCACGAGCGTCAGGTTGTCGTAGAGCCGCTCGACGCTGCCGAACTGGCCGATGAGCCGGACGGCCGTCTTCTGCCCCACCCCAGGGACGCCGGGGATATTGTCGATGCTGTCGCCCATGAGGGCGAGGAGGTCGGGGATCTGCGCCGGCTCCACGCCCCACTTCTCCCTCACCTGCCCCTCGTCCAGCAAGACGCGCTCGCCGCGGGGCCCGGCCGAGAGCACCCGCACCCGCGGGCCCACCAGCTGGAGCATGTCCTTGTCGCTGCTGACGAGGACAAGCTCCAGGGGCAGCTCTTGCGTGCGGGCCACCAGGCTGCCCAGCACGTCGTCGGCCTCGAAGCCCGGCACCTCCACGAGCGGGAGGCGCAGCGCCTCGAACAGGGCCTTCACGTAGGGGATCTGGCTGCGGAGGTCGTCGGGCATGCGCGGGCGCGTTTCCTTGTAGGCGGCGAAGCGCTCCTCGCGGAAGGTCGGCCCCGGCGGGTCCCACGCCACGATGAAGTAGTCGGGGCTCTCCTCGCGCAGGAGCTTCCACACCATGGTGGACATGCCGAGCACGGCGTGGCAGGGCTGGCCCTTGGAGGTCGAGAGGAAGGGCAGCGCGTGGTAGGCGCGGTAGAGGTAGCCCGGCCC
>Ga0154317_1128_pt1 | contig 21126 bp, 24 predicted proteins | sample RifGroA2_FD_105611 | JGI IMG/M metagenome (GOLD analysis project Ga0154317, IMG submission 105611) | Candidatus Rokubacteria bacterium GWA2_70_23 | reverse complement strand
TCCGCGCCAAGGACCCCGGCGCCATCGAGCCGACACCGGCCGGCCTCTCGCTCGAATAGGACGGGCATGGCGAAAGACCGGGATGCGATTGTGGTCGGCGCCGGGGTCATCGGCTCGGCGGTCGCCTACTTCCTCCAGGAGGAGGGGCTGAGCGTCTGCCTGATTGACCGCGGGGCAGTGGCGGCAGGGACCACCTCGGCGAGCGCCGGCCACACCTCCGTGCAGGGCCGGGTGCCGGGGCCGGCGCTGGACCTGGCGCTCGCGAACGTCCGCTTGCTGGGCGAGCCCAAGCGCGCGCTGCCCGACGACTTCGAGTACGTGCAGTCGGGCGGGCTCATCCTTCCCTTCGCTGACCACGGCCTCGAGGCCCCGCCCGAGGTCGAGGGGGAGCTGCAGAAGAAGCGCTACCTGAAGCAGACTGGTGCGGGCGGCTTCCAGGGGCGCTTCTACGTCGGCAGCACGAGCGAGTTCCGCGGCTTCGACCGCTCGAGCAGCTGGGAGGGCGTGAGCCAGCTCTGCCAGTACGCGATCGACACGGTGCCCGCGCTGGCGCGCGCGCGTCTGGTGCGAGGGTGGGCGGGGTTGCGCCCGCGCAGCCGCGACGGCACGTTCATCATCGGCGAGGCGCCGGGGTGTCCGGGATTCTGGCTCGCCACCGGCCATGACTCCATCGGCATCCTCTACTCGGCCATGACGGGTCGGCTCCTGTCCCAGTGGATCCGGACCGGAGAGCGCCCGGCGCTCCTGGCAATGTTCGATCCCGCACGGCCCTCTCTCGCCGCCGCGGCCCCGTGAGACACGACAAGGAGACGGACATCCATGACCCAGCCTGACCTGCGCATGAGCCCGCCCGCCGAGCGGGGGCGGGCGCTGACGATCCTCCTGGATGGGCAGCCGCTCGGCTGCCACGAGGGTGAGAGCATCGCCGCGGCGCTGCTGGCCGCGGGGCGCCGCTCGACCCGCGTCACGGCGCGTGCCGGCGAGCCGCGCGGCTACTTCTGCGGCATGGGTGTCTGCCACGACTGCCTCGTGACGGCGGACGGCCTGCCCAACGTGCGCGCCTGCATGACCCCGGTGAAGGAGGGCTTGCGTGTGGAGATCCAGCGGGGGCTCGGCGAGTGGGGGGTGCAGTCATGAGATCGGCCGCGTGCGTGGTGGTGGGCGGCGGCCCCGCCGGGCTGGCCGCGGCACGGACGGCCGCGCGGCACGGCGTCCGCGTGGTCCTGGTGGACGAGAACGCGGAGCTCGGCGGGCAGTACTACCGCCAGTTGCCCGCGGCCTTCTCCGGAGGGGCCGGAGCGCATCCCGTCAAGGAGCAGGCCGAGGGGCGCCGGCTCATGGACGAGGTGCGCGCGCTCGGCGTGGAGGTCATGGCGGGCGCGGTGGCCTGGGGCATCTTCGATCAGCGCACAGTGGCCGTGGCGACACAGGACGAGACCACGCGGATCGCCGCCGACACCGTCGTGCTGGCCCCGGGAGCGTATGACCGGCCCGTGCCCTTCCCGGGCTGGACGCTGCCCGGCGTGCTCACGGCGGGCGGCGCGCAGAACCTCATGAAGGCCTACCGGGTCCTGCCAGGGCGGCGCGTGCTGGTGGTCGGCAGCGGCCCGCTCCTGCTCGTCGTGGCGCATTACCTGCTCCAGGGTGGCGCTCAGGTCGTCTCGCTCTGCGAGGCCTCGTCCCTGCGGGGCCTCTGGCGCTACGCCCACCGGCTGCTGCCGCACCTCGACTTCGTCCAGCAGGGACGACGCTACCGGAGGGAGCTTGCCGGGGCGGGGGTGCCCGTCCTCACCGGCCACGTGATCCTGAGAGCGACGGGAGCCACCGAGGTGACGGGAGCCACGATCGCGCGCTGCGACGACGACTGGCGGCCGATCCCCGGCAGCGAGCAGACGCTCGAGGCCGATGCTCTGATCGTGGGCTACGGCCTCGTCTCGTCGCTGGAGCTGTCGCGGCTGGCCGGCTGCGAGCATCGCTGGGAGGCCGCCCTGGGCGGGTGGGCGCCGGTCCGGAATCGCGACATGGAGAGCACGGTGCCGGGCGTCTTCATCGTGGGCGACGGCGCCGGCGTGGCGGGCTCGGCCGTGGCGCTCGAGGAGGGGCATCTGGCAGGGCTCAGCGTGGCGCACAGGCTCGGCCGCCTCACGGGACGCGACTACTCGGGCGAGGCCAACCGCGCGCGCGGGCGGCTCCTCCACCTGCAGGGCTTCCGGCGCGTGATGGACGAGATCTTCCGCTTCGGTGCGGGCATCTACTCCCTCGCGGACGAGCAGACGACGCTCTGCCGCTGCGAGGAGGTGACGGTGGGGGAGGCGCTCCTGGCCTTGCGCGAGGGGGCCACCCACGTCAACGAGGTGAAGGCCTGGACGCGCGTGGGCATGGGGCGCTGCCAGGGGCGCCTGTGCGGGCCCGCGCTGGCCCACGTGGTCGCGCACGAGACCGGGCGGCCGGTGACGGAATCGGGTGTGTTCACGCCGCGGCCGCCGGCGAAGCCCGTGACGATGGCGGCGCTGGCCCGCGAGATCGAGTGAGCGGCCACCGCGGGGCGGCCGCAGCCACAAGGGCAGACGGGTCTGGCGAAGAGGGGCGGACTCCGTGGCTCGAGGGTATGCTGGACTCACGCGGCGCTGAACGGGCGGCGCGGAACTCAGGATCGCCAACGCCAGGTCACGGAGGGTGATGCTCATGCGCCATGTCACGATCGTAGCGACCGTCCTGGCGCTTCTCGCGACCGTCGCTGCCGCGGAAGCGCAGATGAAGCCGATGACGCCGCCCGCCCAGACCCAGGGGCAGGCGCCCGCGAAGCCGCAGTCCCCCGCCGCCCAGCAGCACCATCCGCAGTCCCAGCAGCCGATGATGGGCAGCATGATGGGCGGCCAGGGCATGATGATGTGCCCGATGATGGGCGGCATGATGGGCGGGCAGGGGATGATGGGAGGCCAGGGCATGATGAGTGGCCAGGGGATGATGGGCGGCCCGGTCGACATGTCCGACCCGAAGGCCGCGGCGCGGACGCTCAAGCTTCGCGGCGAGATCATGAAGGCCGTGGGCGAGGCGATGCTGAAGCACGCCGAGGCCCTCGCGCAGGAGAAGTAGCCCGGAAGCCGCTACTCGAGCATGAGGACGGCTGTTCCCTCCACCCTATCCTCCGTGAGGTCCTGGAGAGCGCGGTTCGCATCCGTGAGCCCGTAGCGCATCACGCGCGGGCGGATGGGGATGGCCGCCGCCTCGGCCAGCAGCGCCTCCCCGTCCTCGCGCGTGTTGGCGGTGACGCTCTGGAGGGTCTTTTCCCAGAAGAGGTGGCGGTCGTACCGGAGCGGCGGCACGTCGCTCATGTGGATGCCCGCCAGCGCCACCGTGCCCCCCTTGTCGAGTGAGGCCAGGGCCTCAGGGACGATGTCCCCGGCGGGGGCGAAGACGATGGCCGCGTCCACCTTCTCCGGCAGCGCCTCCCCCGGCCCGCCCGCCCATTCGGCCCCCAGGTCCAGCGCCAGCCGGCGGTGGGCCGGATCGCGCGTCACCACGTAGACCGAGCAGCCCCAGTGGCGCGCCAGCTGGATGGCCACGTGCGCCGATGACCCGAAACCGTACATCGCGAGGCTCCCGCCGCGCGGCACCCGGCTCCGCGTGAGCGCGCGATACCCGATGATCCCGGCGCAGAGGAGTGGCGCCGCCTCGGCGTCGTCGAAGCGCGGCGGAATGCGGTACGCGAACGCCTCCAGCACGATCGCGTACTCGGCGTAGCCGCCGTCGTGGGTCCAGCCGGTATAGGTCGAGTCCTCGCAGAGGTTCTCCTTGCCCGTGACGCAGAAGCGGCACCGCCCACAGGTGGAGCGGAGCCACGCGATGCCCACGCGCTCGCCCAGGGCGAGCCGGCTGGTTCCCGGGCCGAGGGCGTCCACCACACCCACCGCCTGATGGCCGGGAACGAGGGGCAGCCGGCGCGGGGGCAAATCCCCCTCGATGACGTGGAGATCGGTGCGGCAGGTGGCGCAGGCCCTCACCCGCACGCGGACTTCGCCGGGGCCCGGCTCGGGGGCCGGCAGGTCGGTGAGGATGAGCGGCGAGTCCGAGACCGGCGCCTGGGCGGCGAGCAGCATTGTCCGCATCGGCGAGGTTCCCCCTCACCCGAGACCGGCCAGACTCTCGCGGCAGCGCCCGGCCAGCGGGCGCATGGCCAGCTCCTCGGAGATGGCGAGCGCCTCCTGGTACTGCCGGGCGGCGGCTTCGCGGTCTCCGCGGCGGCGGCACACCTCGCCGAGGATCCACAGCGCCCCGGCCTCGGCGGAGCGCTCCTCGAGGCGGCGGGCGAAGGCGAGGGCCTCGTGGGCGGAGGACTCCGCCAGGTCGAGCTCGCCGGCGTGGAGATGGGCCTCCGCCACGTGGCGGACATGATCGCCGCGCTCCACGAGCGCCGCCGCCTTTTCCTGGAGCTCCACGCACTCCCGGGCCGCCGCGATCGCCTCCTGGTGGCGCGAGGTCAAGGAGTAGGCCGAACCGGCCGCCTCCAGGGCCCGCATGAGCTGGCCGGCGAACTTCCGCTCCCGGCAAATGGCGATGGCGCGCTCCAGGATGTCGATGGCCTCCCGGGCTCTTCCCCCCTCGGTGAGGAGGCGGCCACGGCTGATGAGGAGGGGCACCTCGCTGTAGAGATGCTTGGCGGCCCGGGCGACGTGCTCGCCGCGCTCGACCAGCGCGAGGGCCCCCTGCGGATCGCCCAGCCACATGAGGCAATGAGCCCCGAGGGCGCACGCCCCGCAATAGGGCAGTCCCGACAGCCCGAAGCGCTCCGTGGCCCGCGGCCCCTCGAGTGCGGCGATGATCTGCTGGAAGTGCTCGAGGCCGTCGCGGAAACGGCCGAGTGCCAGGTGCGCGCCCCCGACGTAGTAGTGCCCCGTCACCCGGAGCCCCAGGTCGCCGCGCCGCTCGGCGGTCTCGAGGCAGCGCTGGCCGTAGGCGATGGCCTCCCGCTGCTCCCCCTTGGCCCAGTGGTACTGGGTGAAGAACGAGTAGACGACGTCGAGCCGGTCCGTCTCACCGTGCCGTGTGGCGAGATCCTCTGCCTCCTTGAAGATCTCGAAGAGCCGGTCGAGCTGGCCGGCGCGCCAGAGGGGCGCGCGGAGGGCGAGTCGCACGTCGATGCCCAGACGTCCCGTCTCCGCGCTGTCGGCCAGTCTGCCGAGGGCCTCGAGGGCCTGTTCGTAGAACTCCACGGCGCGCGTATCGGTGCAGAGGGCGGCGGCGCGGTCCCCGGCCTGGCGGGCGTAGCGGGCGGCCTTCGTCCACACCTCGCCGCGGATGAAGTGGTGGGCCAGCTCCTCGACGTGCTCCTCCAGCCGATCGGCGTGCAGCTCCTCGATGGTGGCGCCGATGCGGGCGTGGAGTTCCCGGCGGCGGGCGTGGAGGATGGACTCGTAGGCCACGTCCTGGGTGAGGACGTGCTTGAAGACGTACTCGAGGTCGCCGGCCCCCATCTTCTCGTACACGAACTCCAGCGCCTTGAGATCGGTGAGGGCCCGCTCGACGCGGTCGGTGGCCTCGGCCACGCGCCGCAGAAGACGGAGGGCGAACTCGTGCCCGATGACGGAGGCGATCTGCACCGTCCGCTTCTGCTGCTCGTCCAGCCTGTCGATGCGGGCGGCGATGATGTCCTGGACACGGTCCGGCACCAGGATGGCGGAGGCGGGCCGTGTCAGCGTGAGCCGGCCGCCCTCGGTCCGCACGGCCCCGCTCTCGACCAGCGCCCTCCCGATCTCCTCCAGGAAGAACGGGTTGCCCTCGGCCTTGCGGGCGATGATCGTCGCCAGGTCGTCGGGGAGGTCCTCGATGCCGAGGGTGGCGCGGACCAGCTGGTGGGCGTCGGCGTCGTCCAGCGGCTCCAGGACCAGCCGCGTGATGTAGGTGTGCTCGGAGAAGCGCGGCCGGTACGAGGGGCGCCAGGTCAGCATCAGGAGGATCGCCTCGCCGGCGAGGCCGTTGATCAGCTCCTCGAGGTAGTCCTCGGAGGCGCTGTCCATCCACTGGAGATCCTCGACCACAAGCACCACCGGTCGCCGCTGGCTCGACCGGCGTGTGAGCTGGCTGATCGCGCGGAACATGCGGGCGCGGCGCTCGGTGGCATCCATGGAGGCGATCCCTGCATCACCAGGATCCACCGAGAGGGCGTAACGCAGGTACGGGGCCAGCTCGGCGCCCGGCTCCCCCAGCGCCTTGAGGCCTCGCGTGACCTTCTCGATGATGGCCGACTCCGTGTCGGTCTCGGTGACCGCGAAGCCCTGGCGGAGGCAGTCGGCGATGGGGAAGAGCGCCGTGGACTGGCCGAACGAGAGGCAGCGCCCCTCGAGCCAGGTGGCCTGATCGCCCACGAGATGCCGCAGCTCGAGTAGCAGCCGCGACTTCCCCATGCCGGCCTCTCCCACGATGTAGACGATCTGGCCGCGCCCGGCGCGGGCCGTGACCCACGCGCGCTCCAAGGCGCTGACGGCCTCGCGCCGCCCCAGGAGTGGGTTGCGCGGCCGGAGCTCGGCCAGGCTGCGCGGGGCACCCAGCTCCCAGGCGGTGACGGGCTCCGCCCGGTTCTTGACCTGCACGGTGCCGAGGGAGGTGAGGCGGAAGTACGGGTCGATGAGGCGGCGCGTGGCGTCGGCCACCACGACCTGGCCCGGCTGCGCCATCTGTTGCATCCGGGCGGCGACGTTGGTGGTGTCGCCGACGGCCGTGTAGTCCATGCGCAGGTTGTCGCCGATGGCCGCGACGACCACGAGGCCCGTGTTGAGCCCCATGCGCACCCGGAACTCGATGCCCCGCCGGGCCTTGAGGTCTTCGCGGTAGGCCGCGAGCGCGCGCTGCATGGCGAGCGCCGCCAGCGCGGCGCGGCGGGCATGATCCTCGTGGGCCACGGGGGCGCCGAAGAGCGCCATGAGGCCATCGCCGAGGAACTGGTTCACCGTGCCCTCGTAGCGGTGCACGGCGGCCAGCATCAGCTCGAAGGCGCGGTTCATGAGGGCGTGCACCTCCTCGGGATCGAGGGCTTCCGCGAGGGAGGTGAAGCCGGAGACATCCGCGAAGAAGACCGTGACCTGCTTGCGCTCGCCCTGGAGCGTCGCGCGATCCTTGAGGATGCGCTCGGCCAGATGCTGGGGGGTGTAGCCGGCGGGGGCCACGGCGCGCGGATCGTCTTCCGACGAGAACCGGGCGCGGGAAGGCGCAGGGAGGGGCTCGGCGTCCGGGCGCGCGCCGGCGTCCACGCGCGCCCCGCAGTCGGCGCAGAACTTCTTCCCGGGGGAGACGCGCGCCCCGCAGGCGGGGCAGACGGCGTCGAGACGGGCGCCGCATTCCTCGCAGAACCTGGCGCCGGGGCGGGTCGCGGCTCCGCAGGATGAGCAGGTCATCGGCCGCATTGTGCCACGGTCTCGCACCCGAGAGAAGGCTTGCGGCTCCGTGGCGCCCCGGAGTAGGCTACCCGGTGGCGACACCACAGGGGGCGGATCCAACCGGTTGGCCCACGGCCAGCATGCGCGAGCCTGGTGAGACTGCTGCTTCACGATCACCGAGATCGTGAATTACGAGGACCTGGGCTTCTTCGAGCCGGGCGCCGGCTGGCGCGCGGCCGAGAGCGGTGAGACCCGGCTCGGCGGATCGCTGCCGGTGAACACCTCGGGCGGGCTCAAGTCGTGCGGCCATCCCATCGGCTCCTCCGGGGTCCGGATGATCAACAACATCCACGACCAGCCGGTGGGCCGGGCCGGCAAGATGCAGGTGAGGGGCGCCGACATGGGGCTGGCGCACAACCTCGGCGGCCCCGGCGCGGTCTCGGCCGTGGCCGTGCTCTCCCAGCCGTAGCGGACGTTCGCGCGCGGCTCGATCAGGCCGGAGCGCCGGCATGGGCTCCAGGCAGGCCCATCTTCGCAACTCCAAGGAGGAAGAGATGGCGGAGCTCACGCGGCGCTACATCGTCATGCCCATGGCCACCGAGGCCCCGTTCGAGCCGTCCGACCCGGACGCGGTCTTCGTCCTCAAGCCCTGGAAGGATCCGGCAGCGCTCCAGGCGCTCGAGACCTACCGCGCCCACTGCTACCCCGAGCTGGCACAGGACCTGGATGGCTGGATCAAGACGATCAAGGCGGGCCCGGTGGTTCGCGGCGGGGTCGGTGAGCGAAACGCCCAGTACCTCACCTCCCGGCCGGCGCCGCCTCCGGCTGCGGCCAGGGCCCGCCCCGGAGCTCCGGCCGCGCGCCCTGCGAGGGCCAAGGCGAAGGCTCGGCCCAGGCCTCAGGTGAAGCATCAGGCCAAGAAGGCCAAGCCACCTACACGGAAGGAGAAGCGGCACTAGGCAGACAGCCTCAATGCCCATCAACATCGACTCGGCGGTGGATTACCTGCTACAGGCCCGCCTCACCCACCTTACCGTCCAGCCGCTCACCGAGTTCGCCCCGGACCTCACGCTGGAGGAGGCCTACGCCGTCCAGCGCGCGCTCGAGCAGGCGCTGATCCTGCGCGGCGAGCGCGTCATCGGCTGGAAGTCGGGCTTCACGAACCCCGCCCTCCAGGAGCGCCACGGCGTGACCGAGCCCGTGCTGGGGTTCATGCTGGCCTCGGGGGTCTACTCGGGCGGGGATGCCGTGCCCGCGGAGCGCTTCGCGGCGCTCGGCGTGGAGGTAGAGGTGGCCTTCCTCATGAAGGCCGACCTCGCCGGGCCGGGCGTGACTCCGGTGTCGGCGCTTCTGGCCATCGAGGGCGCCATGCCCTCCTTCGAGCTGATCGACTTTCGCTTCTCGGGGACGCCGCGCGGGGTGGACGTGATCGCCGACGGTGTCTACACCAATGCCATCGTGCTGGGGCGCCCGCTGACGCCGGTGGCGGGGCTGGACCTGTCGCTCGAGGGCGTGGTGTACGAGCAGAACGGCCAGGTGATCGCCACCAATACGGCGGCCGAGGTGCTGGGCAACCCGCTCATCTCGCTGGCGTGGCTCGCCAACACGCTGGGCCGGATGGGGCGCGGGCTCAGGGCGGGCGAGGTGGCGCTGACCGGCTCCATCTCCAGGGTGCTGCGCCCCAAGGCGGGCGAGAGCGTGCGCGCCTCCTTCACCCGCCTCGGCTCCGTCTCCTGCCGGTTTGTGTAGGCGTCCCCGATCATCGCTTGCGCCTGCGGCACGGCGGTCGCTATCCTTACCCGGAGGAGCAGTCCAATGGTTCAGCGGAGCGTGGCGAGAATCCCCCCGGCGTCGGCCAGGGTGCCCTACTGGATGCGGGCGAGCCGCGGGCGGAGTCGCCCCCGGCTCGACATCGTCAGCGAGGAGGACGCGAGCCCGGCCGTCCGCGAGTGCTTCGACGAGATCACCGCCACCCTCGGCTTCCCGGTCGTCAACGTCATCTTTCGCGCCTTCGCCAGGTACCCGCGCTTCCTCGCCCTGTCCTGGGACCTGCTCAAGCCCAACGTGCTCACCCAGGACCTCTTCGACAAGACCCAGGTCCTCCGCCGCCAGGCCCAGCTCGTCGTGCGCGAGAACCTCGGTGTCGGCGACCACCGGGCGGTGCTCCGGATGCGCGGATCGTCCGACGACGCGCTCGCCCGGATCCGGGCCGCGCTCGACTTCGTCCTCTACTGCGACCCGTTCCTTCTCCTGATCGCCTCGGCGCTCCAGTCCTCGCTCTCCGGGCACCCGCTCTCCGGCAAGCCCTGGGCGCACCTCCTGCCGATGCACACCAATCCCACGCGCTTTCAGGATCTCAAGCTCGTGGAGATGGAGGAGGCGCCCCCCGCGGCCCAGGCGATCTACACGGAGATGATGCAGACCCACGGAACGACCTTCGTCCCCACGGACTACCGTGTGCTGGGGCGGTGGCCCGACTGCCTGACTGTCGTGTGGCAGGACTGGAAGCAGCGGATCCAGACGCCGGCCTACGAGGCCGGGGTGCGCCAGCTCAACGAGCTGGCCCAGGCCCTGGCCCTGGACCTGCCATTCGGCTTCGCGCTCTCCCCCCAGACACTGGGGACGGCCGGCTTTACTCCGCTGCAGGTTTCCGATATCCTGGCCACCGTCGATTTCTTTCAGGGACTCCTGCCGGCCCTCATCGTGAACATCACCGCGTTCAGGATCGGCCTCGAAGGCGGCTGCCGGCCGGCTCCGATCGCCTGAAGCCTCGCACCCGAAGTCTAGGGAGGCGCACACATGAACTGGCGCGCGCTCGCAACGGCATCTCTCGCCCTCGCCCTCGCCCTGGCGCTGTCCACCACCGGCCCCGCGGAGGCGCAGAAGAAGCGCCTGGCCATGGGCTGCACCGCCGCGACCTCCAGCCACTACGCGTACTGCGTGGGCCAAGCCAAGGCCATCAACACGGCGGTGCCCGAGGTGGACGTCTCGGTCGTCGAGACCGGGGCCACCGTGGACAACCTTAAGCGCATGCAGAAGGGCACGATCGACTACGGGCTCATCACCAACGAGCAGGTGTACCTGGCCCACAGGGGAGAGGGGGCCTGGAAGGACGGCCCGTTCCCGGATATCAGGAATCTCTGGTACTACACTATCTCGGCCGTGTACGTCGTGGTCCGCGAGGAGACCGGCGTCAAGTCCATTGAGGAGCTCGCCGGGAAGAAGTTCAGCCCCGGCTTCCGCGGGTCGGCCACGGAGAAGATGACCGAGGCCTCCCTCACTCACCTGGGCGTCAAGGCCGACTGGTTCCGCGGCGGCAACGCCGACCTGGTGGACGCCATGAAGGACAAGCGCCTCGTCGGCAACGCCAAGGCCGGCGACGGCTTCCGCCTGGACGCCTCCAGCATGGATATCGCCACCAGCACGCCCATCCGCGTCCTGCCCTGGACCGACGAGCAGGTCCGCAAGGTCAAGACCCAATTCCCGTACTACCCGTGGGTCAGGGTGCCGGCGGGGTCCGTCAAGGGCATGGGCGAGTTCTGGACCCAGGCAGTGGTGGTCGGCTTCTCGGCTCCCAAGTCCATGCCGGTGGACGTGGCGTACCGGCTCGTCAAGGCCGTGATCGAGGACAAGGAGCACCAGCGGGCCGCCTTCAAGGGCTTGGTCGACGACCTGGGCAAGGCCACGCTGGAGCAATCGCTGTCCCCCCTCCATGCGGGGGCCGTGAAGTACTTCCGCGAGAAGGGCGTGAAGGTCCCCGACCATCTCGTCCCGCAGGAGGCCAAGTAGGGGCGTGACCCCGGCCCGGCCCAGCAGTGCTGCCCCCGTCGAGCCGGAGGTCCTGCCCGGAGAGATCAAGAGCGACGAGCCCGACGCCAGAACGCTCACCGGCGCGGTGGGGGCCGGCGTGGCGCTCGTCGCCGTGGCCTTCGCGCTCTTCCACACCTACACGGCCGCGCCGTTCGTCGGGTCATTCCCCGACCTGATCCAGCGCTCGGTGCACCTGAGCTTCGCTTTCGTCCTCTGCTTCCTCCTCTACCCGGCCTGGCCCGGCCGCTCGTCTGCTCGCCGGCCCACGGTGCTGGACGCGGCCCTGGCCGCGGCGGCCCTCGTCGCGCTGGGCTACATCATCCGCCACTACGACTGGATCATGGAGAACCCCTCGGACTCGACGCGGACCGGGGTAATCCTGGGCACCGTGCTGACCGTGCTGACGCTGGAGGCGGCGCGGCGCACCATCGGCCTCATCTTCACCGCGCTCGGCGTCATCGCCATCGCCTACGCCTATCTCGGGGCCTCCATCCCCGGGGCGTGGGGGCACCGGGGCTTCGACTGGGTGACGATCCAGGAGTCGCTGTACCTGTCCACGCAGGGCATCCTCGGCAACGTGACTGGCATCTCCGCGACCCTGGTGGCGGTGTTCCTCGTCTTCGGCGCCATCCTCTATCACACGGGGGGCGGCGAGACCTTCGTGGACCTGGCCAAGCTCATCGCCGGGCGCTCCCACGGCGGTCCCGCGAAGGTCTCCGTCTTCTCGTCCGCGTTCTTCGGCACCATCTCCGGCTCGGCCGTGGCCAACGTGGTGGTGGACGGGATCTTCAACATCCCCCTGATGAAGCGGATGAAGTACAAGGCCGAGTTCGCGGCGGCGGTGGAGGCGACGGCATCCTCAGGGGGACAGATCATGCCGCCGGTGATGGGGGCGGGGGCCTTCATCATGGCCGAATTGCTCCAGATCTCCTACACCCAGGTGGCCATCGCCGCGGCGCTGCCGGCCATCCTGTACTACCTGGGCTGCGGGGCCGCGATTCACTTCGAGGCCCGGCGGCTGGGCCTCGGCACCATCCCGCGTGCATTGATCCCCCGGGCGCGCGACGTCTTCGCCTGGCGGCGCTCGGCCGCCCTCTTCATCCCGGTGATCCTGCTCACCTACTTCCTCCTGCAGGGCTACACGGCCCAGACCTCGACCTTCTGGTCCATCATCGCCTCCCTGATCATCTTCGTCCTCTCGGGCTCCTCGCTGGCGGACTGCCGGGCGCGCGTCCTGGGCCTCTGGCGGGCCTTCGAGGCGGGGGGCAAGGGCATCGTGCTCGTCGCCACGCTCATCGCGGCGGCGGGCATCGTGATCGGGATGATCAACCTGACCGGCGTGGGCGTGAAGCTGTCCGAGTTCATCATCGGCACAGCCGGCGGCAGCTTCTTGGGCGCGCTGTTCCTCGCGATGGTGGTCTGCCTGATCCTGGGGATGGGGCTGCCCACGACGGCGGCCTACGTGCTGGCGGCCTCCGTGGTGGCGCCGGCCCTGATCAAGCTGGGCGCGCTGCCGCTGGCGGCGCATCTCTTCGTCTTCTACTTCGCCATCATCTCGGCCATCACGCCCCCCGTCTGCGCCGCGGTGTACGTGGCCGCCGCCATCGCCCGGGCGGACTGGGTGAAGACGGCGCTCATCGCGACCCGGCTGGGGCTGGCCGGCTTCATCGCCCCCTACATGTTCATCTATGCGCCGGCACTCCTCTGGCAGGGGCCGCTCGTGGAGATCGCCTGGGTCACGGTGACGGCCTGTGTAGGCGTGATCGCCCTGGCTGCGGGCTCCATGGGGTATCTGGTCCGGCCGGCGAGCCTGCGGGAGCGGGCCGCCCTGCTGGCCGCCGCCCTGCTCCTCATCAAGCCCGGCCTCGCCACCGACCTCGCCGGCTTCGCCCTTCTCGGCGCGGTGCTCGCGATCCAGCGGCTCCGCCCCGCGCCCGTGGCTCAACCCGCTTCCTGAGGAGACGCGCCCATGCCATCGGTGCTCTACGAGCAGACTGACCGCAGCTTCAAGGCGCGCTAGGGTGGAGCTCGAGGCCCTTCGCGCGCGGCTCGATGCGGCGCTCTCCGAGCGCCCCCGCATCGCGCTCGACCGGAGCGACCTCGTCTGCGCGGCCGTGCTCCTGCCCATCACCGATCACGGCGGCCCCCACCTCCTCTTCACCAAGAAGTCGGAGGCCGTGCCGCACCACAAGGGGCAGTTCTCCTTCCCGGGCGGCATCTGCGAGGAGCGGGACGCCTCGCGCGTGGAGACGGCCCTCCGCGAGGCATGGGAGGAGATCCGGCTGCCGGCCGACGCCGTGGAAGTGCTGGGGCTGCTGGACGACACGGCGACCCGCGCGACGCCGTTCGTGATCACGCCGGTGGTGGGCATCGTGCGCGGGCCCGTCACGTTCCGGCCCGACGGGCGCGAGATCGAGCGCGTGATCGAGGTGTCGCTGGACCGGCTGCGCGACCCGGCCATCTTCAGCACGGAGATGTGGGAGCGGGACGGCGAGGCCCACCCCGTGCACTTCTACCAGGTGTCCGCCGCCGACGTGGTGTGGGGTGCGACCGCGCGGATCCTGAAGCAGTTCCTGGACATCCTCGACGACGCGGAGGCGATCCCGTGAGCTACGAGACCCTGCTGGTGGACGTGGTGGACGGCGTGGCGACGGTGACGCTGAACCGGCCGGACAAGCGCAATGCGCTCAGCCAGACCCTGGTCCGTGAGCTCGAGGGGGCGCTCGGAACCCTCGAGCCGGACCCGGCCGCGCGCGTGATCGTGCTCCGCGGGGCCGGGGACAAGGCCTTCTGCGCGGGCGCCGATCTCGGCGGCGCCGCGGATCGGGGGACCACCCTGGCAGCGCGCGAGTCCTTCGCCGGCCTCCCGCGCATCCTCGAGGGCATGGCGCGGATGAAGACGCCGGTCATCGCCCAGGTCCATGGCTTCGCGCTGGCGGGCGGCTGCGGCCTGGCCGTGGGCTGCGACATCGTCGTGGCCTCGGAGGATGCGGTGTTCGGGCTGCCGGAGATCAAGATCGGCGTGCTCCCGCTGATCGTCATGGCGCCCATCCTCCGCTCGGTGGGGCGCAAGCGCGGGATGCTGATGATCCTCACGGGCGAGCAGGTGTCGGCGCGCGAGGCCTTCGAGATGGGGCTCGTGAGCCGCGTGGTGCCGCGGGCCGAGCTGGAGACCGCGGTGAGCGCGCTGGCCCGGACACTGGCGGGTCTCTCGCCCACCGCGCTCGGCATCGCCAAGGAAGCCGCTGCGGCACAGGCCGGCATGGAGTACGGGGCGGCGCTCCGCTACCTCCGGGAGCTGACGACGCTCGTCTTCATGTCCGACGACGCGAAGGAAGGAATCGCCGCTTTCTTCGAGAAGCGCCCGCCGCGCTGGACGGGCCGGTGACGCGCGTGCGCATCGCGCCCCTGGCTGGCGCCGCCCTCGGCGTGCTGCTCGGCGCCGCGCTCTGGGCCGGTGCGGTGTCCGCCCAGCCCGCCGAGTCGCCGCTCACGGAGTTATGGGATGGTCAAGGCCGGCGAGGAGCTCACCGTGCCCGGCTCCGGCGCGCCGGGCGAGCCCTGCTCCCTGACGCGGGAGAGTGCCGAAGCGGCGTGGGTAGGCTGGAACCAGGAGCAGGATCGGGCGGGCGGCTATGCGGGCTCGACGCCGACGCGCTGACGACGACGGGTTCCGCGAGGTGTCACGGCAGCCTGACCGTCGTGGCGTCTCCGCTCGTCGTGACGGCAAAGACGCCCAGGGAGGTGGAGCTGTAGGCGTAGGGGCTCCAGCCCGCGGGGGGGGCAGGGGTCGAGGCCATGAAGGGCCCAGACACCATGCCGTCGCTATTGGTGGTTGCGACGTTGAGGTCGGCCAGCGTGGACGGCAGGGTCCGCATGTGCGAGGAGTACATGCTGATGGCCGACACGAGGGTGCGGGCGTCGGCCTCGGCCTTGGCAATGCGGGCCCGCGCCTGCATGTTGGCGTAGAGCGGGACGGCGATGGCCGCCAGGATGCCGATGACGGCCACGACGATCATGAGCTCGATCAGGGTGAAGCCCCGAGCGGCTCGTCGCGGGCGCTGTCCGTGAGGCCGGGAGCCCATCAAGAATCAGGCTAGCACCGTTGCCGCCGTCTTCCCGCAGGGTTTCTGCCAGGCGGGGGCGCCGTACCTCCGCAGATGGGCCTGTTTCAGCGGCCTGCTAGGGCCACCAGAGGTAGAGGAAGCGGGGGCCCGCGCCGCCGACGAGGGCGGCGAGGTGGGCCACGGCCGCCTCCGCGGTGGGCGCGGCCGGGGTCGAGGAGTAGAAGTTGGCGCGGTACTCCCTCGGGCGGTGGTACATGACAACGCGCGCCTCGCTGAGCCCCGCCGCCTGCCGCGCCGTCTCCACCGCGTCATCCAGATACCCCACCCGGTCCACGAGGCCGAGGGCGCGCGCCTGCTCGGCCGTGTAGATGCGCCCGTCGGCCGCGGCGCGGACACGCTCCTCCGGCATCTTCCGGGAGGCGGCGATGAGGCGCACGAAGCGGCCGTGCATGTCGTCGATCACGCCCTGGAAGATGGCGCGCTCCTCGTCGGTGAGGCTGCGAAAGGGCGAGCCCGCGTCCTTCCTGGGCCCCGACTTGATGGCGAGCGGCGCGACGCCGATCTTCTCCAGCAGCCCCTGGGCGTTCACGGTGAGCATGACCACGCCGATGCTGCCCGTGATGGCCGTCGGATGGGCGATGATGGTGTCGGCCGCCAGCGCGACGTAGTACCCGCCCGAGGCGCCCACGTCCATGATCACCGCGACCACGGGGATCTTCTTCCGCGCCTTGAAGGCGGAGATCTCGTGGTGGAGGATGTCCGAGGCCGTGATGGTGCCGCCCGGGCTGTTGATGCGGACGATGAGGGCCCGCACGCGGTCGTCCTGCTCGGCGCGCCGCAGCTCCTCGCGCACCCGCGCGAGCAGGGGGACCCGCGGCGGCGGCGTGCCGATGGACAGCCCGGGCGTGTCCTCGGCCAGCACGCCGGAGAGGTCCATCAGCAGGATCTTGGCCGCGCCCGAGCCCTCCACGGTCTCTTCCACGAGCGGGCGGATGCGCGGCTGGAAGTCGAGGGAGATCACCGAGCACCCGGAGAGGACGAGGGCCGCGAGGAGCGCGGCGACGGAGCCGGACAGGCGGGAGGAGCGCATGGCGGGAGTATACGGGCGGCGCCCAGCATTCTCAACGACTGGGCGCTATAATCGAGGAGCCCCATGCGCTACATCGTGAGACCAGAGGACGTGCCGCCCTACTCGCCCCCCCTGCACGCGGGCACCGTGAACCGGCGGCTCGTGGGGCGCGACGTGAACGGCTCCACCCAGGTGGAGGTCGTGCTCGGGACGCTCGAGCCGGGCGGTGTCGCGATGCGCCACAGTCACGACGCCCAGGAGCAGGCCATCTACATCCTCGAGGGGCGGGCGCTCATCGAGGTGGGCGACGGCGTGAAGGAGGAGGTGGGGCCGGGGACCGCCTGCTTCTTCCCCGCGGGCGTCGCCCACCGCGTGGAGGCGCTCACGGCGGTGAAGACACTGGTCATCTACGCGCCGCCGCTCGAGCGCTCCACGGCCGACCAGCCGTTCCGTCCCGCCTGAGCCGTGACGACGTGAGCACTCTGACGCTGGAGGACGTCAGGGCCGCGGCCGCGCGGCTCCATGGGCGCATCCACCGCACGCCTGTGATGACGAGCCGCTCCTTCGACGAGGCGAGTGGCTTCTCGGTCTTCTTCAAGTGCGAGAACCTGCAGCGGGCCGGGGCCTTCAAGATCCGCGGGGCGCTCAACAAGCTCCTGTCGCTCTCGGATTCGGAGCGCGCGCGGGGCGTCGTGGCCTTCTCCTCCGGCAACCACGCCCAGGGGGTCGCGCTCGCCGCGCGCCTCACGGGGGCCAGCGCGATGATCCTGATGCCGACGGATGCGCCCGCGCTCAAGCTCCAGGCCACCCGCGGCTACGGCGCCGAGGTGGTCTTCTACGACCGCCGTACCGAGGACCGGGAGGAGCGGGCCAGGGAGCTCGTGGCGCGCACGGGGCGGGTGCTGGTGCCGCCCTATGACGACCCTGCCATCATGGCCGGGCAGGGGACGGCGGCGCTGGAGCTGTTCGAGGAGGTCGGCGCGCTCGACGTCCTCCTCACGCCCGTGGGCGGCGGTGGGCTCATGGCCGGCTGCAGCACGGTGGCGAAAGCGCTCCATCCACGGATCAGCGTCTTCGGGGTGGAGGCAGACAGCGCCAACGACACCTACCTGTCTCTCCAGACGGGCGAGCGCGTGGCCATCGCGCCGCCCCCCACCATCGCCGATGGCATCCGCAACCTCTCGCCGGGGGCGCTCACCTTTCCGGTGCTCCAGCAGAACCTCTCCGGCGTGCTTCTCGTCTCCGACGCGGAGATCGAGGCCGCCATGCGCTTTCTGCTGTTCCGCTGCAAGCTTCTCGTCGAGCCGACGGGCGCCGTCGCCGCGGCGGCGGTGCTGGCGGGCAAGATGCCGCTCGGGACGGGGTTGCGCGTGGGTGTGGTGCTGTCGGGCGGCAACGTGGACCCCGAGGTCCTGGCCCGCATCATCAGTCCGGGCTGAGGGGTCAGCGAATTCTTGGCAGCCATGTATCCCAGGAGGCCAGCGTGAGTGGACGGGATCGGCGGGGGGCCGAGCGAGCCAGGGCGGACTGGCCGCTGACCATCGAGACTTTCGACCGGCGGGTGATCACGGGCCAGGTCCTGGACGTCAGCACCTCGGGGATGCGCGTCCGGACGGCGAGTGACTTGCCCGTCGGCGCGGCGGTGACCGTGCGCGTGGCGCTCCCTCAGGGGGCCGACCGGCTCGAGGTGGTCGCCCGCGTGGCGAGGCGGACCAGCGAGGACCTCGCGCTCGACTTCATCGGCCTGCCGGAGACCGAGGCGCGGCGCGTGAAGCCGCTCGTGTCGGCGTGGGAGGCGAGGCGGCGCGCGCCGCGCGTGCACACCCCCGTGCCCGTCAGCATCGAGAAGCGGATGGACGGCAGCGCGCGCGGCGAGACGGTGGACCTGAGCGCGTTCGCTGCCAGGGTCGCGACGGAACTGGCGCTCCAGCCCGGGGACCTGGTGACCCTCTCCCTCTCCCCGGCGGCGCCCGGCACCACGCTCACGCTGCCGGCGGTGGTGTGGGACGTGGGCAGCACGGGGTCGCTGCTCGTCTTCGTGAACCTGCCCCGGAGCGACTTCGGTCGACTCGGGGCCTACGTGTCGAGCCTGCTCCAGCGCGAATCCTGAGCGTGGCGGGCCCGCGCCCACTTTCGAATTGACAGGCGGCGAAGCCACCGCATAAGATGAATGGCGGTTCAGTCACCCGCCATGCGAGACCCTGACAAGCCCCAGCAGATCATCGATGCCGCGGTTCGGGTGTTCGCCCGGAAGGGCTACTACAACGCCCGCGTCTCCGACATCGCCAAGGAGGCGGGGATCGCGGCGGGCACCATCTACCTCTACTTCCGGACCAAGGACGACATCCTCGTCACCCTCTTCCGGGAGAAGATGACGGAGTTCGTGGGGACGGTGCGCAAGGCCATCGCCGACGAGCCGGACGCGGTGGCCAAGCTGCGGCGGCTCATCCATCTGCACTTCGAGCTCCTCGAGGGGCGCCCGGAGCTGGCGGAGGTCGTCCAGGTCGAGCAGCGCCAGGGGCAGAAGTTCTTCCGCGGCGCCTCGGCCCACGAGATCTCCTCCTACTTCGCCCTGATCGGGTCGGTGCTGGAGGAGGGGGTGGCCGAGGGCCGCCTCCGTCCGACCCTCCCCGTCAAGATCGCCACGAAGACGCTGTTCGGGGCCATGGACCAGATGGCGACCTCCTGGGTGCTGGGCAAGCGCGGCTATCAGCTGGCGGACACGGCGGATGCGGTCGCCGACATCTTCCTGCAGGGCGTCGCGGTCCGTTAACCGAGACAAAGGAGAGACTTGCGATGCCGTACGAGACGCTGATCCTGACCCGCGAAGAGAGCTTCGCCGTCATCACGCTCAACCGCCCCCCGGCCAATGCCATCAGCGAGCAGCTCATGCGCGATCTGAACGCCGCGCTGTCCGAGCTGGAGCATGACGACGCGGTGCGGTCCATCATCATCACGGGGGCGGGCGACAAGATCTTCTGCGCGGGCGCCGACCTCGGCTCGGCCTTCTCCGGTCCCGACGTCGGCTCGTTCATTCGCTTCGGCAACAGCGTGGTGCGGCGTATCGAGCGCTTCCCGAAGCCGGTGATCGCCGCCATCAACGGGCATGCCCTGGGGGGCGGCTGCGAGATCTCCATGGGCTGCCACATCCGCATCCTGAAGGAGACGGCGCGCATGGGCCAGACGGAGTCCAATCTGGGCCTCATCCCGGGCTATGGCGGCACCCAGCGCTTCCCGCGGCTGATCGGCCGAGGTCTGGCGCTCGAGCACCTGATCCTCGGCACCCAGATCCCCGCCGCCGAGTGCTATCGCCTCGGGCTCGTCAACCGGCTGTCGAAGGACGGGGAGACGCTCGACGACGCCAAGGCGATGGCGCGCGAGCTGGCCAAGCGCCCGCCGATCGCGACGCGCCTCATCATCGAGGCCGTGGACGACGGGATCCAGGCGCCCATCGATCAGGCCATCGAGATCGAGGTGCGGGCCTTCGAGAAGGTGCTCAAGACCGAGGACGCGGGCGAGGGCATCCAGGCCTTCTTCCAGAAGCGCCCCGCCAACTTCAAAGGGAAGTAGCCATGGATCTTGGCATCTCGGGAAAGGTGGCGCTGGTGACGGGGGGCGCGCGGAGCCTGGGCCGGCAGGACTGCCTCACGCTGGCGGCCGAGGGTTGCAAGGTGATCGTCCTCGACCTGAACGGCGAGGGCGCGTCGGGGACGGCGACGGAGATCACCGGGGCCGGCGGCACCGCGCGGGGCTACGAGGTGGACATCACCACCCGGCCGCAGCTGGCCGAGGTGCTGCAGAAGGCGCAGAGCGAGGTGGGGCCCGTGGACATCTGCGTCAACAACGCGGGGATCATCTACACGCTTGGCCAGCTCAAGGACATGAGCGACGCCGACTGGGATTTCAACCTGTCGGTGAACCTCACCGGGACCTACAACGTCACGAAGGTGGTGTTCCCCGGCATGCGGGAGCGGAGGTGGGGGCGGGTGATCTGCATGGCGTCCATCGCCGGCCTCATGGGCGGCTTCGGTCAGACCGCCTACTCGACGAGCAAGATGGGCGTGGTGGGCTTCGCCAAGTCGGTGGCGCTGGAGGGCGCGCGCTACAACATCACGAGCAACGTGATCGCCCCCGGCATCATCGGGCCCAATGCCAACCTGTCCCCGCTGTACGAGCGTATGGTCACGCGCGTGGCGATGCAGAAGGAGGGCGATCCGACGGACGTGGCCAACGCCATCGCCTTCCTCTGCTCCGAGCGCGCCCGCTACATCACCGGCGCCGTGCTGACGGTGACCGGTGGAATGGATCTGTTCACGTTCTAGCGCACGAGACCACTGACGGCACACGAGGAAGAGGAGGACCACCGATGCCCACTGTGACAGAGACCTTCGACGCGATGGCCAGCAAGTTCCAGGCGAGCAAGGCGGCCGGCATCAACGCCACGATCCAGTACGACATCGCGGGGGATCAGGGCGGCACCTGGCACGCCGTCATCAAGGACGGCGCCTGCGCCGTGAACGCCGGGCCCGGGACCAACCCGAACCTGACGCTGACCATGTCCTCCCAGGACTGGCTCGACATGGTCGGCGGCAAGCTCTCCGGGCAGATGGCCTTCATGTCCGGGAAGCTGAAGCTGAAGGGTGACATGGGCCTGGCCATGAAGGTGGGCTCCCTCTTCCAGGTCTAGCAGGCCGCTGAAAAAGGCCCATCTGCTGCGTTGGCGCCCTCGGCCGCACGCTCAACGTGGCTCGCTCACGCTCGCCCGGATCTCCGGATGCGCTCACCTCGCCTCCGGCTCGGCTCGCCA
>Ga0154317_1127_pt1 | contig 21268 bp, 18 predicted proteins | sample RifGroA2_FD_105611 | JGI IMG/M metagenome (GOLD analysis project Ga0154317, IMG submission 105611) | Candidatus Rokubacteria bacterium GWA2_70_23 | reverse complement strand
GACGAGACGCTCGCCCGCCTCGTGGAGATCCCGCAGGTGGCCGCCATCAAGGAGGCCCTCTTCGACGCCAAGCGCTTCCGCGAGATCGTCAACGTGGTGCGGAGCGCCCCGCGGCGCATCACCATGCTCACGGGCAACGACAACTTCATCTGGGAGTCCTACCTCCTGGGCGCCGAGGGCGCGCTGCTGGGCGCCTGCGCCGTCACCACGCGGACCCACGTGGAGGTGTACGAGGCCGCCATGCGCGGCGACTGGGCCACGGCCCGCGCCAAGGGCGACCGCATCCAGAAGCTGGTGGACGCCGTCTTCGCCGCGCCGGTGCGCGACTACCGCGCCCGGTCCAAGGAAGTGCTAGTGATGCAGGGGATCCTCGCCCACGGCCACATGCGGCCGCCGCTCCTGCCCGTGGGGCCCGAGGACCGCCAGCGGCTCAAGCGGGCGCTGGAGGAGGCCGGGGAGCTGTAGTGCCCGACCCGATCCCGGCGCTCCTGCCGACCACGGTCATCGGCTCCTACTCCCTGCCCCGCTGGCTCGAGCACGCCCGCGAGGGCCACAAGTCGGGCGCTCTCGGCGATGCCGAGCTGGACGAGGCCCACGACAACGCCGTCAAGGCCTGCCTGAAGGACCAGGAGCTGGCCGGCGTGGACGTGGTCACCGACGGCGAGCTGCGCCGGGAGACCATGATCTACTTCAACCCGGACTGCGGGCTCAAGTTCACCCGGCGCGCGGTGGCCTACGCCAAGCTCCAGGCCATGGTAGCCGGCGCCAGCCTCGTGCGAGAGGATCTCGGCCAAGCCTGAGGCTCGCACCCGCTCGCCCCTCGCTCCGCTCGGCGCCCGGATTTCGAGTACAATGCGGCCGTTCCGAGCCATGCTGAACGGGCACAAGTTCGTCGAGGTCTCCGACGTGGTCAGGGTGTTCGCCACCCCCGAGGGGGAGGTCCGGGCGCTGGACGGCGTCTCCTTCGACGTGCAGCAGGGCGAGTTCCTCTCCATCGTGGGCCCCTCCGGATGCGGCAAGAGCACGCTCGCCATGCTGATCGCGGGGCTCATGCGCCCGAGCGCGGGGCTCGTGGCCGTCGGTGGACGCACCGTGGACCGCCCTCAGACCAGCCTCGGCATCGTCTTCCAGAACCCCGTGCTGCTGGCCTGGCGCTCCGCCCTCGACAATGTGCTGCTGCAGGTCGAGATGCGGGGGCTCGATGTGCGGCAGTACCGCCACAGCGCCATGGAGCTGCTCGCCAGCGTGGGGCTCGAGGGCTTCGAGAAACGTCTCCCCCACGAGCTGTCGGGGGGCATGAAACAGCGGGTGGCCATCTGCCGGGCGCTGATCCACGACCCCCCGCTCCTCCTGATGGATGAGCCCTTCGGCGCGCTGGATGCCTTGACCCGCGACCAGATGACGCTGGACATCCAGGGCATCTGCGCGCGCGGAAGCAAGACCGTCCTCTTCATCACCCACTCCATCACCGAGGCCGTGTTCCTCTCGGACCGGATCATCGTGATGACCCCGCGCCCCGGACGCATCGACGGGATCATCGACGTGGAGATGCCCCGGCCGCGCCGGCTGGCCGTCCGCGAGGGCCCGGCCTTCGCCGCCTACACCCGGCAGATCCGTGACCGCTTCATGGCGCGCGGTGTGCTCCGCGACATCGAGGACCCCTCGCCCCTCGCTCCGCTCGGGGGATTTCCATCTCCGCTCGCCTCGCCTCGCGGCTGCGGCTCGCCCCTCACCCCGCCCTCTCCCCCCGGGGGAGAGGGGGCCGCGGGAGCGTAGCGTGAGGTGGCGCGAGTGGAGTCCCCCGGCGATCACCATTCTCGTGACGCTCGTTGCGTGGGAGGCCTGGGTGGTGGGCTTCCGGGTTCGTGAATACCTGCTGCCGGCGCCGAGCGGCATCCTCGCGGTCCTGGCCGCCGAGTGGCGCTACCTGGCGCTCCACACCGGCGTCACGGTGTACGAGATCCTGTGGGGCTTCTTCCTCTCCATCGTGGTGGGCATTCCGCTGGCCATCGTGATCGTCTACTCGCCGGTGCTGGAGCGCGCCATCTACCCGCTGCTCGTGGCCGCGCAGTCCGTGCCCAAGATCGCCATCGGGCCGCTGCTGATCGTCTGGGCGGGGCTCGGCATCTTCCCCAAGGTGCTCGTGGCCTTCCTGATCGCCTTCTTCCCGGTGGTCATCGACACGGTGGCGGGGCTCCGCTCGGTGGAGCCGGAGATGCTCCACCTGGCGCGCTCCATGGGCGCCAGCGAGTGGCGCGTCTTCCTCAAGATCCGGCTGCCCAACGCGCTCCCGAACATCTTCGCGGGGCTCAAGGTGGCGGTGACGCTGGCCGTGGTGGGCGCCATCGTCGGCGAGTTCATCCAGGCGGACCGGGGCCTGGGCTACGCCCTCCTCCAGGCCAGCGCCATGTTGAACACCAAGCTGGCGTTTGCCAGTATCCTGATCCTGGCGGGGATCGGGACGGTGCTGTTCGTCATCGTGGACTGGATCGAGCGGCTCCTGATCCCCTGGCACGCATCCCAGCGAGTGGAGACGGCCGCGGGAACCCTGTAGCGACACACACCCCATGGGAGGGACAGTCATCATGAAACGCGTGGCGGCAGTTCTCGCATCCGTGGCCGCGCTCCTGCTGTTCGGGCTCCCGCCCGCGGCGGAGGCGCAGAAGAAGATGGACAAGGTGACGCTCCGCCTCAACTGGTACGCCTACGGCGAGCACGCGCCGTTCGCCTATGGCCTCAAGAAGGGGTTCTACGAGGCGGAGGGGATCGACCTGCAGATCCTCGAGGGCAGCGGATCGGGGCCGGTGGTGCAGGCCATCGGCGCCGCCACCGACCGCTTCGGCTACGCCGACGCCTACGCCATGGCCGGCCTCCTCGCCAAGGGCGTGCCGGTGAAGATGATCGCCACCTTCGTCCAGACCAGCCCGCTCAGCATCATCTACTTCGCCGACAAGCCCATCAAGGGGCCCAAGGACCTCGAGGGCAAGAAGGTGTCGTTCACGGCGGGCGACTCCATCCACCAGGCCTTCCAGGCGCTGCTCAAGGTCAACAACGTGGACAAGTCGAAGGTGCAGGAGGTGTACTTCGACCCCCGCGGCAAGATGACGGCCGTCATGGCCGGGCAGGTGGACGCCATGGGCGGCTACTACACGACGCAGGCGGGACAGATCGAGGCCCAGACGAAGAAGAAGGCCGCCTACTTCCGCTACGTGGACTTCGGCGTCAACGCGCTCTCCCAGGGGCTGCTCGTCAACGCCAAGTATCTCGGCGAGAAGGACCTCAACTGCCGCATGGTCCGGGCCAGCAGCAAGGCGTGGACAGAGGCCGCCAGGAGCCCCGAGGAGGCGGCGAAGATCCTCGTGGAGATGTTCCCCAAGGCGGGCGCCGTGGAGCTGAACCTCGCGCAGTGGAAGGACACGGTCCAGCTCATGTACACCGCCAACACCCGAGGCAAGGCCGCCGGCTGGATGGCCAAGGAGGACTGGGACACCCTCCTCAGTCTCCAGAAGACCTACGGCAATATCGAGACGAAGGCGCCGGCCGACTACTACACCAACGAGTTCTTCGACTGCAAGTAGCGGCGCAGGGCAAGGGCTACCGACGGGTCAGTCGGGCTCACGCAGCCAGGCGGCGCATGTGTAGAGGAAGAGGCAGGGCGGGGCGATGCCACGGCTCGCCAGCAGCCCCTCGGCCGTGCCGAGTAGCCCCTGCACGCGGAGCTCCGAGCTGGCCTGGCCCATGGCCCAGGCCAGCGTCTCCGCCACCGCTCCACCGCGGACCCGGGCCCGCGCTATCGCCCGCACTGCCTGGCCATCAGGGGGCCCCGGGAGGACGGCCTCCATCGTCCTGAGGGCCCCGAGCCCGTCCCCCGCGTGGGCCTGCAGAACGACCACGCCCCAGAGGGCGCCGGTGCGGCTCACATCACGCGAGATCAGCCTGGCGGTCCGGACCGCGCCGTCGATGTCACCGGCCAGCGCCTGGACCTTCGAGATGTCCTTGAGAGCCCAGTGTCGGTAGCTCTCATCGCCGATGGCGGAGGCGGTCTGGATCGCTCCAGGAATGTCGCCTGAGCGCGCCTGTGCCAGCGATACAACAGCGACAAGTTCACCCGGAAATCTGCGGCGCCGCTCGAGTGCCTCCGCGGCCTGGAGCGCCTGCCTGATGGCATTCGCCGCCTCCGCCCTGGCGCCCGAGCGCCCGGCCCGGACGGCCACGATCTCGAAGAGGAACCTCCGCGCTGACGCCGATCTGGTTGCGGTAGCGAGCTGAATGGCTCCGCCGAGGTCTCCGGCCCTCAGCTGGGCCCGCAGAATGGCCAGGCGCGCATCGAGCGCAATCCGCGCGGGATCCTCGGGGCTCAGTGACGACAACGCATTCAGGGATGACAGGGTCCGAAGCGCTCCCGCAACGTCGCCGGCCTCAGCCTGGGCTCCTGCGACGCGGCTCAGGGGTCTGGCCCGCCTCAGGTCGCCCCCCGGAATCTCGCCGACCGTGTTGAGGGCTGCGGGAACCGCGCCGAGCCTCGCCTGGGCGACAGCCACACTGGTGAGGGCACGGGCACGCCAGTCATCGAGCCAGCTGGAGACGTTCGGCGGCACACCCTCAGCGGGGGTGGCGCGAGCTTCCCGGAGGGCATCGGCCAGCGCGGCACCGGCCTCCGCCCGTCTCCCGGCCGCGCCGAGGCCGACGGCGAGGTCGGCGAAGGCCTCGGCTCTGGCCCTGCTGTCGCTCAGGAGGGCGATCCGGGGGGCGGGCAGCATCGGTCTGCCCTGTCCCGGCCAAGGCCTTGACCATCCTGGCTATGCCCTCTTGCCTGAGTACGGCGCGGGTCAGCCGCTCGAGGGCCGTGAGCGCTCCGGGCGCATCGCCGCGGATCGCCCACTCCACCGCTACCTCGGCGATCGCGCGCTCCCGCGTGAAATCACCCGGCGCCTCGCCAGTGTCCTCGAAGGTGACACCGAGTAGCGTCTTCACGCCGGTGGGGCCCGCTCCAGCTCGAGCCTGAGCCCGCGCGATCTCCCACAGCAGGTACTCCCGCGGCTCGCGCCACGGCAACACCGCAGCCATGCCGGCGGCGCGGCTCAGGATCTCGAGGGGATCAGCCGGGTTGGCCCATGGCTCGCCTCCCACGGAATCCTGGCCCGCGCAGACCGAGGGCGCGAGAGCCACGAGGAAGAAGGCGAGCCGGCTAAGACGCGCGAGCGGCAACCCGATTCAGCGCCGGTATCGCCAGCGGCTCGCTCGTACCGCGTCGAGGAGGGGCGAGGGCTCAAGGCCGGCCATCTCATCGCGCGTGTACGGGAAGATGTCGACTCCCACCGGGAATGCCCCGGGCAGAAGGTCGGGAATCCTGTCGCGAGGCGGCTTGGCGGCGGCCGTCAGGACGATGAAGAGATCGACGTCGCTGCCCGGGGCCCAGGTGCCCGTCGCGAACGATCCGAAGACGACGATCTCCTCCACGTCGGGACGGGTCCGGAGGATGTCTGCCGCGTAGGCGTCCAGCGCCCGGCGGACACCGGCTTCATCGATTGACTTGATCTCGACAGAAGCCAAGGATCGCCTCCGCAAGGGCGATGGCCCGGTCGGCCTCGCCGCGGGTGTAGAGGTCGGCCGGCGCGCCCCGCTCGAAGCCGCTGGGGTACCGGGTCGGGATGTAGTGCTTGTCCAGCTCCTTCGCGTGGTCTATCAGCGCCTCGTCCGGTCGGACCGACTCGGGAAGACTGGCGAGGAGCACGCTCAGGGTGTGGCCCCAGGCATCGAGGTGAAGCTTCTGGAAGAGCGCCTTGATCGCCTTCTCCGCCGCCTGGTGGGAGGCGAAAGCGGCCCAGTCGTAGTCCTTGTCCTCCCTGGCGTGATGGGCGTGGCGAAGGTCGGCCTCGGCCTGCCTCAGCCAGTCCCGCGAGCGCTCTGCCATCTGCAGACGCCTCCCTCCAACGGTCCCAGGTATCTTAACCCTTGGCAGGCTCAGCGCGTAACCGGCATGATCGCCACTTCGCCAACCCCGTCGGGGGCGACCTCGACGCCGGACGGATGGGGCCGGGCCAGGCGCGAGGAGCGCCCCTTTCCCGGGGCCGACGACTACCGCACGCCCGTGCCCGGCCTCTCTCTGCGCGGCAGGGCCATCCACCCCGGCGCGAACATCACCGGGCTGCCGGGGTATAATGCCGCCCGGATCATTTGCGACGACCTGGGCCTCGCGCCCTGGTGGACCCCGCCGGGTCCGGAGCGCCAGTGGGCCGCACTCCACTGAACCGACCGCCGAAAGGACCGCGCATGGCCAGGCTCAAGATCGGCTTCATCCCCATCGAGGGCGGACACTTCTACCGGGAGGCCCTCGATCCGGTCTGGATCGGCGGCTGGGGCGAGCTGACGCTCAGGCGCGCGGCCACGCTCGGCGACAACTGGATCCCCGGACCCACGGCCGAATTGCCGCGGCTCATCGCCGGCAAGACGCAGTTCCTCGACAACCGCGCCCGGGCCGGGCTCACGGCGCCCATCGCCGAGTGGCCCCTCACGCGCGACGTCATCATCGCCGGCCGGCGCCCCTCTGGCCCGAGCTGCGACGCCGCGAGCTGGCGTGCCGCTTCCTCGTCCGTGGCGGGCCGACATCCCGAAGTCCCCTGTTGACCGCGCTGTGGCGTTGGCCTACGTTCGCCAGCGTTGCCTGACGTCAGCCATCAGGCCCCGGGCCCGGCGGAGCGAACCTCGAATGGAAGAACGCTGGCGTTCTGTGGACGAGGTCGCGGCCTGCCTCGGCGTGTCGCGCGAGACGGTGTACCGCTGGATCGCCTCGAAGCGCATGCCGGCGCACCGGATTGGGAAGTTCTGGAAGTTCAAGACATCCGAACTCGACGCGTGGGCTGGATCTGACCAGACAGAAGGAGGGCTCGCGCCGCCTTCGGGGTCCCGTCAAAACACGAAGCGCAGGACTTCAACGAAGAGGCGGCAATGACGCTTGCGGTGGCCGTCGGCGACCGGGTTCGGGTGCGCGACCGTGTGTGGCGCGTGGCGCGCCTGACGACGCTGGCGCAGGCGCAAGTCGTCCTCGAGATCGAGTCCGTTGGCGGGGATGGAGCGGACCGGCTCTCGGTTGTCGCTCCCCCAGAGGAGGTGGAGCGGCTCCCGGGTGAAGCGCTGCACTTCGAGCCGAGGGGCTTCGATGCGTTCCTTCCGTGGAGCGCGAACCTTCGGCTGCTCACGGCGACGCTCACCCGCGAGACGGGGCTCGTGACCGGCGCGCGCTTCGGTCGCGTCGCGCTCGAGGCATACCAGCTCGCGCCGATCCTTCGGCTTCTCGCCAAGCCCCGCGCCAGCCTGCTTGTCGCCGACGACGTTGGCCTGGGCAAGACCATCGAGGCGGGGCTCGCGATGCTCGAGATGCTCGCCCGGCAGCGCGTCCGGCGGATCTTGGTCGTCGCGCCTCCTGGGCTTCTGCTGCAGTGGAAGGACGAGCTGTTCGAGACGTTCGGCTTCGCGTTCATCCTCATCGAGAACGCGACGGGTCTCGCTCGCGAGCAGGCGCGACTTCCCGCGGGCGCCAGCCCCTGGGACATGCTGGGCCGGGTGATCACGTCCATCGACTTCCTCAAGAAGGAGACGGTTCGGAAGCGCGCGATCCGCAAGCGATGGGATCTCGTGATCGTCGATGAGGCGCACTCGGTTACTTCACGCAGGAGCACCTCGCCGTCGACCTCGGGCTCAGCTTCGCCCGCAAGGCGGCCGGGCCCTGGGACCCCGCGCTCAAGCACAGGGTGGAGAAGCTCGCCACGAGCAAGGGCTGGCTCGTCGTCGAGCAGCGCGGCGGCCACGATACGGCTTCCGTGTTCCGCGTGGGCCCGAAGATCGGCGAAGCCGTAGCTCAGGCCGCGCGGAAGCTGGGTACCAGGGCCGATGCCCTGCGCGAGCTGTGCGCGTTCTTCAACGGGATCGAGTTCGGCACGGCGGGCCTCGAGCGCTGGGCGACGATCCACAAGTGTTGGAGGGACCTCGTGCGCTCCGGGCCCGTCGGCGAGACGGACCTGATCGCTGAGGTCCGGGGGTGGAAGCCGCGCTACACCGAGGCCGACGTGCGGCGGTCCTTCCGGGGGATGGTCTCGAAGGGGCTGATCCGGCTCGCGGGCCCCGATAGAGACGGGTTCTGACCATGTCGAAGATCAAACTCCCAAATGGTGACGATCATCCGGAAGCCGCGGGCAAGCACGTCGCAGACGCCTCGGCTCTGCTTGGCGCAGGCCGCGCGGACGGCGCTGCCTACCTCAGCGGCTATGTCGTGGAGTGCGCGCTCAAGTGCATCGTGATCCTCGAACGCCATCTCAGCCTTCACATGAGCTTGGATGCTGCGGGCACGGAGGCGCGCAGGCTTCGCCATGGCCTCAACGCCCTGTCGGCAGACGCCCTCCGGCTCGCCGCCCTGCCCGGAGCGAGGACGGCACGCTACGTTCCTCGGATGACGCCCGGCCACTCGCTCTGCGATGCCACTGGCGGATGGCGGGAGACGATCCGATACCGGGAGCCCGGGGCGGTGACGGCCGCCGACGCAGCATCGTGGGTGGCCGAGGCGCAGGCCGTCTTCGAGTCCACGGTGGTTACCATCGAGCAGAGCTGGCGCGGGCTGCGGCTGGTGCTCGAGCGGATCGGCGCCTCCCGCGTCCGCGAGGACCGGTCGCAGCTCGAGTGCGTGCTCGTCCAGGCCATGGTGCCGGAGGACGTCGACGCGGCGGCGGCCGCGAAGGAAGGCTTTGCCGAGCGCGCGCTCGCGGAGTTTCGGGACCACTTCTACGCGCCCGATCCTGACGACCTCGACGAGAATCGTCTCTGGTACGTCCGCGACTCGGAAGGGAGCGATGCACCGCATGCCCCGGTCCCGACCTCCTACCAGCCAAGGCTCGCACACTACGGCCGCATCGACGACGTCGCGGATCACCTGGCGGAATCTACGGAGCTTCGCGAACTCGGCGATCGGATCGCCGAGCGCTTCGCACGCGGGGAGGACTGACCCATGGCCACGCACGACGACCAGACGATCCTCCTCGACGCCATGAGCCGCATGGGAAGCGCGGGTCACGCCGATCACGAGGACCGGAATCGGCTGCCGAAGTCGTTCTGGCCCGTGCCCGAGCACCTACGCGCCTTCGATCCGGACGTGGTCCTCGTCGTCGGTCCCCGCGGCGCGGGGAAGACGGAGCTCTTCCTCGCCGTGATCGAGCTGGGACGGCTTCCCGACGTGGCGCGCCTCGTACCCGAGGTCCGGCTGCCCCCGCTACCGGCGAACCGGACGCGCTGGCTCGCCGCGTATCCCATCGGAGCGGGCTTCCCGAGCGCCATGCTCCTCAAGGACTTCACCCGAAGCACGCCGCCGACCGGCGAGCTGTTCGAGGAGGTCTGGCTTGCCTATCTCGTCCGCGTCCTCCGCGACGAGATCCGGGAGGATTCGCTGGGGCCCATCTTCACGCCCGACGGAGGCGACATCGCCGCGGTCGTCCAGGCCTTCCGGGCCTCGATGCGGCCCGCGCTTCTCGCGCTGGACCGCCTGGATCAGCGCCTGGTGCACGAGGACCGCTACCTCTTCGTCGCCTACGACGCCCTCGACGGGCTCGCACGCGGCGACTCGGAGGTCATCCGCGCCGCCACCCAGGGGCTCGTCGGACTCTGGGCGAGTCACACGCGGCGCTGGCGAAGGCTCCGCGGAAAGATCTTCTTGCGCACGGACCTCTACGAGCGCGCGTCCGGCGCCGGTGGCGCGGATTTCGCGAAGCTCGCGGCGAACCGGATTGAGCTCTCGTGGGGCGACCGGCATCTTTACGCCATGCTCGTCCGGCGGCTCGCGAACTCGCACGAGAAGCTGGCTGACTACTGCGCGGCCAAGATCAAGTTCGAGGAGGATCCCACGCTCGGCTGGATCCCGGTGGTCCGCAAGGCCGCGGATGTCCGCCCGCTCATCGAGCGGATGGTCGGACCGTACATGGGAGCGAACGAGAGGAAGGGGCTCACCTTCCGGTGGCTCCTCGACCACGTCCGGGACGGCAAGGGCCAGGCGCCGCCCCGGCCGCTCGTGCAGTTGCTCGAGGCCGGGGCCGACGCGCAGACGCAGAGCCCGATGCTACCGCGATGGCCCCGGCTCATCGAGCCACGCGCCTTGCGGCGCGCGCTCGACAAGGTGTCCGAGGGGCACGTCGCAGCCGCGCTGGACGAGTGGCCGTGGCTCGAGGGACTGAAGCGACGCCTCTCCGCGATCCGTTCTGAGGCTCACGCCGGGGCGGCGAGTGGCGGCTGACGCGCTCGGCGACCTCCACGCCCTCGTCGGGGCGATCCCGGTCGACAAGCTCCGGTTCCTGACCGCCGAGCGCCACCGGGCCTACGCGGCCGTCCTGTGGATGCTCCTCGGGCACCGGCGGTCCCACGAGATCGAGGTCTACTACGATGACCTGATGATCGAGGCGCTCGCCGTCGTGCCGAGCGTTGAACCCGGCGCGTACACGCCCGATGGGTTCCGCAGCGACGTGAAGCAGCTCGAGGATTGGAGCAACCTCGCGCCGCGGCGCCTCGAGCCGCGCCGGATCGAGACGCTGGCGGATCGGAGCCTCCAGAAGTTCCTCTGCCGACTCGACGACGACACCGTCGCGATCCTCGAGTTCCTCGAAGCACGGTCCCGTGCGGCGGCAGCCGCCCTCTCGGACCGAGGCCGCCACCTGCTGCGCGACGCCGCCGAGCGGCTCGGCGAGGCGCTCCGGCTCGCCCAAAAACTCGCGCGCGACGAGCCGGCCCCGGACGGAGCATCCGACGCGAACGCTGCGGCCCACGCAGACGATCTCCTGCGGCTCTCCTACCTGTGCCTGGAGGTCGACCGGAAGGTGGACGACGCGGCACGCGAGCTCGCCGCGTTCGACGCGGCGCTCGTCGGCTTCGCCGTGAGCCCGTTCCGCATGGAGGCGCTCGCGGAGGTCGTGGACCGCCTGGAGCGGTACGTCGAGGACTACGTGGCGGAAGCTACCGAGCGAGCGCGCAGCCTGCACCGGACGGCGCGCAAGCTGCTCCGGCCTGCGCTCGACGGCGTGCTCGCCCGCTCGCGCGAGCACGTCGAGCGCCGCATGCGCGACGACCTGCTCTTCGCCGGATCGCCCGGCGCGGTGCGCGACGTGCGGCAGATCGTCGGTGAGCTGATCCCGTTCTTCGCGCCGGGGGGTCGCTTCGAGACGCTGCTCGAACGAGTGCACGGGTCCGCACGCGATGTCGTGCGCCGCGTGCACAAGCACGTCGAGAACGTGCGTGCCCGCAACATCCGGATCGAGACGCTGCGCGACCGGTCGCGCGAGATGGCCCGGCTGCGGGACGAGGACCTCGATGCGGTCAACGCGTGGGTCAACGGATTGTTCGCGTCGGCGCACGTCGTGACCGACCTGCGCTGCGGAACGCCAGAGGAGCGATCGGCGCTGCCGCGGCCAGCGCGCCGCTACGAGGCCCGTCGCGCCGCGCACCGCGGGGAGTTCCTCGCGGACAAGCGCGGAAGCCCCGGGCAGTCACACGCGCTCGAGCGCCTTCGGCTGCTTCAACTCGGCCGCTTCGTGGACGACAAGATCCTCCAGGGCGCGCGCCGCGCGTCTCTCGGCACGGCGGCTCTCACAGGCGTCGATGACTTCCGCTGGCTCCTCGAGGCGGTGAAGGTGCACGACCTCCGGGCGGGCCGGGCGAGAAAGTTCCTTTCCTACCGGGTCGTCCGACCGGGGACCGACGGGGCGCCCACCGCGCGCGCCCGCTTCATCCTTTCGGACGGGCACCTGGACGCGCCGGACCTCGCGTTCACCCGGGCAGGGCCTGGATCTCGCCATGGCTGACGATCCGCGCCCCTCCGGGACCGAGGCGGCGGACCTCCGCGCGCTCGCGCTCGACCGCCGCGGACGCGACCGCGTGCGGGCCGTGCTCAACGTCCTCACGGAGTCCACGTTCTTCTACCGGGAGGACGACCCCGACCTGTTCTTCTTCCTGCGCCGCAACCAGGCGGCCTTCCGTGAGCTCTTCGAGAACTACTTCGGCTGGCGGCTCCACGTGGACCGGCAGTGCGCGCGCCTGCTCAAGGAGCGGCAGTACAACGAGGCGCTACGTCCCTCGCAGCGCGCGCTCTTCGACCTCCGGCGCCGCGACGAGTGTCTGCTGTTCGCCCTCCTGCTCGAATTCCATGAGGAGGAGGGCCAGCGCCAGGGGGTGACGCCCGACGACGACCGGCACCTCCGGTTCCTGCTCGCGGACTTCGTGACCTTCGCGATCCGTCGCTTCCGCGAGGAGCTCACCGATGCGACACCGCAGGAGGGGCGGATCTTCGAGGCGACGCGGCCCTTGTTCGAGCAGCTCGAGCGGCACCGGTTCGCGCGCCTCGTGGACAAGAAGCAGGCCGAGGCAGGTGAGGAGCTTCCTGCGGGAATGGCGGAGCACCTGCTGTACGAGTTCTTGCCGGGAATCCGTTGCTACGACCCGTCGCTGGCCGCGCGGAGCGTCGTGCTTCGGGCATACCGAAGCTCACCTGGTGACGAGCCTGAGGCCGGCACGGCCGAAACATCCGGGGGGCCGGACGGGGAGGCGACGGAGACGTGAGCGGCCCGTTCCACATCCGGCGCATCCGTCTCATCAACTTCCACAACCTCGTGGACGAGACGCTCCAGGTGCGGAAGAACCTCTTCCTGATCGGCGACAACCAGAGCGGCAAGACCACGGTGCTCGACGCCGTGCACTTCGCGCTGTCTGCCGGCGTGGAGATGGAATTCAACGCGGCCGCCCGTTTCGGCCCGCGGACGGAGCCGGGACGCAACCTCGCGAGCATCGTGCTCCGCTACGACCTCGAGCGGGACGTCGCGCAGCGAGGGCCTTCGGTGATGTATGCCGCGCTCGAGATCGCGGACGATGCGGGCACGACGCACGCCTTCGGGGCCGGCGCCTTCGCAACGTCTCTGGACGCGCAACCGGATGCGTGGGGGTTCGTCGCCCGCGGGCGGACCCTCGACGAGGTGGGGCTGTGCGCCGAGGAACCCGACGGGGCAGGCGCCGTTCGCCGCCGTCCGCGCGACCGCCAGGAACTCGAGGAGCAGCTCGGTCGCGGCGCCGTCCTGGACAAGGGGAGGTACCGCACGGCTGTCGCGCAGCTCCTCTTCCGGGACCGCGACGCCTACGTCCGCGCGCTGGAGCTGCTCGCCGCCGGAAAGGCGTACCGCGAGATGGTCGCCCGCGCGCGCAACCTCGACGATCTCTTCATCGGCCTCCTGCCGCCGCCGGCCGAGTCTGAGTTCGAGGAAGTCCGATCGGCTCTTCGAGCCATCGAGGGCATCCGGAGCGATCTCACCGACCTCGAGGCCGAGCTCGCGGTCCTGCGCCGGGTGATCGAGAAGCTCCAGGAGGCGCAACGCGAGACGGAGAAGATCGCGCGCTACGAGTTCGTCGGCGCGGAACTGGCACGCCGGCGTGCGGCGGACGCGTTCGAGAAGGCTCGCACGAAGGCGGAGACCGCAAAGAAGGACGCTGCGCGGGAGGAGGAAGAGAGGAAGGCTGGGGCCGCCGAGGTGGCGTCGCGCGACGCCGCCCTGCGTGCCCTGCGGGCGAGCGAGGGCGCGGCGCTGCTCGACCGGGAGGAGGAAGCCCGGCGTGATGCGGGGGAGGCCGAGCGCGAAGTGGGGCGCGCCAAGGGCGACCTCGCCGCGCGCCAAGATGAGCGCCGGCGCGCCGTGCAGGATGCTGTCGACGCCGCAGCGGACCTCGACGCGGCGAAGGACCGCGCGGTCGTGGCGCTTCGGTCGGTCACCGATTCCGCCCGCGCACACCTCGACCATGAGGCCGTGGTTGCAGTGGGCGTCCTCGCGGGGGTCATCTCCGCACTCGAACCCGGCGCTCCGACAAGCCCGGACGCGGTCAAGCAACTCCTGTCCGTGCTCCAGAGGGGCTTCGAGGCCGCGCGCGAGGACGCTGCGGGCCGGGCCGCCGTCGCAGAAGGCGAAGCCAAGCGGTTGCACGCCGAGGCGCACGCCGCCCTGAAGCAGGCGGACGATCTTCGACGGCGCGCCGAGGTCCTGCCCGACCTGCGCGGCTACGAAGCGCTTCTGGACGCCTTGGAGACCGCAGCGCCCCAGGCGGTGCCGCTCTACCGGCTGTTCGAGCTGGCGCCGACCGTGCCCGAGAGGCTGGGGGCTGGAGTCGAGTGCGTCCTGGGCCCGCGTGTCCTCGGCGCCATCGTCGTTCCCCCGGACCAGCACGCGGCGGCCCGCGCGCGCGTCATCGCGCACGGCGACGGCGTGGAGGTGGTGGACCCCTCCGAGTTCGAGACCGGTGGCGAGAGTGCGCCCGGCGGTACGCTGCCGGCGGCGCTGGCCGATGCGGGTTTTTCGCCTCTGACGGCCATGGCGCGGGCGTACCTGAACCGGGTCGCGGGCGACGTTCGCGTGCTTGGTGCCGGTGAGGCGCACGGAGACACCGAACGGGCGGTTTGGGCAGACGGTCACATCCACGAACACGGCGCCGAGTCCCGCGTCGACGCCGCAGCACCGAGGTTCCTCGGTGCGGAGGCTCGTGCTCGCGCCGCGGCGGAAGAAGAGACGCGGCTCCGAAGCCGCGCCGCCGAGCTTCTCGCCGCCGCCGGACAGGCGGAGGCGGACGCGGCGGCGAAGCGTGAAGCGGCGGGCTCCTGCCGCCAGTCGCTGGCCCTCTTGGGTGCCTGCGCGCCAGCGCCGCTTCTCGCGCTGGTCACGGCGGCGGCGAGCGCCCGCGCGCGCATCCCGGAGCGCGAGGCGGCGGAGCACGACGCCGGCGAGCGCATCACGCGGGAGGAGGAGAGGTTCTCGAGGCTCAAGGCCCGCCACGCCGAACTCGAGGCCGCCGTTGCGAGTGCCGGAGTCTCCGACCTGCGCGACCGCATCGCCCGCATCGAAGCGGACCTCGAGAGCGCGCGCGAGGAGGAGAAAAAGGCCATCGACACGGCGGGGCGCGCACGCAAGGAGGCGGACGAGCGCGCCCGCGACGAGGAGGGGGCGTCCGCCGCACTGAACGCCGCCGCCGATGCTGCGGGGGCCCGGCGTGAGGCGTTGCTGCCGCTCGCAGAACCGCGCTACCGCGGCGACATCGAGGACTACGCCTTCCGCATCATGCGCGGCAACCAGATCCTGGCCGGGAATGTCGCAGAACTCGTCGCGGAGGCGGACCGCGCGCGGGCGCGTGCGTTCCAGTGGCTTGACTCCTCGGACGGCCTTCGCAACGAGCGCCTCTGGCAGAAGTACGCGTTCCGGCTCGACGAGGTGAACCGCGAGATCCGCGATCAGACCGGCCGTCCTGTCGAGCAGGTTTTCGAGGAGCGCGACGCGGAGGTCCAGTCCCTCCAGAAGGCGCTGGACGAGCGGACCCGCGATCTGCTCGAGCGCGTCGTGATGGCCGGCCTGGTCCGACGCCTGCAGGGACAGGTGCGCGAGCTGCGCGACACCATCCAGGGGATCAATCGCCTCGCCGCGGACCTGCGCTTCGGCACCAGCCGATTCCAGTTCTCGCTCCGGCAGCGACAGGAGTTCCAGCGTCTGCTCGACCTCATTCGTGAGCAGTCGGTTCTTCAGCCGGCACTTGCCGAGGAACTTCGGGATTTCTTCCAGGCCCGGCTCGACGATCTTCGGCAGGCGCGCGAGGGCGACGTCCCAGAGATCCTCGACTACCGGCGATGGTTCGAGTACATGCTCCAGGTCCAGAGCCGCAGCGACGGTGCCGCGCAGGACCTGCCTCGGCAGAGGCTGCGCTTCGGGTCGACGGGAGAGCAGGCGGTTCCCACGTACCTCCTCGTCATCGCGGTAGCGTCGCTGCTCTACGACAGGACGGACGCGCGGTTGCGCCTCCTGTTGCTCGACGAAGCGTTCCTCGGCATCGACGCCGGCCGCCGGGAGGTCCTCATGCAGTTCGCGGACCGCGCCGGGGTGGACCTCATCGTGGCGACCCCGGAGCTCGATGGCGTGACCCCGGCGCTGGCGGCGTCGAGCACGCTGTTCGTTGAGAAGACCCCGGAGCAGGACGTCTTCGTGAGCGACTACCACTGGGAGCGTCCCGGCGCACAGCCCGGCCTGTTCGACCGTCCGGCCGAGCCGGACGAGGCCGACCTCGTCCTGGGGGTGCCGCGCACCGAAACATCCGCGCAAGCGGCCGCGGAGAGGCCGGCCGACGGGACGCCCCCCGACGACAGCGGGGCGTCGCGGCGGGAGCGGGCGTGAGCGGAGACCCCGTCGAGAGTGTACGCGCGCAGCTTGCCCACGACGGTGCCGTTCGCGCCGTCGTGACCGCCATCCTCGACCGCTGTGACCATCGCGGCGCGCTGCCGAAGCAGATGGCGCTTCGCTGCCAGACGCGTGAAGAGCAGGAGGCCGCGGTGCGCCTCCTTTCGGCCGCCGCGGTGCGTGCGGCCGCTGACGGCGAGCTTGTCGTTCGGCTCGACCTCGCCCGCGCGGATGCCCGGCTTCGCGCCGAAGGCTGGCCAAGCCTCTCGGAGGTGCTGTATGCGGCAACCGGGCGCACGCCGCGAAACCTCCACGCCGAGGCCGCTGCCCTGGGCGAACGCGCGGCGGACGGAGCGCTGGCGCTTGCGGGTCGGCGGACCGGTGCGGCAACCGCGTTCCTCCGCGCGCAGGCCGAGCGGCTCGCCGGCTGTCGCGGGGAGATGTTCGAGCTTGCCCGCTCCGAGGGTGTGGCGAGCCTCGAAGAGGAGCTGGTCGTGGTGGCCCGCTGCATCGAGCTCGCCGAGCGCAACGACCAGCCGGTCCGGCTGGCGAACTTCGCGCGCCGCGCCACCGGCTCGACGAAGGGGCTGCGCGCGGGTGATCGTCGCTACGCGCGGGTTGTCGATGCCCTGCTGGATCACGTGCCCGGGCTCGCCGACAAGGTCGGCGCCGATGGGCCGCGAGAACCCTCGGGGCGCCGGCGCCTGGCTCTTGAGTGTCTCGGCATCTTCCGCAACGAGACGCCGATCGACGTGCTGTGCTACGGCCGGCTGGTCTTGGAGAAGCAGGGGCGACGCCTCAACGCGGCGGCCCTGCACCACGAGCTGGGCGAGCCATGCAGGATGCTGCTGCTCCACCTGCGGGACGCGGCGGTGGTCGAGATGCGCGCCGAGCGCGTCGTCAGCATCGAGAACGAGACCACGTTCAACGACTACGTGGAGTGGCTGCGTGCGCGCGGCCGCGACGAGATCGTCCTGCTGAGCGAGGGCCAGGCGAACTGGGCGGTCGTGCGGCTGCTCAGCATGCTCGCGGTTGCGGCGCCGGGCGTACCGTTCGTGCACTGGGGGGACCTGGATCGATTCGGCGTGCTCATCCTGCGCAGCCTTCGCCGGCGCAGCGGCCTCGCCATCGAGCCGTGGTGGATGGACGTCGCGACGTTCGAGCGGTTCGTGGCTGCCGGTCTTCCGCTGCCGGAAGGCGAGCGCGAGGAGATCGAGTCCCTGCTCTCGACGCCGCCTGGAGACGTAGGCAGCGATCTTCTCCGTGCGATCCGTGACGCCGGACGGTGGGTCGAGCAGGAATCGGTAGCCGAGGAGGTGCTGGGGCTCCGTGAGGGTGTCGGGGTGAAGTAGCTGCGTCGTCGACCGCGCTCGGCTCTATGACAAGAGCGGTCACAGCAGTTCCTCCTGGGGCAGAGGCTCGCACCGTGTTACGGGATGGCGGCAACATCACCGGGCTGCCGGGGTATAATGCCGCCCGGATCATCTGCGATGACCTGGGCCTCGCGCCCTGGTGGAGCCCGCCGGATCCAGAGCGCGAATGGGCCGCGCTCCACTGACAGGACCGCCGAAAGGACCGCGCATGGCCAGGCTCAAGATCGGCTTCATCCCCATCGAGGGCGGACACTTCTACCCGGAGGCCCTCGAGGAAGTGGTGCGCGGCGAGGACCTCGGCTTCGACTCGATCTGGATGGAGGAGCACCACTCCGTCCAGAACCACTACTGGCCGTCGCCGTTGACCGTGCTGGCCGGCTTCGCCACCCGCACCTCCCGCGTGCTCCTCGGCACCGACATCCTCGTGGCGCCTTTCTATCACCCCGCGCGCCTGGCCGAGGACGTGGCGATGCTCGACGTCATGTCCGGCGGCCGCTTCGTCCTCGGCATCGCCATCGGCTACAAGCCGGACGAGTTCGCCCTCTACGGGGCCGACCTCGAGAAGCGCGGCGCGCGCTTCGAGGAGCAGCTCGCGGTGATGAAGGGCCTGTGGACCCTGGACTCGCTCTCCTTCAAGGGGAGTTACTACCAGGTGGAAGGACGGCTCGAGCCCAAACCGCTCCAGGAGCCCCACCCGCCGCTCTGGATCGGCGGCTGGGGCGAGCTCACGCTCCGGCGGGCGGCCACGCTCGGCGACAACTGGATCCCCGGGCCCACGGCCGAATTGCCGCGGCTCATCGCCGGCAAGAAGCAGTTCCTCGACAACCGCGCCCGGGCCGGGCTCACGGCCCCCACCGCCGAGTGGCCCCTCACGCGCGACGTCATCATCGCCGACACGGACAAGGAGGCGCGCGAGCTGGCGGAGCGGCACATCATGGTGTCCTACCGGAAGGAGTACGCCGGCGGCTGGAAGCACCCGTTCATCGACGCCGCCATCGCCACCGATCTCGACACGGTCATGCAGGACCGCTTCCTCATCGGCAGCCCCGACCGCGTCATCGAGGCGCTCCGGCCCTTCGTCACGCAGTACGGCATGACCCATCTCATCTGCCGCCTCTTCTTCCCCGGGATGCCCCACGCGCACATCATGCGCGAGCTCGATCTCCTCGCCCGCGAGGTCATGCCGGCATTCGCATGAGACTGGCCCTCAAGTCGGCGTCGTTCCACCTGAGGAACCTGCGCACCCGCCTGCCGTTCCGGTACGGCGTCGTGACGCTGACCCACTTTCCCCTGCTCCACCTGGCCGTGGAGGTCGAGGCCGCGGACGGCCGGCGCGGCCGGGGCTTCGCCGCCGACAATCTTCCGCCCAAGTGGTTCGACAAGGATCCCACGAGGACCTTCCGCGACAACGTGGAGGACCAGCTCGCCTCCATCCGGGCCGCCCACGAGGCGTACCTCGCGGCGGCGCGGACGCCGCGCCCGGTCTTTGACATCTGGCTGGAGGCCTACGCCGCCTCCCGCGGCCGCTGCCGCGATCTCGGGCTCAACACCCTCACGGCCTCCTTTGGCTCCTCGCTCTTCGAGCGGGCGCTGGCCGATGCCGCGGGACGCCTGGCCGGGCTGGACGTCGTGGGAATGCTGCGCGAGAACATCCTTGGCCTCCGCCCCGAGGCCGCGCACTCGGAGCTCCGGCTGGCGGACATCCTCGCGTGGGCCTCGCAGCCGCCGCCACGCGCGCTGGCCGTGCGGCATACGGTGGGGCTCCTCGACCCCATCGTGGCCGCGGACGTGCCGGCCGACGGGTGGCTCCGGGACGGGCTCCCGCAGACCCTCGAGGAATGCGTGGAGCGCCAGGGGCTCCGCCACTTCAAGCTCAAGGTCGGCGGCCAGCTCGATGCCGACCTGGAGCGTCTCGGGCGCATCGCCGCGACGCTCGATCGCCTGATCCCCGAGCCCTATCTGGTCTCGCTGGACGGCAACGAGCAGTACAAGAGCATGGAGGACTTCGCGCGCCTCGTGGACGCCATGCGCCGCGCCCCGGCGCTCTCGCGCCTCGTGGCCTCCACCGCCTTCATCGAGCAGCCGCTCGACCGCGCCATCGCCCTCGACCCCGGGGCCACGCAGGGCCTCGCCGAGCTCGGCCGCGACATCCCCGTCATCATCGACGAGAGCGACGGGACGCTGGCCTCCTTCAAGCAGGCCATCGGGCTGGGCTACCGCGGCGTGTCCTCGAAGAACTGCAAGGGCATCGTCAAGTCCTTCCTGAACCGCTCGCTCGTGGAGCGGTGGAACCGCGGCCTCCCGGCCGGCGAGCGCCTCTTCATGAGCGCCGAGGACCTGACGAATGTCCCCGTGGTGCCGGTGCAGCAGGATCTCGCCACCGCGCGGGCGCTGGGCATCACGCACGTGGAGCGGAACGGCCACCACTACGTCCACGGGCTCCGCCACTGCTCGCCCCGCGAGCGCCGGGACGCGACACGCCTGCACCCCGACCTGTACGTGGGCGACGAGACGCAGGCCTTCCTCCGGATCGAGCGCGGCGCCCTCGGAGTCGCGTCGCTCGCGGCACCCGGCTACGGGATCGCCTTCGACCCGGACCTGCCGTCCATGACCCCGCTGGCCGAATGGACCTTCGAGTCCCTGGAGGCCGCCCGATGATCACGTACCGCCTGGGGCGCTCCTTCGCCTGGAACGCAGGCCATCCGCCGAAGCTCCCGGCCCGTCCGCGCAAGCTGCCTGCCGGCCCGCCGGCCTTCGTGTTCGGCCGTCGGGTCGAGTGTCCCGTGGGCATCGCGGCGGGCCCGCTGCCCAACGCGCAGTGGATCCAGGCCTACGCGCGTCTCGGCTACGGGCTCCTGACCTACAAGACGGTCCGCACGGTGACGCGCCAGGCGTTCCTCCAGCCCAACCTCGTCTTCTGCCGCCTCGGCGACCCTTCGACGGCCGCAGCCAAGGCGCCGCGGAACCCGGACCCGGCCACCGTCACCTGGGCCGTCTCGCTCGGGCTCCCCTCGGCCGATCCCGACGAGTGGCGCGCCGACGTCAAGCGCGCTCGCGCCCGGCTCGGGAAGGAACAGCTCCTCATCGTCAGCGTCGCGGGCACACCCATGCCGGGGGGTGACGGGGAGCAGCTCGCCGAGGATTACGTGCGCTGCGCGCAGTGGGCGGCGGAGGCGGGCGCCGACGTGGTGGAGATCCACCTCTCCTGCCCCAACACCACGGGCGAGCACCCGCAGATGATCTTCGAGGACAAGGATCTCTCGGGCCGCATCGTGCAGCGCGTGCGCCGCGCCCTCGGGAGCCACCCGGTCATCGCCAAGCTCGGCGCGACGACGAGCCCGCGCGCGCTGCACGAGCTGGCGACACGGCTCGCCCCGTGGCTCGACGGCTTCATCCTGGTCAACGGGCTTCAGCGGCGGGTCGTCAAGGAAACCGGGGTCCCGGCCTTCCCCGGCTCCGGACGGGAGCTGGCGGGCGTCTCGGGAGCGGCCGTCTACGACAACTGCCGAGTGCAGGTGCAGGAGCTCATCGCGTGGCGCAAGGCCGGGGCCTGGAACCGGGCCATCCTGGCGGTGGGCGGCATCACGACCGTCGAGCGCGCCCGCGAGATGCTCGAGGCGGGCGCCGACGCCGCGATGGTCGCCACGGCGGCGCTCGTGGACCCGCTCCTCGCCG
>Ga0154317_1125_pt1 | contig 21492 bp, 21 predicted proteins | sample RifGroA2_FD_105611 | JGI IMG/M metagenome (GOLD analysis project Ga0154317, IMG submission 105611) | Candidatus Rokubacteria bacterium GWA2_70_23 | reverse complement strand
GAACTTCTTGAGGGGCGGGGCGGCCGTCAATGTGCTGGCCCGCTACGCTGGAGCGCGTGTGGTCGTCGCCGACCTGGGAGTGGCGGCGCCCCTCGCCACTCAGCCGGGCCTCGCCGGGAGGAAGATCGGCCCCGGGACGGGCAACATCACGCGGGGTCCTGCCATGACCCGCGAGCAGGCCCTCGCCGCCGTGGAGGCGGGGGCGGCGCTCGTGGAGGCCGAGATGGTCCGCGGAGCGGACCTGGTCGGCACCGGCGAGATGGGTATCGGCAACACCACCGCGGCGAGCGCCATGGTGGCAGCCATCACGGGGGCGCGACCCGAGGAGGTCACCGGCCTCGGCACGGGCATCGACGGGGATGGCTGGCGGCGCAAGGTCGGGGCCGTCGCGCGCGCGCTGGAAGTGAACCGCCCCGATCCGCGCGACGGGCTCGATGTGCTGGCGCGTGTCGGCGGCTTCGAGATCGCGGGGCTCGCCGGCGTGATCCTGGCCGGGGCGGCGCATCGCATGCCCGTCATCGTGGACGGGTTCATCGCCGGGGCCGCGGCTCTCGCCGCCGTCACGATCAAGCCCGAGGCGCGGGAGTACCTCCTGGCCTCGCACCGCTCGGTAGAGCCCGGCCACCGCCACGTGCTCGAGGCGCTGGGTCTCGAACCCTACCTGGATCTCGGGATGCGCCTGGGCGAGGGGACGGGAGCCGCGCTCTGCATCAGCCTCGCGCGCGCCGCGGTCGCCGTGCTCGCCGAGATGGCCACCTTCAAGTCCGCGGGGGTGTCCGACCGCTCCGCGGACACCCCGCCATGATGGAATCCCCTCGCGTCCCGGTGATGGTCGTCGCCGCAGTCTCGAGCGGCGTGGGGAAGACCACGATCACGCTCTCCGTGGGGGAGAGGATGAAGGTGAGGGGGGCGCTGATCGCGGGCCTGGTGATGCTGGCGGCGCTCGTCCCTGTCGGCGCCAGCGCGCTCACGGTGACCGACCAGACGGGGCGCTCGCTGACCCTGCCCGCCCTGCCGAAGCGCATCGTCTCGCTCGTGCCGGGGGCGACGGAGATGCTCTTCGCCATCGGCGCCCAGGATCGCCTGGTCGGTGTCACCGACTTCTGCGACTATCCGCCCGAGGCCAGGCGCAAGCCGAGCGTCGGAGGGATGCTGGCCCCGAGCCTCGAGACCATGGTCGCGCTCAAGCCCGATCTCGTCGTGGCCACGACATCCGGCAACCGCGAGGAAACCGTCGCCCAGCTCGAGCGGCTCGGGATTGCCGTCTACCTGGTGAACCCCGCGAGCGTGGGCGACGTGCTGCGGATGATGGAGGGGCTCGGAGAGATCACCGAGCGTCGCGAGGCGGCGGGACAGGCGGTGGCAAGGCTGAGGCAACGCATCAAGAGCGTGGCGGAGCGGGTTGCGGCGCGCCCGCGCCCGCGCGTGCTCTACGTGCTCTGGCCCGAGCCGCTGATCGTCCCGGGGCGAGGCGCCGTCGTCTCCGAGCTGATCGCGCTGGCGGGGGGCGAGTCGGTGACCGCCGAGGCCGGCGAGGGCTACCCGCGCTACAGCATCGAGGCGGCGGTGGCCCGGGCTCCCGAGGTGATCCTGCTGGCCCGCCACGGCGCGGGCACGGGGCCCGTGGCCCGCGACCGGTGGGAGCGGGTCGCGCACCTGCCCGCCATCAGGTCCGGCCGGCTCCACACCGTGGATGGCGATCTCTTCCACCGCTACGGGCCGCGCATCGTGGACGCGCTCCAGGAGCTGGCGCGCCTGATCCATCCCGACGCCTTCCCGCGGGCCTCGGCCCGATGAGCGCTTGCGCGAAGAGGCCCCCGGTCGCTCGGGCGCCCCGATGAGCCCGATGAGGGCGAAGAGGCCCAACCGCAACCCGATGTCATCCACATTCAGGCGAGATAAAAGAGCGCTTGCGCGAAGAGGCCCGCGGTCGCTCGGGCGCCCCGATGAGCCCGATGAGGGCGAAGAGGCCAAACCGCAAAGTGAAGTCATCCACATTCAGCCGAGATACATGACGCCCGGAGCGCGGCTCGCGGCGATCGTCGGCGCCCTCGGGCTCGTCCTGGGGCTCGCGGGGACGGCCGCCCTCTTCGTGGGGAGCGCCGCCGTCACCCCGGCCTCTGTCCTGGCGGTGCTCGCCGGCAGTGAGAGGGCGGAGGCCGTGGCGGTTGTGGTGGTGCTCGATCTCAGGCTGCCGCGGATCATCGTGGCGGCCCTGGCCGGCGGCGCTCTCGCCGTGGCGGGCGTGGGGTTCCAGGCGCTCACCCGCAACCCGCTCGCTGAGCCCTCGGTGCTGGGCGTCGCCAGCGGGGCGGCCTTCGGCGTCGTGACGGGGCAGCTCTTCGGGCTCGGCCTCAGCGTGCTCGAGGCGATCGGGCTCACGGCCTTCGCCTTCGCCGGGGCCTTCGTCGCGGGGGGCGCCGTGTACCTGATCGCCTCGACGGCCGCCGGGCTGCCCGTGCACACGCTTCTCCTGGCGGGCGTCATCGTGGGGATCTTCTTCTCCTCGGCCATCACCGTGCTCATCTCCATCGTGGACACCAACCGGCTGGGCGGGGTGATCCACTGGCTCCTCGGCAGCGTGGCGCCCATTCCCCCTGGCCCGCTGCTCGTCTTCGCCGCCCTCACCGCGATCGGCGTCGCGCTCATCGGCAGCCAGGCCCGCCGGCTCAACCTCCTCGCGCTCGGCGAGGAGGCGGCGCTCCAGCTCGGGGTGGACGCCGAGGCGGTGAAGCGCCGGGTCTTCGTGGGGGCAGCGCTCCTCACCGCGGCCGTGGTCGCCTTCGCCGGGCCCATCGGCTTCGTGGGGCTCATCGTTCCCCACGCGCTGCGGATGCTCCTGGGGCCGGACAACCGCGTGCTGGTCCTGGCTGCTCTGCTCGGCGGCGGCGTCTTTCTGCTCGCCGCGGACACGGTGGCCCGGAGCCTGGTGGCGCCGGCGGAGCTGTCCGTGGGCGTGATCACGTCCTTCTGCGGGGCCCCGGTGTTCGTCGCCCTGCTCCGCTCACGAGGGGCGAGGGGGCAAGCGTGACTCCCCTCCTCGAGCTGCGCGGCGTGAGCTTTGCCTACCCCTCGCCCGGGGAAGGACGCGGGCGCGCCCCGTTCCAGATCCGCGAACTGTCTTTCGCTGTCGAGGAGGGCGAGATCCTCGGGATCATCGGCCCCAACGCGTCCGGGAAGACGACCCTCATCCGCCTGCTGTCCCGGGTCGTGGCGCCGGCGCGCGGCGAGATCCTCCTCGAGGGCGCACCGCTGACCCGGCTGACGCGAGCATCCGTGGCCCAGCGCGTGGCCGTGGTCCCGCAGGATGTGCCGCGGGGGTTCCCGTACACGGCGGGCGAGCTGGTCCTCATGGGGCGCTTCCCGCATGCGCCCGGGCGCTTCTTCGAGAGCGACGAGGACCGGGCCGCAGCGCGCGAGGCGATGGAGCTGACCGGGGTGCTCGACCTCGCGCATGAGCCCCTGGACCGGCTGAGCGGCGGCGAGCGCCAGCGCGTCGTGCTGGCCCGGGCCCTGGCCCAGCGGCCGCGGCTCCTGGTGCTGGACGAGCCCACCGCGCATCTCGACCTCCGCTACCAGGCGGAGGCGGTGGGACTGCTGCGCCGCCTCAACGCGGAGGCCGGCCTCGGCGTGGTGCTCGTGTCTCACGATCTGAACCTGGCGGCGGAGGTGTCCCACCGTCTCCTCCTGCTCGACCGGGGCTCGGCGGTCAGCCTCGGTCCGCCCGAGTCCGTGCTCGACGAACAGACGCTCGAGGCCGTCTACGGCTGCCGCGTCACCGTCGAGAAGCACCCGTCGAGCCGGCGGCCCGTCGTGCATGTGGTCTGGCCCGAGCCCGATATGGCGCGGAAGGGGTGATCGCGGGACACACAGCACAGGCGACACACGCGGCATGCGACATGAGGCGCCCCGGTCGAAGGGAAGCCGGTGGAGGCCCGATCCTCGGGCTGAATCCGGCACGGTCCCGCCACTGTGAGTGGGGAGCCACGTCCGAGCCCCGGCGGCAGCGGCCTCCGGGGAGCCACTGGGAGCGATCCTGGGAAGGCCGGACATGCGGCGACGATCCACGAGTCAGGAGACCTGTCCGGGGCGCATGGACCTCACACCCTTTCGAGGCAGGAGGAGTGGTGATGACAGTGGACGGACGGATCAGCGGCTGGGCGCTGGCGGGAATGCTGCTGGCGGCATTCCCGCCCGCGGCCCCGGCCCAGGAAAGCAAGCGGGTGGAGCCGGTGGTGGTGACGGCGACGAGGATCGAGACGCCGGCGGCGGAGATCGGCGTCTCCGTGAGCGTGGTGACCGAGGAAGACTTCAAGACGTATCACTACGCGACGGTGGACGAGGCGCTCCGGACCGTGCCGGGGCTCGAGATCCGCCGCTCCGGCAGCCTCGGCAAGACCACGAGCATCACCATCCGGGGGGCCACGGCCAACCAGGTGCAGGTGCTCGTGGACGGCGTGCGAGTCAAGAGCCCGACCACCGGTCAGGCCGACCTGTCGGACATCTCCCCGGACCTCATCGAGCGCATCGAGATCATCCGCGGGCCCCAGTCCACGCTCTATGGCGCCGACGCCATCGGCGGCGTGGTCCACATCATCACCAAGCGGGGGAAGGGGCCCTTCAGCGCCTCCGTCCAGCAGGAGGTTGGCAACTACGACACCCTCCGCTCTCGGGTGCAGGGGGGCGGGCAGTGGAAGATCCTCGACTACTCCTTCGCCGCTTCGCATCTGGAAAGCAACGGCCAGTTCAAGAACGACGGCTCCGACGAGAACGCGCTCTCCGGCCGGCTGGGGGTCGCGCTGCCCTGGGACAGCCAGCTCGCCTTCGTCGCCCGCTGGAACCGCACGGACACGGACCTGCCCGTGAAGTTCGTCTGCTGCGGCCCGCTGGCCGTCGAGCCGCTGATCGACGTGAACCAGCGGCAGCAGAGCGAGACGCTCGTCCTGACGCTCGAGGGGAAGACGCGACCCGTGCCGTGGTGGGAGAGCCGGGGGCGGATCTCCCGCTACGAGAACAGCATGGGCTTTCAGGATCCCGTGGACCCGGGCTACGCCTTCGACTTCCCCTCCTTCTCGCAGATCAACGTGGAGCGGCGGGAGGCGGAGTGGCTCAACGCCTTCCACGTGGGCAAGTGGAGCACGAGCACGGTCGGGCTCGAGTACCGCCACGAGGAGGGGGAGAACAAGGGGGTCTTCCGCTCCCGGACGAACACCCAGTCCGTCTTCTTCGAGGAGCAGCTCCGCTTCTTCGACCGGCTCTTCCTCACGGGCGGCTTCCGGGTGGAGGACCACAGCGTCTTCGGCACGGAGACCACGGAGCGCGGCTCGCTGGCCTATGCCATCAAGGGCTGGGGGACCCGGCTGCGCGGCGGCGCCGGATCCGGCTTCCGCGCCCCGACGCTCAACGACCTCTTCTACCCGGGCTTCTCCAACCCCGCGCTCAAGCCGGAGAAGAGCTTCTCCTGGGAGGTCGGCGCCGACCAGAAGCTCTGGCAGGAGCGGATCCGGCTCGGCCTCACCTACTTCCACAACGACTTCGAGAACCTCATCCGGTTCGTGTCCATCCCGGTCGCCCCCTTCGTGGCCGTCGTGAACCTGGCCCGCGCGCGGACGGCGGGCATCGAGGCCACCTCGGAGGTGGACCTCCTGAAGAACCTCGTGGCCTCCGTGAACTACACGTATACCGACTCGGAGACGCAGGGGTCGCATCGGCCCCTGGCGCGCGAGCCGCGCCACCGCTGGAACGTGGGGCTCACCTGGGAGCCGATCCGGCGGCTGTCGCTCTTCACCCAGGTCCACACCAGCTCGCGCCAGTTCGAGAGCGAGACGGTGGGCTACAACCGCGGCCACACGCGCGTGGACGTGGGCGGCACCTACCGCGTCCTCGATCGCTACGGCTGGCTGCAGGCGCTGGAGCTCACGGCGCGCATCCAGAACCTGCTCGACGAGGGGTACGCCGAGGTCCGCGGCTTCCCGGCGCTCGGCACTCAGGCCCTCGTGGGCGTCAGGGCGAGCTTCTGAGAGGCGGCGGATGATCCCGGGGCTCTCCGTCGAGATCGGCCGCGAGGCGGTGGTGCTGCGCTGGCCGCTGCTGCTCCGCGTGCTCTCCTCCGCCGTCGTGGGGGGCGGGCTGGCCGAGGCGCGCGCCGTCATCAACCTGCACGTGGCCAAGGACGACCCGTGCGTGGACCCGCCAGGGCTGATCGAGACGTTTGCCCGGCGCGCGGCTGTGCACGAGCCCTATGTGGGGCTCCTCACCTCTGCCTGGACCGAGCACGCGACGGTGGGCGAGGCCGCGGGCTTTGGCTTCCAGGCGGTGGCCGTGGCCACGGTGGGGCTCAGCAACCGCATCGCCGCGGGGCGCAGCGCGGCCCGCCCCTGGGTGCCCTCCACCATCAACACCATCGTGGTGGTCGAGGCCGATCCCGAGCCCGCCGCCCTCGTCAACGCCGTGATCACCGCCACCGAGGTGAAAGCGCTGGCGCTCATGGAGGCCAGCATCGGCGACGGCGACGGCGGCCCGGCGACGGGCACCTCCACCGATGCGGTGGTGATCGCCGCCACCGGGCGCGGCCCCCGCGCGCGCTTCGGCGGGCCCGCGAGCGAGCTGGGGTGGGTGATCGGGCGCGCGGTTCGGGAGGCTCTCGCAAACGGGATTCGTGGCTGGAAGGAGCGCAATCCGTGAGCGCGCGGTGGGCGGCGCTCCTGCTGGGCTCGGCGGGACTCCACGCGGCGGCGCTCGCGCTCCTGAGTTTCGTCGCCGTGAAAGCGGGCTTTCCCCCGGCGCTCGTGGTGAACCTGTCGGCATGGGAGGCCGCCAGCCCGCGGGCGCCCGCCGGCGCTGGCGCTCGAGGCGCCTCGGGCGATGGGCCGGCCCGGAGAGCCGGCCCCGCCGCCCGAGCGTCGGACCCGGCCCCCATCCCGGGGAGCGCTCCCGCGAGCCCGGCCGGCGCCCCCATGGCTCCGGGCGTCCCCGCGAGCGTGCCCACCGCCCCCGCGTCTGCTATCGCTCCGGTGCCGGCGGCTGGCCCAGGCGAGACACGGCCCTCCGGCGCCCTGGCGGGGAGCGCGGAGGTGGTGCGGCCATGGGAGCGCCACGCCGCGCCGCTCGAGGCGTGGTCGGGAGCGCTCCTCGCCCGCAGAGCCGACGCTGGCGCCGGGTCGTCCGGGAGTCAGCCTGCGAGTGTGAGCGACGGAGCCTCAGGAGCTTCCGCGCCCGGCGCGCAGGTGGCGTCCTCGGGTCCTCGGACCGAATCCGGGGCGGAAACCGGCGCCGCGGGCGGTGGCGCAACGGGAGTAGCGCCGGGCGGGCGCGACGGAGGGAAGGGGCTTGGCGTCAGTGGAGGATCGCGGCTCGCGCTGGCGTTCCCGGCAGAGGGGCGGGGGGGCGTCCCCGCCGAGTACGGCCCCTATCTCGCCCGCTTCCGCCAGCGCGTTCAGGATGCGCTCGTCTATCCACTGGCTGCGCGCCGACGTGGGCTGTCCGGCGCGGTGGAGATCGAGGTGCTGATCGATCCGGGCGGCCGAATCCAGAACGTGGAAGTCTCGTCCTCCTCGTCTCACGCCCTCCTGGACGAGGCGGCCGTGGACACGGTGAGACAGATGGCGCCGGTCCCCATGCCCGAGACGCTCCCCGCGCGACCACTCAGGGTGAAGCTCCCGCTGGTCTTCGAGCTGCGCTGATCCGTCCTGGCATGACGGTGCTGCTCGTCGCCCTGGCGCTGGACCTGACGCTCGGCGAGCCGCCCAACCGCTGGCACCCCGTGGCGTGGATCGGCTGCCTGCTCGGCCATGGTGCCCGGCTCGCGCCTCAGGGACCGCCGTGGCTCCTGCTGCTCCACGGCACGCTCCTCGTCCTGCTGGTGGCAGGAGCCGCGGCTGCGGGGGCCTGGCTGGTGACGGGGTGGGCCAGCCCCTGGCCGCTCCTGCGCATGCTCGTCGCGGCGTGGCTCCTCAAGTGCGCCTTCTCGGTGAGGCGGCTCTTCGGCTCCGTGCGCGAGGTGCAGCAGGCCCTGGCGGGGGGCGATCTCGAGGGGGCACGGCGGGCGCTCGGGCTCCATCTGGTGAGCCGGCCCACGGGGGATCTGGATGAAGGGGCCGTCGCCTCGGCCGCGGTCGAGTCGCTGGCCGAGAACCTCACGGACAGCGTGGTGGCGCCGCTCGGCTTCTTCGCCATCGGCGGCCTGCCGGCGGCCTGGGCCTACCGGACGGTGAACACGGCCGACGCGATGATCGGCTACCGCCGCGGCCGGCTCGAGCATCTCGGCAAGTTCGCCGCGCGGCTCGACGACGCGCTCAATCTGCTGCCGGCGCGGCTCGCGGCGTCGGCGCTCGTGGCCGGGGCGTGGTGCGCGGGGGAGTCGGGTCGGGGGGCGTGGCGAACCATGCGGCGGGATGGCAGTCTCACCGCGAGCCCCAATGCGGGGCAGACCATGGCCGCCATGGCAGGCGCGCTCGGCGTGACGCTCACCAAGCACGGCCACTACCGGCTTGGCGCGGGACCGGCTCCCGATGCCGCGGACATCGAGCGGGCCCTCGCCGTCGCGCGCTGGGCCTGCGGGCTCTGCCTCGGGGCGGCCGCGCTCGCGCTGGCCATCCTTCGATGAGCGGCCGGACTCCCGCCCTCATGCTCCAGGGGACAAGCTCCCATGCCGGCAAGACCGTCCTCGTGGCCGGCCTCTGCCGCCTCCTGGCGCGGCAGGGCTTGCGGGTGCTGCCCTTCAAGTCCCAGAACATGTCGCTCAACGCCTGGGTGACCGGCGATGGCAAGCAGATGGGGCTACAAGGCGGGCTTGACAGGCTGATCTGCTCCCAGCAGACTTACAGTAAGAAAGTATGGATGGGTCGAAGGCGAGCACACAACGAGGAGCACCCATGGCAGCGGTGAAGATCGGGCCGAAGCATCAAGTCACCATTCCGCGCGAGGTCTTCGAGGCGCTGCATCTCGGCGTCGGCGACTTCCTCGACGCCGAGGCGCGCGGGGGACAGATCATTCTCAGCCCCCTCCAGCTGGCCGCCAAGGCGCCGGCGGCGAAACTCTCTGCTGCTGAGCAGCGGCGGCTTCCGCGCACCCGGGCGAAGATCGCGAGGATCCAAGAGGACCTCGGCTCGGCACGGGGGCTCTCGACTGAGGAGGCCGAGGTCGCCGCCAAGGCCGGTCTCATCGACCCCGACCAGAAGTACTGGTGGACCGAGGAGTGGCAGCGGGGGGAGCGGGAGGCGGAAGCGGACCGAAAGAGGGGGCGGGTCCTCGGGTCCTTTGAGTCGGTCGCGGCCATGAAGGAGGCGATCCGGAAGCGGCCCCGCGTGAGCGCATGACCCTTCGCCCGACCACCCGCTTCGCCAGCGAGTACGCGAAGCTGACGGGCCTGCTCCAGCGCCGGGTGGACAAGGCGCTGGAGCTTGTCCTTTCGAACCCCAGACACCCGTCGCTGCACGTGAAGAAGATGAAGGGTTACGAGAATCGATGGGAGCTTCGCGTCACCCTCAACTACCGCCTCATCTTCACGCTCGAGGCCGATGCCTACGTCCTCCTTCGGGTCGGAACGCACGACGTGTTGGGATGACGAAGGACCAGACCATCTAATTTCTTCGTCGCTGGTGGAGCCCGGCGGTATCATGACCTGTCGCCGCCATGTGCGGCGAGTCTTGTCTCACTATCCAAGGCATGGCGCTCAACGTGACGGAACTTCTCGCCGGGGCGGTCAAGACTGCGCTCCACGCGGCGGCGCTGCCCGCGCCGGAGGCCGTGGCCTGGGAAATTCCCCGTGAGGCCGAGCACGGCGACTACGCGACGAACGTGGCCATGACGCTCGCCAGGCCGGCGCGCCGGCCGCCGCGCCAGGTGGCCGAGGCGATCGTGAGGCATCTCCCCGCCGTGGCGGCGATCGAGCGAGTCGAGATCGCAGGGCCGGGCTTCCTCAACGTCTTCCTCGCGCCGCGGTGGTGTGCCGAGGCGCTGCGGGAGATCCTCCTCGCCGGCGAGGGCTACGGGCAGAGCGACCTGGGCCGCGGGCGCCGCTACCGGATCGAGTTCGTCTCGGCCAATCCCACGGGGCCGCTGGTCATCGTCAACGCTCGCGCGGCCGCCGTCGGGGATGCCCTGGCGCGCATCCTCCGCTCCCAGGGCTTCCAGGTCGCGTGCCAGTACTACGTCAACGACGCAGGGACCCAGTTCCAGGCCCTCGCCTCCTCCATGGAGGTGCGGCTGCGTCAGGCGCTGGGCGAGTCGGCCGAATTGCCCGAGAACGCCTATCCCGGCGAGTACCTCGTGGACCTGGCGCAGGACTACCTCGCGCGGGACCCGGCCGGCGCCCGCGCGGCGCTGGCGCTGCCGGCGGGGGAGCGACTCGAGCGGCTCGGCCGCCTGGCGGTGGACACCATGGTCGCCGGCCAGCGCCGCGTCCTCGAGGAGTACGGCACCGCCTTCGACCGCTGGACGTACGAGGCGACCGATGTGCGCGCCGCCGGGCTCCCGGAGCGAGCCATCGACGAGCTGCGCGCCGCGGGCTTCATCTACGAGGCCGAGGGCGCGCTGTGGTTCCGCTCGACCGCCCTCGGGGACGACAAGGATCGCGTGCTGAGGAAGTCGGACGGGGAGCTCACCTACTTCGCCGTGGACATCGGCTTCCACCACTTCGGCAAGTTCGCCGACGTGGACTGCGTGATCGATCTCCTGGGCCCCGACCACCACGGCTACATCCCGCGGCTCAAGGCCGCCATGACGGCCCTGGGCCATCCCGAGGCGGCCTTCGACGTTCTCATCGTCCAGCTCGTGACCCTGCTGCGCGACGGCCAGCCCGTCCCGATGTCCAAGCGGAGGGGGGAGTTCGTGCTCATGGAGGAATTGCTCGAGGAGGTCGGCCGGGACGCCGCCCGCTTCACCTTCCTCACCCGGCGCCACGACAGCCCGCTGGAGTTCGACCTGGCCGTGGCCACGCGCCAGAGCGCCGACAACCCGGTCTTCTACGTCCAGTACGCCCACGCGCGCGTCACGAGCCTGTTCAGGACCGCCGCCCAGCAGGGTGTCGCTGTGCCGCCATGGCGCGAGGTGGACTTCGGCCGTCTCGCGCTGCCCGAGGAGCAGACGATCATCAAGGGCTTGCTCCAGTACCCCGAGCTGGTGGCAGGGGCCGCCCGCGCTCGGGAGCCGCACCGGATCGCCTACTACCTGAGCGAGCTGGCAGGGATCTTTCACCCGTACTACAAGGCGCACCGGATCCTCACCGAGGACCGGCCGCTCAGCCTGGCGCGGCTCGGCCTGTGCGCGGCCGTGGGCCAGGTGCTGCGCAGCGGCCTCGGCCTCCTCGGCGTGTCGGCGCCAGAGAGCATGTAGTGCGAGCCGAGGCGTGCCGCACGGCGAGGCGAGCGAAGAGGGAGATCCCCCGAGCGGAGCGAGGCGTGCGAGCCGAGGCGTGCCGCACGGCGAGGCGAGCGAAGAGGGAGATCCCCCGAGCGGAGCGAGGCGTGCGAGGCATTCGATGACGCGTAACGGATCGGGCACTGGTTCGGGATTCTTCCAGCGCGCCGGCGTTGTTGCGGCGGCGGTGGTGATCCTCGGCCTCACCTTCACGCTGGGCATGCTCGTGGGACGACAGTGGACCCGCCCTGGCCCCCAGGTCGCGACCGTAGAGACCACCAAGAAGGGCGCCGTGGCGCCGCGGCGAATCGGGCTCGGGGAGGTGGAGAGCGACAAGCCGAAGGGGCTCCAGGACAAGCTCACCTTCTACCAGACGCTCACGGCGCCGCTGGACCCCGCGACCTCCCAGGCCAAGGCCAACCCCGAGGACAAGGGCAAGCCGGAGGCCAGGCCTAAGCCGGACGCCAGGCCCCCGGCCGAGGTTGCTGCCGCGGTCGAAGACAAGCCGACGGCGGCCGATGGTGCTCCCGAGTGGACGGTCCAGGTCGGGGCCTTCAAGAATCGCAAGCAGGCCGACGCTGTGCAGCGGGGCCTCATCGGCGCCGGGTTTCCCGCCCAGGTCAGCGCATTGACGGCGGACGACGGTCAGGCGCGCTACCGGGTCCGCGTGGGGTCGTTCAAGGCGCGGGTCGAGGCGGACCGGGTGGCCGAGCGGCTCCGCGCGGAACGGTCGCTGGCCACCTACGTGACGACGAACTAGCCCGGCCGAAGCCGAGAGGCCACCGTCGCCATGGAGCACCGCGCGGGCCGGGTCCTGATTCCCCGCGAGGAGATCGCGGCCCGCACGGTCGACCTGGGGCGGGCCCTCGGCCGCGACTTCGCCGGCAGGAACCCGCTCCTGGTCGGGGTGCTCAAGGGGGCGGTGATCTTCCTGGCCGACCTGATCCGCGCCATCCCGGCCCCCATCGGCATCGACTTCATGGGGGTCTCCTCGTACGGGGCGACCACAAGGTCCTCCGGCGCCGTCCGGCTGACCGCCGACCTGTCGGTGTCCATCGAGGGCCGGGATGTGATCATCGTGGAGGACATCGTCGACTCGGGCCGGACGCTCGGCTACCTCCGGCGCAACTTCGCGACTCGCCGTCCGAAGAGCCTCTCGGTGTGCGTGCTGCTGGACAAGATCGAACGGCGGGAGGTGGACGTGAAGCTCGACTACGTGGGCTTCGTGATTCCGGACCGCTTCGTGGTCGGCTACGGGTTCGACTTCGGAGGGCTCTACCGCAGCCTGCCCGACATCCACGTGCTCGAGCCCCCGCCCCGGGTGTGACCGGCCCCGCCCAGGGGCCGTATGCTATACTTTTCGCACGATGAACCCGTTTTACAAGAACCTCGCTCTCTGGATGGTCATCGGCCTGATCGTCATCCTCCTGTTCAACCTCTTCCAGGCCAAGGAATCCCCCCGCGACGAGGTCGTCTTCTCCGACTTCCTCAAGAAGGTCGAGGCGGGCGAGGTGCGCGAGGTGATCCTCCGAGGCAATGCCGTGACCGGCAAGCTCGCCAGCGGCGAGGCCTTCAGGACCACCACGGCCGACTACCCCGATCTGATCAAGACCCTCAAGGACCGCGGCGTCCGGATCAGCGTGAAGACGATGGACGGCGCCCCAGGGTACTTCGCGATCTTCCTGCAGTGGGTGCCCATGCTGCTCTTCATTGGCGTGTGGATCTTCTTCATGCGCCAGATGCAGGGAGGGGGCGCCAAGGCGCTCTCCTTCGGCAAGGCCCGCGCCCGGTTGATCTCGGAGAAGCAGAACAAGATCACCTTCCAGGACGTGGCGGGCGTGGAGGAGGCGAAGGAGGAGCTCAGGGAGATCATCGAGTTCCTGAAGGACCCCCCCAAGTTCCAGAAGCTCGGGGGCAAGATCCCGAAGGGCGTGCTCCTGGTCGGGCCGCCCGGCACGGGCAAGACGCTGCTCGCCAAGGCCATCGCCGGCGAGGCCAACGTGCCCTTCTTTTCCATCTCGGGCTCGGATTTCGTCGAGATGTTCGTGGGCGTGGGGGCCTCCCGCGTCCGCGACCTCTTCGAGCAGGGCAAGAAGCACGCGCCCTGCATCATCTTCATGGACGAGATCGACGCGGTCGGGCGGCACCGGGGCGCAGGGCTCGGCGGCGGCCACGACGAGCGCGAGCAGACCCTCAACCAGCTCCTCGTGGAGATGGACGGCTTCGAGACCAACGAGGGCGTGATCCTCATCGCCGCCACCAACCGACCCGACGTGCTCGATCCGGCGCTCCTGCGGCCCGGCCGATTCGACCGTCACGTGGTGGTGGCCCGGCCGGACGTGAAGGGGCGCGAGGAGATCCTCAAGGTCCATACCCGCCGCATCCCGCTGGCGCCCAACGTGGAGCTCAAGGTGCTGGCCCGCGGCACGCCCGGCTTCTCGGGCGCGGACCTCGCCAATCTCGTGAACGAGGCCGCGCTCCTCGCCGCCCGCCAGGATAAGAAGTCGGTGGAGATGATCGACTTCGAGAACGCCAAGGACAAGGTGCTCATGGGAGTCGAGCGCCGGTCCATGATCATCTCGGAGTCCGAGAAGAAGATCATCGCCTACCACGAGGCCGGCCACGCGCTCGTGGCGGATCTCCTGCCGGGCACCGATCCCCTCCACAAGGTGACGATCATTCCCCGCGGTCGGGCTCTGGGTTTGACGCAGCAGCTGCCCACCGACGACAAGTACAACTACTCCAAGGAGTACCTCGTCAACCGTATCACGATCCTGCTGGGTGGCCGCGCCGCCGAGGAGATTGTCCTCCAGCAGCAGACCACCGGCGCCGGCGACGACCTCGAGAAGGCCACCGACATGGCGCGCAAGATGGTCTGCGAGTGGGGCATGTCGGAGAAGATGGGACCGCTCACCTTCGGGAAGAGCGAGGAACACATCTTCCTCGGGCGCGAGATGTCCCGGCCCAAGGACTACAGCGAGGACACCGCCATCCTGATCGACGCCGAGATCAAGCGGATCGTGACGGACTCCGCCTCGAGCGCCCGGCACATGCTGGAGGCGAACCTCGAGAAGCTCCACGCCCTGGCTCGCGCGCTCCTGGAGCGCGAGTCGCTCGACGGCGAGGAGATCGCCCGGATCCTGCGGGCGCGGCCGTACCAGGAAGCCCCCGCCCCCGCCTGAGCCGGGCCGCCTCGCTTCGCCCTGGCTCGCTCACGCTCGCCGAATTCCTGCTTTCGCTCGCCTCGCCTGCGGCTCCGGCTCGCCCCACCACGTTCTCGGTCGTCGCCAGCGCTCAACGTACACCCACGTACGCCTCGCGCTGGCTCGGGCTCGCTCCGCTCGCCCTGGTGTCCGTCTCCGCTCGCCTCCCCTGCGGCTTCGGCTCGCACCGCGGGGCCTCGCCTGGCTCGCGATCCGGCCCGGCTCTGCCGCCGGGCCGCCTCGCTTCGCCACGGCTCGCTCTCGCTCGCCGAGTTCCTGCTTTCGCTCGCCTCCCCCTTGCGGCTGGTTCAAGTCCTGGTATTTCGAGTCCCATCGGTGCGGGGGGGGATGGTATTTTTGTCTCTGTGGACGCTACGATGAACCGAGCGTGTCTCGCGGGCGTGACGGTGGGCGACGGCCTGGGCGTGGCGGTGATGGGGGCCCTCAATGTGAGCCCCGACTCCTTCTATCCGGGCTCGGTGGCCCGTTCAGGTGACGATCTCGTCCGCCTGGCCGAGCAGATGCTGGCGGGGGGCGCCGCCTTCCTGGACGTGGGAGCCATGTCCACGGCCCCGTACCTCCAGAGCGATATTCCGGCGTCCGAGGAGGCCGACCGTCTGGCCTCCGCCGTGCACCTCCTGGTCACCAAGCTCGACGCCCGGGTGTCCGCCGATACGAGCCGGGCGCTGCCGGCCCGGGCCGCGCTCCAGGCCGGCGCCAGGCTGATCAACGACGTGCGGGGGCTCACCGGCGATCCCGGGGTGGCTCGCGCGGTGGCCGACGCCGGGGCGGGGCTCATCCTCATGGCCTCGGAGCGCGGCGGTCACGAAGACGTCCCGCCGGTGGAGACGGTGCTGGCGCTGCTCGAGGAGAGCCTGGCCATCGCGTTCCAGGCCGCCGTGTCCCCGGACGGGATCGTGGTGGATCCCGGGATCGGCTTCTTCAGGCGACGCGGCATCCCCTGGTACGAATGGGACTGCCGCGTGCTGGCCTCCCTCGGCCGCCTGCGGGAGCTGGGCCGGCCGGTTTGCCTGGGAGTCTCGAGGAAGTCCTTCATCGGTGCCCTGGCCGGCGAGGACGACCCCGCGCGGCGGCTCCCGGGCTCGCTGGCCGCGACGGCCGCCGCCGTGCTCGGTGGGGCACACATGATCCGCTGCCACGATGTGGCCGAGACGCTGCAGGCCGTGAAGGTGGCGCTCGGTGTTCACCGGGCCAGGGAAGCGGGATAGCGCCGTGTGGCCCGTGCTCCAGGCCTTCCGGTTGCGCGATGCCGTGGACATTGTCATCGTGGCCGCCGTCGTCTACCGCGTGCTCGTGATGTTCCGCGGGACCCGGGCGCTGCAGATGCTGGCCGGACTCGGCGGCCTCATGGTCGCCTCCTTCCTGGCCCGCCGGCTGGACCTCGTCAGCACCACCTGGATCCTCGAGAACTTCTGGTCGGTGTGGGTGCTGGCGCTGGTGGTGCTCTTCCAGCCCGAGCTGCGCCGGGCGCTGGCCCAGATCGGGCGGAGCCCGCTCTTCCAGGGGATCACCCGGGCGGGCCAGGAGCAGCAGAGCCACGTCATCGATGACGTGGTGAAGGCCGCCGACTCGCTGGCCGCCAAGCGCATCGGCGCGCTCATCGTGCTCGAGCGGACCACGGGCCTCAGGAACTACGCCGAGCTCGGTGTCCCGCTCGACGCGCTGGTGTCGGCGGACCTCCTGGTGAGCCTGTTCCTGCCCTACTCGCCCCTGCACGACGGCGCGGTCTTCGTCCGCCACACCCGTGTGGCCGCGGCGGGCTGCTTCCTCCCGCTGTCGCGCAGCACCCAGCTGGGCCGGGCCATGGGCACACGGCACCGCGCCGCGCTCGGGCTGTCGGAGGAGACGGACGCCGCGGTCCTGGTGGTCTCGGAGGAGACGGGGCGCATCTCGCTCGCCGTGGGCGGCCAGATGGAGACACCGCTGGACCGGGAGCGGCTCCGCGAGCGCCTGGCGGAGCTGTTCGCTCTCGCTGCGAGCCCCTCTCCGGGTCGCGTCCGCTGGTGGGTGCCGGCACGCGAGTGGCTGAAAAAATGATCGCCCTCTTCCGCCACTGGGAGCTCAAGGGTGCCGCCCTGGTTCTCGCCACCGCGCTCTGGGTGTTCGTGACCACCTCGGAGAAGGGCGAGGTCGTGCTGTCGGCCCCCGTCGAGCTCGACGCCCTGCCGCCCGGCCTCGAGGTGGTGGGCGAGCGACCCGAGAGCGTGGACGTGCAGCTCCACGGGCTGCGCGCGCTCCTGGCACGGCTCGGCCCCGAGCAGGTGAGGGCCCGTGTGAGCCTCGCGGGAGTGCGGCCGGGCGAGGTGGTCCTGCGCCTCCTCCCCGAACACATCGTGGTGCCCCCGGGGATCACGGTCCTGCGCGTGAGCCCCTCCCGGGTGCGGCTCGTGGTGCGGCCCTCAGGGTCTTCGCGGCTCGAGGGTGTTCCAGAAGGGAGCCGGACATGACCCGCCTCTTCGGTACCGATGGCATCCGGGCCGTCGCCAACGCCGAGCCCCTCACCACCGAGCTGGCGTTCCGTCTCGGCCGCCAGCTCGTCGCCACCCTCCTCGAGCACCACGGGGTCACGAAGCTGCGGCTGGTTGTCGGGAGGGACACGCGGCTGTCCGGCCCCATGCTCGAAGGGGCCCTGGTCTCGGGCGCGCTCTCGGCCGGGGGCGATGTCCACTCGGTGGGCGTCCTGCCCACCCCCGGCATCGCCTATCTGACGCGGGCGCTGGAGGCCCATGGCGGGGTGGTGCTGTCCGCCTCGCACAATCCCTTCGAGGACAACGGGATCAAGATCTTCTCCTCCGAGGGCTCGAAGTTCCCCGACGCCTGGGAGGACGAGATCGAGGCGCGTCTGAGCCAGCCCGACGTCGCGCCCAAGCCGACCGGGGCGAGCATCGGCCGGCTCGTCTCCTACGCGCGCGCCGAGGCGGACTACGTGGGTTACGCGACGCGGACCTGCCCCGTGAACCTCACCGGGCTCAGCATCGTGCTCGACTGCGCCCATGGCGCAACCTATCGCGTGGCGCCCCGCGTCTTCCGGGGGCTCGGGGCCCGCGTCACGGTGCTGGGGGCGCGGCCGGATGGTCGCAACATCAACCGCGGCGCAGGCGCCCTCCATCCCGAGGCGCTGCAGAAGAAGGTCGTCGCGCTGGGCGCTCACCTGGGTCTTGCTTTCGACGGCGACGGCGACCGCCTCATCTCGGTGGACGAGGGTGGCGAGATCCGAGACGGCGATTACATGCTCGCCATCTGCGGCCGGCACCTGGCCGCGCAGGGACGGTTCCGGGGTCAGGTGCTGGTGACGACGGTCATGGCCAACCTCGGACTCGACAAGGCGCTCGGCGAGGCGGGCATCCGGACGGCGAAGACCCAGGTCGGCGACCGCTACGTCCTCGAGGAGATGCTGAGGCTCGGGGCAAACCTGGGCGGCGAGCAGTCTGGCCACCTTCTCTTCCTGGATCACGCCACGACCGGAGACGGGATCGTCTCGGCGCTCCAGCTCCTCACCGTGATGCGCGAGACAGGCCAGTCGCTCTCGGCGCTCGCCGGGTGCCTCAGCAAGTTCCCCCAGGTGCTGGTCAATGTGCCGGTCCGGGAGAAGCGCCCGCTGGAGGCCATCCCGGGGCTCACCGCCCGCGCCGAGGGATTCGACCTGGAGATGAACGGAGCGGGCCGCATCCTGCTGCGCTACTCGGGCACCGAGTCCCTCCTGCGGGTGATGGTCGAGGGGGAGGACCAGGCGCGCATCGACAGCATCGCCGCCGAGCTCGCGGGGATCGTTCGGCGCGAGATCGGGTCGCCGTGAGCCCCGAATCTATCAAGGGGATCGGCGTGGATCTCGCGAAGATCCCGCGCATGCGCAAGGTGATCGAGCGGTGGGATTACCGTTTTCTCCGCCGCGTCTTCACCGACGAGGAGATCGCCTACTGCCAGCGCCGGCGGGACCCGGTGCCTCACCTGGCGGCCCGCTTCGCCGCCAAGGAGGCCGGGCTCAAGGCGCTGGGCACGGGGCTTCGGATGGGAGTGCGATGGAAAGAGCTCGAGGTGAGACGCCAGCGGGGCCAGGCGCCGACGCTCGTGCTGTCGGGGCGCACCCAGACCCTCGCGCGCGCGAAGGGCGCGACCCGGGCGTTCCTGTCGCTGACCCACGAGGGCGACTATGCCCTGGCCCAGGTCGTGCTCGTCGGCGGAGAGCCGGATGGCGATGCGGAGCGCGGGTAGCCTCGTGCTGAGCCTCGCTCTGCTCCTCCAGGGGTGCGCCGGGCTGATCCCGGGGCGAGGGGCGATCCCCGAGCCCGCCGTGAAGGCGCCGACCCCCGGACCCGCGCCCTCGGGGGGGACATTCGCGATCGAGCGCGGGCGTCCCGGCCTCGTGATCGCGGCCCCCCACGGCACCTCCGACAGCGCTACCGATCTGATCGGCGCCGAGCTGGCCCGTCTCACCGGGTGGGGCGCCGTCGTGGCCCGGGGTTTCTCTCACCTGGATTCGGGGGGCCGGCGCCTCAACGTGAATCGGCCCACCGAGAGCGTGCCCGGAGAGGCGCCGCAGCTCGAGACCCGGACCCCCGCCGCCCAGGAGGTCTACGAGGCATACCGGGCCCATGTGGCGGCCGCCTCGCAGGGGCCGCTCCGCTTCTACGTGGAGGTCCACGGCAATGGCCGGCAGGAGAGCGCGGGGCGCATCGAGATCGCGACGGTGGGCCTGAATCGCGACGAGGCCTGGCGGCTCAAGGTGCTGCTCGAGCTGGTGCGGGACGTCCACGTGCGCGGTCGAGAGGGGCTGCCGAGATTCGAGGTCCTCGTGGAGCCGCTCGACCGCCTGCACTACACGGCCTCGGCCACCAAGGAGCAGGGCGTCCTCAAGACGGCGGAGCGCGCGCTCCACATCGAGCTGCCGCGCGCCGCCCGCATCACCTATCGCGAGGCCTACACGGTGCTTCTGGCCGACTTCCTTACCCAGGCCGGGCGCCTCTTCGTGCCGCCGGGGCGGTAGCGGTGCGGCCTGTGTTCAGCGCCGCCGAGATGCGCGCCCTCGACGCGCGGGCCATCACCGAGGTCGGCATCTCCGGCCCGCGGCTCATGGAGGCGGCCGGGGCGGGCGCCGGCCGGCTGATCGCCGCGCGCTTCGCACCGATCAAGGGCACGCGCGTGCTGGTCCTCTGCGGGAAGGGGAATAACGGAGGCGATGGCTTCGTCGTCGCTCGCCATCTGAAAGCCCGCGGGGCGAGGGTGAAGGTCCTGCTGGTCGGGCGGCGGGCTGAGGTCAGCGGGGACGCGGCTCAGGCCCTCGGCCGCTGGCGCGGGCGCGTCGAGGAGGTCGTCACCGCAGCCCCGTCCGCAACCGTGGTGGGTGCGCTCCGGGAGGCTGACGTCGTCGTGGACGGGCTGCTGGGAACTGGGCTCGACGGGCCGGCTCGCGGGCTCACGGCCTCCGTGATCGAGGCGATCAACGAATCGCGCAAGCCCGTCGTGGCGCTCGATCTCCCCTCCGGTTCGAACGCCGACCGCGGCGAGCTGGCTGGCCCTGTCGTCAAGGCCACGCTCACCGCCACCTTCGCGGGCGTCAAGCGGGCGCTCCTCCTTCACCCGGCCGCGGCCTGGGCCGGCGCGGTGACGGTCATTCCCATCGGAATCCCGGCCGCCGAGGTCGGCCGCGGGATCGAGACGTGGCTCCTCGACGAGGCGGACATCCGGGTGCATTTTGCGGCTCGCCACCGCGACGCGCACAAGGGCAGCTACGGCCATCTCCTGGTCGTGGCCGGTTCCGTGGGGAAGACCGGGGCGGCGGCGCTTGCCGGGCGCGCGGCTCTCCGGAGCGGCGCGGGGCTTGTCACCATCGCCACGCCCGCCTCGCAGCAGCCCATCGTGGCGGCGCTCGGCATGGAGCCCATGACGGAGCCGCTTCCCGAGACATCCGCGCAGAGCTTGTCGCTCAAGAGCAAGGAGCGGATCCTGGAGCTGGCCTCCCGCAGCGACGCTGTCGCGCTCGGCCCCGGACTCTCCCTCGACCCGGAGACCCAGTCGCTGATCCGGGAGCTGATCCGGGACGTCGGGAAGCCCATGGTGGTGGACGCCGATGCGCTCACTGCCCTGGCAGGCTCTCTCGAGACGCTCGCGGGCGCGGCGGGTCCGCGCCTCCTGACTCCGCATCCCGGAGAGATGGCGCGCATGCTGGGGTGTGCCGTGGTCGCAGTGCAGGCCGACCGCATCGAGGTCGTCCGCGCCTTCTGCGCGCGCCACCACGCCTGGACCGTGCTCAAGGGGGCGGGGAGCGTCATCGGCTCCCCCGACGGGCGCGTCTTCATCAATCCCACGGGCAATCCAGGGATGGCGACAGGCGGGTCGGGAGACGTGCTCACCGGGATGGCCGGCGCCTTCCTCGCCCGCGGGCTCGAGCCTCTCGCGGCGCTGCAATCGGCCGTGTACCTGCATGGGCTCGCGGGCGACCTCGCCTGCGCCCGGTGGGGGGAGGAAGGCCTCATCGCCGGAGACATCATCGAGGCCATCCCGGAGGCGCTGCGCCCCCGCGCTTCGCGATGAGAGGCGCCGAGACGGTGGTCTCCCGGAGCCCGGAGGAGACACGGGCGATCGGTGCGCGCCTCGCGGCTCGGCTCGGGCCGGGCGCCGTCGTCGGCTGCATCGGCGAGCTGGGCGCGGGCAAGACCTGTTTTCTCCAGGGGCTCGCCGCCGGCCTCGGCGTCACCTCGGAGGTGACGAGCCCGACGTTCGTGCTCGTGAACTGCTACCGGGGGCGCGTCCCGGTCTACCACCTGGACGCCTACCGCACCGAGAGCCTGAGCGAGGTCCTGGACCTCGGCGTCGAGGAGATGTTCCACGGCGACGGCGTCACCATGATCGAGTGGGCGGACAAGCTGCTGCCCCTCCTGCCGGCGGACGCCGTCATCGTCGGGATCTCGGG
>Ga0154317_1123_pt2 | contig 21551 bp, 23 predicted proteins | sample RifGroA2_FD_105611 | JGI IMG/M metagenome (GOLD analysis project Ga0154317, IMG submission 105611) | Candidatus Rokubacteria bacterium GWA2_70_23 | reverse complement strand
CAAGCCGAGTACGCCTCGCGTGCGGCCGTCGGGCGCCGCCTTGCATCTGGACCTTTTTGAGCGGCCTGCGAGGGCTGAAAAAGGCCCAGCTGCGGCGTTGGCGCCCTCGGCCGCACGCTCAACGTGGCTCGCTCACGCTCGCCCGGACCTGCGGATGCGCTCACCTCGCCTCCGGCTCGGCTCGCCAAGCCGAGTACGCCTCGCGTGCGGCCGTCGGGCGCCGCCTTGCATCTGGACCTTTTTGAGCGGCCTGCGGGGTGTGTGCGCATGCTAGAGGGGAGCGGTCCCGCCACGCTGTGGGCACCTCGGGGTCCGGCGCTCGGGGTCTACGTCCACGTCCCGTTCTGCGTCAAGCGCTGCGGCTACTGCTCCTTCAACACCGCCCTGTACCGGGAGGCGGCGGTGCCGCGGTATCTCGCGGCGCTGGCCCGCGAGATCGACCTGGCGGCCGGCGCGCCGTGGGCGGCGGCGGTGCCCATCTCCACGATCTTCTTCGGCGGCGGCACCCCCTCTCTCCTGACACCCCCTCAGCTGGTCTCGGTCCTCGAGCATCTCCGCGCGCGGCTCGCCGTCGCGCCGGACGCGGAGATCACGGTCGAGTGCAATCCCGAGAGCGTCTCGCCGGAGCGGCTCACCGGGTACCGTGCGGCCGGGGTCACACGCATCAGCCTGGGAGTCCAGAGCCTCGACGACCGGGTACTGACCTCGCTCGACCGCGCGCATTCGGCCGCCGGCGCCCGGGCCGCCTTCGAGACGGCGCGCCGGGCCGGCTTCGACAACGTCAGCACGGACCTGATCTACGGGCTCCCGGGACTCGACCTGGCCACGTGGGAGACAACCGTCCGCGGCCTGCTCGACTGGGGGCCCGATCACCTCTCGGCCTACGGGCTCACGCTGGACGAGGGCAGCCGCTGGCACGCGACGGGGATGACCGGGCTCCCGGCCGAGGACACCGTCACCGAGCAGTACCGGGTCCTGGCACGGCGCGCCGCCGAGACCGGCTTCGAGCACTACGAGATCTCCAACTACGCCCGCCCGGGACGACGCTCCGCGCACAACCAGATCTACTGGCGCGCCGAGGAGTACCTCGCGCTGGGCCCGGGCGCCTGCGGCTTCCTGGGCGACACCCGCTACGGCAACGTCAAGGCCACCGAGCGCTACTGCGCCATGCTCGAGGCCGGCACGCTCCCCATCGCCACGCACGAGACGCTCACGGCACGCCAGCGTCTGGCCGAGCGGCTCCTTCTCGGCCTCCGGCTCTCGGAGGGCGTTCCCGACGCCTGGCTCGCGGAGCGCGTCGCTCTCGAGCCGGGACGCCTTCCCGCGCTGCTCGACTCCTGGCGGGAGCGGAGCCTGCTGGTGAGCGGGGGCGGCCGCAGCCATCTCACCGAGACCGGCTTCCTGCTGTCCGACGCGCTGTTCGTGGAGCTGCTGTAGGGAGAGTCGTGTAGGATACGAGTGGAGCCATGATGGATTCGAGCCTCAACGAGCGCCACCGCCAGGTCCTCCTGGCCGTGATCGCCGAGTATGTGGAGAGCGCCGAGCCCGTGGGGTCTCGCTCCATCGCGCGGCGGCACATGCGCGGCCTGTCCCCGGCCACGATCCGCAACGTGATGGCGGACCTGGAGGAGATGGGCTATCTCTCCCATCCTCACCCCTCCGCCGGCCGGGTCCCCACCGACAAGGCCTATCGCTTCTATGTGGACGCGATGCGGCGCGTGCCCTGGGTGGGCGCCACGTCGTCCCCGGCGCGCGAAGAGCCGCCCGCGGGGCCGCCAAGCGGCGCCGAGCGGCTCATGGCGGAGACCCCGGCACAGCTCTCCATGGGCACGCACATGACGGGCATCCTCCTCGCCCCGCCGCTCAAGCAGACGGCGCTCGACCGCATCGAGGTGTTGCGGCTGGGCGACGGCCGCGCGCTGGCGGTGGTCGTGACGGACACCGGCTGGGTCACGACCCAGGCGATCACCGTGGACTCCCCGCTGGTGCCGGACGAGCTGCGCGAGATCGGCCGCACCCTGTCGCGCCGCTACCGTGGCAAGACCTTCCAGGAGATCGTGGACGACCTGACGGCGCCGGCCGACCCGCTGGATCCGCTCTGGACGCGCGGCCGCCCGATCCTCGACCAGATCGTCTCGCTCCTCCGCGCCCGCACGCTGTACATCAGCGGGGCCATCAACATGCTGGATCTCCCGGATCTGTCCGACGTGACCACCATGCGGGGGCTGCTCCGTGCCTTCGAGGAGAAGGCGCGTCTGATCGACCTCCTCTCCCGCCTGGCGCAGGAGCGCGGGATCCAGGTCCTCATCGGTGGCGAGAACCCGGTGGAGGAGATGCGCGAGTGCAGTCTGATCACCTCCACCTACACCTACCGCGATCAGGTCCTCGGCGTGCTGGGCGTGGTCGGGCCGCGCCGCATGCCCTACTCGGACGTCATCTCGCTGGTGGACGAGACGGCGCGGCTCGTGTCGAGCTCGCTGTCGCGTGTCCGGCGCGAGCTCTACCTCCCGCTTTGACGCTCGGGCCCGCCGGGGCGGCGGCGAGCCCCTCGTCGACCACGATACCCCACGGGTCTCCGAGCGACTCGCCGCCGCCCCGGCGGGCCCGCAGCCTCCAAAACCCTCTGCTATAATCAGGACGTGTCATGAGCGAACACGAGACCGATCCTGACGACGCGCTGGTCCCCCCCGATCTCCCCACCGATGGCGCGGCCGATCCCGAGACCGAGCTCCGCCAGCTCCGCGAGGCGCTGGAGGCCAAGACGCGGGAGGCGGAGGCCAACTGGGAGCGCTACGTCCGCACGGTGGCCGAGTACGACAACGCGCGGAAGCGGGCCGCGCGGGATCGCGACGAGTACATCCGCACGGCCAACGAGGCCCTGCTCCGCGAGCTCCTGCCCGTCCTCGACAACTTCGAGCGGGCGCTCCAGGCCGCCAGAGGCGACGCGGGGGCGGCGGCGGTGACGGCCGGCGTCGAGCTGATCCAGCGGGAGCTCCTGCGGGTGCTGGAGAAGTCCGGCGTCACGCCCTTCTCGTCCCTCGGCACTCTCTTCGATCCCGAGCACCACCAAGCCATCGCCCGCGTCCCCGCCTCGGGCGAGCCGGAGATGACGGTGGTCGGCGAGACGGCGCGCGGCTACCTGCTGCACGGCCGCGTGCTCCGCCCGGCCCTGGTGATGGTGGCCATGGCGCCCGAGCCCGACGCTTCGGTCGGCGACACCTCCTAAGCGGTGGCCGCCAAGAACTTCTACGGCATCCTGGGCGTCTCCCGGCAGGCCGACGACGCCGAGCTGAAGAAGGCTTACCGCAAGCTCGCGCGGATGTACCACCCCGACAAGAACCCCGGCGACCAGGCCTCCGAGGAGCGCTTCAAGGAGATCAGCGAGGCCTACGCCGTCCTCTCGGACCCGGACAGGCGCGCCCAGTACGATCGCTTCGGGACCGTCCCCGGACCCGCCAGCGCGAGCGGCCAGGCCGACACGGGCTTCGGCAGCATCTTCGAGGACCTCTTCGAAGGCTTCTTCGGCCAGGCGGAGCGCGGCCGCCGCACGCGGGCGCGACGCGGCGAGCACCTGCGCTACGACCTCGAGATCTCGCTGGAGGAGGCCGCCGAGGGGCTGGAGAGCAAGCTCCAGATCCCGCGGCACGAGACCTGCGAGACGTGTCGGGGCTCGGGCCAGCAGGCCGGGACGTCACCCGAGGTCTGCAGCGCATGCCGCGGCCAGGGGCAGGTGCGCTTCTCCCAGGGCTTCCTCACGGTGGCCCGCCCGTGTCCCCAGTGCGGCGGCGAGGGGCGCATCAACCGATCGCCCTGCCGGGAGTGCCAGGGCCAGGGCCGGCAGCGCAAGGAGCGACTGCTCAAGATCACGATCCCCGCCGGGGTCGAGGATGGCAACCAGCTGCGGCTGTCCGGGGAGGGCGAGGGCGGGCTCTTCGGCGGGCCCCCCGGGGACCTGTTCGTGGTGCTCCACGTGAAGCCCCACGAGATCTTCGTCCGGCACGGCGCCGATCTCCTCTGCGAGCTGCCGCTCAGCTTCCCGCAGGCCGCGCTCGGCGACCAGGTGGAGGTGCCGGTGCTCGGCGGCACGGCCACGCTCACCGTGCCCCCGGGCACACAGCCCGGCCAGCAGCTGCACCTCAAGAGCAAGGGCATGCCGCACCTGCGCGGGCGCGGCCGAGGAGACGCGGTGTACCAGGTCGTGATCGAGGTCCCCACGCGCCTCTCGGCCCGGCAGCGGGAGCTCCTCGAGGAGCTCAAGCAGGCCTCGCAGAACGAGTCGGGGCCGCTCCTGTCGTCCTTCGTCGAACGGATGAAGAAGCTCTTCGGCTCCTGATGTCGTTCTGGGAGCCCTGAGTCCCCGGTGCCGAGGTTCTACCTTCGCGCCGAGGCAGTGAGCGGGCCGCGCGTCACCTTCGACGCGCAGGAGACGCGTCACCTGGCCCGTGTCCTCCGCCTCCGGCCGGGCGATGTGGTCCACGCCGTGGACGGCCAGGGGCAGGAGCTCACCGTGAGGCTCACGCAGGTGAGCACGCGGTCGGCCGAGGGCCTGATCCTGGGCCGGGAGGCGGGCCGAAGCGAGTCGCCGCTCCTCCTCACCCTCGTCCAGGGCCTCCCCAAGGGAGACAAGATGGAGGCCATCATCCGCATGGCCACGGAGCTGGGCGTGACGCGCGTGGTGCCCGTCATCACGGAGCGTACCGTCGTGCGGGCGGACGCGACGCGCGGGGCGGGGCGGCTCCTCCGCTGGCAGCGTGTCGCACGGGAAGCGGCCAAGCAGTGCGGCCGCGCCGTGATCCCGGAGGTGGCTCCGTCGCGCGCCCTCGCCGAGTGGCTGGGCGACGGAAGCCCGGAGGGACTCCTGCTCTGCCTCTGGGAAGACGAGCGCGCCTGCCTCGCGGACCGGCTTCCGCCCGCGCCCGTCGCCGCGGCCACGCTCGTGGTGGGGCCCGAGGGCGGGCTGGCCGCCGACGAGGTCGAGCGCCTCGCAGAGGCGGGCGCGGTGGTGGCCGGCCTCGGTCCCCGCGTGCTCAGGACCGAGACGGCCGGGCCCGTGGGGCTGGCGCTACTCCAGGCGCATTACGGCGACCTCGTCGCCGTTCCCCGGGACTGACCGGCCCCACGGCGACAGCGCCATGGGGGCAGGCCGCAAGCACGTCACCGTGGGCGCCGCGGGCGACGGCTTCGAGGCCCGGCTGACCCTGGTCATCTGATCCCCAAGACCTGCTGTCACGGAAATGAGACACGAGGGACTGAGTTGCGTGTCTTTGATACCACAGGGAGCCCCCAGAGGGGAACACCACAGGCCTTGCCTTGCCAATGACATCAGGCCCTTCCGCCACATGACACCCCGTGGCAGCGTGATTGCAACCCTGGGCTCCGGGTCATGGAATCACAGCGAACGATCCGGAGGAAGGTCAGCATAGAGGGAGTCGGGCTCCACAGCGGGGAGCCGGTCACGCTCACCCTCTCTCCCGCAGCCTCCGACACCGGCATCCTCTTCCGCGCAGCCGACGGCACGCTGATCCCGGCGAACACCGACCACGTGGTGAACTTCCACTTTGCCACGACCCTCGGCGCCTTCGGCGTGAGAGTGCGGACCGTCGAGCACCTGATGGCGGCCGCCCACGGCCTGGGGATCGACAACCTGCTGGTCGACGTGAGCGCCGGCGAGCTCCCCGCCATGGACGGCAGCGCCAAGGGCTTCGTGGAGATGCTCGAGCGGGCCGGGCGGGTATCGTTGCCCGCGCCGCGCAAGGCCCTCATGATCGACGAGCCGATCCGCGTCGAGGACGGGGATCGGTTCATCCAGGTGGTCCCCTCGGACACCTTCCGCATCAGCTACACGCTCGATCACAATCACCCGGTCATCGGGCTCCAGGTCGCGTCGCTGGAGATCACGGAGACCACCTTCGTGGACGAGGTGGCTCCGGCCCGCACCTACGGGTTCCTGCGTGACGTGGGGGCGATGCGGCGGAACGGCCTCGCCCGCGGCGGCTCCCTCGACAACGCGATCGTGGTGGGCAAGCGCTCGGTGCTCAACGACAGCCTGCGCTTCGCGGACGAGTTCGTGCGCCACAAGATCCTGGATCTCGTGGGCGATCTCTTCCTCCTCGGCCGTCCCCTGGTGGGTCACGTGGTGGCGCGAAACGCCGGGCATGCGCTGAACTACCAGATCCTCGTGGCCATCCAGAAGGCCATGACAGCGGACCGGCGCAGGGCCCGGATGCGGGCCGTGACGCCGCTCGCGCTTACCGCGATGGCGCCAGCCTTCGAGAGCGCCTGCCCCGTGGCTCCCGGCACCGCCGCCCGCTAGCCGACCCTCCCGACCCCCCGCCCGGCCGGCGCGACTTCCTCCGCCTGCCCGGAAGCCGGACGCTATAATGGGGCGTGTGTTTGCGGGCTCGAGCGTCCACCACCTGCGGGGGCCCAGAAATGGCGCCCGCACTTCCCCTCCCCGCGCGGCAGCTGCTGATCGGGCCGATCACGGCCGTTCTCGTGGTGGCATGGCTGCTGACCCTGCCGGCAGCGGCCGGCGCCGAGATCAGGATCAGCAACCTGTCCGTCTTCCTGAACGACCTCGACGTCACGGTCCAGGTGGTGCTCCTCGGGGCCATTCCGCCGTCCCTGCACGAGAGCCTGCACAGCGGCGTCGCCATTCACGTGCGCTTCAACGTCGAGCTCTGGCAGTACAGCCGGTTCTGGGTGGAGCGGCGGGTCCAGGTCCGCGTCGTGGAGCGGCAGCTCACCTACAACGTGCTGACCAAGGAGTACAAGGTCGCGTCGCTCGCGGGGGAGCCGCGGGAGCCCTATCTGACCAAGAACCTTCGTGAGGCGCAGCGGGTGGCGTCCGACCTGAGGGTCTCGCGGCTGGTGCCGGTCTCTTCCCTCGACGCCCAGGAGCTTTACTACGTGCGCGTGCGGGCGGACGTGTCCCTGGGCGGCGTCAACTCGTGGGTGGCGCGCATCGCAGGGGACGCCGCCGAGACCCCGTGGGTGCAGTCGAGCCTGCTCACCGTGAACCGGAGCCAGTGATGCCACTGCTCCAGGATCGGCCGGCTGAACAGAGCAAGCGCAAGCGCAATCTCCTGATCATCAGCGGCATCCTCATCCTGCTGGTGGTCGGCACCGTGTTCGAGGTGGGGATCCGGACGCCCCAGATCCCGCTCGCCTCCAACCTGCTGGTGCTGGCCCTCCTCAACCTCAACCTGGTCGTCTTCCTGCTGCTGCTGATCCTCCTCTTCCGCAACCTGGTCAAGCTCTCCTTCGAGCGCCGCCACAAGGTGCTCGGCGCGCGCTTCAAGACAAAGCTGGTCCTGGCCTTCCTCTCGCTGGCCCTGGCACCGGGCATCCTGATCTTCATCATCGCCTCCAACTTCATCACAACCTCCATCGAGGGATGGTTCAAGCCCCAGGTAGAGCGGCCGCTGGACCAGGCGCTGCAGGTGGCGCAGACCTACTACCAGACGCTGGAGGGCACGGCGCTCAGGCACGCTCGGTACATAGCCCGGGTGGCAGAGCGCGAGGGGCTCCTGGGCGAGGAGCGGCGCGAGGCCCTGGCCGCGTTCCTCGACGAGCAGCGGGAGCGCCTCGGGCTGTCGGCCATCACGGTCTTCGACCGGCGCGGGCAGGAGCAGTTCTACGTCAAGGACCCGGCGCTCGCCGCCGTCGCCACGCGCTCCATGCACAAGGACAAGGTCGCCCAGGGGCTCGGCGGCCAGGAGGTCACCACGGTCCAGGAGCTCGACCGGGGCGACATGATCCAGGCCGTGGTCCCGATCCGCGACTCGAGCCGCCAGGTGGTGGGCGTGCTCGTGGTGTCGAGCCACGTGAGCCAGCGGCTCGAGAACCGCCTCCGTGGGATCAGTCAGGCCTTCCAGGAGTACAAGCAGCTCAAGCTCCTCAAGAACCCCATCAAGGCCATTTACATCCTGCTGTTCCTGCTCATGACCCTGATCATCGTGTTCTCGGCGACGTGGTTCGGTCTCTACCTGGCCCGGGGCATCACCGACCCGATCCAGCTGCTGGCCGAGGGCACGCGCGCGGTCGCGGCCGGGAACCTCGGCTATCAGGTGCAGGTGCGCGCCGACGACGAGATCGGGATCCTCGTGGACTCCTTCAACCGGATGACCCGCGACCTGGCGTCCTCGAGGACCAAGCTCGAGGAGGCCTACCTCGACCTGCAGGCCAAGCACGGCGAGATGGAGATGCGGCGCCGCTACACGGAGACCGTGCTCGAGGCGGTGGCGACCGGCGTGGTCTCCCTCGATCCCGAGGGGCGCGTGACCACCATCAACGGGGCAGCCGAGCGCATGCTGGGCATCCCCGCGCAGGCGGCGCTCGGACAGCCCGACTCCGCTGTCTTCCGGCGGCCCGAGTTCGGCGAGATCGCGGCCCTGATCAAGCGCATGACGCGGCTCAAGGAGGGCACGGTCGAGCACGAGGTGCACCTGAGGCGCGACGGGCAGGCGATCACCCTCCTGTCCTCGGCCACGGCGCTCCGGGGTCCCGACGGGGCCGACATGGGGCTCGTGCTCGTGTTCGACGACCTCACCGAGCTCCTGAAGGCCCAGCGCCTGGCCGCGTGGCGGGAGGTCGCCCAGCGCATCGCGCACGAGATCAAGAACCCGCTCACGCCGATCCAGCTCTCCGCCCAGCGCCTGAGGCGCCGGCTCGCGGGAGACCGGAGCCCCGAGGAGAAGCAGCTGCTCGAGGAGGCAACCTCCACCATCATCCAGGAGGTCGACGGGCTCAAGCAGCTCGTGGACGAGTTCTCGCGCTTCGCGCGCATGCCGGCCCTGTCGCTCCGGCCGACGGATCTGGCCCGTCTCCTCGACGGGGTGATCGTCCTGTACCGCGAGTCGCACCCGGCGCTGGCCATCACGTCGGCGTTCTCGCCCGACCTGCCCCAGATCGAGGTGGATCCCAACCAGATCAAGCGCGCCGTCCTGAATCTGGTGGACAACGCCGTGGAGGCGGTGGGCCAGGCCGGGGAGGTGACCGTCGAGACCGTGTGGCTTCCGGAGGCGCGGCGGGCGCGGATCGTCGTGGCCGACACCGGCCCCGGCATCGCTCAGGAGGACCGCGAGCGCCTCTTTCTCCCGTACTTCTCCACGAAGGCCACGGGCATGGGCCTCGGGCTCCCCATCGTCCACCAGATCGTCATCGACCACGGCGGCACCATCTGGCTCGAGGACAACCTGCCGCAGGGCAGCCGCTTCGTCCTCGAGCTGCCGGCGGGCCGTCTCGCGCCGGCCGCCGTGCAGGCCTGACAGGAGCGCCCGGAGAGCCCATGGCCGGCGAGCACATCCTCATCGTCGACGACGAGCGCGCCATCCAGACCACGCTGCGGGGCGTGCTCGAGGACGAGGGCTACCACGTGTCGGCGGTGGGCTCCGGGCAGGACGCCATCGGCCGGCTAGCGGAGGAGTCCCCGGATCTGATCTTCCTGGACATCTGGATGCCCGGCATGGATGGGCTCGATGCATTGGCCGAGATCATGCGACTCCGGCCCGAGGTCGCCGTGGTGATGATCTCGGGCCACGCCACCATCGAGACGGCCGTCAAGGCCACCAAGCTGGGCGCCTACGACTTCATCGAAAAGCCGCTCTCGCTCGAGAAGACGCTGCTGGCCGCGGCCCGCGCGCTGGAGCACTCGCGGCTCGAGCGGGAGAACCGAGCGCTCCGCGAGCAGATCCAGCGCGGCCAGGAGATCGTTGGCCGGAGCCCGCTCATCGAGGAGCTGCGGCAGCAGATCGCCACCGCGGCGCCCACCAACGGGCGGGTGCTCGTCCACGGTGAGAACGGCTCGGGCAAGGAGCTGGTGGCCCGGGCCATCCACGCACTCTCCACGAGGCGCGAGTTGCCGTTTGTCGAGGTGAACTGCGCCGCGATCCCCGAGGAGCTGATCGAGTCGGAGCTGTTCGGCCACGAGCGGGGCGCCTTCACCGGCGCGGTGGCGCGCCACCGCGGGAAGTTCGAGGTCGCCGACGGCGGCACCCTCTTCCTCGACGAGATCGGAGACATGAGCCTCAAGACGCAGGCCAAGGTGCTGCGCGTCCTCGAGGAGCAGGCCTTCGAGCGGGTGGGCGGCAAGGACACCATCCGCGTGGACGTCCGCGTGCTCGCCGCGTCCAACCAGGACCTGAAGGAACAGATCGCCCAGGGGCGCTTCCGCGAGGACCTCTACTACCGGCTGAACGTCATCCCCATCGAGGTGCCGCCGCTGCGCCGGCGCAAGGAGGACATCCCCGCGCTGGTGGAGCACTTCGTCGGGCTCTTCTCCGCCGAGAACGGCAAGCGCCCGAAGACCGTCTCGGTCGAGGCCCTCGCCTACTTCCTCTCGTACGACTGGCCGGGGAACGTGCGGGAGCTCCGGAACATGGTCGAGCGGCTCGTCATCATGGCGCCGCGGGACGTGATCGGCCCGGAGAACCTGCCGCCACCGTTGCGCCCCAAGGAGGCCCTCGCGGGAGCCGAGGAGGTCCAGCGGGAAAAGACGCTCAAGGAGGCCCGCGAGGCGTTCGAGCGCGCCTACATCCTGGCGGAGCTGCGCGCCCACGACAGCAACGTGACGCGCACCGCCGAGAAGCTCGGCATCGAGCGCAGCCACTTGTACCGCAAGCTCAAGGGCTACGGCATCGCGCCATCCAAGGGCTGAGCCGTGGCCTTGACACGGTGGGGGTCCGAGGGTAGGGTGAGACAACAACTTGGATGACTCCTTTAAGCAGGCCCCGCGAGGCCGGCAAGGAGCAGATGATGAAGTCCCTGGTTCTCCTCCGCCGTGGTCCCCAGCCCCCGTCGGGGGATTTTTTTTGCCTGGACCCGGGCCTGTGACCTCCCGCGAGAAGGCCCAGGTGCTCGATGACACGGCGCTCGACCGCGCGCTGACCCGCATCGCTCACGAGATCGTCGAGCAGGCCGGCGGCGAGGGCGTCGCGCTGGTCGGGATCAAGACCCGCGGGGTCACGCTGGCCGAGCGCATCGCGGAGAAGATCGCCGGGATCGAGGGCACCAGGCCCCCGGTGGGCGCGCTCGACATCACGTTGTACCGGGACGACCTCCGGCTCAAGGCCGAGCAGCCGGCCGTCCGCGGCACCGAGATCCCCTTCCCGATCAAGGGGCGCACGGTCGTGCTGGTGGACGACGTGCTCTTCACCGGCCGCACCATCCGCGCCGCCATGGACGCGCTGATGGACCTCGGTCGTCCCCGGATCATCCGCCTGGCCGTGCTGGTGGACCGCGGCCACCGCGAACTGCCGATCCGCCCGGACTACATCGGCAAGAACCTCCCGACGAGCCGGCGGGAGTCCGTGGCCGTCATGCTGCGCGAGCACGACGGCGTGGACCGGGTCGTCATTCAAGAACCGACCGACTCATAGGCGCGGGGACCGGAGGAGCCGAGGCATGGGCTGGAAGCGGAAAGACCTCCTGAGCTTGCAGGACCTCGAGGCCGCGGAGATCCGGGACGTGCTGGACACGGCCGGCTCCATGAAGGAGATCGCCACCCGCGAGATCAAGAAGGTGCCGACCCTCCGGGGCAAGACGGTGGTGAACCTCTTCTTCGAGGCCTCGACGCGCACGCGCACCTCGTTCGAGATCGCGGGCAAGTGGCTCTCGGCCGACGTCGTCAACTTCTCGGCCTCCGGCTCCAGCGCCGAGAAGGGGGAGAGCCTGCTCGACACCGCGAAGAACATCGAGGCCATGAGCCCGGACGTGGTCGTGGTCCGCCACAAGGCCTCGGGGGCCCCCGCGCTCCTCGCCCGGCATCTGCGCTGCGCCGTGGTGAACGCCGGCGACGGCGCCCACGAGCACCCCACGCAGGGACTGCTCGATCTCCTGACGATCCGGGAGAAGAAGGGGCATCTCGAGGGCCTCAGCGTCGCCATCGTCGGGGACATCACCCACAGCCGGGTGGCGCGCTCGGACATCCACGGGATGAAGAAGATGGGCATCACCGTGACGGTGGCGGGGCCGCCCACGCTCATCCCGCCCGCGTGCCAGGAGCTCGGCGTCAAGGTGAGTCACCGGCTGGAGGAGGCCATCGCGCACGCCGACGTCATCGTGATGCTGCGGCTCCAGCACGAGCGGATGGAGAGTGGTCTCATCCCCTCGCTCCGGGAGTACTCGCGCGTCTGGGGGCTGTCGCTCGACAAGCTCAAGCACTGCCGGCCGGACGTGCTCATCATGCACCCGGGACCGGTGAACCGCGGCGTCGAGCTGTCCCCGGAGGTGGCCGACAGCCGGTACTCGGTGATCCTGGACCAGGTGACGAACGGCGTGGCGGTGCGCATGGCCGTCCTCTACCTGCTGGCGGGGAGCCAGCCGGCATGAGCCTCCTCATCAGGCAGGGGCGGGTCGTGGATCCCGCCAGCCGCATCGACGGCGTCCAGGACGTCCTGGTGGTCGACGGGCGCATCGGGACGGTGGGCCCAGGGCTCCGGGCCCCGCAGGGGACGCAGGTCATCGACGCGGCGGGCAAGGTCGTCTGCCCCGGCTTCATCGACATCCACGTCCACCTGCGCGAGCCGGGCTTCGAGTACAAGGAGACGGTGGCCAGCGGCACGCGCGCGGCGGCGGCCGGCGGTTTCACCGCCGTCGCCTGCATGGCCAACACCGTCCCCGTCAATGACAATCGCGCGGTCACCGACTACATCCTCGCCAAGGCCCGCGTGGAAGGCGTCGTGCGTGTCTACGCCATCGGCGCCGTCACGCGCGGGCTTCGGGGCGAGCAGCTCGCCGAGATGGCGGAGCAGGCGGAGGCCGGCTGCGTGGCCTTCTCCGATGACGGCAGGTGCGTGATGAACGCCGCCCTCTACCGGCGGGCCATGGAGTACGCGCTCCCCTTCGGGACGCCGCTCATCAGCCACGCCGAGGACTGCCACCTGGCGCATGGCGGCGTCATGCACGAGGGGTTCGTCTCCACGGACCTCGGCCTGACGGGGCAGCCCGCCGCGGCGGAGGACGTGATGGTGGCGCGGGACATCGTGCTGGCCGAGCTGACCGGCGCGCATGTGCACATCGCGCACCTCTCCACGGCCGGGGCCGTGCGCCTGGTGCGCGACGGCAAGGCCCGCGGCGTCCGGGTGACCGCCGAGGTGACGCCGCATCACCTCCTGCTCACCGACGAGGCGGTGCGCGACTACGATCCCAACACCAAGATGCAGCCGCCGCTGCGCTCCAACCGGGACGTGGAGGCGGTGCTCGAGGGGCTCCTGGACGGCACCATCGACTGCGTCGCCACCGACCACGCCCCGCATGCCCTGTCCGAGAAGGAGGGCGAGTTCGCGGAGGCCGCCAGCGGCGTCGTGGGGCTCGAGACAGCGGTCCCGCTCCTGCTCGACCGGCTGGTGAGACCGGGACGCCTCGACCTCTCCACCTTCGTGGCGCGCATGTCCTCTGGCCCCGCCCGCGTCCTCGGCCTGCCGGGCGGGAGCCTCGCGCCCGGAGCCGCCGCGGACATCACCATCCTGGACCTCGAGCGGCCCTTCACCGTGGACCCGGCCGCGTTCCACTCGCGCAGCCGCAACACCCCCTTCCGGGGTGTCACGGGCACCGGCGCTCCGATCATGACCATCGTCGGCGGCACCGTGGTGACGCCATGACGCAGGCGCTGCTGGCGCTGGCCGACGGACGGGTCTTCCGGGGGGAGCCCTGCGGGGCCACCGGTGAAGCTCCGGGAGAAGTCGTCTTCAACACCGCCATGACGGGCTACCAGGAGATCATGACCGATCCCTCCTACCGGGGGCAGCTCGTCTGCATGACCTACCCGCTCATCGGCAACTACGGCATCAATCCAGAGGATATGGAGTCGAGTCGGCCCTGGCTCAGCGGCTTCATCGTCAAGGAAGCGTGCCCCTACCCGTCCTCCTGGCGCGGGCGGACCTCGCTCGACGCGTACATGAAGGAACACGGGATCGTCGGCATCCAGGGCATCGACACGCGCGCGCTGACGCGCCATCTCCGCGACCAGGGCGCCCAGGCGGGCATCATCTCGTCGGTGGAGGGCGACGCGGCGCGGCTGGTGGAGCGGGTGCGGGCCGTCCCGAGCCTGGTGGGCCGTGACCTGGTGCGGGAGGTGACGGCGGAGGCGGCCTACGGGTGGGCCGAGGGCACGTGGGATCTCCGCCGCGGCTACACCGAGCCGGCGGCGGCGCGGTTCCGCGTGGTCGCCTTCGACGCGGGGATCAAGCGGAACATCCTGCGCCGCCTCGCCTCGCTGGGTTGCGCGCTCCAGGTGCTGCCGGCCGGCACCCCCGCCGAGGCGATCCTCGAGATGAAGCCCCACGGGATCTTCCTCTCCAACGGCCCGGGCGATCCGGAGCCCGTGGAGTACCTGATCCGGACCGTGCGGGCCCTCGCCGGCCGGGTGCCGATCTTCGGCATCTGCCTCGGCCACCAGATCCTGGGACTCGCTCTCGGCGGGACGACGTACAAGCTCAAGTTCGGCCACCACGGCGCCAACCACCCGGTGAAGAACCTCCTGACCGGCGGCGTGGAGATCACGTCGCAGAACCACGGCTTCGCCGTGGACCCGGGGTCGCTGGAGCGGGTCGGGGTCGAGCCGACGCACGTGAGCCTCAACGACGGCACCTGCGAGGGGATGCGGCACCGGGAGCTTCCGGTCTTCTCCGTGCAGTACCACCCCGAGGCCTCTCCCGGCCCGCATGATGCGGACTACCTGTTCCAGGCCTTCATCGCCCTGATGGAAGGCGAGAAAGGAGGGTGACCTCTCCATGCCGAAGTACCTGATCTCGTACCGCAAGACCGAGGAGGTCGGTCAGAAGCCCGAGTGGGCCAGCTTCACCACCGAGAGCGAGCTGGCGCTCGAGGCCCACGCCGTCAAGGAACGCGTCGACAAGCGCATGAGCGTGCTCGGCGAGAAGCTCTGGGGCAAGGGGGACGTCGTGTGGGTCGGCTCGGGCCGCCTGGACGACGTGCTCTACAAGCGGGAGGAAGCGGCGCCCGAGGCCTCGATCATCTATGGGCTGGTCACGGGAGGCTAACATGCTCGTGAAGGCGGAGGCGTACTACGATGGCAAGTTCTGGTGCGCCCGCGGCATCGGTGCCGACTTCTTTACCCAGGGCAGGACGCTGGACGAGCTCCTGCGCAATGCGAAAGAAGCGGCTGGACTGCATTTCGCCGGCTCGCGGCCGCGGGGGAAGGCCTTGACCCTGCTGTTGCTGTCGGAGACAGAGGTCCCGCGTGGTAAGACTGCCGCAGGTTAGCGGAAGGAGATTGATCAAGTTGCTCGAGTCCCTGGGCTATGTCGTTGTGAGGCAAAGGGGTAGTCACGTGCGCCTGAGGAAGAAGACGGGCGCCGGTGACCACCACATCACTGTTCCGGACCACCGGGTGATGGCCAAAGGCACCTTGAATGACGTCCTGTCCGCCGTGAGCATTCACAGCGGAATCCCCAAGGCCGAACTGGTCAGGCAGCTCGGCGGATAGACGACCGTGCCCAGGCGGACTGACCTCGAGAAGATCCTCCTCATCGGCTCCGGGCCCATCGTGATCGGGCAGGCCTGCGAGTTCGACTACTCGGGCACCCAGGCCTGCAAGGCGCTGCGGGAGGAGGGCTTCCAGGTGGTGCTGGTCAACTCGAACCCGGCCACCATCATGACGGACCCCGAGATGGCCCACCGCACCTACGTGGAGCCGCTCACGCCGGAGTTCGTGGCCAAGGTGATCGCCCGCGAGCGCCCGGACGCCATGCTCCCCACCGTCGGCGGCCAGACCGGGCTCAACCTCGCGGTGGCGCTGTCGGAGGACGGCACCCTCGAGCGCTACGGGGTGGAGCTCATCGGCGCCACGCTGCCGGCCATCAAGACCGCCGAGGATCGCAACCTCTTCGGGGCGGCGATGGCCCGGATCGGGCTCGAGATGCCCCTGGGCTTCTACGCGGGGGGCCCTGCCGAGGCCCTCGAGGGAATGCGCCAGCGCCGGATGCAGTTCCCCCTGATCCTCCGACCCTCGTTCACGCTGGGCGGCACCGGCGGCTCCATCGCCTACAACCCGGACGAGCTCGAGGCCGCCATCAAGTGGGGGCTGCAGCAGAGCCCGATGGGGCAAGTGCTGGTGGAGGAGTCGGTCATCGGGTGGAAGGAGTTCGAGCTGGAGGTGATGCGCGATCTCAAGGACAACGTCGTCATCGTCTGCTCCATCGAGAACGTCGATCCGATGGGCGTCCACACGGGCGACTCCATCACCGTGGCGCCGGCGCAGACGCTGACCGACAAGGAGTACCAGCTCATGCGCGACGCCGCCCTCGCGATCATCCGCGAGATCGGCGTCGAGACGGGCGGGTCGAACATCCAGTTCGCCGTGAATCCCCGTGACGGACGCATGGTCGTCATCGAGATGAACCCCCGCGTCTCGCGCTCCTCGGCGCTGGCCTCCAAGGCCACGGGGTTCCCCATCGCCAAGATCGCGGCGAAGCTGGCGGTGGGCTACACGCTGGACGAGCTCCGGAACGACATCACACGCGAGACGCCGGCCTGCTTCGAGCCCGCCATCGACTACTGCGTGGTCAAGTTCCCGCGCTGGGCCTTCGAGAAGTTCCCGGAAGCCGACCAGACCCTCACCACGCAGATGAAGTCCGTGGGCGAGGTCATGGCCATCGGGCGGACGTTCAAGGAGGCCCTGCAGAAGGCGGTCCGGTCGCTGGAGCAGGACCGGTGGGGGCTCACGCTGGACCGGCCGCCGGCCGACCTCGAGACGCTCCGCCAGAAGGTCCGCGTGCCCACCCCCGAGCGCTGCTTCGCCATCGCCGAGGCCTACCGGCAGGGGCTCACCACCGAGGAGATCGCCGAGCTGTCGGCCGTGGACCCGTGGTTCCTCGAGAACGTGCGCGAGATCGTCGAGCTCGAGCCCCGCATCCGGGCCGCCGGGCTCGCCGATGCCCGCGTCTTACGCCGGGCCAAGCAGATGGGCTTCGCCGACTGCCGCATCGCCGAGCTCACCGGCACGACCGAACCCGAGGTGCGGGCCGCGCGGCTCGCCGCGGGGATCCGCGCCACGTTCAAGATGGTGGACACCTGCGCCGCCGAGTTCGTCGCCTACACGCCCTACCTCTACTCGACCTACGAGGACGAGGATGAGGCGCCGCCCACCCCGCGGCCCAAGGTCGTCATCCTCGGCTCCGGACCGAACCGCATCGGCCAGGGGATCGAGTTCGACTACGCGTGCGTGCACGCCGCCTTCGCGCTCAAGGAGATCGGCGTCGAGGCGATCATGGTCAACTGCAACCCGGAGACGGTCTCCACCGATTACGACACCTCCGACCGCCTGTACTTCGAGCCGCTCACGTTCGAGGACGTGATGAACATCGTGGAGCGGGAGCGGCCGCGCGGCGTGATCGTCCAGTTCGGCGGCCAGACCCCCCTCAAGCTGGTGGTGGCGCTCCAGGCCGCCGGCGTGCCGATCCTCGGCACCCCGTCGGATGCCATCGACCGCGCCGAGGACCGCCGGCGCTTCGCCCAGCTCCTGGAGGGGCTCCACCTCGCCCAGGCCCCCGGGGACACGGCGCGCTCCTTCGAGGAGGCGGCGCGCATCGCGACCACGATCGGCTACCCCGTGCTGGTGCGGCCGTCGTACGTGCTCGGCGGGCGCGCCATGCAGATCGTCTACGACGAGGAGGACCTGCGCGGCTACATGCGCGAGGCGGTGCGGGTGAGCCCCGAGCACCCGATCCTCGTGGACAAGTTCCTGGAGGACGCCATCGAGATCGACGTGGACGCCATCGCGGACGGCGAGCGCGTGGTCGTGGGCGGCGTCATGGAGCACGTGGAGAAGGCGGGGATCCACTCGGGCGACTCGGCCTGCGCCCTGCCGCCCTACTCCCTGGGCGACGACCAGATCCAGCGCATCATGGCCCAGACCCGGGCGCTGGCCCGGGAGCTCGGCGTGATCGGCCTCCTCAATATCCAGTTCGCCATCAAGAACGAGACCATCTTCGTGCTCGAGGTGAACCCGCGCGCCTCGCGGACGGTGCCCTTCGTCTCCAAGGCCATCGGCGTCCCCCTGGCCAAGCTCGCCACCAAGGTGATGCTGGGCGCCCGGCTTGCCGACCTGGGGTTCGGCGAGGAGCGCGAGGTGTCCCACATCGCCATCAAGGAGGCGGTGTTCCCCTTCGTCAAGTTCCCCGGCGTGGACGCCGTCCTGGGCCCCGAGATGAAGTCCACCGGCGAGGTGATGGGGATCGACCGGGACTTCCGGAAGGCCTACGTGAAGTCCCAGCTCTCGGCGCATTCGCCGCTGCCCACCTCGGGCACGGTGTTCATCTCGGTGAAGAACCGGGACAAGCGCGCCGTCCTCGGCATCGCCAAGCGGCTCAGCGAGATGGGCTTCAGCCTCGTGGCGACGACGGGCACGGCCAAGCTCCTGTCGCTCCAGGGCATGACGGTGGAGACGATCCACAAGGTGGCCGAAGGCTACCGGCCCAACATCGTGGACCTCATGAAGCGCGGCGAGATCGCGCTGGTCTTCAACACGCCGGAGGACGGGCGCGCCCGGAAGGACTCCTCCGTCATCCGCCGGACGGCCATCACCCAGAGCATCCCCTACTACACGACGGTGGACGGGGCCCAGGCGGCCATCGGCGGCATCGAGGCCCTGCTCAAGGGGGAGATCTCCGTGCAGTCGCTGCAGGAATACCATGCCGCCCCGTGACCCCCAGGACCGGCTCATCGTGGCCCTCGACGTGGACACGCTCGACGCCGCCCTGGCGCTGATGGGCCGGCTCGACGGGCTCGTGAGGCGCTTCAAGATCGGCTCGCAGCTCTTCACCGCCTGCGGTCCGGCGGCGGTGGAGGCCGTGCACACGCGCGGCGGCGTGGTCTTCCTCGACCTCAAGTTCCACGACATCCCGAACACGGTGGCGGGAGCCGCGCGGGAAGCGGCGCGCCTGGGCGTCTTCATGTTCAACGTCCACGCCTCCGGAGGCCGGGCGATGATGCAGGCGGCGTCCGAGGCCGCGGCGGCAGCGACCTCGCCCGGGGCGCGGCGCCCCCTCGTGATCGCGGTGACGGTGCTCACGAGCCTGGACCGGGCGGCGCTGCACCGGGAGGTCGGGGTGCCCTCCTCGGTGCAGGGGCATGTGCTCCACCTCGCCGGGCTCGCCCGCGCGGCGGGGCTCGACGGCTGCGTCGCCTCGCCCAACGAGATCGCCCCGCTCCGGACCCAGCTCGGCGCCGCCTGGGTGATCGTGACGCCCGGGTTGCGCCCGGCGGGCAGCGCCCTCGACGACCAGTCCCGCGTGGCCACGCCCGGGGCGGCGGCCCGCGCGGGGGCACACTACCTCGTGGTGGGACGGCCGATCACCGCCGCGTCCGATCCCGCCGCCGCCACCCGCGCCATCCTGGAAGAGATCCGCGCGTGACCACACGCCCCGACCACGGCGCGCTGGTCCGGCGGCTCTTCGAGATCGGCGCGCTGCGGTTCGGCGAGTTCACGCTCAAGTCCGGGATCACGTCGCCCTTCTACATCGACCTCCGCGTCGTGATTTCGCACCCGGACGTGCTCGCGCGGATCGGCGCCCTCATGGCGCAGGCGGTCTCGCGCTGCCGCGCCGACCGCATCGCCGGCATCCCCTATGCCGGGCTGCCGGTCGCCGTGGCCACGAGCCTGGCCGGCAACGTCCCCCTGATCTACCCCCGGCGGGAGGAGAAGGCCTACGGCACGAAGAAGCGGATCGAGGGGCTCTATACGCCCGGCGAGCAGGTCGTCGTCATCGACGACATCATCACCGACGGGGCGAGCAAGTTCGAGGCGATCCAGCCGCTGGAGGAGGCGGGCCTCGTGGTCAAGGACCTCGTGATCCTCATCGACCGCGAGCAGGGCGGCCGCGAGCGGCTGGCGGCCAGGGGATACACGCTCCACGCGGTGCTCACGATCTCGCAATGTCTGGACGAGCTGGAGCGCGCGGGCCTCGTCCCGGCCGGGCTCGCCGGGACGGCCCGAGCGTTCGTCCGGGCCACCCGGTTCGCCTGATGCTCCGCTCGTCGGACGGCGTCGGAGAGATCCTCGTGGACGAGGCCACGATCCGCGCCGAGGTGGCCCGCCTGGGCGCACAGATCTCCGCGGACTACGCCGGCCGCCAGCCCCACCTGATCGGCGTCCTCAAGGGGGCCGCCGTCTTCATCGCCGACCTCGCGCGCACGCTCACGGTGCCCGCCACCATGGACTTCATCTCGATCGTCCCCTACGGCCACGAGGTGACCTCGTCGGGCGTCGTCCGCATCCGCAAGGACCTGGACGACCCCATCGAGGGGAAGGACGTCATCGTGGTGGAGGGCATCTGCGCCAGCGGGCTCTCCCTCTCCTACCTCCTGCGCAACTTCGAGACGCGCCACCCCGCCTCGCTCCGGGTCTGCGCCTTCGTCGCCAGGCAGCGCCCGCGCCCCGCCGACGTGGTCCTGCACTACCTCGGACGCGAGATCCCGGACACCTTCGTGGTCGGCTACGGCCTCGACGCCCAGGAGCGCTACCGCCACCTCCCCTATATCGCCCGGCTCGCCTGAAGGGCGGGGACCCTCAGCGCTTCTGGTACTCCGGCCGCCAGCGCAGGAGGCGGCTCTCCACCTGCTTGATGCCCAGCGCCATCACGATGCCGATGACGCCGAGGACGAGGAGCGCGACCATCATGTCCGCCGCGTTGAGCGTGCCGAGCGACTGGATGATCAGGTAGCCGAGCCCCCCGCCCGACTCGCCCCCGATGAACTCGCCCACCACGACCCCGACGAGCGCGAAGGAGACGGACGGCGTCAGCGAGGCGAAGGTCCAGGCCAGCGCCGAGGGAATCACGACGGTGCGCATGACCTGCCCCTCGCTCGCCCCGAGGAAGCGCGCCGAGTGGATCAGGTCCGCGTCCACGCTGCGGGCCCCCTGGAGGTAGCAGTGGCCTCACCGGTCTACCACCTCCTTGCCTGTCGCTGTCGAGCACTCCTCAGGTTTGTGTGCGTATTCATGTTTGACAACACACCACCAGTGTGGTCGAGTGATGCCTCAGGAGGTATGTTATGGGTCGCGTGAACGTTTTCTTAAAGGATAAGTTGCTCGACGAGATCAACGAGGAAGCGAAGGAAGAGGGAACCAATCGCAGCGCCTTCATCCAGGCTGCTTTGGAGAAATACATCGAAGCCAAGCGGCGTGCGCGCGAGGAGGAGGAAAAGCGGAAGAAGATGCAGGAGGCTTCCCGTAAAATAGATGCGTTGGCCAAGAAGTTGGGGAAATGGGATCCTCAAGCAACGATCCGAAGATTTCGGGACACCAACTTGAAGGGCGACTCGTGATTTCTGCTCATCACGCCGGATACGTAGTTGACGCGTCCGTTTTGGTGAAATGGTTTCTTCATCAACAAGAGGCAAACCGTGACCGCGCGTTAGCGTTGCGGAACCTTCACATCTCAGGTCGATCAACGATTTTCATACCACAGCTTGCTTTGCTGGAAGTTCTCAACGCTATCCGGTTCAGCCCAAAAGCAAAAGAAGAGGACAGCGAGACGGCACTGGAGGCACTTCAGGATCTGCATCTCGAAACAAGACCTCCCGAGTTT